>Ga0190283_1000023_pt1 | contig 91048 bp, 77 predicted proteins | sample 48691801_MG_FD_161669 | JGI IMG/M metagenome (GOLD analysis project Ga0190283, IMG submission 161669) | Hydrothermal vent microbial mat bacterial communities from Southern Trench, Guaymas Basin, Mexico - 4869-18-0-1_MG | ecosystem: Environmental > Aquatic > Marine > Hydrothermal vents >...
TCCCAGCCTATAGTGTAAACAACAGCGTCGTAAAGCGCGCGTGCATTGTAGGAAAAAAGGCCTTGCCGCCCCCGCTTGGCCGAAGGGATTTTCAAAGGTTTTTCAAGAGTCAGGCGGGTGTCATCTACCCAGACTTCCGCCGCCCTGCCGTTTTTCTCAAACCTGATTTTGTGATAAACGGAAAAGTTGAAATCTTTAGACAAAGGATAGAATTTTGATCTTTTGGTCCCATTAATGCAAAGTTCAGCGACAAGTTTTTTCATTTGGTTGTCAAAGAAAATTATCAGCCTGTTATTTTCGTCAGCCTGCCAGGCAACGACTCCGTATTTTCCGTGTTTGTTTTCTATTGGTTTTACCCACGCCTGAAAAAGATAATTTTTCGCGGGTTCCGCGCGAATCAAAGCTATCGCGGTTCCCTCCGTCGGCGAGTTGAACTTCCAGCTTTTTGCAACTTCCGCCTGGTTATCAATAATTCTCCAATCACCGCCGAAGTATTCCCAGCCTTCTCCACGATGTTCTCCCAGCCTGTCCATTCTATGTGTTTCGAAATTGTCGGAAAAAGTAGCTTTGTAAGGAGCCGGCTGGTACTGCGGCGGGCGCGAGCCTGTAGGGCCGTCAATATAAAGTTCACGGTCAAAGAAAAAAGTCCGGCTGATTCCCTGACAATGCGGACCTTCGTTCCACATTCCAAAGTTAATAGTATACCATTCAAAACCGTTTGGGCCTCGCAGAAGATTAGGCTGGCCTGTGTTCCAGACTATATCGTCTTCAAGTTTGTTTACGGGATCTATCAATCCAACATCAATGTATTTTTTTTCGTTAGGTCCATGGCAATGAACTGCGATAACGTTTTTTCCTAAACGAAGAGAGTCGATATCATCTTGTGTCAATTCTATAAGTGAAGGGCCTCCCCAACGCGAATTAGTGTGAACCAGAACACCGTTAAAATAAATTTCCACGCTATCAAGATGCCTGGCAATTATTTGCAAGTTTTTTGAAGGAAGCTCCGAAAGTTCAAACTCAAGCCGCATCCATATATCAGATGAATTCCAAAGAGTGTGAATATCATGATACCTGGAGCTTGGGATAACCGGCCATCCGAATCCGCCTTTTCCTTTTTTCCATGCTTTTGATTTTTTAAAATTTGTTGATGCCCAGTCTTTCGGCGGTTTTTTAGTTGTATAAGCCCACTCATATCCGCCGTTTGGCGCCCATGGAATTATTGTTTTCGCTTCGACGTAAATCCGTTCGTCGCTTTGCTCCATTACCGGCCAAGCGTATTTTGAAGATTCGTTAAATCCGAGAGGGGAGTCTGAAACAGCACATCCTATCACATAATTTCCAAACTGTACACCTGTGTGGTTTGCCGCGTAAAGCATGTAATATTTATTTCGGTGCCGGATAACTTCTTGCCCTTCAAGAATGTTCCCGGTCAACGTTTCCCAGCAGCCGGGCCGGGGGTCAAGAAGTCTGACAGGTTTTCCTTTCAATTTATTCGGATTTTTCATTTCCTGTCCATAGATAATATTTCCCCTGTCAAATTTTACAGTGTAGAAATAGAATTTTCCGTCTTCATCTATGAACAAAAAAGGATCAATTTTTTTGTCGAAAGGCCCGTTCAAACTTTTGTCAGTGTAGGGGCCGAGAGGTTTGTCGGCAGTGGCATATGCTATCCCGTTCCAGTAAAAATAAAATTTTCCGTTATAATATTTAAGCGCGGGGGCATGCATTTCTGTTGTATGCTTTTTATGTGTCCAATTTAATTTTGTTTGAAAAAAATTGAAGGGGCCTTCCCAGTCGGTTAGATTTTCTGAAGTGAGCATAAGGCCGTGCAGACAAGTTCCGGTAATGTAGTAAGTTCCGCGATATTTCATTACCCCGCAATCCGCGCAGCGCGCGACAGGGTTTGTAAGTTGCTCCGCGCTCGCGAAACAAGGCACAAAAATAAAAAAGCCGAAAAAAGCCAATGACAATATTTTATTATATTTTATCATGTTACTATAAATAGAATTATACCAAAGCGTAAAAAAAATGTAAACGAATTCCAGGATTTTGTAATTGTTAGAAGTCCTATTTTTTAACCATAAAAGGAACGTAAGAACAGATAAGAAATTTGAAACGTTTATCGAATTTAATTTTTAGATTTTGAACTCAAAAGATAAAATTATGGTATAATATAACTAATGAAAAAGACAATATTACTTTTGTTTTTTGGATTATGCTCATTCCAGCTTTGCGCCGATGTCGTTATTAACGAACTGCATTATAATCCCGATGGGGATGATTCTGCTGCCGGGGATTTAATTTTCGGGGGATTTGTTCCATCGATGCCGAACGCGACTTATGTTTGGTATTATTTTAAATTGCTCATGCATAGATGATACAATTATAATATAATGTATCTATGCTTAAATACAGTAGACTTAACGATTATAAAATAAAAAAAATAATGAGGTGCTTTTGTGTTGACATTTCAAAAGCCAATGTCCTATGAATACTACAAAAAAGCAGTTTTTATGGGTCGACTAATTCCTTAATGAGCTTTGCGTCCGGCATTCGCCTGGCGTGGGTTAACGCGAACCTTCCGACCCTCCTTCGTTAAAACTTCGGAGGGCATGCCTTTCTACCTTAATAATACGCTAAAGCATGAACTCCAACAATTCTATTGTTTTTTTTTCATTTATTTAGTAAAATAATATAGTTGTTAGCCTGATAATTTAGAACTTAATAAATTTTGATAAATCACATGCTAAAGGAAATAATATGAATTTAGATATAATTTTAGAACCAAGCGAAGAAGGGGGATTTACTGTAACTGTTCCGGCTTTGCCTGGCTGCATTAGTGAAGGTGAAACTCGGGAAGAGGCACTTAAAAATATCCGGGAAGTAATTGAACTTTATCTTGAGCCGGTTTGTGATGACGCAAGTTTTGCAAAAGAAGTTGAAACTCTGAAAATTGCAGTATGAGCAAAATTCCCAGCTTTAGTTATAAACGCGTAATAAATGCCTTGCAACGTGACGGTTGGATTGTTGTACGTCAAAAAGGGAGTCATATTCGCTTGCAAAAATGAACATTAAATGAGACGCTTAAACTTACAGGTTCCTGCACACCGCCCAATAAAAAAGACAACTTTAGCACAAATCATTAGGCAAGCAAGTTTAAGTGTAGAAGAATTCAATAAACTATGAAAAAATTATTGTTGATTTTATTTTTTAGCTCTTTCACTGTTTTTGCTCAAGAGAGCAAAGAACAAAGTACAAAGCACAAAGCACAAAGCACAAACAACGTTGTTTCTCTTATATTGACATCTGAAACTAACGGCGCGCCGGAAGAAACGGCTGTAAAAAGCAAGCCTGCTCCTTCTGCTGGTATTGCCGTAGGTAAAGTTGTAGACTTTTTTGGCACGCCTGTCACAAAAGCGAAAGTAGTCTTTTTTAGCACTAATTACTATAAAGAAATGGTTACGACTCCGAGAGGCAACTTCGGCTTCAGCGTTACTGAATCAAATGATTATACAGTTACAGTCACTATCGGCAACCAGTTTTATTATACAAATCTGTTTGCTTTTCCCGAAGGTTCTTTTTTCGTTCTCGCGAAGCTCAAAACCCCTCTAACTGTTCACGGCAAAATTTCCGTTGACGGAAAGCCCTGCCAGTTCGGTGTGCTTATCCGGCTGATTAACAAGTTCGGCCAGCAAGCGGGAGGAATTGTCCTTAGCAACGGCCTGTTTAAAATAGTGAATGTTACTCCTTCAGACTACACCGCCGTGCTCGAGCGTCGGAAACGGTTTATTGATGAAAGGATAAATGAATCCAGGTTTTATTATTTTCCTTTGGCGCTTACTTCCGAGATAGTTAATATTTCCATTGAAAGGGAAAAAAAGAGTGTTTTCGGAGAAGTAATTCTTGACGATCTGCCAAGAAGGTATATCAGCGGGCTTGTTGTCCTGAAAGACGCGAAAACCGAGGGAATGCTTATCCACCGTGAAGCGTACCTTTATTATAAGAAAGGCTTTTTTATTTTCGACAATGTACAGCCCGGTTCTTACACTTTGCAGGCTGTAAGCATTAAAGGCGAATGGCAATCCGAAGTTATTCCCGTCGTGGTTAGGGAAGACAAAAAACCGAAGAAAATAAAAATTGATGTCATGACAGACAAAGACGCCCATAAGAAAAGGCTCTGGCAAATTCGTCGCCAGTTTATGAAAGATTAAATAATTTTACTAAAAGTTTAGTAAGGAAAAGAAGGAGGACAGTCCGCTTCGACAAAGAATTTTCTAATTGATCTAATTAGGCTAATAAAAATAGGTCTTCTTTAACTTCTTTCCTTCTAGTGAAAAAAATTAATATCATGGAAGTTTTCAGACACGCGAGAAAAAGAAGCAGGTATCATTCGCTTGAACATGCCGAACGCAAAAGAAAAGCGAAGGAAAGCCTTGGGAAAAAATATAAGCATTCCAAAAAAAACAGAATGTACCATGATATTGATAAAGATTGGGAAAAAGAGAAAAATTCAGGATTTTATCACCGCTAAAGCGGGACAGGAATTTGTGATTTTGGATTTCAATTTGCAATTAATTGACCTTAAGTCTTTAGACTTTTCGACCTTTTAACCTTTTAACCTTACTTGGAGATTTTATGCGAATTATTATTTTATTGTTAGTTTTATTCATTTTTTCGGCATGCAAACCTGCGGAACAACCCGAAGAAAAGTTTGAGAAACCTATAAATAAAGAAACCGTTATCGCTGTGGTTGACGGGGAAGAAATTCTCGCCGGGCCGGTGGAAGAAATCCTTCAAAACAGGCTGGCTCAGTATAATGCTCAAACAGGCCAGATTCTTCCGCTCAATGAAGTAAGCAAAGCAAGAAGAATGCTCATTGAACAGCTTATCAATGAAACGGTTTTGGCTAATGCTGTAAAAAATTCGGGAATAGAAATTTCCGACGCTGAAGTAGAAGCCAAAATTGCTGAGCTTTCAAAAAAATTTGAAGGCGAAGAAGGGTTCCAAAAATTCCTGGACCAGACCGGCTACACTTTGGACCAATTCAAAAAAGACATTAAAACAGATATGATAGCGCAGAAAATGATGGAGAAAGAGGTCGGCGCGACTACTGTAACTGATGCCCAGGCAGAAAAGTTTTATAAAGAAAATCCTGCCGATTTCGAGTCGCCGGAAGCTGTTGACGTAAGCCATATTTTGCTGCGGGTTTTTCCCGACGCTTTGCCGGAAGAAAAAGAAAAAATTAAAAACCAAATCCATAAGATTAAAAAGGAAATCGATGCAGGTTTGAATTTTGGAGAAGCAGCTGAAAAATATTCGGAATGTCCAAGCGCATCCAATAAAGGGTACATTGGGCCTGTCGAGAAAGAACAGGAAGGCGTTTCTGATGCTTTTGCCGACGCAGCCTTTGCCACGCCGGTTAGCAATGTAAGTGATGTTGTGGAATCGGAGTTCGGGTATCATCTAATTTTTGTAAACGACAAGTTCCCGGAACACAAATCTTCTTTTGAAGAAGTTAAAGTTAATATTGTAGACTACCTGGAAAAAACAGGTAAAATAAAAAAGGCTGAAGAATGGATGCAGCAGCTCCGCGCAAAAGCTAAAGTTGAATATAAATAAAGGTTTCATGTGTCGGGCTTCAGGTTTCAGTTTCAGAAGTTGAAATTTGGTCTTTCGAGTCCTTTTAGTCCTTAAAGTCTTTTTCCCGACACCCGACACCTGACACCTGACACCCGAAGATGTACGAACTCGAAAAAGCGAAAATAGATGAAATCAAGTCAAAGCTCCAGCATCTTATCGAAAGCATGGCTTTTGACGAAAAGAACGCGAGGCTTGATGAACTTGATAAATTAACTTCATCGCCGGATTTGTGGAACGATGCCGACCGCGCGAAATCTCTTCTCCAGGAACAGCAATCTTTAAAAAAACTTGTCAACGCGACTGCCGAAATAAGAAGAAAAGTTGACGACTTGCTTGATTTGATTGTTCTCGGAGCAGAAGAAAAAGACGAAAGCATTTCAGAAACAATTAACGCTGAAATCGAAAAAGTTTCCCAAGCTTATAATCAATTTGAGTTTTTGAAAACTTTAAGCGGGGAACTTGACGCCAATAGCGCTTATCTATCTATTCATTCAGGAGCTGGCGGAACAGAAGCTTGCGACTGGGTTGCTATGCTCCTGAGAATGTATTCGCGGTGGTGCGAAGACCATGAAATGAAAGCGTCGGTTGTCAATTTTCTGGACGGAGACGGCGCGGGTTATAAATCCGTAACTTTGCATATTGAAGGCGAGTACGCTTTCGGCTATCTAAAATCAGAAAGGGGAGTCCACAGGCTGGTAAGAATTTCGCCGTTTGATTCCAATAAAAGGAGGCATACTTCTTTCGCGTCAGTTGACTTGGTCGCGGAAGTTTCTAACGATATTGAAATAGAAATTGATGAAAATGATTTAAGGGTGGATACTTACCGCTCGAGCGGTGCGGGAGGCCAGCATGTTAATAAAACCGATTCCGCCGTAAGGATCACTCACTTGCCGACGGGAGTTGTTGTTGCCTGCCAGAACGAGCGGTCACAACATAAAAACCGCTCCACGGCAATGAAGATGCTGAAAGCAAAACTATATCAAATAGAGCTTGAAGAACGCGAAAAAATGGCGAACCAGGATTATGCCAACAAACAAAAAATTGAGTGGGGGAGCCAGATAAGATCTTATGTGCTACATCCGTATAACCTTGTAAAAGACTTAAGAACTAATGTTGAAACAAGCGACACTTCAAGTGTGCTTGATGGCAATATCGACAAATTTATTGAAGCGTATTTAAGAGAGAATGTAATGTAGGGCAGGCATCTTGCCTGCCATTATTTGAAATTCGGTCGAATAAACTCTAATTTCTAATTTTAAATTCCTTGACCGCTTTAGCGGTAATCAAATTTCACATATCAAGTTAAAATGAAAAAAAACAAAAAAGCTTGGTTGCTTGGGCTGGCGTTTAATAACAAGGACGGGCACAAGCGGCTTACAAAAGGCGACAACTTCATTCTTGCAGGCGGGTCGGAGGATACCCATGACAAGATGACTGAAGGCGCAATTAAGATGAACGAAAATCTTAAAAAGCGCGGGAAACAGCTCGAAGACCTTGAATCCGAAGAATTTGTTGACTTGGCTCAGAAATCAGGGCTTATGGATAAGTAAGTGCGAAAGTGAAAAGTGGAAAGACCGAAAGACCATTAATATTTATCAAAACCTTAAAATCTAAATTCAGGAAAATAAATCGTTCCTGAAAAAGGAACGTTTTTTTCGCCAACAGGAGAAACATTATAAAAAAATCAAAACTTCACAACTTCATAACTTCGCAACTTCCCGCGGTTTTAGTTGCGTTTGCTCTTTATTCAACTTTTGTTTTCGCTGCGACTTGGCATAACCTTTCTGTAGATTTGGACGCTGCTGGAGGAATCAGCGCCACTCGTTTCGATTATGACAAAATTGCCGTGGCTTACGCGCGCCCTGTTGCTAACCAAATTGTTGTCGCTACAATTACAGATTACACAAATGTCTCAAAACAAGTCATCGCTTCAGGGGTTTCGGCTTTAAATGTTGAACTCTGCGCGCCAAATATTGACGATGATGATTTGTTTGCTGTCTGGGATGATGGCGCGGGCAACTTGAAATGGGCTAACAAAACAGATGGCTGGACTGCCCGCGATGTCGGCCACGCTCAAAATATTTCTAATTCATTTTCGCTCCAGCTTCATACGATTACTTACCATATTCCATTCCCAATTAATAAAGACGTTACTATTACTGTTCCAATGGTTTATTATAGAGATGAATTTACTAAATATCTCGAACGTGTTTACATTGATGGCTACGACCCGGTAGGTGGAACTTTCTCCTGGGCGCAGGAAACTATTTTGACAAACGACAGCCCGGGCAAAGGACCTGACACAAGCTCTTTCGCAAACGACATTTATCATCATATAGTTACTCATTGCCGCGGCGCGAACAACGATGCAGTTCTTACTGTCCGCATGCAGGAAGGCTGGACAAATTTTGTTTTTGCCGACCTTGGAATAGGCACTCCGCCCACTTCTTTTGAGCAAGGATTGGACGACCTGCCGCGAATGGCTTTCCAACGCGATTTTAAAACCAATATTTTAACTTTCGAATTTGATTTATCCTCCGCTTTTTATTTTGATACTTCCAAAGTTGAATACAATGTTATCGAGGAACCCGCTTTCGGAAAAAATAATGGCGGCGCTGTTGCCCTCAAACTTAATCACATCGGAAGGCCTATCGCAGCGTATTATTGGCCTACGAACAATACTGTTCACTGCTCGACACGCGGCGGCAAAGTCGGCGGCTACCTCTGGTCGGCGGAAACTTGCGCGAGCGGCGCTGCTTGGGACGGAACTTCTCCAAGCATTGACCTTGCAGCTTTTATCAGCAACACTTATGTTTTTTACATTGACGCGGGCTCTGATGACCTGCTTTTAAGCGTCGGAGACTTTATTCCGCCTGATAAAGAAATTTTCGGCGTGGTTACAAACTTAAATAATGGCGAGGCTGTTACAAACGCTACACTTACTGCTTCGGAAACCCAGGACTGGAGCTGGGTTTACGCGACTACAGACGATTCTGGAAATTATGCCTTTGAGTATATCCCAACAGGAATGTATACCGTTACCTGCTCAGCTTCAAATTATTTTGACGAAGCAACAAATGTAACTCTTACGGCTGGTAACTCTCCGTTTCGGCTGGACATAGGAATGCGTCCAATACCGGAACCAACTATATTTTTGATTTTAGATTTTGGATTTTTGATCTTTCTGATTAAATTCATAAATATTAACCGGCTTAAATAAAACTTGCAAACTGCAAATTTGCCTCGAGGCGTTCACGCGTTCGAGGACAAATTTAATCAATTTAACTCAAAACCCGCTATCATGAAAAAATTAATAATTATTTTCTTTGTTTGCCTGCCGCTTTTTGCCGCTAAAGTTCAAACTGTAAGTTCTGCCCAATGGATTGCGAAATATAAAGGAAAAGGAACTCTTAAAGTTTTTGAAGGGAAATTAATTAGGAGGGATGAAAAGTACAATTCTGGAGTCTTTTCACATTACGAATATGATTTTTGGAACTGCACAAGCGATTTCTGGGGGGTTTATCAGCCTTGCGCTTTGTTTCTTGTGGAAAACAGCGACGAAAAAAGTAAGCTAATTATTAAACCTAAAAAAAATATCAATAATTTAACCCAGCCAATTCAAATCGTAGGCTCTAACTCTAACTTCAAGTTAATTAAAGTTCTTGTAAAAAAAGATACTGAACATAATGTTTACGGCATCGAAAGTTCGTCGGTTTTTATTGACGGCGATGTCGGTAAATTTATCTCGAAAACTAAAATGTTTATTACTGCTTTTTACTTTAGAAATATCGGGTTGTTTTCTTGTCAGGCTATGAATGAATCTTATCTGCACGTCGGGCAACCCAACTCAGTTATCTCAAATGCTTATGTTGATATCGAGGGTTATACAAATCATTTGGACTCTTTTACTCAAGGTAATATTGATATTATTAAAATTAAATACGGTATCGAAAATAGTGTTATTGTTGCTGGCGCCGATTATTTAGATAATGTCTTTACCAAAGATTATCCAGCTGTTTATGCGGCTAACCCGCCTTCCGGCAGTATCGGGACGATTAAAGCAAACATTATTTCCGGCATTGGCAGAAAAAAGGGGGACTGGCTTCCTACTTCTCGAATTATTTCTGCCAAAAGGCCAAAACTAAAACTAAAACCTGAACAAATTCTTACTGAAGGAACTTCGGTTTATATTACTCAATAAGGAATAATAAAATGAAAAAAATATTAATTATTTTTGCTATACTTTTTCCGATTACTGTTTTTGGCGCAGGTGTTCAAAAGTTATCTACTCCATTCTGGCAGTTTTTTTATAAAGGAAACGGACAATTCAGAATACAAAATAACTCGCTTCTTGTCATAGATAATATTGTTGACGGGTCCTCAAATATTACCGGGTTGGCTCTCTCAACTATTAATACTAATATTCCAAATTACGGAGTTGAAGATAATTCTCCTTTTGTCGTTTGGATTGAAAATGATAACGGCAAGGGCAGGCTTCTCGTTAAGCCAAATAAAAAAATCAAAACGGTTGCTGCTCAATCCTTTACTATTGTCGGCTCAAACTCAAGCTTGAAAAAAATTACTGTTAAAGTCGACAAAAATGCTCTTCTTGAAAAAAGTAAACCTATAGGCGGAATTGTTGCTAACCCTTTTAAGAGCAAAGGCATCTTTCCTTCCGCTGTTTTTGTTGAGGGGGATATTGGCGCATTGAAATTCAATTGTGATTTATTCGGCGCGCTTATTTATGCTGAAAATATCAACCTGTTAAAATTCAAAAACTCTGAATTTGCTTCCATTATTGTCGGCGCTCCTGATAAATTTCTTTATGATGTTCCTACAGGTTCCACTACTAACTCAGAACTTATGGCTTTCAAATCCGGAACAATAGGCAAACTGATTGCCAATAGAATTTTAAGCACTATTATTATTACGGGCGGAGCTTTGCCTAACTGTTATATGAATGAAGCTTCTTCTGTTTTTGCTTCTCCTATCCTTGCGCCAAAAGGAAATATCGGCTTGCTTAAAGCAAAAGAAATAGGTGCATGGGGAGAATTTGAAGATGGTTTTTGGTTTATGGAGGACCGCTTATTTGTAAATCAATGTTCTGTGATTTTGTCTTCTGAAATTAAAAAGTTCAAAGTGAAAAAAATCTGCACACAAAACACCTCCGTTTATATTCATGGAAACTAATTGTAACCGCCCCGAGCACACAAGCGTTTCGGGCCGGAAAAGTAACCGAAATCTTTGATTTCGAAAATCCTTTAACAAAGCAGCAAAGCCAATTTTGGCCGATTGCGGTGTTGATTTCAGCTCGGCGTATTACAATACGCCTTCGCCTAATCGCCTTGCAATTGCCTCAAAATTGACTTTTTAAGGGACGACTAAATAGGAGAAAAAAAGTTATGGTTTTAAATGTCGCCGAAATCTTTCTTTCCGTTCAGGGCGAGGGCATCTTTTCAGGCGTCCCTTCGATTTTTGTCAGGGTTGCGGGATGCAACCTTGACTGCTCTTTCTGTGACACTCCTTTCGCGAAAAAATTTTCCGAAGCCGAAGAAATACCTGTTAAAAATATCCTGGAGGAAGTTAAAAAGTTCAACGTTGAACATGTAGTCATTACCGGTGGCGAACCTACTTTATATCCCGAACAGCTTGCCTTTTTGTGCAAAGAACTCGCTATTTTAAATAAAAAGGTTACTATTGAAACTAATTCGACAACAAATGTGGATTGCAATCCGCATTTGTTGTCCTTAAGTCCGAAACTCGACAACTGGAACGAAGAAGTTATTAAAAAAAATCTCTCGAAAGATTGCAGGAAACAAATAAAAATTGTAGTTGGAAACATCGAAGAAGCGAATGAAGCAATCAAAAAAGTTGCCGGCTTAAACATCAAAAAAGAAAACATTTTTCTTATGCCGCAGGCCGACACTAAAGAAAAACATTCTAAAGTTTCAAAATGGCTTATTCCTTTCTGCTGTGAAAACGAAGTTCGCTTCGGCGCCCGATTGCAAATCATGCTCTGGGGAAATGCTAAGGGAAAGTAAATCAGTATTCAGTTCGATTTTTCAATCGACATAAATTGATAATAGATAAGCCGCAAAAAGATTGCGAGCAGTTTAAAATTTTGAAAATTCGTTCTAACAAATGGTGCTGAAAACAGGTTATACCTGAGCATTGGTGGCGCTGCCCCCAAACCCCCGAAGTTTATCGAATAAACCCCAAACCCGGAGGTCTGGGGTGTCGATAAGAAAAAGAAAACAGGATTACTCTTGATTTCTTTCCTCCGGTATACGGTGGCTGGGCAGCTCTCGGGTTGCGCTTCCGCAGGGCACTGTCTTCCGACCAGCAAAAAAATTATTACGAACCTTTTTGGCTTTCTATGGATACAGATACCGAGATTGCAAAATTATTAAAACAAAAAATAAAACTTATTGAGAAAGAAATTGAAATTCGTGCCATGAAAGATTTTGAAAAAGAATACAAACTTTTAAGATCAATTCGCGGTATCAGACCGGCAATTGCCGGCACGTTAGTTTATGAAATTCAGGATATAAACCGGTTTCCAACAGTTCAACAATTTTCGTCATATTGCCGTGTAGTAAATCCTGCTTGCGAAAGCGGCGGCAAAAGAGTCGGGCGCGGAAACACAAAAATGGGAAATCCATATCTTTGTTACGTGCTTCACGAGTTTGTAGAAAGCAGCCGGAAATATAATCCTGAAATTCAAAAAAAAATTTCAAAAATTAAAAAAGCGGCGCGGAATCCATCACGCGCATAGAATTCTTGCTCACGAATGGGCGATAACAATTTACCAAATATTAAAAAATAATTATATAAAGAATTGATGTTGCAAAACAAGTTTTTAAAAGCAACACCAACGATTTTTTAAACCCTCTTGACTTTTTGAGGCTTATATGTGTCGATTGAAAATGAAGGCATGGTTACTCAATTAAAACATATAAGAAGTAAAACAGGACGTCCCGGACTGTTTATCTGGTGATATACTTATGCGCAATTATACAGCTTAACCAGCAGTTGTGAAATAAGCAGGTCGGGACGTCCTGCTTTACATCCTATTCGAGTATTCTCTAATTAGAGAACTGATATTTTCCGGAGCCTATTTCAAATATTGCACAGCCGTTTTCTATTCCAATAAATTTTATGTTTTTGGCTCGTGAAGCTTGTTTTCCGCTTTCCTTAACATCGGCAGCTTTTTTTGCGGGGATGAAAATTTTTGCAGAAGAGTTAGCCGGTATTTCTATATCTAATTTAAATGTTTTATTTTTTAAAAATTTCCAGTTGGAGATAATTTTTCCGCGTATAGAATTGATTTCACAATTAGCATAATTTAAGTTGCCGCCGACTTCAGGTTTGACAACAATTTTTTCAAAGCTCGGTGCGCCGGACTTGATCCCGCCGATATTTTCCACCATCCAGGAATAAACTGCCCCGTAGGCATAATGCGCGAAAGAATTCATGCCCGGAGTTTCGAATCCTTTTTCAGGTGTCCAGCCGTTCCATCGTTCCCAGATAGAAGTTGCGCCATGCTTAATGGAAAATCCCCATGAAGGATAAGTGTCATTTAGGATAAGTTTGTAAGCGATGTCGTTTCTTCCTATTGTTTCCAAAGCGAGCATAATATCTTTAGTTCCGACGAAACCGGTAGAAAGGTGAGTTCCTCTTTCTTTGATTTTTTCAACAAGATATTCACCCGCGTATTTTTTGCCTTTTTCATCAAGCAAATTATAAACAATCGCAAGAATGTAACAGGTTTGCGTATCGCCCATTATCCTGTAATCTTTATTAACATATTTTTTGTTAAAAGCCGTTTTAATGTTGTTAAATAATTTAAGATATTTTTTCTCGTCGGCTTTTTTCCCGAGAACATTAGCAATCCTTGACATCAAATCTGCTGCATAAGCAAAATAAGCCATGTAGATAATATCGTTTGGGGTGTTGGCGTTGTGGTTCAACCAATCACTGTAGCAGTGATATTCTTTAGGCGGCAAAAGCTTTTTCCCGGATTGTTTGATAAGGAAATCAATGAACCGGACCATAGAATCATAATGATATTTTAAAATGTCTTTATCACCATAAACTTCATATAAAACCCAGGGGCAAATGATCCCGGCTTCCGCCCAGGCGGGACCGCTTCCGGGATTAAGAATGTCTGGAGCCACAGCCGGGAAATCTCCGTTTTTATATTGGGCATCTTTAAGTTCCACAAGCCATTTTGACATGAAATTTTGAATGTCGGCAATCATAGAAGCCGTCTTTATATAAACCTGCGCGTCGCCTGTCCATCCAAGCCGTTCATCGCGCTGCGGACAATCTGTAGGTATGTCAACAAAGTTCATCCGCTGGGTATAGTAAATGTTGCTGAAAAGTGTGCTGAGCATTTTATTTGAGCAACTGAATTTGCCGGCAACCGGAGTGTCGCTGCTGATGAATAAAGCTGTGATGTCTTCTTTGCGCGGTTTTTTAGAAACGCCTGTGATTTCGAGATACTGAAAACCGTGAAAAGTAAACCGAGGCTGATAAGTTTCTTTTTTATCTCCTCTGCAATAATAAATATCAGTAGGGTCAGCTGCCCGCATATTCTCAGTGTAGATTGTTCCATCAGGGTTAAGGCGTTCAGCGTGGCGCAAAACTATTTTTTTTCCGCGGTTTTCAGAAACGGTAACTGAACAGAACCCGGAAATATTCTGGTTGAAGTTGCAGACGTAAACGCCTGGTTTAGGTTCGGTAATTTTAACAGGTTTAAATTTATGAATGATTTTCACCTGTTCAGCCGGCATGGCTTCAAGTCTTGTTTTCGGCTGCGGGTTAAACCATGGTGAAGCGCAAGTAGAGTCATCGAATTCAGGGCTTGCCCAGTTCGGTATTTCTTTTCTTGCGTCATAAACTTCTCCCATAAGCAAATCGGCTTCAACAAGCGGTCCTGCAAAAGTCTTCCAAGTTCTGTCTGTCGGTATGATTTTTCTTTTGCCGTCTTCAAATTCTATTACAAGCTGGGCGGTAAGCTTCGGAACATTGCCGTAGTTTGCTCTTTGATGGTTCCATCCGAAGCGACCGGCATACCAGCCGTCGGCAAGAATGCAGCCAATAGCGTTATCGCCATTTTTGATTTTCTTTGTTACATCATAACCGTTGTAATAAACGTGTTCGTGGTAATTTGTCCAGCCCGGTGAAAGGTAATCTTCACCAACTCGCGTTCCGTTGAAGTAAGGTTCATAAATGCCAAGAGCTGAAACATAAAGGACAGCACTTTTAACAGGTTTGGAAACGGCAAACTTTTTTCTAAAATAATGCGGCGGCATAGCCCCGTGCCTGTTTAATTTTATTACGGGCTGGGAATATGAACAAATCCATTCTGCTTTCCAGTCTTCAGATTTGAGTTTTCCCAGGCCGAAAGAAGCGGATTTTGACCAGCAGCCTGTTTTTCCCGCTTCATCCCAAAGCATAACTTTCCAGAAATATTTTGTGAATGCCCGGAGTTTTTTTCCGGAATATTCAATTGAAATTGAGTTTCTGCTTTTAATTTTTTTAGAATCCCAGATGTCACCTTTATTTTGCGAAAGAAGGGTTTCCGATGAAGAAACTATCACGCGGTAAGCTGACTGATATTTTGCGCGGGCGGCAGGGGAATCAGCTTCCACAATCCAGGAAAGCCTCGGCTTCTTTTTTTCTATAGCGATGGGGTTAATTAAATACTCGCATCTTAAGTAATCAGCATGAATTTTATAATCGTTTTTTTTCATAAGTTTTATTTTGGCACATTTCAAAATCATAGATTTCGGTTACATTTTTTGCCACAGAGATTAATTTACAATTTGCAATTTACAATTTAATACTATCTTTTCCTTTAGATTTTATATTAATAACTTTTCCGTCAATAATAATTTGGTATTTTAACCTTGGTTTTGCGGAAATAACAATTTTATTTTTATAAAGTTTACAGGGAAAAGGAGAAATTATTAAGTGATTATTATTTCTTTTAACATGTAGGCTATGATAGTTTCCTCCAAGCCTGTTTCTTAAGAATATCATTGCCGGAGGGCCTATGTCGTGCGGGTTCGGCGACTGGGTTTTAAGAGTAAAAGAGTCTGGAAGGCAGCCGATGACTTCATCTTCAGTATATTGCATTTGTTCTCCGGCGATAAGAATACCTTTGGCGATTTTGTTCCAGTCGTAACTGTTGTCATAATTTGCCAGGTCAAGAATAGCGTCGGCGTAAACAAGTCCGCACCACTGAACCGGCAGCCCTATCCAGTTTGGAGCTGTCCAGTGAGTGGCTCCCAGAACGGCAATAGTGCTATATTTCATGACCGGTTGATTTCCCCAGAAATAAATGAAGGGGATTCCGGTAATAGCCCATCTTTTAGCCAAATCAAGATATTCTTTTTTGCCGGTAAGCTCGTATCCTTTGACGTAAGCTCTTACAATTCTGGCTGAAGCGAGAATGTCAGGAGTATGCAAAGGAATTTCCCAGACTTGGGCGCCGCGCGGTGTGCGAAACCTTTTCATGTATTCAAGCGTTTTAACACCAGCGGTTAATGCTTTTTTGTCGCCTGTATAGTAAGCAGAATCTAAAAGGGCCAAAGCCTTTTGCGCGCAATAACCGCTCGCAGTATTTTCGAAATGCCCTTTTCTGAATTTGCCGTCGAAGCGAAATGAACCGTCCGGCTGTTGCGCCTTAAGAGCGTTTACAGCTCTTCCTTTGATCATGGCCAGCCATCTGGCTGCCTGTCCATTCAGGAAAAATGAAATAAAAGACTGGTTATGCGCCCCACCCATTACGATATCTTTATCTGTAAAGAAATTACTATCAAGGAACCAGGAGGCGGAAACGTAGTCGGAGAAGTTGTGCCTTTCCCACCTGTCGCCAAAGCAATGTCCCCATCCGTTAGAATTTTTCAATCCGCCTTCGATGGCTTTTTTGCATAAATCCATTTGTTCATTTTCAGTTCTTGGTTCAGGCGGAAGAGATGGCAGCCCTCTTTTATCGACAAACCATTCGATAACATTTTCGAGACGGTTGCCATTTTCCCAGCCGTCTTCAACGAGGATAGTAGCATCGATATTTTCCCCGCGCAAACTCATGCGGCTGTCTTTTGTTCCGTCAAAAAAGTTAGGCGTCGCAAAAGTCGGCTGCAGATTCATGTCTTCGTAGCTTACGGCAATAGTGGCGTTAGAAGTTACAAAAGCCATAAGCGGCATAGTCATCCACATTTTGTTGGGAAGATACCTGACATGTTCCGGAGTGATCAAGTCGAGTTTTGATGAAGATTTTTCGTTTTTGCCAAGGTATTCGACTCCTGCGAGAAGCCCCTGCTCGATTTCCCCGAAAACTCTGACGACAGGACCTTCGAAAGATGGAGGGGCGCCGTCCCCAGCGGCCTTATTTTCTGAGAGGTTTTTAGGATGCTGAGGACAGCGTCCCTCCAAGTGATAATGAATTTCATTGCCTTTCAGTTCGAGAGTAAGGATTCCGATTTCTTTTCCGGAGAATTTAATTTTATTTAATGTAGCGCGGGCATCTTGCCAGCTGACAGGCGAGACGCCTGTTTTACATTCTGCCAAGGGTGAAATAGTGCCGACAAGGTTGCCGTTCCTGAAAATCAAAGCGCCGGTTCCGTCTTCGGCTACTTTGAGTTTTAAGGGTACATCTTCTAAAGTAATCCATTTTGATTCAGCATCAGGATTGATAGTCCGGACAGGCCTTTTTAATGTAGGGTAAGCTTCCAGCTTGCCGTTTTTTTTACATTTTGAAAGAATAAGTTCAACAGTTTCGAAAGGTTTTTCCGCCTTGAACTTTTCTTTCGACTGTATGGCTTTTCCGCCAGGAATAGTATATTTTTTATTCTCAAAAGAAAAGGAGATTGGCTTTTCGGAATGATTTGTTACAGTGGCAGCAATTTTATTTATGAGCAGTCCTGGAAGTCCTGCTTTACTTCCAGACAAAATTTGGACTTTGATAATCTCAAGCGGATGATAAGTCAGGCTTGTCAGGCGCATCCAATCTATTTCCATCTTTCCGGCGCATGAGCTTGGGTCAAATCGAAGCTTTGTCATTGTTCCTTCCACTGGAAGCTCAATAGAGTAATTATGATATTTGCCGTCACAAATCAGCGGAATATTCGCTAACCTTTCAGGGGCATAAGAATTAAAATCGGAAGTGCCCCAATAAAACTGTCCGCCGCCTTTAGATTTATTTCTCGCTCTGAATTCTACAAGAACAGGGCCTTTCACTTCCACTTCGGGAAAGTAGAAATAAGGGTCTTTGTCACCGAACACAGCAGACAACCTGCCTCTTTTATGCGAAAGGGAGCAGTCACTTGCCGCGCGCCAACCTTTAATGTCTTTGTCGAAAGTCCATTCGGCTTCAACTTTCTTGTCAATGATTTCACGCGGAAAAGGGTTAATAGTTTTGCAGTTAGCCATAACGGAGAATAAACAACAAACAATAATGATAATATTTTTAATATTCATAATAAAATTTATTGGAAATTATATCAAAAGTGGCAAAACAATTCTATAACAATCTGTCAATTTTTATAACAAATTGGAAATTAACAAAAAACAACCCCGAAAAGTAAAAGGTTCGGGGTCGACTATTTAAAAAAACGGGCGGCCTTTCGACCGCCCGTAAAGTCTTCCAAAAACCCTGTTCGATGAACAGGTAAAAAACTAGCAAGGAGACGTTTTTAATTTTTTGTATAACTTATCAAATGTGCCAAGACGAACTAATAAACGGAAAAATCTTTAGCCTTACCCACTCGTTTTTACGAATAGCCGCAAGTAAAATAACGCCGTTTGTAAATTATATCGCCAAGTTGAGTTACAAATAATCTTTTTTCAAAGCCTCATTTAAAATGTCGTTATATAGAGCATAAAGTACTCTGCTAGTATAACATAAAAAAAATCGGGTGTTTTTTATGCACAACGCATTGATAGTTTTTGTGTTTTATGGTATTATTTCTATCTCATCGAACAATGTTTACCAGAAGATTAGAAGGAAAAGAAGTATAAAATAAATTATATTGATCTAATTGACCAAAAAACTACTTAAGCTTCTTTCCTTTTAGTGTCATGTCAACATTGAAATGTCGTTAAAGTTGTAGCCGCCGATTGCCATCGGCGTTAACGCGGCTGGCAAGCCGCGCCTACATTGAATTGCGAATTATGTGTCTTTTTATTGTTGACATGACACTAATAGAAAAAATTATGATTGATTTTATTAAAATAAGCAAGCATTTTGGCGTTCAGGAAGTTCTTAAAGATGTTTCTGTCAGGATTAACAAAAACGAACGTGTCGGTATTGTCGGCCCGAACGGCTCTGGCAAAAGTACCCTTTTCGGGTTGATCAGCGGCGATGTTTTTCCAGATAAAGGGGAAGTTTCTTTGCCTAAAAACTTCCGCATCGGCTATATGCACCAGCAGCTTAACCCTCATTCCGTAAACAGTTCACTGTTAGAATATGTTGAAGATGCTGTTCCGAAAATAAAAGAACTTGAGAAAGAGATTGAAACGGTCCATAAACTGCTGAAAAGTGACAGTTCGGAAGAAAATTTGGAAAAACTCGGAAAATTGCAGGAGGATTTTGAGCGGCTGGGGGGATATGGTGCAGGTTCAAGAGTTAAAGCAACCTTGAGTGGACTCGGTTTCAAAGCTGACGAATTTAATAATCCTTTTAAACTGTTCAGCGGTGGATGGCAAATGCGCGCGGAACTTGCAAGGGTGCTTGTTTCTATGCCTGACATCCTTCTTCTTGACGAACCGTCCAACTATCTTGACGTTCCGGCTGTCGAATGGATTCAGCAGTATCTCCGGGAGTTTCAGGGTACAATGCTTTTAGTTTCACATGACAGGTTTCTGTTGAACAGTTTGACAAACGTAACGATTGAAGTATCGAACAAACAGCTTACAAGGTATTCCGTGAATTATAATTTTTATTTAAAAGAGCGGGAAGTTAGGCATTCAACATTGCTTGCTGCGAAAAAGAATCAGGACAGGAAGATAGATGATATTGAAAGGTTTGTCAGGAAATTCCGCGCGAAAAACACTAAATCGTCACAGGTTCAAAGCAGGCTGAAACAGTTGGAGAAAATGGAAAGGGTTGAGCTGCCTGCCGAAGGCCCTGACTTGTCAAAGATAAAAATAGCATCACCGCCGCATTGCGGCTCGCAAATAATTTCTCTTGAAGAAGTAAGTTTTACTTATGACGCCAAAAACTGGATTTTAAAAAAAATAAATTTGAATATTACGCGCGGAGATAAAATAGCGTTGATAGGATTTAACGGGATGGGAAAAACAACTTTGATGCGGATTTTCGCGGGAGTTCTGAACCCCACCGAAGGCAGGCGAAAGTTAGGGCATAAAGTTATCACCGGCTACCAGTCACAGGATTTTTCGGAAACAATGGCTCCGGAAAAGACGGTTTACAATATTGTCCGGGAAATGGGAAAGAACGAAAAAACCGTCCGGTCGATTCTTGGTAGTTTTGGATTCAGCGATGATGCTATTAACAAAAATTGCGAAGTTTTGAGCGGCGGCGAGAAAATCCGGCTTGCCTTTGCGAGGATTTTTGTTAATCCGCCTAATTTTCTTCTGCTCGACGAACCTACAACTCATCTGGATATTAATGGCAGAAAAGCGCTTGAAGAGTCCTTGAAAAAATACACAGGCACAATTTGCCTTGTAAGCCATGACATAGCTTTTGTAAGGAATGTTGCTGATTCGATTATCGCGCTGACTCCTGAAGGGATAAAAAGGTATCCCGGCGGGTATGATTATTATTGTGAAAAGACCAAGGGTGAAAATCCGCCTGAAGAAAACAAACATACCTCCGGCGAAACAAAATCGGAAAACCAGATTCGCCGGGAACTTCAAAAAGAGTTTAAACGAAAAAAAAGCAGGCTGGAGAAACTAATTCTAAAATTAGAAGAAAATATAGGAAAACTGGAAAATGAGAAGAAACTGCTTGTAAGACAGATCGAAAACGGCGGCACGGAATTTTATTTTGATGAAAAATTTGCGGAAATAACTGAAAAACTGAATGAAATTGAAAGCAAAATAGAGGGAAAAACTAAAGAATGGGAGAGAGCTATGGCAGAACTCGAAAAATTGGGCGGGAAATTTGTTGTTAGTTAGAAATTAGAAATTTGAAATTTGACCGGATTTCGTGTATAATATGTTGCTGCTTGTGAGATTAATTTCAAATACTGAATATTTGACGCGGATAGCAATCCGCGGCTACTGAATATTTGACGCGGATAGCAATCCGCGGCTACTGAATATTTGACGCGGATAGCAATCCGCGGCTACTGAATATTTGACGCGGATAGCAATCCGCGGCTACTGAATACTTGACGCGGATAGCAATCCGCGGCTACTGATTACTGATTTAAGTGCCCGTAGCTCAATTGGATAGAGCGCCGGCCTCCGAAGCCGGAGGTTGTGGGTTCAATTCCCGCCGGGCACGCCAAAAACAGTGCGAAGGCGCACAACCCCGCCCGGTCGGGCGCCCCCACCTAAAACAGGAGGGGAATTTGAAGATGTGAAAGTGAGAAAGTTTACGACCATTTGACCTTCTGGCCTTAGACTTTAGACTATTTTTATTTTTGAAAAAAATAAAAAAATATGAAAACTTATTTAAGATTTTTGAAAAACGCTCTGCGGTATAAGGGTCGGTTAATAATCGGTCTGATAGGGATAATCGGAGTGAATATATTCCAGGTGGCGTCAATAAGCGCTTTAGCTCCTTTTGTTGACACAATCATAACAGGAGATGATATATTACTACCCAAATCTTTTTATGAAACACTAAGCTGGCTGCCTGAAAATGTAATTGAATTTGTAGAAGAAGCAGTAAGTGTAATTAATGAAACTGCTCCGAAAACTCTTTTGATATGGCTTGCGATTTTCGTTCTCGGGTCTTTCCTGTTAAAAAATATCTTCAAATATATAATGCAGGTGGCAATGGAGTCCGTCGCGCAGAACGTAATGCGTGATTTCACTGTTAAGATGTATTCACACCTTCAAATTCTTCCTGTCCAGTATTTTGCGAAGATGAGAACCGGCGAGCTGATCAGCCGGGTAACTAATGACGTAAACACGGTTCAGGCATCTTTGTCTGCCCGCTTTTCGAATAACCTTGCCGAAATAGTTCAGCTTCCGAGTTTGATTGTTATGGCAATCGTTTTGAACTGGAAAATGACTTTATTCGCGGGAATTTTTCTTCCGCTGATAATGGGTCCGATAGCAATCATAGGCAGGAGACTAAGAAAACTCGCGAAGAAAACCCAGGAAAAAATCGCTGATATTACATCCATCCTACAAGAAACTATTTCCGGTGTGAGAATTGTCAGAGCGTTTAATATGGAAGATTATGAAATCGGCAGGTTCAAAGAACAGGCTGATAAGTATTGCAAATTGCGGGTGAAATCGGTTGTCAGAGCTTCGCTTGTAAGCCCGTTGACAGAAATAGTCGGAATAGTCTGTATTCTTGTTGTCGCCGGATTTCTTATTATGCCTATTTTGGATAACCAGGAGTCGGCCGGCACTGTTATGGTTTATGTTGCCGCTTTGTTAATAAGCATAAAGCCTTTCCGAAGCATAGGCAAGGTGAACAACATAATTCAAAAATCCCTTGCTGCTATTATCAGGATTTACAACCTTCTTGACACTCAACCGGAAATAACTGAAATTCCCGGAGCTGTTGAAATGCCTCCGCTGGAAAAAGAAATTCGGTTCGAGCATGTCAGCTTTTCTTATGAAAAAGATGAGTTGCCGGTTGTGTCCGATCTGAATCTTACTATTCGTGCCGGTGAGATGGTTGCTATAGTCGGTCCAAGCGGCTCTGGGAAAACTTCTCTTATTAATCTTATTCCGAGGTTTTATGATGTAACTGAAGGCTCTATACTTTTTGACGGAATAGATATCCGCGACGCTACATTTTCTTCTTTGCGAAGCCAGATAGGAATTGTAACACAGGAAACTTTTCTTTTTAATGATACGGTAAAAAATAATATCGCATATGGACGCTCTGATATTCCAATGGAACAGGTTATTGAAGCAACCAAAGCCGCGAACGCCCACGATTTTATCCTTGAGCTTCCGGATGGATACGACACTGAAATAGGCGAAAGGGGAATCAGGCTTTCCGGAGGACAGCGCCAGCGGCTTGCTATTGCAAGAGCCATCCTTAAAAACCCTGCAATTCTCATTTTTGACGAGGCTACATCTTCTCTTGATACGGAAAGCGAAAGGCTTGTTCAGCAGGCTATTGACAGATTAGTCGAAAACCGCACGGTTTTTGCGATCGCCCACCGTTTGTCTACTATTCAGCACGCTGATAAAATCCTTGTTATTGATGAAGGAAAAGTTGTCCAGGTTGGCGACCATGATTCTTTGATGGCCGACGAGAATGGCTTGTACAAAAAACTTCACAACATGCAGTTTGACAGCGAGCACAGGCCGGAAGACATGAAGATTATCGATTTTGTCAAACAGAAAATCAAAAGCGCGCGAAGGAAAAAAAAGTAAAACAGGACGTACCAGACTGTTTTTTATAAGTTAGCAGTCCTGGAAACCCTGCGTTACTTTAGTTGATCTTTCACCCAATTATTTTGCAGCAGTCTGTCCCCCAAAGCGTTAAAAGTTTCCCACAATTTCTTTTTGTATTGTTTTATATTTTCCTGTTCTTCAGCTCTGCCGCTAATATTTTCCAACTCAAAAGGATCGTTTTCCAAATCGTAAAATTCATCTATGTCAGTGGCGTTCCAAACATATTTGTATTTATCGTCCCTTACCATCCGTTGCGAGTAAAGTCCGAACTGCTGGCCGTTATAAGTTGAAAAAACAAAATTTCTTGAATCGGTGCTTTCTTTTCCAAACAGTTGTTGGGAAAAAGATTTTCCCTGGTAGTCTTCAGGGATTTCCAAATCGAGGAGTTCTAAAATTGTAGGCCCTAAATCAAGGTAATGACTGATATAGTCGTCGCATAGAGAACCCGGCTTGATCTGTCCGTCCCATCTGCAAACCATTGGAACATGAACTTCTTCCTCGTACATGACATAATGTTTGTCCATCATTCTATGGCTTCCAGCCGCGTCCCCATGGTCGGAACTGTAAATTATAAGAGTATTTTCCATTAAGCCAAGCTCTTCAACTTTTTTTATCACTTTACCGATGGCGTCATCATATTGAGAAATAATTCCAAAGTATCCTGACAGATAAATTGACCAATCTTTCCATGTCCAATCTTCAATGTTCCAGTTTTTAAGCTGCTGCTTTTGAATGTAAGGCTTGTTCTTAAAATTTTCTTTGAAATTTTCCCATTCAGGAATTGTTGCCGGGGGATACATTGAAGCAAAAGGTTCGGCAGGTAAACACGGAAGATGCGGCTCAGGAAAATCAAGCCTGATATGCCAGGGGGAATCTGACTTCGATAACTTTTCCAGGGCTCGGACTGCTTCTGCGGCAAGTTGATGTGTGTGTGTTTCTTCCAAAGGTCTCGTGTCGTAAGCGCCAACTCCCCAAAAACCGTCTTTTCCTTCTTTAAGCTGATACTTTATTTCAATATTTTCTTTTGGAACGCCCGGAAATCGCTTGTAAGTTTCAAATCCGAAACTTGTAGGATCAATATCCCTGTTTACATGCCACTTTCCTATGTAAGCGGTTTTGTATCCCGCGGATTTAAGCTGATTAACCCAGATATTACGTTCAGGGCTAAGCCCCGGAGGATTCGGACTCCCGCAGTCATAATTCCACAAGCCGCCGTGGATGTCGGGCATAACTCCTGAAAGAAGAGTTTGCCGGGCCGGGCAACATAATGGACTGGGAGTGTAAGCTTTTGTAAAAGAAATTCCGGCCTTGGCGAGAGCGTCAATGTTTGGAGTTTTTACAACTTCACTACCCGTGAAGCCAAGACAGTCGTAACGTTGCTGGTCAACGTTTATAAAAAGAATATTAGGGGACATAAATTATAGGAATCCACGCTTTAGCGTGTTTTTTCTTGCGCAAAGACGCAAATCATAACAAAATTAATTATTTGTGCGAATTACCGCAAGTTAGTGGTTAAAAATTAAAACAGCTAATCCTCACTAATTAGACGTTACTCGAAAAAGGGTTGCTGATCACAAACCCAAATGTAGCCGCAGATTGCCATCTGCGCTATTTGCGAAAAAAATAAAATTCGCATTCTTTTGGCGCTTAATACAGGATTTGCAAATAATTGTTATGCAGGATACGCAGATAGCAATCTGCGGCTACAATGAAAATCGCAAATCTATGGGATTTGACCCTTTTTGAGTAACGCCTAATTATTACTAACAAAATACGTAGTTAAAAGTATAATAAAATCCGTGTTTCATCCACCCGCCGCAGCAGAGCTGCTGCGGATGACCGGTCTGGTGCTAAAACAATGTATTCAGATAAATTGCTTCGGCAGGGGGATCGGGATTTTTAAATGCTGCTTTTCCGATTTCAGCGGCGTTAATTTCCGGCATTTCTTTTAAAAGTTCCCAACCTGAATTTTCCAACAAATTCTCTTCAACTTCTCCGCAAGCAACTCCATTAGAAGTTTCAGGCAAAAGTTTTGAAGCTATATCGCCACGGTTTACAGCCCCCCTTAAAGTTTCTCCATTTGCTTTTCGCAATTCGAAATAAAAGTTATTTCCTGCTTTAGCATCTAAAAGGATTATCTGGTCGGTATTTTTGGATTTTGTTTTAGGGAAAAGGTCAAAAACGGGAACTCCGGTTATTTTAGCTTGCCAGCCGTCTGCAAGACCTTTTGCCGCTGCTATTCCTATGCGAATACCTGTAAAAGAACCAGGACCGCAGTCAACGGCTATTGTTTTTATTTCATTGCCAGAAACTGAATTCGCTTCAAGCAAAAATCGAATAGTTGGGATAAGTTTAGCGGCAACTTGTCTCTTTTCTGAAAGTTCAATGCAGTCAATAATTTTGTAACCATCAAGTAAGGCCACAGATGAATTTCCATAAGAAGCTGTTTCAAGTGCAATAATCATTGTTTTAAAAATATAAAAATAATGGATAATTATAACAAAAAAATATATAAATTGCCAATCATAAAACTTTCAATTCTATATTTTTGATATTTTCATTTTATCCTTTAATTAAGTAACCTTCCCCATAATAGTCATCAAAAGATTTCCAGTAGCTTTATTACAGCCAAATAACATCAAATTTCCGATTTACTTGACAAAAGCCTTTTTTTGTATAATTTGCGGCATCGTGTTAAAACTCAAATTTAACGTTATTTTAAATTAATAAACAGAAATTAAATTATATGAAACAAAAATTTATTCTTTTGCTGTCAATTTCCTTTTTCTTATTTTTGGTTGCCGCAACTGCTGCTCCGAAATTTCTTAATCCAATTACTTCTAATGCTTATGCTAAAGCCGAATCACTTTATAAAGCAGAAGATTATCTCGCTTCCGCGAAAGCTTATTTGGAAATAACCAACATTACTGACCCTGATGCTCTAAAAGAAATTGAAAATATTGTCGGTAATATTAGTTCCGAAAATGTTTCAATTCCTTCCTCTACAAACTCAAACTCAATTATTAATCATGAATAAAATTATTATTTATTTATTTTTGGCTGCTGTATTTTTTACTAATTTTAACAATTGTTTCGCGGAAAATGAAAGTTCAAATGCCGGGCTGGTCGATGAGTTGCTCGCAAACCTTAAGGCACAAGAATCCCAGTGGTCGGCTTTATGCTTAAACACAAACTTTACTTTCAATAAATTAGAATCTCAACTTATAGATTATAAAAATTTAACAAAAGAAAACGATGAAAAAATGTTTGAAATGAGAACCGCTATTCCGCTTTTAAAACAACTTTTGGACAAAATAGAAAATCCCGGGGATTCTCTTCAAAATCTGAAAGATTACGATACTGTTTTAAAAATTCCGGGCGCGCCGAAAACTGTTTATTATAAAGCGAGAAGAATGGATTATGATGAAAAACCTAATGATGCGGTAAGGGCTGCAAACTTGTTTGCTTTTCTTACTTCCTCAAATAATATAGACGGATTTGTTCTTGGTGCCGGCTATTATTGGCTTGGACACATTCAACATTGTTTTCTTGATGATATTACAAACGGATTAAAAAATATTTTACAAACTCATAATTATCCCGCGTGTCTTGTTTTTACTGATGCCTCGTATTACGAAGCCGCAAAAATTTATAAACAATTAGGATTTAACAAAACAGCTCTCGCACTTTACGGTATCAGAATTCCAAATATTGATTATTGGTACAACGAACTATGGAAAGCTGAATGCAGCTTTTATATCGCACGCGATGATGGCAATGCTACAAATGCCGTCAGACAGATTGAACGCGCGAAACTCGCTCTTGCGGCTAATCCTTCGCGCGGATATTCTCCAGAAAAATGGAAAAGTTTACTTACAAACGAATTTTCAAAACTTGATTATGAAGCTATAAAAAAATATTTATCTGAAAACTGTTGCCCGGATGGTTATGAAACTGATTCTATAAGAACGGCGTTAAACACGGAAACAAATATTCCGTTAAGAAAAGCGTGTGAAGATATGTTGTTACACGCCTGGCCGATGGTTGAAGACATTGACCCGGTTTTACTTACAAACAGGTTTTTATCGAACAACATTTTTGAGCATAAAAAAAGAACGGATATTGATTAAAAAATGTAACCAAAATCTATGATTTTGAAAGGTAGCATGTGCCATTTTGTAGGAGTCCACGCTCTTGACCGATGAATATCTGGTTCAGCGTGTTTTTTATCCTACGAAGCATAAAAAAGTGACAGAATAATTAAAATTTAAATACTATCCCGCAAAGCGGAATTCTAACCTACGAAACTTATAAAATATATGAAAACAAAAAACTTTTTATTTATTTCAATCATTGCTCTTTTCTTTTGTTTTGCTTATATTATAATAGTAATACATTTGCAAACCAGCCGGATTGTCCATGCTGTCACGCTCAAGGCGCCGGGCCGGACAAATGTGCCGCATGCGTTAATTGTCCATGTGATTGTGGTGGGGGTAGCTGCGATAAATGTGCCAAAGGAACCACGATTTGTAATCCTTGTGCAAATGCCAGTTGCTTTTGTGGGAAATGTGCCGGGCATGAATGCCCGTGTAAGGATACAGGCCATAATCCTTGTAATGTAGAGGGATGTGGTAGCGACTGCTCCAGGTGTTTAACTGATTGTGAGTGTAAAGTATGCGAATGCGATTCCTGCGAAAATACAATACCTGATGAACAAACTATTTGTGGTTTATGCAATCCAATAAAACATAACCCATGCGGAGATTGCATAACTTGTTGTCTGTGTCCATGTCGGTGCTGTGGTGGGCAAAGTTCTATGAATAGAGGCGCTTGGTGTGACCAATGTTATTATAATTGTCTGTGCCCCGTTTGTTCTGGTTGTACCGTTGGATGTGGTGGGTGCCCATGTACATGTAATGCTTGCCCCGGTTTAACAGAAGATGCAACAATCGGAATAGTCGGAATAGGGTCGTACCCGATAAGAATGAGTTAAATCTTTTATAATTAATATGTTAGTTTATTTTTATTTAATAATATATGCGTTAGAATGGCGATTTTTATGCTAAAGATTGCACTTTAAGAGGATATTTGATATAATTGCTTCTAAACAATAAATATAATTATAATCAAAAAAAAAAGAGAATTATGCCGAGAAGTAATAGATATTTTATGCCAGGTAGAGTTTGGCACATAACGCATCGTTGCCATGAAAGAAAATTTTTGTTTAAGTTTGGTTGCGATAGAAAACGATGGATTCATTGGCTTTTTGAAGCGAAAAAAAGATATAAGCTGTCGGTGTTAAATTATTGTGTAACGAGCAATCATATTCATCTATTAGTTTTTGATAAAGGGAAAAATGAAATAGTCAAAAGTCTGCAACTTACTGAAGGACGTTTAGCACAGGAATAAAATATTCGCAAGGGTCGCGAAGGTTCTTTTTGGGAAGATCGGTATCATGCGACAATAGTTGATACAGGAAATTATCTTCTTCGCTGTTCGAGTTATATAGATTTTAATATGGTTCGTGCAAATGTTGTTGGTCATCCTTCGCAATGGAAAGAATGCGGATTTAATGAAATTATGAATGGCAGAAAACGTTATGGAATAATTGACAGAGTAAAATTAGCAGAATTATTAGAAATATCGAAAGCTGAGTTGCCGGAATTTTATAATGAACGATCGAAATATATTCTTTCTGAACAAGACAACTATGATCGTGATCGTGAACCAGCTTGGTCAGAAAGTATTGCAGTAGGCAGCAGCAGTTTTACAAAAAATATTTGTGAAGTAATAAAGTCACGAAAGCGGAAAGTACATAATGATATTCCAAATAAGTTATCAATATTAACATAAAAAGCTCTTAAAGTAGCTATTTATATATTAAAAATAGGCTTTTAAGAGATAATAATTCAAGTAAATAGAACTTAACATACTTATTCATAAAAGTTTACGATTCCGAATCGGGTACGACCCTAAGAGGCTCTAAGAGGCTAAGAGGACTAAGAGGACTAAGAGGACTAAGAGGCAAAGGAAGAATTAAATTTGCGTGATGCAATTTATGGTTTTGATGATAAACATTACTCACATAGCCGACAATTCCGATCAACTATTCAAAAAGAAAAGAGTTATTGGGAAAGAGTAAAAACAGAAGCTAATTTTAACTAATTTTAAAAATAAAAATTAAGGAATCTTATTATGAAAAAATTTAATTTAATTTTAACAGTTGTATTATTAACAATTATTGTTTATGCTTTTGACAAAAGCATTGAAACTACAGGTACTCAAAAAGAAAAAGATTTTAAAAAGAACTTAAAACAAAAATATATTGATGAAGCATTGAAAATGTATCAGGAAAGTGTTAAGCAAAAAAGAGCAAAGGGCGAAGCAATAAACAAAACAGAAGAGGATGTTGTTAATAAAGCAATAGAAAGATTTAATTATCGTATGCAAAAAGCAGATAAAATGGTACTTTAAGGACACTAATTTCTCGAATTTACACAAATTTGTCAGTTAGCAGTTTTTGTTGAATTTTTTATCCTGTTTATCCTGTAAATCCTGTCGAAAAAAATGGGGATGGTTACTTGATTAAAAAAGACACGGTAATATTTCGACAAGCTTAATAACCGCATTGATTGACTCCTACAATTTTTCATCATCATTTCCAATAATGAACTTTTCTTTTTCGGCGTAAACACCTTCGCCCCGCAGCCACACAAACAAAGTTTTCCAAAGGATTTTCATGTCGAGCGGGAAAGATAAATTGTCAACATACCAGACATCTAATTTAATTCTTTCAGGCCAGGAAAGAGAGTTTCTGCCATTGACCTGCGCCCATCCGGTTACACCCGGTCTGACTTCCATCCTGCGTTTCTGAAAATCGGTGTATTCGTCAACCTGGTATTTTAAGGTTGGGCGAGGTCCAATAACACTCATTTCACCTTTTAGAATATTGAAAAGCTGCGGGAGCTCGTCAAGACTTGTTTTTCTGAGAAAATTTCCGGGCTTAGTAATTCTTGAGTCGTTTTCCGCTGTATAAAATCCCGATTTTTCAGCGTCAACAACCATAGTCCGAAACTTTAAAATATTGAAAAGCATGTTGTCTTTTCCCACGCGTTCCTGCTTAAAAAAAACCGGTCCTTTGGAATTCAGTTTTATCCAGAGAGCTATGACAATCATCAAAGGAGAAAGCAAAATTATTCCAAACAGGGAAACTAAAATGTCAAAAAAACGTTTCATAGATTTTCAAAATCTAAGATTTTGGTTACAATTTCCGCTTGACATCTGACACCTTAAGGCCTTCCAACTTTTAGACCTTCAGACCGTTAGGCACGCTGGAAGCGTGCCCTACATTTTTATACCATTCGATTGTTTTTTCGATTCCTTCTTCGAATTGTGTCTTTGCTACAAACCCGAAAAGTTCTTTAGCCCGAGTTGTGTCAAGGCATCTTCTCGGCTGTCCGTCAGGTTTAGAAGTGTCCCAGGTAATTTTTCCGGAAAAACCTGTTTTGCCGGCGATCAGCTCAACAAGATTTTTGATAGAAATTTCAAATCCGGCGCCAAGGTTGACCGGGTCTATACCGTCGTATTTTTCCGTGGCGAGCGCGATTCCTTCAGCCGCATCTTCAACATATAAAAACTCGCGTGTGGCTTTCCCAGTTCCCCAGCAAACAATTTCATCTTTGCCGGATTCTTTAGCGTCAATGCATTTCTTGATTAAAGCGGGTATGACATGCGAAGACCGCGGGTCAAAATTGTCCCGCGGGCCATAAAGGTTTACCGGCAGAAGAAAAATTCCTTTTGTGCCGTATTCTTGCCTGTAAGATTGAAGTTGCACAAGCATACATTTTTTCGCGACTCCGTATGGCGCGTTGGTTTCTTCAGGATAGCCGTTCCATAGTTCTTCTTCTTTGAAGGGAACAGGAGTGAATTTTGGGTAGGCGCAAATGGTTCCCAGCGCAACGAACTTTTCAAGTTTTTTTAACCTTGCGAATTCTATTAATTGAGCGCCCATCATCAGGTTTTTATAGTAAAAACTACCTGGATGGTCCAAGTTAGCGCCTATTCCGCCGACAACTGCGGCGAGATGAATTACTATGTCCGGTTTAGCATCCTCGTACATACGAACAATATCTTTTTCTGTCGTCAGGTCATATTCTTCAATAAGAGGAACAAAGATATTTTCGCAACCCCGGTTTTTAAGGTTTTCAACTAAATGGTAGCCGAGAAAACCGGCGCCCCCTGTTATACATATTCTTTTTTGTGTAATGTCCATTTTTAGATTTTAGGTTTTAGATTTTTAATTTTGGATTTAATATTTTTTCTTATTTGTAAAGTTCTCGGTAAATTCTTAATTATAGAAGAATATGCCGCTAATGGCGCCAGGCATTTTCCCGGCGCCTTGATTAATAAAGTCAAACTCATTAAAACCGGAGTTAAAATTACTATAGGCATTCTTTTCAGCAGAAGTCTAAAAGGGCAGTTTTTCAGCCAAGTGTAAAATACGTTTGCCGCCAGCCGCTTTAAAGTTGCTTTGTCTTTCGTATGCCAGCGGATGCCTTCCTGGGTTCCCGAATGAGCATGATAAGCGACAAGTTTCGGAGAATAAAAACAATGATGCCCAAGCAAATTCATTCTTAAGTAAAGATCAACATCTTCGCCGTAGGCAAAATATAATTCATCATAAACCTGTTTAAGTTCGCCTTTGGGTTCAATTTGTGAATCTTCAATATCTTTTTTTACAAAAACCGGGCAGCATCCTGCCGGGCCGAAGACTTCGCCCTCTTTTTCAGCGTCAGCAGTTACGTCTGTATAAATGCTAAAATGTTTTGACAGCCGGACTCCCGTGCAAATCACCATGTTGGTCGGGCCGTTATCATATAGAAAGATTTTCGGCCCGAGCATTGAAACCCCGGGTTTATCCGAAAAAAGTTCTGCAGCTTTTTCAAGAAAGTCTTCCGCAAGAAACGCGTCCACGTTAAGCGGGATAACCCATTTGTCTTTAGCTTCGCGCAGCCCGGAATTCATTCCGGCGGCAAAACCGATATTTTTTTCATGAAAGATTGTTTTTGCCGGCGCGCCAACTGCCTCAGGCAAGTTGACCGATTGAAGCCAATCTTTGCTTCCGTCGGAAGAACCGTTATCAACACAAATGAGTTCGAAATATCTATAAGTTTGGCGTTTCAGGGACTCCAAACATTTTTTTAGAAGTTCCAGGCTGTTCCAATTAAGAACAACAATAGTGAAGCATTTTTCTTCAATATTCATGAGAGAGAATTTTATCATAAAAGGTGATTTTTTGCAACTTTTCGCCTTTACTTTTTTAGCGCTAACTGATATAATACTCTATCTTTTGAGTGCAAAACATGGACGACTAAATACAAATCTTTGATAGATGGTTTCACTGAATAAATTAAATAAGCAGCAACGCAAAGCGGCAGAAACAATTGATGGCCCTCTTTTGGTTCTCTCCGGCGCCGGCACGGGAAAAACAAGGACTATTACCTACAGGATAGCCCACATGCTTGGCAATGGGATTCCCGCGAAGAATATTTTGGCGGTTACTTTTACTAACAAAGCCGCGCGTGAAATGGTTGCCCGGGTAAAAAAACTTGTTGGGCCTGCCGTGAACGATATGCAGGTTTCCACTTTTCACAGCTTCGGGCTTCGGGTGATTCGTGAAAATTATAAAATCTTTGGGCTTAAAAGAAATTTTACTATCTACGATGCCAACGACCAGGTCGCAATAGTTAAGAAAGCGTTAAGAAGCATTTCTGTTTCCTGGAAAAAGTATAAGCCTGAAGACCTACTTTATACAATCAGCAAATTAAGAAAACCAGATTCCGATAAAATTGATTTCTCGGAAATAGACGGGGTAGATGCCGCAGTCGCCCAAGGCGTTTGGGAAAGGTACCGCCGCGCTTTGCGGGCAAGCAACGCCGTTGATTTTGATGATTTGCTTTTTCTGCCTTTACGGCTTTTCAAAAAAGAAAAAAAAATTTTGAAAAAATATCAAAATAAGTATAAATATATTCTTGTTGACGAGTACCAGGACACCAACAGCAATCAGTTCTGGCTGATACATTCTTTGGCGGAAAAACATAAAAATCTTTGTGTGGTGGGGGACGATGACCAGTCTATTTACGGCTGGCGCGGGGCGGAAGTCAGGAATATTCTTGATTTCGAAAGGCATTTCAAAGGCGCTGTTACTGTCAGACTGGAAGAAAATTACCGTTCGACAAGTTCAATACTTAATGTCGCGAATTCTGTTATTCTTAAGAATGAAGGTCGGAAAGAAAAGAAATTATGGACGCGAAAAAAGCCGGGAGAAGTTGTTCGCGCCTTAGTAGCGCCCGACGAAATGGCTGAAGCGGAACTAATAGTTTCAGATATTATTTCTCACAGGAAAAGAAATGGAAGCAAGTATTGTGACTACGCGATCTTGATGCGTATGAACACACAGGCAAGGCAGTTCGAGGAAGTGCTCCGCCGGCATAAAATTCCTTATGTTGTAATTGGCGGGATGCAGTTTTACGACAGAAAAGAAATAAGAGATATTATGGGTTATTTAAAGCTGCTTGTGAATCCGAATGATGAAGAGTCTTTTTTGAGGGTTGTAAATGTGCCCCCGAGGGGTATCGGCGAAAAATCTATTGAAAGGCTTGGCGAGCACGCAGCGAAAGGTGACAGAGGATTATACGAAAGCATTTCTGATTTGGAAAAAAACAGCGAAATATCTGAGAACGCCAAAAAAGGATTTCTTGAATTTTTCATCTTTGTTGAAAAATACAGAAAAAAACTTGAAACCGCTGTCAAACCTTCCGGTGTTGTCCGTGAAATGTGGAAGGAGCTCGAATATGAAAAAGAGCTGATGACAAGCTCTAAAACTTTGGAAGATGTAAAATCCAGAATGGCAAATGTCGAGTCATTTATTGACGGGATTACTTATTTTGAAGACCAGAGCAAAAAACCTTCCCTTGAAGAATATTTACGGCAGATAACTTTAGAAACGGAAGACGACGATGAAGAAATGCAAAAAGGAAAGCTTGCTGTGATGACTATTCATTCCAGCAAAGGACTTGAGTTTCCATATGTTTATGTTGCCGGAGCGGAGCAAGGGATGATTCCACACATCAAGTCTGTTGTCAGCGATATTGGAATGTCTGAAGAGCGCAGGCTTTTTTACGTGGCAGTCACCCGGGCTCAAAAGATGCTAACAATTACTTATCCAAAAGCAAGAATGAAATACGGTAAGTTGGAGGAGAAAAAACCATCGGAATTTTTGGATGATATTCCGGAAGGGCTTCTCGAATGGCATGAGAATGCTTATGGCAAGATTGTTTCTGAAGAAGAAACAGCAAGCAATTTTGCTGAACTTAAAAATATGCTTGCCGGAATTGATTAATTTGTTCCAACGAACAAATTTGCGGTTATTTTGGTATAATTTAATTGAAATGAAATATTTTTTTACTTTTTAACTTTGACCTTAATTTTTATGCAAAATTCTATTCTTTTATATGCCGAAAAATACAATCCTATCCCTGATAATAATTCGGTTGTTGAGTCTGAAAATGCCAGGTTTACAGTTTTAACACCTGGACTGATAAGAATGGAATGGGCTGAAGACGGAAAGTTTGAAGATTCGCCCTCATTAACTTTTGTAAACAGAAACCTTCCTGTTCCGGATTTTAAGCGGCAAGTTTCTAACGGATGGCTTGAAATTAAAACTGACAAACTTGTTCTAAAGTACAAAGTTGGCAGCGGAAAATTCGATTCTGAAAACCTTCAAATCACTTTTGATTTTGACGGCGCAGAAAAAACATGGAAGCCGGGCCTGCAAAACAAAGGTAATCTTGGTGGAACTACAAGAACTTTAGACCAATATAATGGTTGCGAACATCGAGAAACAAAAGAAAAGCTGGATTTAGGAAATGGACTGATTTCGAGAGAAGGCTGGGTAATGATAGATGATTCAGAAACACCAGTGTTTGACAATTCCGACTGGCCGTGGGTTATGTCGAGGCCTGAAAAAGATTGCCGGGACTTATATTTCTTTTGTTATGGACATGACTATAAAACCGCTCTGAGTGACTTTACAAAAGTCGCGGGAAAAATAGCTTTGCCGCCGAAATTCGCATTCGGAATTTGGTGGTCGCGGTATTGGGAATATACGGATTTGGAATTGCGAGAACTTGTTGACGAGTTCGAACTTTATGATTTGCCGCTCGATGTTTTTGTTGTTGACATGGACTGGCATATCACAACAAAGCCGGAATGGTACAAAGACGGGAAGAAAATTCATGACCAGGCCGGGCAAGGAACAGGTTGGACAGGATTTACCTGGAACAAAAACTATTTTCCTAATCCTAAAAATTTTCTTGCTTGGACAAAAGAAAAAAAAATGGAAGTTTGTTTGAATCTTCATCCTGCTTCAGGAATCCAGCCTCATGAAGATCAATATGAAGTTATGGCAAAAGCGATGGGAATAGATCCTGAAACAAAAAAATATGTTCCTTTTGATATTGTCAACAAAAAATTCGCTGAAAACTTCATGGAATTCGTTTTGCATCCTATGGAAGAAGACGGCGTTGATTTTTGGTGGCTTGACTGGCAGCAGTGGAGCACTACAACTATTCCAGGAGTTAATCCTACTTTTTATCTTAATTATGTTTTCTTTAGCGATATGGAGCGGAGAAACAAAAAACGTCCTTTGATTTTTCATAGATATGGCGGACTTGGAAACCATCGTTATCAAATAGGATTTTCTGGCGATACACTTTCTACCTGGCAATCGCTTGCTTTTCAACCTTATTTTACTGCGACAGCGGCTAATGTAGGATTTGGTTATTGGAGCCATGATATTGGCGGTCATTTTTTTGGCGATGGGAATCCAGAACTTTATACCCGCTGGGTTCAATTTGGAGTTTTCAGCCCGATTTTTCGAACACACGGATGTCCTGAAAAAGAAATGGAACGGAAAATCTGGGAATATCCTACTGAAAATTTCCGGATTATGCGAGATGCTTTTAATTTGAGACGTAGGTTGCTTCCTTACATTTATTCCTCTGCAAAAAAAGCTTATGATACAGGAATTTCTATCTGCCGACCTATGTATTATGATTATCCAAAATCAGAAGCAGCTTACGAATTTAAAAATCAATATATGTTTGGTGATGATATTTTGGCTGCGCCGATTGCAGAACCAATGACTGACAATAGTTTAGCTGTTGAGAAAGAAGTTTGGCTTCCTGAAGGCGAATGGATAGAAATGTTTACGGGAACTTTATTGAAAGGCGGGAAAGTTGTTAAAAGAAGTTTTGCGTTGGACGAAATTCCTGTTTTTGTAAAAGCTGGATCTATAATTCCTATGCAATCAGAAGATAAAAGTTCTGAAGCATTAGTTTTAAATATTTTTCCAGGCAAATCAGGAAATTTTAAAATTTATGATGATGAGGGAAACAACCAGAACTTCAAGACAGGGGCTTACTCGATTACAGTAATTTATTCTGAAGGAAACAAAGTTGTTATAAATCCTGTTGAGGGAAAATTTCCGGGAATGCCGGAATCCAGAAGTTACGAATTAAGGGTGCCGCTTTCTTTTCCGCCGGAAAGAGTGAAAGTTAACGGCAAAAAAGTTGACACTTGGAGTTACGACGGCAACGAATTAACAACGACTGTTTATACTCCTGAGTTAAGTGTCCATGAAAAAGCCGAAGTGGAATTAGAATTTCCCAGCCATGACATCAATCTTCTTTCAGGCAAAAAGAAACAGTTCATCAGCATGATAAAGTTCGCGAAATTTCTCGCGAAAAACAACTGGGACAAATCAAAATATTCTAACGACATGATAGTTCACTCGGCTCAGACAGGCCATAGAATCACTTTGAAACCTGATACTGCTTTCAAAGATATTGAGGAATTTAACAAAAATCTGCCCCAAATAATAGAAATGATTAAAAAGGCATCAGAAGAAAATCCGAAGTATATTCCTTATCTTGAATTGTTAACCACGAAAGACACGAAAAAAGCAACCAGGAATGAACACAAATAAAATCATTTTGTTATAAATTATTATGACATTTTATAATAATTCTTTGGAGAAAAATGAAATTTTCTGATAAATTTATATGGGGATCCGCGACTGCTTCTTACCAGATTGAAGGCGGAGCTTATGAAGATGGCAAAGGGCTTTCTGTTTGGGATATGTTTTGCCGCACAAAAGGAAAAATCTGGAACGATCAGAATGGTGATGTTGCTTGTGACTTTTATCACAAATATAAAGAAGATATCGCCTTGATGAAGGAACTGGGGCATGACGCGTTTCGCATGTCGATTTCCTGGCCGCGTGTTATTCCTAACGGAACCGGCGAGGTTAATGAAAAAGGCCTTGGATTTTATGACAAAGTAATAGACGAACTTTTGAAAAACGGGATCACACCTTTTATTACTTTGTTTCATTGGGATTATCCCTATGAACTTTACTGCAAAGGTGGAATGCTAAATCCTGACAGCTCAAAATGGTTTGCGGAATATACAAAGGTTGTAGTTGATAAACTTTCTGACAGAGTTGCTAACTGGATGACAATAAATGAACCGGAATGTTTTATTGGAATAGGTTATCACGAAGGTTGGCATGCCCCTGGACTTAAACTTGATTTTCCTGAAGTCATGCGGGCATGGCATAATATGCTTCTTTGCCATGGCGAAGCTGTTCGGGTGATTAGGCAAAACTCAAAACAAAAGGCAAACATCGGTTGCGCGCCATGTGGAACGACAAATTACCCGATTGAAAACACCACAGAAAATATTAACGCGGCAAGGAAAAGCACTTTTGGAACACGGGGCAAAGACATTTGGTCGTATGCTCTATGGCTAGACCCGATTTGTTTTGGAAAATACCCGGAAGATGCTTTAGATAAATTCGGAAATGATATGCCCGAAACTTCCGAAGAAGACATGAAGACTATCAGCCAGCCAATAGATTTTATTGGTTTTAACATTTACAGGGGGGATGCTGTTAAAGCTGGTCCAGGCGGTAAATCGGTTATTGTTCCCCAGGCTCCGGGCTGCCCAAGGACTCCATGCGGATGGGATATTACTCCGCCGGCAATGTATTGGCTGCCGACTTTTCTATACGAGCGTTACAAAAAGCCGCTTTACGTGACGGAAAACGGCATTTCGAATAATGACTGGGTAAGTATCGACGGAAAAGTTCATGACCCGCAGCGAATTGATTATCTTAACTTGTATCTATTGGAACTAAGAAAGGCGATAAATGACGGTGCTGATGTCCGTGGTTATTTTGTATGGTCGTTTATTGATAATTTTGAATGGGCGGAAAGTTACAAACAAAGATTTGGACTGGTCCATGTGGATTACAATACATTGAAAAGAACGGTAAAGGATTCCGGATTCTGGTATAAAAAAGTTATCGAAAGCAACGGAGAAATTCTTTGAGGAATTTTGTTGTTGATGTTTAATTAGACGCAACATGAAAAGGGGAGTAAAGCAGGACGTCCCGGCCTGCTTATTCCACGAATGCTGATTACGCTGTATAATTGCGAATAAGTATATCAAAGGCAGAAAAACATGGAGATTAAATCATCATTTTTATTCTTGTTTTAACTGAGTTTTTTGAAAACTTTCGTAAAACTTGCCCCGGCGGGGCAAAATGTTTATAGCCCCACGTTTTAACGTGGGGTAACGAATTGCCAACATTTATGCACCCTGAAGGGGCGCCACAGATTTTCTACACCCCCCTTACAGTAAGTTAAAAAAAATAAAGGGGCAGATTATTTCCGGAAAAATTCCGCTGTAGTTTTTATTATTCCTTTTCTCGCAAAATCTGCCCTCGGGTAAAAATAATATTTCGTTGTGTCTATTATCATCTTAAATTGAGTAACCCTTGAACCTGCCGAAGGAAGCTCGTTTGCAGTGAAAGAAAGAATTTGATCCAAAGTTGACTTGTTGACCTTAAAAAGCAGCTTGCAAACTTTTGTCTTTTCATTCCACGACAATTTAAGTTTCGCGTTGTTGGCTTTTACTATCAATTTGTTTTTATTAACTTTTGCCTTCTGTTTGGCAATCACCTCATCTTCAAATCTTCCTAGTTGGCAATGGACTTCCGAGTTATCATTAAAAGGTTTTGTGTCGGATAGAAACTGTAATTTCAGAAGAAACTTATCTTTGCCGGTTTTTTGCCAGAAAATTATGAGCTTAACCTTTTCTTTGGATTTTTCTATTATATGCGAAGAAAGCCGGGCGTAAAAACTCGTTGTAGTCAGTTCCCCCCCAATTTGCAAATCGCCAACACTTAAATCATAACATTTATCCGGTGTATTAGGATTTATACATGCGAATATTGGATTTATATCAACAATAACATATCCGCCGCCCGCCAAGGGATAACGGTCGTAATATTCTTCTCCTTCCGTAGTTGCTGATTTATCGGAAAACCACGGAACGTAATGCTGTTGAATTAAACCCACTATGTTTGGATTTGTGGTTTCGCAAGTAGTGCTTTTGGCGTGGTTGCAATACACACAGGAAAGATTCCCGCGCAGCATCAAGACAAGTTTATTTTCATTGAGGGCTTTGGAGATTGCGGCAGCTTTAGTTGTTTCCCAAGTTAAAGTTGCAGCATTAGAAAACGCGGCGGAGAAAACAAAAAATATTATAAAAAAGCTCTTTTTCATAAAAATTGTGTAATGTAGCCGCGGCTCTTGACCGGCGAATGCCTGGTTGCCAGCAGCGTCATCCGCAGGTGGCAACCTGCGCCTACATTCTATTATACCATATTTATTGTTTTTTTAGTTTGAAAGCTATGTCCCAGCTTATTTCCGGAAGGTTAATCTTTATTCTTCGTCTTTTCCCACTTTTACTATTTTTGTTGAAGTTACTTTGCCATTTTGCTATAATTTCCGGGCCGTTTTTTTAGCGGAACGCATCGTTGCCGTCGACCTCATTCCAAAGTTCCCAGACAAAAACATTTGGGCTGTAACCATATCGGGCAACGAGATAACGCAATCGGTCGTAGTTTGCTTTTTGCGCTTTCGGGTTTGTAAAATAATCGATAAGTTTTTCTAATGGCCCACCGTTTTTTATGTTGCATGGAGAATCGCCAAACATACTGTAAAATTCTTTACTTGTGGAAATAGAATTAAAACTGTCAATAGCAAACATTATACGCATATTAAGTTTTTCAGCGAGTTCGAGGACGTGGTCGATTTTCCAAGCGTTTTTCTGGTCAAATTTGTAAAAACCTGAATTGTGTGTGCGAAGAGGAAAGTTGCACCACGCCGGCGAAAGAAAAAGTCTGAAAAAATTGCAGCCTTGTTCGGCGTATCTTTGCAGCCAGGTGTCAAAAGCGAAAACACCGCGACCGTCAAAACTTCCCCGGCAGATATTGGCGCCGAGTGGATAAGCAGTAAAAACCGCTTCTATTCCGCAGTCACGATATTTCTTTGCAGCTTCGATATCGAGAAGAGCTCCGCCGGCACAATAAAGGTAACCATTGCAACTTGTCCAGACACCGTGAAAAATCAGTAACCATCCTTCCGGTGTTTCTAACGGAACAGGTCATGCGGCGATTTTTGTCGATTGCAAGTTCGATACAGATGAAGGACCGAAAACAAATCTGTGGCATCCCCTATGAGTCAGGTCAGGGCTCGTCGCGTAAAAAATATCGCCGAAAGGAGTGTGGCCTCTGTCACTTGGCCTATGAAGCTCTGCGAATTTTCCATCGATTTTTCTTGGAAAAATTACGCAATTTCTGTTCGGCGGCGGAAACGGATTTTCATGCCGTTTAAAAGTTACAAAATAATAAATAATTCGGTGTCGATGTTTCTGTTGTATCGCGAGTATTAAACTATAAAACAGATAACTATCAATTTACTGAAGAGCGGATGGGAAAGATTCGTAAAACGGCAAACGAACTTGGATATATACCAAACATTTCCGCACGTGCGGTGAAAAATGGAAGTTTTGGATGTGTTGCTTTGCTTTTGAGCAGCTTAGGTGAAAGAAGTTATTTGCCTAATCATCTGCTTGATAGTATTCACGCTGAACTCGAAAAACACGGCAAGCACTTATTATTGACAAAACTTCCTGATGCCAATGCGGAAGCAATTTCTCAAACTCCAAAAATTTTGCGGACGTTGATGGCTGATGGCCTGATAGTCGACTACACTCATCATGTATCTTCGGAAATAGTTTCGCAAATAGAAAATCATATTCTTCCTTCGGTTTGGATAAACACCAAACGTGAAAAAGATACTGTTTATCCTGACAATTTTTGCTTGGGGAGCATTACAGCATTCAGGACAGGTTCGGCGGATACGCTGAAGAAATGAAAAAAGCCGGTTTGCAGCCGAGAAAGATTGATGGTGATGGCATAATTATTTCTAAAAAAGGCCAAGTGGAATATTTTTCAGAAATCTTATCGCAGCCGGACAAGCCGACGGCTATGGTTCTTTATTGGTCGTCCCTTGTAGTTGCAATGCTTCGGGCTGTGAGAAAGAAAAAGCTTCGTGTTCCTGAAGATTTGTCGCTTATTACTTTTGCAAGCTGCTCGGCAGATGACGCGGGATTAAGCGTAAACGCCATGATAGAGCCAGAATCCAAAATGGGGGAAGAATCTGTAAAAATTTTATGCCGAAAAATCGAAAAGCCGAAAAGAGTTTTTCCGTCTAAAGCGTTGAAATTCTCTTTTTGCGATGTGGGGTCGTGCTGGAAACTCAGTAATAGGCCAACTAGAAATTAGATTAATTTCAAATAAAACTCAATCGTTTCTTTGAGAGATTTTTCAAATTCAGATTCAGGATGCCAGCCTGATGACTTGATTCTTACATTTGAGCCCAAGCTGTGTTTTATGTCGCCCGGGCGCTCATCAAGAAAATTAATTTCCGATTTTGCTTTTGTCAATTCAATAATTCTTTCAGCAAGCGGGGCAATAACGGTTGGTTTTCCGTTGCATACGTTATATATGCCCGAATCTATCTCCACGGCGTGGAGATTTGCTCTTGCCACATCTTTTACGTAGATAAAATCGCGGGATTGAGTTCCATCTCCAAAGATGCCAATATCTTCATTTTTTAAAGCCTGATTAATAAATTTCGGAATAGCAGCAGCGTAAGGGGAATCAGCGTCCTGCCTTGGTCCAAACACGTTAAAATACCTCAAAGAAACTGCTGAAAAAGTTGGCGATTCATACATTTTCAAATAAGTTTCTCCGCTTAGTTTAGTAGCCGCGTATGGGCTTAAAAGACACGGCTTCATATCTTCGGTTTTCGGAAGAGTGGGTTCATCACCGTAAACAGCCGCTGAAGAAGAAAACACAACTCTTTTTACCCCGCTTTTCTTTGCGGCTTCGATAATATTCAAAGTACCGTTAACATTAATATCAACATATTCTTTAGGTTTTTCCAGGCTTTCCGGCACGCTTATGGCTGCAGCAAGGTGAAAAACTGTGTCAACGTTTTTAAAAGTATCCATTAAAGTTTCAATATTGCGGATATCCCCTTCAATAAAGGTAACAGGGAATTGCTCAATCTTATTCAAGTTTCCCGTGCTTAAATTGTCAAAGACAACAACATTGAACCCCATTGAGGCGAGAAGTTCCACAATATGACTTCCGATAAAACCGGCGCCTCCTGCAACAACCATTTTTTTGTTAGTTTTCATTTATTTAAACTGTTCCCATTCCGGTTCGTTTTCAAAAATCCAGCGGTAGTATTCCTGTTCTTTAAGATTAGAAGCGGCGTCTTCATCAACAATCACGGTAGTTTTAGGATGAAGCTGCAAAGCCGTAGCGGAAATCATAGAAGTAACCGGGCCTTCAACAGCTTTGGCGATAATTTCCGCTTTTTTTTTGCCTGTCGCAAGAAGGACTATCCGTTTTGCGTCAAGAATAGTGCCGATTCCCATTGTAAAAGCTCTTTTTGGCATGCTTTCCGGCGGGTCAAAGTATTTGCTGTTTTGTTTTATTGTTACCGGGCTTAAAGCTTTTTCTCTTGTTCTTGACTGCAAAGCGGAAAGCGGTTCATTGAAACCGATATGCCCGGACTTTCCGATTCCGAGCAATTGGAAGTCTATACCTTCCACCTCTTTAATCATCTGCTCGTATTTTTCGCTTTCGGCGGTATAGTCTTCTGCCATACCATTGGGAAGATGTGTGTTTCTCAAATCTATATTAATTCTTGTAAATAAATGTTTATTCATGTAGAACCAGTAGGAGCTTTTGTTTCTATGGGTGATTCCGATATATTCGTCAAGATTAAAGGTGGTGCATAAGGAAAAATCTAACCCTTCACTCTTGTGGATTTCAACAAGCTTGTCATAGACTTTTTCCATAGTGTGGCCGGTTGCAAGCCCGAGAACTAATTCCGGTTTCTCCATAATAGCTTTTTGAATTAGCCTGGCTGTAAGTTCCGCTGCTGATTCTGCTGAAGGTCTTATTATTACTTCCATGATAAATGTAGCGCAGGCTTCCAGCCTGCTTTTTTGTTGGATTAATGGAATTCATTTTACTGATTCTATCCAATCACTATTGTATTTTTTTCAAGTTATTCAAAGTGCAAACAATATATATTCCGTACCTACGGCACGGAGGTTCCTCCTGCTTTGTTTTCTACAAATATTACGTCCCTAACGGGACTTTTTTTTCAAATATCCCGGCAAACTTGGCAAAGAGCCTTGTTTTAAGTTCTAATGCATCTGTTTTTATTTTATAGATATTTGATCCATCACTCCATATAAAATCCCCCTCAATCTCCCTTTTCTCCACGGCGAGTCTTCAACAAAGGGGTGCCTCCAACACTCCACGGGCTGGCATTCTGCCTGCCTGACAGGCTGAAACCAGACATACGCCGGTCAAGAGCCTGTGCTACATTCTTAAAAGCCGTCGCGCGCGGCAAGCATTGGATGCCTGTTTGGAAACAAAACTTCGGATAGTTTTTTGGCGTTGCCGCTGAATTTTATTCCTACCGCCCGCGCAGTCTCAAGCGGGTCATCTGTTCCTAATAATAATTGAACCAATTTTTCGTTTCCTTTTATAGAATGTTTTGTTTTTACGTTTTTTCCAATAGAAACTTTTCCTTTGTTGATTCTTAAAGTTATTTTTTCATTAGAATCGGAAACGAGTAAATTTCCATTCCAATTTGACAAAGGCGAAGATTTAATTTTGCGGGAAAATTCTCCGCACATTTTTTCTAATGTTGATTCTAAATTAATAATTCTTATCATAGGCCCGCCGCAAGCCTGGAACCGCGTTTCAACAGTGCAGTTTTTTTTGCGAAGCTCTTTGCATAATGGACTGTCATGATGCATGCAAACGAAAGAAACATTTCTAAAACTATTTTTTCGCGCCAGAAAAGCCAAGACTTTTAGAATTTGGCCGACGTTTCCAACTGCTTCGAGACAAGTGAATTTGTCGTTTTCCATTCTGATAAAAACGTAACCAAGAATTCTGCCTTTGTCATTTTCCCAAAAGAAACCTTTAGACCTGGGATTAAAGGTTGTATAAGTCGGCCTGATTGCTGTGCCTGTAAGAAGTTTATTCTTGGAATTGTAAAGCTTTATTATTTCATTATTCCGGGAAACTTTCAATTTCTTAACAGGTTTGTCTGGCTTTTCTTTCGGAAGTTCTTCTATGGAAATTTTATAATCGGATTCAGACCATGCACGGGAATAACCCAATTTATGGTAAAAGTTTGAAATTCCGAAAAGCAGGCTTAAGTCGTAACCTGAAATTCTCATAGCTTCGATAGCCGCGCGGGCAGTTTTCGTCAAATATCCTTTTTTTCTGAAATCACCGTGAGTTGAAACTGCGCCAATTCCGCCAACTTTTACGCGTGCTGAACCTATTCTCATGTTGAAATCCCAGACGCCAAAATGCGAAACAATCTGATCGTTAATAAGGCAGATGCGAGAAGCTTCCCAATCATAATGGCTGTTATAAATATAACGTTTCAAACCTTCTTCATGCATTTCGAAGTAGGTCGGGTATGGGAAAGTTTTTGCGAAAAGGTCAACTAATTGTTTTTTATATTTCCGCTTGTCCGGGTTTGTTATTATAATTTCATTATTCATGTTACTTATTTTATTAAAAGTTGTTTATAAGGTCAAGTTGATTTATGAACCCAGTTTTGGCGACTAATATTTAATTTTCAACCTGTCAATTCATTATTATATAAAAATTAAGAGAAAATTAAATAAAAAACGGGCTTTTTTGACAGAAAAATCTTATCCGGACAGTCCGGTATGCCTTAACCTCGTGTCTTTTTTTACGGGTCAGCTTTTGAACAAAATGTAAAGGTGGATTAGATTCGACGATAAATCAACTCGGTGTATTCCGGCGCTATTTTTGTGATTTTAATTTTTCGATGGGATTTGCTTAAAACTGTTATCATTGCATTTAACCATTTGCATGTTTCTATTGCGTAACCCGGTAATTCTATTTTTAAGATTGCCGCTGTTGTTGTTATTTTGGCCGGGATTTTTATTTTTTTTTCTTCTTTACAACACACCATTGCCAAATGGCTGTCTCTATAATATCAAAACGCCATGTTCTTGTCAAAAGAAAATATATATTCGTTTTATACACTAAAATTATAATTTTTATAGAAGTAAACTTGCGTTATAATCGCAAGTTGGGGAGGTAATTTAATTTAGTCGCCGAAACTGTGCATGGTACACCTGGCGCTAAAAAAAAAGAGCCCCGGATTTCCGGGGCACTTAAGAAATACTGTCAGAACATCTTTCTCCCGCCAAAGCGGGATAAAATATTTAACGTCAAAAGTCAGACGTAAAACATTTATGCATCTTCACCTACCTGGTATCTTACGAACCTTCTGATAACCATGTTTTCACCGAGTTTCGCTATTGCGTCGTTTACAACATCGGTGATGGTTTTTTTGTCATCTTTAACAAAAATCTGTTCGGTAAGACAAATTTCTTTATAAAATTTATCGAGTTTGCCTTCGATAATTTTATCAATAATATTTTCAGGTTTGCCTTTTACCTGGTCTTTGTAGATTTCTTTTTCTCTTTCAATAACTTCCGCGGGTACTTCGTCTCGTTTAAGATATTGCGGGGCTGCCGAGGCAACCTGTAAACACAAATCTTTTACCAGTTCCTGAAACTCAACGTTTTTTGCAACGAAATCCGTTTCGCAACCCATTTCCACCAACACGCCGATTTTGTTGTTACTGTGGATGTAAGAACCTATGATGCCTTCTTTGGTTGCTCTGCTGGATTTTTTTGCGGCGATATTTAGCCCTCGTTTGCGGAGAGCGTCAAAAGCTTTTTCCAAATCACCGTTTGTTTCCTGGAGAGCTTTTTTACAATCCATCATTCCCGCGTTTGATTTTTCGCGTAACTCTTTTACTAATGCGGCTGAAATTGCCATGATATTTTCCTTTTATTAATAGTTAATTTATTACTAATTTCAAAATCAAAGATTTTGGTTACATTGACACGCCGGCAGCGTGTCCAACATTCAAAATCAAAGATTTTGTGCTAAAATGTTTTGCCCTAATTATAAGGGCAAAACATGAAAAGCATTTTCAAATATTATTCTTTAGTTTGTGCTTCCGGCTCTTCAGCGGGAGCTGCTTTTGCTTCCGGTTCAGCTTCTTTTGCGTCAATGGTTTCCATTAACTTTTCCTGTAGCTTTTTGCTTTTAGCAGACGTAGATTTTTTTGTCGTTGCTTTCTTTTCTTTCTTTTGTTCTTTTTCTTCTTTAAGTTTGGCCTGGCGCTGCTTTTCCAATTCGCTGAAGAATTGCACTCCTTCGTGAGCCGCGTTCGCAATTGCAGAAGTGATAATTTTCACAGAACTTATTGCGTCGTCATTTCCTGGAATAATAAAATCAGCTTTGTCAGGATCGCAGTTCGAGTCAACCAAAGCAATAATTGTAGTGCCAAGTTTGCGCGCCTCGGCTACAGCAAGGTGCTCTTTCCGGATGTCAACAATGAAAATTGCTTCAGGCGGTTTGGGCATGTTTCTGATTCCGCCAAGGTTTCTGTTTAACTTAGCTAACTCACGGCGGAGCTTTGCTTGTTCTTTCTTCGGAAGCTTTTCAAGTATCCCGCTGTTTTCCAAGTTTTCTATCTCTTCTAAACGCCCGATAGATTGGCGAATAGTCCTCATGTTTGTCAGCATTCCGCCAAGCCACCTGGAAGAGACATAAGGCATTCCGCAACGTTCTGCCTCATCTTTAATTATATCTCTGATTTGCCTTTTTGTTCCTACTATCAGAATTTTTCCGCCTTTTTGAGTAATTTTGCGGACATATTGCGTGGCATAATCAAGCAGTTTTTGAGTTTTCTGAAGGTCAATGATGTGAATGCCATTGCGCTCTTCAAAAATAAACTTTGACATTTTTGGATTCCATCTTCTTGTCTGATGACCGAAGTGTGAGCCTGCTTCAAGCAGGTCTTTAATTGATACTATAGCCATTTTTTTCCTTTTGTTCAGGATGCCCTTACGAATAATTCTTCGCAGGCAACCTTGTTAATTAATTGTTTTGTTATTTGAAAATTGAAATTCGATATTGGAAAAAATACGTCCAAATTTCAAATTTCGAGTTTCAACTTATCAATTCAATCATATCGCGTACTGCTTTGTCGAGACCTGTTAAAATCGACCGGGCAATGATTGAGTGCCCGATATTTAATTCCTCGAGATACGGTATCTCGTGCATAAATGTTACATTATTGTAATTCAAGCCATGTCCCGCGTTTACACGCAAGCCAAGTTCTATCGCTTTTTCCGCGGCGTCAACAAGCTTGTTAAGCTCTACACACACTATTTCTTCATCCGGAGCTTCAGCAAACGCGCCTGTATGAAGCTCGATAAAAGCCGCGCCGGTGTCTGCCGCGGCGGTTACCTGCTCGGAATCAGGGTCTATGAACAAGCTTACAGTTGTCCCATTGTTTTGCAAGTCTGTTACAGCTTTTTTGATTTTATCAAATCCGCCGACAACATCAAGGCCGCCCTCTGTTGTAAGCTCTTCTCTTTTTTCAGGAACAAGGCACGCGCAGTGCGGTTTGTGCTTCAGCGCGAATTCCAATATTTCATCTGAAACAGCCATTTCAAGATTCAGCTTGGTTTTGACTGTTTGCATCAGAATAATTACATCACGGTCCTGAATATGGCGCTTGTCTTCCCGAAGATGAACGGTAATGCCGCTCGCGCCCGCAACTTCAGCAATAGCTGCCGCGGTTACAGGGTCAGGATAGCTTACGCCCCGTGCCTGCCTGACAGTAGCAACGTGGTCTATATTTACTCCAAGCTTCATATCAGCGCAAATCCGGTGATTAAATCAAAAAATCTTATTATCAATGCACATTTGTGTGCCTTGGAAAATAAAAAGTTTTAATTTTATTTTCGCTTTTTAGAATAATATATTCGGGAAGTTTTATTCCATTTGTTACATTAAAGTTACCCGAAATATCTTCAGGAAAATCTATGACGTTTCCGAGAAAGTTTTCAAAAATCAAACTTTGCAGCCTGCTTATTGCTGTTTCAGGGTCAGAGTCATACACACTCAAGCCCAATTCAGCGCAAAAGGCCCTGTACTGTCCGTCTTTCTTCCGTGTTACTCGTAACGTAAATTGCATCTTTTTATTACCCTATTAAATTATAAGGACAATATTATACAAAAACTACTTTTTTTTTGCAAATTTATTTATTTCTTGATTTAATAGCAGTATAATATTATAATTTACATTTAACGGACGACAATTATGATTGACATTTCAAATAAATTCCCGACTTTGAGAACTGCTGTCGCTTGTGCCCAGGTGAAGATGAGCCCGGAAACGGTCTTGAAAATCAGCAGCAACGATCTGCCAAAACGCGATCCGCTTACTGTTGCAAGAATCGCGGGAATTCAGGCCGCAAAAAAAACTTGCGATATTATCCCTGCCTGCCACCAGGTGCCCGTTGATTATATTGATGTTAATATTGAAATCAGCGCCGAAACTTCCACGGCTGAAATAAGTTCGGCTGTTAAAGCCGAGTACAAAACGGGCGTAGAGATGGAGGCGCTTACAGCCGCTTCTGTTGCCGCACTGACCCTTTACGACATGCTTAAGCCGGTTGATGATTCCATTATCATAAAAGAAATAAAGCTGAAGAATAAAACAGGCGGCATTCGTTCTGTCTCAAAACCTGACCGGACTTATAAAGCCGCTGTTTTGGTTGTCAGCGATTCTACTTCTGCAGGTGAGCGCCAGGACAAAAGCGGAAAAGCTGCATCCCGGTTCTTAAATGATTTGGGCTTTAATACTTTACCGGTTGAAATCGTTTCAGACGATAAAAAAGAAATTTCGAATGCTCTGCTGACTTTGGTCGAAAAAGCTGATTTAATTGTTACTTCCGGCGGCACGGGACTTGGGCCGAGAGACAATACTTGCGGAATTGTAAAAGAAATCATCGAAAAAGAAGCCGTGGGAATCGCAGAGTGGGTTCGAGCTTACGGAAGACTGAAAACTCCAAGGGCTATCCTTTCAGGTTCCCTGGCTGGCGTCCGGGAAAAATCCCTGATTATCGCTTTGCCAGGCAGTGTCGCTGGTGTCATGGAATCGCTCGAAGCCCTTGCGCCAACCCTTTTTCACGCGCTGGATATGATTAACGGAAAAGGACATTGAAATTGCAAATTGTAAATTGTAAATTGTAAATTGTAAATTGTAAATTGACCTTTAGACTTTTGACTTTCGACTAAATATTATGCTTATTCCGATTACAACAGTTCTCTGCCTTATTCCGCTTTTTATTATTGTAAGCATTGCTTATGGAATGACCGGGATGGGCGGCACAAGCACTTTTCTTGCTCTTATGACACTTTTTGATGTTCCGAGAGACATTATTGTGCCTACTGCTCTTTTCATGGGCCTTTCTGTTGCCGCATTTACCACCTTTAATTACTCCAGGCATGGCCATGTAAGGATAGAATTGCTTGCTCCCGGACTTATAGCTTCTATTCCCGCAGCTTATTTGGGAGGAAAACTCGAACTTTCCCAATTCAAATTTCAAATTATTGTTATTATTGTTCTTTTGCTTGTCGTTTTTCAAATGCTTTTCTTAAAGCCGCACGAAAAAACTAAAGCTCCCTCAAAAATTATTTGTTGCTTTGCTCTTCTGGTTTTAGGCGCTCTTCTTGGTTTTGCGGCAGGAACTATTGGAATAGGCGGCGGGATTCTGCTCGGGCCTGTTTTGCTCCTTTTCGGCTGGGTTAATATTCACGAAGCCGCGGCTATCAGCGCCCCATTTACTGCTGTTAATTGCCTAACCGGCCTTCTTTCTAAAATTGCGGACCATTCAATAAACTGGCCGGTTATTCTTATTTTTGCCGTTCCGGCTGTCATTACAGGTTTTATCGCTTCTCACTGGGCTGCCAAAAGAGGAAAAGCTATTGTTATTCAACGTGTTTTCGGTGTCGTTATTTTTATTGCCGTTGTCGATATGATTATTAATCTTTTTTGAGAATTGGTCCTGTAAAGACAAAAGATAATAGCCCCACGTTTTAACGTGGGATAACAATTTAACCAATCCAATGTGCCCTGAAGGTGTGCAACAATTTTGTGCCGTCCCTTCAGGGAGGATAAGGTATGTGTGGTTTCCCCAGCGTTAAAACGTGGGGATACATTCTATCGTCGCTTTGCGGCTAAGATTTATTTTGGACAAGAGTAGTGGCTACCGAATTAAAAGATAAATTCGGCCGCAAAATTTCTTATTTGCGGCTTTCTATTACATGTAAATGTAACCTGAAGTGCGGCTATTGTTATTCGGGTGATTCTTCTTTTGCGGATTCTTCCATGAGAGCTGATAAAATCTTTAAGCTGGTCCGCGCTCTCGCCGGCGCGGGAGTATATAAAGTCAGAATAACTGGCGGGGAACCCCTCTTGAGAAACGATATCACAGAGATAATCTCAAGAATATCAGAAATTAAAAGCATTAAAGATCTTTCTATTACAACAAACGGAGCTCTTCTCGAAAAATACGCGGAAAAAATCTCCAATTCCGGAATTAATAGAATTAATGTCAGCCTTGATTCTCTAAAACCTGAAACTTACAACAAAATCACCGGAGGCTGTCTGCAGGACGTTTTAAATGGAATTTCTTGCGCGCGAAATTATTTTACTGATATCCGAGTCAATGTTGTCCTTCTCAAAGATTTAAATGATGAGGAACTGACAGATTTTGTTGAGTTTGGAAAACAAAATAATTTGACTGTCAGGTTTCTCGAACTTATGCCGGTAAAGGCAAGGGAATTTCGATCGACACCGGACAGTCCGGCTCGATATGTCGATTACAATCGACATTTTTTGTCGATTGAATCGGCGAAAACTAAATTAGAAAAAAAATATTTGCTGACACCTTTAAAATCGAGTGAAGTTGTCGGCACGGCACGATGGTTTAACGTTGACTCAGGAAATACGCGTATTGGGTTTATTGCTCCGTTAAGCGCTCCGTTTTGTGAAATTTGCAACAGGATAAGAATTGCTTCAGACGGCAAAGTTTTTCCGTGCCTGCATGATTCTGCTTATGTTTCCGTAAAAAAAATGTTAAGTGAAGATGTGGAAGATGATTTATTAATAGAGAAGATTAATTCTATTTTGCAGAAAAAACAGTTTAAGCATAAACTAAACGAACTTGAAAAATCCGAAAGCGATATGATGTTTTTGGGAGGGTGAATATATTTTTGATTTTGGATTGGAGGATATAATTTTTAGAAAAATTTTACCAATAATTTTTGTTTTTTTGATTGTTGGAATTGCTTTTTCCGCGACCGAAGCGCAGCTGAAGAAACTGGAAAGAATCGACGAAGACATTGAAAGCTGCTTTGGGCTGAAACCGCTTCAAAGTTCCGCTTTGGAACTCGGAAAAATAGAAGCATATGAAAGCGTGGGCGCCCTCGAACGAATTCTCCAGCGCTGTAATGAGTTTGAAGAAGACAGCGATTCCCCGGAAATAAAACATGCCTGCAACATAGCAAGAGCTTACGCTTTTCGTTCGTTGATCCATCTTTCCGGCAGGTTCAAAAATAGCAACGATATAATTAAGAAATATTTTGTAGTGTCTTATCCGATAGGTTTAGCCATGTCAAAAGCCGGATACGAGTCGATGTTTGATTTGTTTAAAGACGGGGTATCTAAACTAAACTCAAAATTTCCGGACATTAAAAGCCACGAAGATTTGTCTTCGCTTCAAATAAGAATTCCTGAAATAGAATTTAGCACAAAATACAACAGCCATAAAAAGGGTGAAGTTAGGGATGAAAAATTAATTCAGGGAATGATCGCTTCAGCTTACGTTATGGAATTTACAAGAGACAAACAAGCTATTCCTGTTTGCGATGAAATGCTTAAACACCCAGGTTCTTTCTTGTGGGAAAAATACGTCTATAGGGCGATGGCAAGACTGAAAATATCGCCATGGACTATTTACTCAAGACTGAAAAATAAACTTGTTGATAATAGAAACAAAGAAGACGACCCTTGTTTGTGGAATCTTTCTGTTCCTGAATCAATAGTTTTTTCAATAAAAAATATTTCCACAGAGGCATATTTGATCTTAACTATTTGGAGGTTAAAAGTTCCTCTGAAAAATAAAGTTTATGTTACACTTCCATCTTTGAAAAGCACGTCTTTTACAGCAAGGGCGGCAGCCATAGACTGCCTGGCGACTTCGCCCCAGGCATTGAAAGCGATGGCAAAATACATTCCAAGGCTGGACGACGACTCCCGCAAGTTTCTTGCTTTAAGACTTGAAGGTGAGACTAATTCTGTTGCGCAGAGGATTTTGAAGAATATCCAAAATCTAAATTGATTATTTTTCTTCTTTTTCTAAATCTTCTTCGACTATTTCTTCTATAACTATTTTTTCTACAACCTTTTTCTTGGGAGTTTTGGATTTTTTGGCAGACTCGGGGATTTCTTTTCGCGGTATCCAGTCTTCTTCCCAAACATAAGGTTTCATTTGCAGGCTGCTGTATAAACCGTCGTTTTCTTCAACAAAGCCGAGAGTGAGCATATCGCACATTCCCGTGAACATCCTGCCGAAAGTGTAAATCATGCCTTTGCCGAAACCTGTAATAATTCCTACTGCGCCTTTGTCTTCAATGTCATATACGAAATGATGCGGTAGTTCAGCGGGTGACGTAAGTATATTTAAAAAGCCTCTTCCGATTCCACTGCCCATAGTTTCGCCGACAGATTTTGATTCAGCATTAAGGTTTAATGAAACAAATATAAAAGCTGCTGAAGCCACTAATAATATTTTTGAGATTTTCATATTGACTCCTTGTTGGAATGATTAGTATTATAGATTAAGAATACATCAGCTTGATTATATCAATTTTAAAACAACTATGCAAATAAAATTATGTGGAATTTTTCAGATTATTCGAGGCAAGTTTAATCAGCGCTTTAATTTTAGCATGAGATGATTCCAGCTCCGAGAGCGTGTCCAGGTAATAATTGCTGCTTTCTATAGCCGCGGAAACATTGTCGGATAAAGCCTGGAAATGTGAAATTCTCATTGCCTTAATTTGAGAGTGGAACGCTTTGACCAAATCATTTATTTTTGCTAATTCAGAAGGGTTTTTCTGAGTATAACAATCAGATAAGTTGTGAAGGATTTTACCGGCTTCAATGCAAATTTTTGAAAGGTCCGCTGAATTCTCAAAAGAAAAACCAATGTCCTTATTGTTCATTTTTTTCAAGCCCCGGATTATGCTCCTCGCGAAATCATCCGCTATCCTCTCGAAAAGTTCTGCGGAACGAATGAGCCAGATAAGGTTGTTTCTTTCTTTTTGAAATCCCGGGAACCTGTAAACAAACATAGCGTGGTTTTTAATTTCTTTAAACGCCCGGTCTATTTTGTTGTCGTTAGCGGCAATAACTTCCAGCTTATTTACATTTATCGAGCTGAATTCATTGCTTAATTCTCCGGCTAATTTGGAAGCCATTTCCGATAATTTTCCAACTGCTTTAAGAAGGTTGTCATATTCAGTTTGAAAATCTATAGAATCATTATTTTTGAAAGAGAGCTCCGGAAAAATATTCGGTCTCTTCTTTTCGGGAATTAAGAAAATAAAAAGCCTGAAAATTAATGCAGTTAAAGGCAAACATACTGCAACAGTAAGCAGGTTAAACAAAGTGTGGCTGTTTGCTATTGCTCTTTCAGCGGAAAGGCTTTTCTTCCAGAGAAAATCCGTAATCAGGAGAGTTAAATTTGAAACAGGCGCGATAAGAAACATAAAAATTACCGCTGCGGTTAGTTTCATGGCAGTGTGAACAACTGCGCATCTGAAAGCTGCCCTGTCAGTATTTATCGAAGCGAGAAGAGCTGTCACAGTTGTTCCGAGATTCGCGCCAAGTACAAAGGGGAAGGAATTCACAAGGATTTCATTAAGGCTGGTTCCAAGCAATCCTACCGACGCGAAAGAAAAAACCAGCGCAATTGTTGCCGCACTCGCCTGGACTATAGCTGTAAAAATTGTTGCGACAAGAAAAGAAAGCCAGGGCGAACCGAGAGTAACCTCCAAGTAACTTTCAAAGGCCGGGCTGTTTTTCAGAGGTTCAACCCCTGTTTTCATAACACCCATTCCGAAGAAGATCAATCCGATTCCCAAAAGCATGTTAGCCCATTGTTTCTGCCTTTCATATTTTCCCGCAATTCTTAGAATTACACCAACCGTGACTGCAATTAAAGCATAATTAGTTATTTTAAAAGCGATAATCTGAACAGTTAACGTAGTGCCTATCATCGCGCCGAGAATGAGTGCGATAGTATCTTTGAAGATAAGGACTCCGCTTTGGACAAGAGAAACATAAAGAACTGTAGAGGCAGAACTCGACTGTAAAAGCAGAGTGATAAAAATTCCTATAAGCAAACCTGCCGGCCTGTGCCTGACAACAATTCCAAGCATCTTACGCAAGCGTGACCCGGCGATGTTCTGCATCCCGGAGCTCATCAGTTCGACGCCGTAAATAAAAAGCGCAAGCCCGCCGAAAAGAGTTGTAAGGTTTAAAAAGGTCATTACAATTTGGTAATTTGGAGATTTTTTAAATCACTAAATCACAAGATCATCAAATCAATAAATTCTTCAAGCGTATCCCGCTATTTTCAAAAACAAAATTGCTATAGTAAAATAAATTATTATGCCTAAAATATCAAGGGTTACCGTAACAAAAGGACCAGAAGCCACTGTGGGGTCAATTCCGATTTTTTTGCATGTTGCGGGGGCTAAAGCGCCCACAGAAGCGGAAAGTATAATGGAGCTGAATAACGACACCCCCACAACGGAACTTATCAGCCAAGGATTGGCAACACCTCTCAAATGAACATAAGTAGCGGCGATTAAAGCGCAAGCTACGCCTACAATTATGGAAACAATGATTTCCCTGAAAATAGCTTTTGAGACATTTTCGTCTATATCTCCCGTTGCCATTCCGCGAACAAGGGTAGTGCAGGACTGAATTCCAACGTTTCCTCCCATCGCGGCAATAACAATCACAAAAGGAACAAAAACTTCGAACCAGCTTATGCCTATTTTAGGTTTGAAAAAGATTTGGAAAGAAACACCGATAAGGCTGCCGACAAGCGCGATAACAAGCCATGGAAGGCGCTGCAAAGCTGTTTTAAATAGCGAATGTGTTTCTTCGCTCCAGCGAAAAGCTCCGGCAAGACGGAAAAAGTCTTCGGTTGTTTCTTCTTCGATTACGTCAATAATGTCATCGGCGGTAATCCGCCCGCACAGGCAACCGTTTTCATCAACAACCGGAATAGCCATTAAGTCGTATTTTTGAACGATGTGCGCCACTTCTTCCTGGTCGGTATCTTTTTTTACCGTTACAAACTGCTTGTCCATAACTGAACCGATGGGCCTGGAGTTGTCTTCGCGAATGAGTTTTTGCAGAGAGATAAAACCTACAAGCCTGTTCTGATAATCAACAGCATAAACATAATAAATCGGCTCGTCTGTTTCGATTGCTTTAATAGCGTCAAGCGTTTGGCCAACAGTCCATGTTTCCGGAACGGCTAAAAGCTCCGGGTCCATGATTCCGCTTGCGGAATCTTCATCGTAAGTCAAAAGCTCTTCAATTTCTGCGGAATCCTGAGGCTTAAGGTTTGTAAGAACTTCTTCAGTTGTTTCTTCAGGAGACTCTGAAAGGATGTCAGTAGTGTCATCCGCGGGAAGAGACTCTACAAGCCTGGTAAGCTCATCAGAAGAAATCTTGTCAAGAAGTTCTTCTCTATCTTCGGAATCCAACTCACTTAAAGCTTCCCCGGCTTTATTGGCGTCAAGAAGTTTAAGAATTTCCGCCTGGTTTTCAGAATCAAGGTCCTTTAAAAATTCCGCGATATCTGCCGGATGAACCTGTTCAAGCTTTTCAGTTAACGCGCTGAAATTTTTAGATTCCAACAAGTTGTTTAATAAAGTTTTATCCATCAAATTTCTCCAAAGATAGTTCGTTAAGCTTAATAGCGCCGCCGGAAATTATCAGTTTCAAGGCGTTTTCGATGCTGACATCAAGTATTTTGACGTCTTCTTTCGGAAGCGCGAGAAAAAAACCTGAAGTAGGATTTGGTGTAGTGGGAAGAAATATATTTATGTATTCTTTGTTGTTTGATTCGTTGTTGAAGGCTTTGCCAATCTTTTCGTGAAAAAGCTTATCTTTCTCATTAGTTATAAAAACCAAAGTATAAATGCCTTTTCTAGGATATTCTATAACAGCAACTTTTTTAAAAACCTGGGACGCGTGCCCAAATAACGCGTCAGTCATTTGTTTCAAAGCTTTGTAAATTTTGTTGAAAAGGGGAATCCTCTCCAAAAGCCTCTCGAAAAACTTTGTTATTTTGCTCCCGATAGTTCTAGTCGCAAAAGCTCCAAGCAAAGTTATTGCGATAAACAAAATTATTAAAACAAGAAACCTGAAAATCAGAACAGGCAGCCATTCAGGTTTTATTTCTCCAAATAAATTTATAAAAAACTCAGGAGTTTTCGGCCCCGGAAGCAGCGAAAGCAAAAATGTAAGAAGCCAGATAGTCGCAATTATCGGGAGTACTATTATGAGACCTGTAATAAAATATCTTCGTAAGTGTTTCATTATTATTTGGCGATTTTATGATTTAATGATTTTAATTTCGAGTTTCAAGCTAAAGTTTCGTTAACTCGAGTTGTTCTACTTTTCGGTCGGTAACTTTTGTTATCTTTAAAGTGAATTCTTTTTCTTCTATTATTTCATTTTCTTCAGGCAGCCTTCCAAGCTTAAACATGGCATAGCCTCCAATAGTGTCGAAATCCTCTTCTTCAGGAAGGTCGATGCCGGCAATATCATTAACATCATCAACAGACATACCTGCGTCAAGGAGAAAAGTATTGTCATCGATCTTAACGCACTCTACATTTTCATCCTGGTCATATTCGTCATGAATTTCGCCGACGATTTCTTCGAGCAAATCTTCGAGTGTTGCAAGCCCGGCTGTTCCACCGTATTCATCGACAATAATCGCGAGCTGTATTTTCGATTTTTTAAATTCATTTAACAGTTCGTTAACCTTTTTTGTTTCCGGTATGAAAAAAGGCTTATGAATTATTTTAGAAAGAGGCGGAAGGGAATCTTTGTCCCGCTTGTCCCAATAACTTAACGCGTCCCTTAAATAAAATACACCGGCAATGTCATCGATGTTTTCGTTGAAAACAGGAAGCCTTGAATAGCCCTCTTTTAAAGCCGTCTCAATCGCTTCGGCAAGCGTATCAGAACTTGGAATTGCAATCATTTCGGTTCTCGGAACCATAACTTCTCTGACAACTGTGTCGCCAAATCCAAAAATCGACTTGATCATTTCATGTTCTTCCGCGTCCAGTTCTTCATCAGTGTCTTCCGTGATTTTTGATTCTTCATCATCTGGAGCAAAAGGGTCGCTTTCCGCTCCGGTAATTTCGGCTGTCAGCTTTGAAATTTTCAAGATTATCTTATTAAAATATTTTGTGGCGAGAAAATGAAAATAAAGCAGTGGAATGATTTTGCTGCCGAAAATGTTCGCGTAATGGCCGCCGATGTATTTCGGCGCGATATCGCAAACAATTATTAAAAATATCACTCCTAAAACCAATATGACAGCGATAATGTTTCCTTTATTTACGTGTTCGAAAGTAAAGTAAGCCAGCAAAATGCAGGCGCAGGCAACTGTAATTCCGTGCCAGATGACAGCAGCGGCTTTTAAATCGGGGGCGTGGCCAAGCCATTTATTAGTCAAATTGTGGCCGCTGTTTTCAGATTCGATAAGTTCCCGGATTCTTATTTTTTCAAGCACACTTTCCGCCACGGCAAAAAATATTGCCAAAAGTATTAAGATAAACCAGCAAACGATTCCTGTGATAAAAATAATATTCATTTTTGTAAAAGTCTAAAGGTCAATTTACAATTTGCAATTTACAATCTGCAATAATTTGCTCCTGCCGTTTGAGCATTTTGCGTTTTTTTTCCGAATTTGTATCTTCGAATCCGAGGCAGTGAAGTATCCCATGGATAATATAACGAGACAATTCTTCATTAATACCAATAGAATTTTCAGAAGAGAACTCTAACGCCCTGTCAACGGAAATAATAATGTCGCCGGCGCTGTTATTAACTTTGTCAATTTCAACATCAGGGAAACTTATTACATCAGTCGGACTATCTTTATTGAAATACTCAAGATTAAATTTTCTAATCAGCGGGTCGCGGACAAACATAATATTTATGCCTGTACTTTCATCAACGTTTTCCGAATTAAGAACAGTTCTGGCTAATTCACGTATTTTTTCCGTGTCGAGCTTTAATTTCCGCTGACGGTTAATAATGTAGATATTCTTCATTTTTTTGCAACTGCCTGTAATGAGTTCCAATAGATAATAACGCAAGTATTAAAGCTGTTATAAAATACAGAACATCTTGCCTGTAGAACAACCAGATAAACACGGGCATAACCCAAGTAGTGGCAAGGGAAGCAATCCAAACAGCCCTTGCCCTTGTAGCAAGAAGAGTAACAAAAAACACAAGCAGGGACCACAAAGCAGCACGGGGCGTTAGCACATAAAATCCGCCAAAAGCTATGGCTGCTCCTCTTCCTCCCCAGCCGCAAATATAAACAGAGAGAACATGTCCCAGAACTATCATAACCAGGGCGGCAGACTCAATAAATCCCTGCGAAGGGAACGGTTTTAACAGCCACGCCCATTGCCCTGACTCGAGAAAGTTAAAAATATATGGGACCAGCCAGATTAATAAAGAGCCTTTGAAAAAATCCGCAAACATTGAACAAGACACCCGAATATATCGTTCAATAGTATCTTTGTTTTTCTGCGAAATCCTGCTTAAATTAAAATAGCTGTGCTCTGAGATAAAACGATTTAAAAGATAACCGCCGGGAATAGTTCCCAATATATATGCAAGTATAATTATTAACATCGTTATGTTTTACGTCAGCTACTGAATACTGATTACTGTTTTTTCCTTGCCCTCCAATTTATAAGAATAGGCGCGCCTTCAAAGCCTAAAGACGCTCTCAACTTATTTACAACATAATTTTTATAAGACGCCCTTACTCTTTTCGGGTCGTTAACAAAGAGCAGGAAGCGCGGGGGCGATACTCCCACCTGTGTCGCGTAAAAGAGCTTTAGTCTCCGTTTTTTTATTATCGGCGGAGGATGATCCTCAAAAGCTTTGTGGAGAATTCGGTTAATGATTCCTGTTCCGATAACCTGCTGGGCGGAAAGGTTGATATCAAAGGCCCTGTTAATTAATTTCTCAACGTTGTGGCCTGTAAGAGCAGAAAGAAAAACCAATGGCGCGTAAGAAAGAAAAGGCATTTCATTTCTCAGCCATTTTTCATAAGACTTCTTATCCATTTTTCCTTCCATTAAATCCCATTTGTTAATTCCAATAATGCAGCTTGTTCCGGCTTCTGATACAATATTAGCTATTTTTTTATCGGTAACGGTTATTCCCACAGACGCGTCAGTGAGAAGAACAGCGACCGAAGCCCGATTAATTGCGGACTCTGCTCTATTAATTGAAAAGGCGTCCAGCTTTGATTTTACTGTTCGTTTTCTTCTTACACCCGCAGTATCAATCAGAACAATATTCTTTTCTTCAACATGTCCATTTGAGTGGTAATTCCAATTAATTTCCGAGTCGACGGCATCCCTGGTTGTTCCAGCCATATCGCTTACAATCGCGCGTTCCGTGCCGCAAATTATATTTATCAAAGAAGATTTTCCCGAGTTAGGCCTGCCGACTATTGCAATATAGGCGGGCTTTTCTTCTATTTCTATTGAATCAGTATCTTGTGAAGCTTCTTCTGCAAGCGCGTCAAGAAGGGGGGCAGTTCCAAGCTTATGGAGCGCTGAAACAGAAAAAGAGTTTTCCCATCCGTAAACAGAAAATTCCGTCCAGGCATTTTCTAATTTGCGGTTGTCAATTTTTGTGACAACAAGCCAGACAGGTTTGTTAATTTTCCTGAGTTTTTCTGCTATTTCATCGTCAAGTGGAGTTCTTCCCTCCTGGCCGTCAACTGCAAATAAAAGAAGATCGGCTTCGGACAACGCAAGCTCCACCTGGCGTGTTATATGGGTTTCAAGCTCATCCGGAGAAGTTACCAACCCGCCGGTGTCAATCAGCTGAAAGCACGAATGGTTCCATTCGACAGGGGAATAAAGCCTGTCGCGAGTTACACCGCTCTCGGCGTCAACAATAGCGATGTTTCTGCCTGCCAGGCGATTAAAAAGCGCCGACTTTCCAACATTCGGCCTTCCAACTATTGCTACTTTCTTCATGAAATCTAAAAACTAAAATCCAAAATTCCTATATCTTTTCTTCCTCATTTACCTGGTACAGGCCTCTCACTACATATTGCACACATGAAATGCAAGTGAGAACAGCTGTAACAGGTATTATCACAAACTTAATAAATTGCAGCGGCAGGTTTAATAAAGTTCCCACGACGCAGCTCATTTGAAAAAAAGTAGTTACTTTTCCAAATAACGATGGCTTGACCTTTACTTTTCCTACAAGCATAAAAATAATAATTGTTCCGAGAAGAATTACTATATCTCTTGTTATAACAATAATTGGAAACCAGAACGGAAACCTCAAGTCCCCTAATCCTACAGGTAAACTTAAAGTTAAAATAGCTGCTGTCAGCAAAACTTTATCAGCAATCGGGTCAAGGAAAGTTCCCAATTGTGTTATTTGGTTAAACTTTCTCGCGATGTATCCATCCAAAGCATCCGAAACTGCGGCAATAAAAAATACGCCAAGAGCCGCCCATTGCAAAGTGTTTAGCTTCACCGGGTCCCCGCCGGCTTTGAAAACTGCTCTGTGCATAAGCATAATCCCTATGAAAACAGGTGTGCAAAGAAACCTGCTCATAGTAATTGCCAGCGCTGTATTTATAGGTGCTTTTTTCATTTTGGCTATTTTTTGGACAAGGGACGCAGGCATGTCTGACTAATATCCGACACCTACCCACCTACACCCAGATTTTCAATCGTATATTTCAGTCTTTTCAAAACTTTTTCTTTTCCAATGGCTTCCAGGACTTCAAAAATGCCCGGGCTGGCTGACCTGCCGGTAACAGCTATTCTCAAAGGATTCATAACTTTTTTTACCGGCTTTTCATTTTCTTCGATATATTTTCTTACTATATCCTCGAGCTTTTTTTCTTTGAAGTCTTGTTCTTCAACTTCAGAAAAAAGTTTCTCTAAATCACTTAAGTTTTCTTTTACGCCCTCTTTCTTTAAAAACTTATTTACTGCCTTTTCGTCGTAATTTATTTCGTCGGAAAAGAAATAATATGAGCTGTCCGCCACTTCACTCAAAAGATGAAGCCTTTCCTTTAAGAGCGACAAAACATATCTCAGCTTTTCTTCAGATTCCCAGGAAATTCCCGCGGCTTCAAGTCTTGGTTTCGCCAATTCGGCAAGCTCTTCTATAGAGAGCTTGCGGATATAAACCCCGTTCATCCAGTCCAGCTTTTCTTTATCAAACTGTGATGCGGTTTTGTTCATCTTTTCAAGCTTGAACTCTTTTATCAATTGTTCAACCGGAACGATTTCATTGTCTGAAGAAACAGCCCAGCCGAGAAGCGCGAGGAAATTCACCATGGTTTCCGGCAAATAGCCCAATTCACGGTATTCGGCAACCGCTGCAGCGCCGTGACGCTTCGATAGTTTGCCCCCGCCGGGCGCTAGTATCAGAGACATATGAGCGAAAACAGGCGGCTCCCATCCGAAAGCTTCATAAAGGCAAATGTGTTTCGGCGTGCTGGGTATCCATTCTTCTCCCCGTAGAACATGCGAAATTTTCATCAAATGGTCGTCAACAACACTCGCTAAATGATAAGTTGGGAAACCATCTGTCTTCATTATTACAAAATCGTCCTGCCTATCGTTGGGATAGCTTATTTCTCCGCGTATCGCGTCATTGAATTTTGTGTTTCCTTCCGGCGGCATTTTAAATCTAACAACGAACGTCCCGCCCCTGCTTTCTAATTCTTTAACTTCATCTTCAGTCAAATTCCGACATCGGCGGTCATACGCGGTTCCTTTACCTTCTTTCTGCTGTTCTTTGCGCATTTCATCGAGCCTTTCCGGTGTGCAGAAGCATTTGTAAGCCATTCCTTTTTCCAAAAGCTCGTTTACATATTTTTCATAAATATCTTTTCGCTCGGATTGAAGGTAAGGCCCGGAATCTCCGCCTTTTCCGGGGCCTTCATCCCATTCAAGTCCAAGCCATTCAAGGCTCTTTGTAATGTCGGCAAGAGCTTTAGGATCAAACCTGTTTCGATCAGTATCTTCTATCCGAAGAATGAATTTTCCGCCCAGGCTTTTTGCAAGCAGCCAGTTGAATAGGGCTGTTCGTGCTCCGCCTATGTGCAGCATCCCTGTCGGGCTCGGCGCAAATCTTACTCGTGTCATAAATTAAGTTTTCGGGTTTCAGGTTTCAGGAGAATTTCCAATTTCAAATCAGTCCTTCTTTTTCATCAAATCCAAACATAATGTTGAAATTTTGCAATGCCTGGCCTGCAGCACCTTTAATTAAGTTGTCAATAGCGCTGACAATTATTAGTTTGTTTCCGGATAATTGAAAGGAAATGTCGCAGAAATTTGTGTTGGCAACGTATTTTAGCTCCACCGAACTTCCTGCCGATTTAACCCGAACGAAAAATTCGTTTCCGTAAGCCATTTTAAATGCGTTTGAAATTTCATTTGACAAATTAACAACTCCCATGCCCCCTTTGTTAAGTGGGAAATCAGAATTACAATCGACATAAATTGTCGATAGAATTCCCCGCTGCACCGGCAGCAAATGAGGAGTAAAAGTCACTTCCACTTTTTCTCCCGAGGCTATAGAAAGTTCCTGGTTGATTTCCGGAGTATGCCTGTGCGAGAAAATGCCATAAGCTTTAAAAGATTCGTTTACTTCATTAAATTGAAACGCGGGATTTTTCGAGCGTCCGGCTCCGGAAGCTCCGCTTTTCGAATCTATAATTATATTTTCAGCATTAATAATTTTTTCTTTTAGTAAAGGTATCAAAGGCAGTATTGCGCTTGTCGGGTAACATCCGGGATTAGCCACCAAATCGGCATTTTTTATTTCATCGCGGTAATGTTCGCATAAACCGTAAACGGCATTCCTTAAGTTTTCGGGGTCTGTATGCTCGACTTCATACCACTTTTCATAAATCTTTTTCTCATGTATTCTGTAGTCGGCGGAGAAGTCAATAACTTTCACGCCTTTTTCCAGCAAAGGTTTTGCGACAGACATTGCTGCCCGGTGCGGTAAAGCAAGAAAAGCGCAGTCAAAATCCTTGTCAAATATTGTGGATGTATCAAGAACAGGAATATCACAGACACCTGTAAGCTCGGGAAAAGTAGAACTTATCGGTTCGTCGGGCTCGCCGGGGCCGTGTGTAAGCGCGGCTATTTCCACGCCTTTGTGCTTGGAGAGAAATTTAATAAGTTCTCTGCCGGCATAACCTGTTGCGCCAGCGAGAGCAACTTTTATTTTTTTGTTTGTTGATACCATAATATTATTTAACCCTTAGTTTCAAAAGCTTACCGGGCTTGAATTTAGGAACATTGGTAGCGGGAATAGCGATTTCCTGTTCAGGTTTATTTGGATTTCTTCCGACTCGTTGTTTAGTTTTTTTAACGTAAAAAACGCCGAAATTTCTCAATTCGATTCGATGGCCTTCAACAAGATATTCGCTTAAAACATCGAAGACTGCCTGGACAGTGTTCTTTACCTCTTTAGGGTCTTGGGAAACAAAACTCGCTACACGCTGAATGACATCATTTTTTGTTATAGTTTTCATCGTTATAATCTCCTCAACTTTAATAATATGTAAATTACTGTATAATAAGTATTTATCGAAAATAAATTTTTAATTATTATATGAAAAAAAAGCAAAATGGTCAAGTGTTATCCAATGTGAAATTGATAATTTAAAATGCCTTGACTGAAAAAGTCAAAAACATTATTATATATATATATCAAATATTTTTATGTTTAAATTAATCAGCAAAAAAAAAAAATATGACTAATCGAGAGAGAACACAAGCTGTTTTGCATTATCAGCCATACGATAGAATGCCTGTAGTGCATTTTGGGTACTGGCATGAGACACTGGAGAAATGGGCTTCTGAAGGACATATAACAAAAGATGAAGCGAGAACCTGGGGTGACGGAAACCCCAGCGATGTTTCCATTGCTGAAAAGTTAGGGTTTGACTGTAACTGGTATTCTGTTTTCAACGCGAATTATTATCCTGTTCCGCTTTTTGAAAGAGAGGTTATAGAAGAGTTTCCTGACGGAACTAAACATGTGAGAAATATGTTTGGTGTTGTTACCGTTGAAAAGCCGGAAGCCGGAAGCATCCCCGCCGAAATAGAGCATCTCCTGAAAGACAGAGCGTCTTGGGAAGAACACTATAAGTCCCGCTACCAATGGTCGAAAGAACGAATTACCAAAGTCGGAGTTCTGAAAAATACTGAAATGATTCCTTTTGACGAAGGAGGGCTTGACTTTCTTAAAACAGGTGAACGTGATTATATGTACGGCTTGAATTGCGGAAGCCTCTTCGGGCATATGCGCGACGTTATCGGCGTGGAAACTATCAGCTATCTTTTTGTTGATGATCCCGAACTTTATGACGAAGTGCTTCAGACAGCTTCAGATCTTTGTTTCCAGAATGTTAAATACGCCTTGGAGTCCGGGGCGAAATTTGATTTCGGCCATTTCTGGGAAGATATTTGCTTTAAAAACGGGCCGCTTGTTATTCCTTCTGTTTTTGAGGAAAAAGTCGGGCCGCATTACAAAAGAATTACATCGCTTCTCAATGAATACGGGATTGATATTGTTTCTCTTGACTGTGACGGATGGATTGATTCTCTTGTTGGGATATGGCTGAAAAACGGCGTTAACACGATGTTTCCGATAGAAGTTGGAACTTGGAACGCTTCAATAGCCCCGTGGCGCGAGCAGTATGGAAAGGAGCTCAAGGGAGTTGGCGGAATGAACAAAACTGTTTTCGCGCGTGATAAAGAAGCTATTGAAAAAGAAGTTGAGAGGTTAAAACCTTTGGTGGAACTTGGCGGGTACATTCCGTGCCCTGACCATAGAATAGCCCCGGACGCGAAGTGGGAACTTGTGCAGTATTATTGCGAACTGATGAGAAAAATATAGCGAAGGACGAAAAGGACGAAAAGGACGAAAAGGACGAAAAGGACGAAAAGGACGAAAAGGACGAAAAGGACGAAAAGGACGAAAAGGACGAAAAGAACGAAAAGGACGAAAAAACGAGAAGGACGAAAAGGAATATTTATGTCCTTAAAGTCCCTTAAGTCTTTAAAGTCCTTTAATTAAATTTAACAGAAATTTCCGATGCCCGAAAAATTTATTCCCAAACATGGTGGCTACAAGAACCTTCTGTCTTATCAAAAAGCGGTAATTGTGTATGACGCAACAGTATATTTTTGCGAGCGATTTATAAGCAAACGAGACCGAACTTACGACCAAATGATACAAGCTGCGCGTTCCGGAAAACAAAATATTATTGAAGGCAGCATGGCTTCCGCGACTTCTAAAGAAACTGAAATAAAATTAACTAATGTAGCGCGTGCCAGTTTGGAAGAACTTCTCGAAGATTATCGCGATTTTTCGCGAAACCGGAAAATTGAAGAATGGCTACCGGAACACCCTTACGCAAAGCGATTAAGAAAATTAAATAAAACACCTGATGCGAATTACGAAACTTTTAAAAAAGGTATAGAACATCCTGAACCTGCTATTTGTGTCAATGTTATTATAGGTTTAATTAAAGTAACAAATAAACTTCTTGACAATCAAATTATTCGATTAGAAAAAGATTTTGTTAAAGAAGGTGGTCTTCGGGAACGTATGTTTCGCGCAAGACTTAATGAAAGAAAAAAAACAAATAAATTTTAATGACTTAAAGGACAAAAAGGACGGAAAAGACGAAAATGACGAAAAATGGTCAAAATATTTAAGTCCTTTTAGTCCTTTTAGTCCTTAAAGTCCTTTAAAAAAATAAAATATTAACTTATGAGCAAAAAAAACAGCCTGCCGATCGACCCGGAAATTACACCGGAAATTATTGAGGAGCACGGACTGACTCCGGAAGAACACAAACGCGCCTGCGAAATTCTCGGCCGCGAACCTTCTTACACCGAGCTTGGAATCTTTTCCGTGATGTGGTCGGAACACTGCTCCTATAAAAACTCGAGAAACCAGCTGAAAAAGTTTCCGACTACAGGTGAAAAAGTCCTTGTTAAAGCCGGCGAAGAAAATGCCGGAGTAATTGATATCGGCGACGGCTGGGCTGTTTCTTTTAAAGTAGAATCCCACAACCATCCTTCGGCTGTAGAACCTTTCCAGGGCGCGGCAACCGGCGTTGGCGGAATCCTTCGTGATATTTTCACTATGGGGGCAAGGCCGGTTATTAATATGAACTGCCTTAGGTTTGGCAGGCCGGATTCCCCGGAAGTGCGCCATCTTGTTGACGGTGTTGTCGAGGGTATTGCCCATTACGGAAACTGCATGGGAATTCCTACCATCGGCGGCGATATTTATTTTGATGAAACTTATGAAACTAATTGTCTGGTAAACGCTTTCAGTCTTGGGATTATGAAGCATGAAGAGCTTCAGCGAGGGTGCGCGACAGGTGCCGGTAACCCGGTTTTTTATGTTGGCGCTGCGACAGGAAGAGACGGAATTCACGGCGCGACTTTTGCCTCCGAAGAACTTTCAGAAGAGTCGGAATCAAAAAAATCCTCTGTTCAGGTTGGAGACCCTTTTATGGAAAAGCTTCTGCTTGAAGCGTGCCTGGAACTTTACCGGACAGATTATATTGTTGGAATTCAAGATATGGGCGCCGCGGGGCTGACCTGCAGCACTTGCGAAACCGCAAGCAGGGGAGACAGCGGTATAGAAATTGACGTTGGACTTGTGCCGCAGCGCGAAACAGGGATGATTCCTTACGAAATTCTCCTTTCCGAAAGCCAGGAAAGAATGCTTGTCATTGTCAAAAAAGGTTATGAAGAGAAAGTGCAGGAGATTTTTGAAAAGTGGGACTTGCACGCTGAAGAAGTCGGTTTTGTTACAGACGACGGAATTATGCGGGTGAAATGGAATGGGGAAACTGTCGCGGAAATCCCTGCTAAAGAAATTGCCGACGACGCACCTATTTACGACCCTCAAAGAACAGAACCTGCTTACATAAATAAGGTGCAGTCTTGGAAACTTGATGAACTTGCTGAGCTTGAAGAATATGAAAATACTTTAATAAAACTTCTTGCCGAACCGACAATCGCAAGCAAAAAAATGGTTTATCGGCGTTACGACCACATGGTAAGAACCGGCACTGTAGTTTTGCCGGGAAGCGACGCTGCCGTTTTTTGGGTGAAAGAAGCTGATAAATACGTTGCACTTTCCGGCGACTGCAACGGCAGGTACTGCTATCTCAATCCTGAAGAAGGTTCGAAAATTGCCGTTGCGGAAAGCGCAAGAAATATTGTCTGTTCCGGTGGTAAGCCGCTTGCGTTAACAGATTGTTTGAATTACGGCAACCCCAACAAGCCGGAAATTTACTGGCAATTCTGTGAATCCATTAAAGGGCTTTGCCAAGCGTGTAACGCTTTTCAAACTCCCGTTACGGGCGGGAATGTCAGCTTTTACAACGAAAATCCGGGCGGCGCGATTGATCCAACGCCTCTTGTGGTTATGGTTGGGCAGGTTGCTGACGAAAAACATATCACAACTCAATGGTTCAAAAATTCAGAGCGGCTTGTTTATCTGCTTGACGGGTTGCAGGAAGATGAGTTGCTCGGAGTTGGCGGAAGCGAATATTTGAGAAGAATTCACGGTCTAAAAACCGGCAACGCACCGGTTATGGATTTAGAAAAAGAAAAAAAATTGCAGAACTGCTGCCTGGCGGCTATTCGCGAAGAAATTATTGAATCTGCCCATGACTGTTCTGAAGGCGGGATGGCAGTTGCCCTTGCAGAATGTTGCGTAACATCTCCTAACGATAGCTTGACTTCCGCGCCTCCGAACTTCGGAGCTAATATAGACTTGACGGAACTGCTTGCAATGTATAAAAGGAAAGACGCGCTGCTTTTTGGCGAGCAGCAGTCAAGAATTATAGTTTCGGTAACTCCGCAAAACGAATGGAAGCTTCTGGCGATAGCAAACAAACTAAAAGTAAAAGCCTGGAAACTCGGAGAAACCGGCGGAGATTCTCTTGAAGTAAGTGCTAAAGGAGAAACGATTATAAAAACTTCAACTGATGAACTCCAGGAAGTTTGGACTAATGCTTTGCCAAATTTGGATTGCTAAAAACCGTCCTCAACGAGAACGCGTGCCCCGCGAATGCTGGGGGTTACAGAAGACCGGCAGAAATTGCTACATCAAACATATCAATCACCCCCAGAAAAATCCATTGAGCCGGAATTTCGTGTATAAACAAAAATCCTTGCTCATAACAATCATTTTTGATATTATTTATTGTTCTGTTTGAGTATTTTATCAAAACGCTAAACTTTTGTAAACAAATATTTTGCATAGTAAAATTAATAAATGATAAAATTAACATTTATGACAACGAATTATACCAGGAGATAATAAAACGAGAAAAAAACAAAAAGTTTCAGAGTAGAAGCTGTCGCCGCACTGAACAAAAGTTATAGAAAAAATAATTGAATAACGTATAAATGGATTGATTGAAAATTGGATAAGATTCCCACAAATTCACCAATCCAATAATCCACAAATCCACAAATCCTGCCAGGTTAAAAACCTGGGCTACATTATGACACAAGCTAAAGTTAAAAGAATTAACGGACCTACCGCATTTATTGAAGGCGCGGGATTAATGAAAATGGGCGACCAGGTTTATATTGGCGAGCTCGAACTTGCCGGCGAAATTATCAGGCAGGAAGGAGATGTTGCCACTGTCCAGGTTTATGAAGAGACTTCCGGATTAAAACCGGGGGATAATGTTACAAGCACGGGACACCCGCTTTCTGTTGAACTCGGTCCTGGGCTGATCAGAGGTATTTATGACGGGATTCAAAGGCCGCTTGACGAGATTTTCGAAGAGAGTGGAGTTTTTATAGGGAGAGGGATTCGTGTTCCAAGCCTTAAACAGGACAAAAAATGGCATTTTATTCCGGCTGTTTCCGAAGGCGACGAAGTCCATGAGAATGATATTATCGGTTCAGTTAATGAAACGGAATTAATTGACCACAAGATTCTTGTTCCGCCGAATATAAAAGGAAAGATCAAGGATATAGTTTCTGAAGGGGATTATACAGTTTCTGAAGTTATCGGTACCGTTGTTGCGGATGACGGCGAAGAAAAAGAATTGAAACTGTCTCACAAATGGCCTGTGCGGGTTCCGCGTCCTGTCAACAAGAGAATCGAATCAAATGTTCCGCTTCTTACCGGCCAGCGCGTAATAGATTTTTTCTTTACACTTGCAAGAGGTGGAACGGCAGCTATCCCCGGGGGCTTCGGTACAGGAAAAACTGTTACCCAGCACCAGCTTGCCAAATGGTCTGATGCCAGCGTGATTGTTTACATAGGTTGCGGCGAGCGCGGAAACGAGATGACCCAGGTTTTAAAAGAGTTTCCGGAGCTTATCGATCCTAAGACAGGCAAGCCCTTAATGGATAGGACAGTCCTTATTGCCAATACTTCCAACATGCCTGTGACGGCGCGTGAAGCAAGCATTTATACAGGAATAACTATAGCTGAGTATTACCGCGACATGGGACATCACGTTGCTATTATGGCGGACTCTACATCGCGTTGGGCAGAAGCTCTCCGCGAAATAAGCGGACGCCTTGAAGAAATGCCTGCAGAAGAAGGTTACCCGGCTTATCTTGCAAGCCGTCTTGCGGAGTTTTATGAAAGGGCAGGGCGTGTGGAAGTTGGCGGGGTATCTTCAATCCGCGAAGGTTCTGTTTCGGTTATTGGGGCTGTGTCGCCGCAAGGCGGAGACTTTTCTGAGCCGGTTACACAGCATACACGCAGGTTTGTCAGGGCTTTTTGGGCTTTGGACAAATCCCTTGCAAGCGCGAGGCATTTCCCTTCTATCAACTGGAACGAGTCTTACAGCGAATATGTGGAAGAAGTGGGTGGATGGTGGAAGGATGTCGACCACAACTTTAACTACAAAAAAATGCGCGACAAGGCGATGGATATTCTCCAGGAAGAAAACAAACTCTCGCAGGTTGTTAAGCTTGTCGGACCGGACGCATTGCCGGACAAACAAAGGATTCTGCTTAACACTGCAAAGCTTATTAAAGATTCGTTCCTTCAGCAAAATGCTTTTCACGAAAACGACGTTTACTGCTCGCCTGAAAAACAGCTTCGCATGATGGATGTTATTTTATATTTCCATGATAAAGCTAACGAAGTCATCTCGAAAGGAGTTCCAAGCGTAAGAATTATTGACTTGGAAATTCTTGCTCAAATCATTAGGATGAAGACGAACTTTTCAAATAAAGAGTTGGACAAAATATCTAAGTTGAAAGAAGAGATCGATTATGTTTTGGGAAACCTATAAAAATCAACCACGAATTAATACTAATAAACACAAAAATAAATAATAAAAAAAATCATTTTGTTATTTAAAAATTATTTTGAATCACATCATTTTGACTAAGTTCTGGCAAAATAAATCTCTCGAAGAAATGTCGGCCGATGAGTGGGAAGCTTTATGTGACCGTTGCGGGCTTTGCTGCCTGCACAAAACTATTGATGAAGATACCGGCGCGATAGATTGCACTTCAATTGCCTGCAAGTTTTTGAATATTGACAGATGCGAATGCGGAGATTACGCTTCCCGCCATAAAATTAATCCTGACTGTGTAGATATTTCTTCCGGAAACATTGAAGTTTTGAAGTGGATGCCGGAAACTTGTGCTTATAGATTAATTTTGGAAAACATACCTCTGCCGGACTGGCATTATTTAATTTCAGGAGATAAAGAAACTGTTCATTCTACGGGAAACTCTGCCCGGGGCAAAGCTGTTTCTGAAATTTACGTCCATCCGGATGATGTTTAGCAAAGAAAATCGGCCACAATGGCGCTAAGACACAAAGGGGAAATAAAAGTTGATAATTAAATACCTTTGAGACTTTGAGTCTTGGTGGCAAAATAAAATCCTTCATTTACGCATATCAAATTCTCTTCCAAAAGCTCATTGACATATTTTTCCGCTTCTTCCTTTTTTATCGAAAGTCCGCTTGAAATGTCTTCGAGAGTGCATGGTCTTCTTTGAAGGAGTTCAAAAACTCTTTCTTTTGAAACGGATTCCTGTGCTTTTACAACATGGTGGTATGCCGCTATAATTTCGGCTTTGGGAGTAAAAAACTTTGCCAGCTTTTCCAATTTTTCCCGCAAAACGGATTTTACGGATTTTTCCGCTGTGGGCCTGACCGCAGTGTTTAACTGAATTTTGTGCGGCTTGATTTTCTTTGCGATTTCTACAAGAGACATGATTGTATTTTCATTGTCATTAATTCCGGGAACAACAAAAACTTCCAGCCATAATTTTCCTGAAAATTCTTTGGAAAACAAAATAAGCCCTTCAATATATTTTTCGAAATTAAGTCCTTCGGAAGGCCGGTTAATTTTCAAGAAAGTTTCTTTGTCAGCCGCGTCGAGTGATGGAATAACTAAATCTGCCAGGGCTGTTTCCTGGCGGACTTCCTGCGACGAAAAAAGTGTTCCGTTTGTTAAAACGCAAACAGGAATATTTGTGATTCGTTTTATTTCCGAGATAATATCCCCAAACCTGATGTTAAGAGTTGGCTCGCCAGAACCGGCGAGAGTAATGTAATCGGCTTTTCCGCCTTTGGAATGCCATTCTTCTATTTCCAAAACAATTTCGTCATAGGGAACGTATTCTTCTCGTTTGATGGTTTTTGCGGTTGTGGGTCCGCATTCGCAATAAATGCAGTCAAGCGTACACGTTTTGAAAGGCAGAAGATCAACTCCAAGCGAGCGTCCAAGCCTTCGGGAAGCTACTGGTCCAAAAAGATGGTTCATAAATCGGTTATCGGTTGTAGCCGGTCTCGTTGAGGCCGGTAATCAGTTATCAGTTGTAGCGGCAGCTTGCCAGCTGCGTTTTTTAATCAACGAAATTTGTAGATTGCAATCAACATTTTTTGTTAATTGAATTTGATAGGCCCCTTAATAAGAAACTTAAAGATTTTAACTTTTGCTGTTTCAAAATTAGAAATTTCGGTTACATTTCATAAGCGAGACGCATGTGCTACATTTAAATCGGATCGACGTCAACTATAATTTGTACGCCTTTGTATCTGTTCGATTTTAAAGTTGGAGCAATAATTTTCTTCAGAGTTTCTCCAACAGAATAAACTTTTAAAATCAGCTGCCAGCGGTAGTAACCGTAAGCAAGCGAAAGCGGCGCGGGAGCCGGCCCTAAAATTCCCGAACAAATTCCCTGCTTCGCGAATTTCTTAAATACGGTTTTAAGCCGGTTTCCAAAATCGTCGGCGGCAACTACTACTTCCTTTTCTTTTTTACCTTTAAAAATAATGTTGATAATATGAGTGTAGGGCGGATAACAAAGTTCGCGGCGCAGTTTAAGTTCCTCGCGCGCGAAGTCCCGCCATTGCCCGTTAACCGCGCAAGTAACTGCCGGATGTTCGGGAGTAAACGACTGGACAATAACTTTTCCCGGTTTTTCCGCGCGGCCGGACCTGCCCGCAACTTGTGTTATAAGTTGGAAAGTTGTTTCAGTCGCGCGGAAGTCAGGCACATGAAGCGAAATGTCCGCGTTGATAACTCCAACAACTGTGACGTTAGGAAAGTCCAGGCCTTTTGCTATCATTTGTGTTCCGAGAAGAAAATCTATTTCGCCGGTTGAAAACGCGGACAAAATTCTTTCGTGGCTGCCCCGTTTAGAAGTAGTGTCGCGGTCCATTCTTCCAATCCTGGCTTTCGGGAAAAGGCAAGCGAGATTTTTTTCTACCCGCTGAGTTCCAAATCCTGTTATGTTCAGTTTCTTTTTGCAGTCAGGGCAATAATACGGCGGACGGTAAGGTTCTTCATGCCCGCAAAGATGACAGGACAACTTTTCTTTTACCGCGTGGTAAGTAATAGAGACCGAACAGTTTTCGCAGCGTTTGATGTAATTGCACGATGGACAGACAATAATAGGGCAGTAGCCGCGGCGGTTCAAGAAAAGCAAAGCCTGTTCGCCATTGTCAAGGCAGTTTTGCAGTGCGTCGCGAAGCGGACGGGAAATTACACCGAGTTGCGGAGCGACTTTTGCTTCTTTAGCCAAATCAACCAGTTGAATTTTCGGCATTGCTTTAGCCACAACTCTCACTGGAAGCTGAAGCAGCTTGTATTTTTTCTTTGTAACGTTGTAAATGCTTTCGAGCGACGGAGTCGCGCTGCCGAGGATAACAGGAGTGTTTTCAAGCCTGCCGCGCATGACAGCGATGTCGCGCGCGTTGTAGCGGGGGATCTCCTCGCTTTGTTTGTAAGTCCGTTCGTGCTCTTCGTCAACTACTATTACGCCAAGATTTTTTACCGGCGCGAAAATGGCTGAGCGTGCCCCGACAACTATTTTAGCATGCCCGTTTTTTATGCTCCACCATTGTTTGAACCGGTCTAAATCTGTAAGGCTGCTGTGAAGGACGGCGACTTCTTCGCCAAACCGGGAGCTGAAACGTTCAACAGTTTGGGGAGTAAGCGCTATTTCCGGAACAAGAATAATTGCGCCTTTTCCTTCATCAAGCGCTTTTTTAATTACCTGGAGATAAACCTCCGTTTTTCCGCTCCCTGTAACTCCGTAAAGCAAAAAAGTTTGAAAAGAGCCTAAAGATTTATTAATGGAATTTACAGCGTCAAGCTGCTCGGAATTTAGTTCAGGGGAGCCGGATGGAACAAAAGAATGTTCCCGGGGATTTCTGTATTTTTCCAGGGAAATAGTAAGCCAGCCTTTTTTTTCGAGGGTTCTGATAACCTGGACTTTTGCGTCCGCACGGGAAGATAGTTCGCTTAAACGAAATACGTGATCCGGTATTTCAACATGTTCAATTTCTGTAACACATTCTCTGTCTTCCGCCTTCAGTCTTTTGTCTTCTGTTTTTTGCTCCGCGTAAAATTCCGTTAGGCAGCGCAAAACACTTGCCTGTCTTGGAGCTCTTTTAGAGATTTTCTTTGTATGCTCCATAATTTCAGAAAAACCTTTTGCCGGCCTGACAACGTGAACCAATGAAGCCGCGGCAGTTCTCTTTCTTACAGCGGCAGGCAAAAAGCATCGCAGAGCGACTCCTTGAGAACAAAAATAATAACGCGAAATAAATTGCGCGAGTTCCATTAGCGGGGGAGTGATAACAGCTTCTGTTTCAAGGATTTTATTAATTGATTTATAAGAAATCCCATTTGTTTCAGGGGGGTTTAGCTGCAAAACATATCCGTTCCGTACAGAATTACCGAGAGGAGCTTCCACGCGCATGCCGACTTTTACTGCTTCCTGCAAATCATCGGGAACAGCATAGTCATAAGATTTGTCGAGTTGGAATTCAAAAGCGACGCGGATAAGCATTTTATAAGGTTTCAGGTTTCAGGTTTCGGGTTTCAGGTGTGACAAGTCTGACAAGTCAATCGTTAAATTTCCAATTTCCAATATCAAACCTTACTTCTTCAATAACTCCATCACCTTTTTAATATCTTCCCAGACTTTCATTCGGTTATCCTTGGAATAATTTCGCAGAAGATATGCCGGATGATAAGTAGGCATAACGGGAATGCCGCGGTATTCATGGAACCTTCCCCGAAGATTGCCTATGGCAATTTTTTGTCCGGTTAGAAATTGTGCTGCGTACAGTCCAAGGGCGATAATGACTTTAGGCCTGATAATTTTCAATTGGGAATTAAGAAAAGTAGTGCAATTTCTTTCTTCGTCAGGTTTCGGGTTTCTATTTTGCGGGGGGCGGCATTTCAAAATGTTCGCGATATAAACATCTTCTCTGCTTAACTTCATTCCTTTCTGGATAATGTCCATCAAAAGCTTCCCTGCGCGTCCCACAAAGGGCAGACCCTGTATATCTTCGTCACGGCCGGGAGCTTCTCCAACAAACATGATTTCCGCGTTTGGGTTTCCGGAGCCAAACACAATTTTGTTCCTGGAAGCCGCAAGCTCGCGGCATAACCGGCAGCCCTCAATATGGGCAGCCAATGCCTGGAGCTTTTCCGAGTTAGTTCCGTCCGGCGGAGTAAATTCGGTAATGTTATTTTCTTCTTGCATAATTTCCAATTCCCCATGTTTTTCTTCTGCGGGCTTGTCCAACAGTTCCTGATCTTCCTTTGAATAATCTTCCTTATAAACAGTTTTCGTAGTTCCGGGCCTGGGTGGAAGCCTGGTGATGTAAAGATCTTGATAGACTCCGGCAGTGGCTTCCTGCTCAATATACTTGCGGAGCAGATTATAGATGGAATTATTTTCTGGGTTCATTTTCTTTTTTCTTTTTCTTGTCATGGATTCCCCAAAGCCTTGTAATGTCAAGCATTCCGAACTTCTTAAACCCAACAAGTGTTATCGCTGTCAGGACAAAAAGAATAACTCCTGAATATTGGTTTGTTTTAAGCGCGAGAACAAGAGCAGCTATTCCGAGAACAAGGCAGAACCCGTAAAGAACAAGAACAGTTTCCGGGTGCGACAAACCGCTTTCCATGATCTTATGATGAATGTGTTCCATGTCAGCCCTGAAAGGATTCTTCCGTTTAGACGTTCTTCGAAGGAACGCAAGAACAGTGTCAAGAATTGGAAGCCCGAGGGCTATGATAGGGACAACCAGCGCGACGGTTGTTGTGTTCAGTTGAGAACTTCTGATAGCAGTGCAGGCGATGAGAAATCCGAGCAGCAGGCTTCCTGTATCTCCAAGGAAGATTTTCGCGGGATAAAAATTAAACTTCAGGAAAGCCAAAGCCGCGCCCAAGACACAAACGCTTGTTACGGCCGCGAACACGAAAAGCTGGTACTGTTCGGGGCGCGTCCGCATCAAGTGAATAGAATTCGCGAAAGTTACCGCGCAAACAATAATTACGATGCCAGATGCCAGACCGTCGAGCCCGTCAGACAGATTTATAGCGTTAGTAATTCCGACCACCCATGCAATAGTAAAGACCATTCCTCCCCACGCGCCAAGCTGAATAGGCACGCTGAAAGGATTTGTAATTTTAGAAACAAGGATGCCATGGCGGACAATAATGCAGGCGGCTACAATCTGAAAAGCGAATTTCCACATCCAAGAAGCTTTGAAAATATCGTCGTAAATTCCAAGCAAGAGCATTATTCCCATACCGACGAATATGGCAATTGACTGGCTGGAAATAAAGTCGCTTTTAATTTGCGGATGGAGAACGCTGGCCAAGCCAAAAGTGACAACAAGTGAAATAAAGATTGCCAGCCCGCCAAGTTTCGGAATGGAATTATTATGAACTTTCCGCGAAGAAGGCTTATCAACAATACCTATTTTCGAAGCTAATTTCATAAGTAACATCGTTAAAATAAATGTTATTACGACATTAACCAGAAATAGGGCTGCGTATAAAGAATAAGCGATTTCCCCATTTGAAGCAATAAAATATGTTCTAAGATATTCTAACATAATAGATATTATATAAAAAAGGAACTTAAATTGAAAGATTATTATAAACTTTCAAAGTTTCCGCGGCCATTTTATCAGCTGAAAATTCCGTTTTAACGCGTTTAATGGCAGCTTCGCCAAAATCTTTTCTTTTTTCTTCAGATTCCAATAACTTTTCTACGGCTTCGGCAAGCTTTTCGGGATTGTTCGGCGGCACAATATACCCGGTTTCACTGTCTATATTTACGTAAGGAACGCCGGACTTAAGGTCGGTGCTGATAACAGGTTTTCCAGCGGCAAAGGCCTCGAGCTGAACTATTCCAAAGGCTTCGCTTCGGTAAGTAGAAGGCAAACAGAAAATATCACAGGCATTATATGCTGCTACTAAAGTTTTGTTGTCAACTTTCCCGAAAAAATGAACACGGTTGACTAAACCAAGCTCTTTTGCCATCGCTTTAAGCTTGTTTTCTAACGGGCCTGTCCCAATCAACAAAAAATGCGTGCCGGGCGTATGCCCGGGAGGTTTGCCATCCCCCTTTTCTAAAGGAGGTATGGGGGATTTTTCATTCAATATTTTTGCCGATTGAAGAAGAACTTCAAGCCCTTTATAATAAACCAAACTCCCGACAAAAAGAACTAACGGGGTTCCGGTTTTTCGGATGATTTTTTCGGAAGTTTCTTTATCAAAATCCCTGATTTTATTCACATCAATTCCGTAATGAACCACTTCGATTTTATCTTCGGGAAGCGTAGACAAAAATGGAGAAAACTTTGCGTGACGCGGCGTGGCAACAAGAATTTTTTCCGCTTTTTTAAGAAAAGCTTTATGGAGAGGCTTGTGAAAAAACAAAAGTTTTTTTTGCCTGATAATGTCGCTGTGAAAAGAAACTACTAATTTACCAGGGCATCCGGCAAGAAAATAACAAAGTTCCGCCCATGGGTTTGGAAGATGAATATGCACAATGTCCGGCCTTTTCCTCCTGAGAACAAAAGGCAGCGAAAAACAAAAGCTTGTTGAAAAAAGTTCGACAAGCCTTCCAAGCCGGGTTACACGCACCCCGTTTATTTCTTCGTGCACGTTTCTTACGGAGTTGTTTGCAACGATAACATCGACGTCAACGGCTTCAATAAGGCGTTCGCACAGGAGTTTCAGGTAAGTTTCAATGCCGCGCGAATAAGGCCAATAATATTTTCCAACGTGAACGACTTTCATAGAATTTACGAAAAATTACAAAGTTAGCACTTTGATATCTGAAATTTTTTTTAACTTTTTATCGTTTGTAAAGAAAATATCGCAAGCATGTGTGACAGCAGCGGCAATTTGCAAAGCGTCCGGTGTTCTTATGTTGTATTTTGCTCTGTAAAAAGCTGCTTTAACGGATATCTGTTCGTCGATGGCAATTAAAGGTTCGGAAAGTATGGATTTTAAAAGATATGTATAGCTGTTTTCGAGAGCGACATTATTTGTTTTAATAGGATGGATAAGCAATTCTGTTAAAGTTAAGACTGAACTAAAAAGTGAGTTGTCATTTTGTATCCAATTTTGTAATTGAGTATAAGTCTTGGAAAAAAGAACACCACTGTTTTCAGTTATATAAATTAGCGGGGCGGTATCAATAAATATTCGCTTCATAAGAATTTACCATTTTGAACGTTCAGTTTCAAGCCATTTATCAATATTCTTTGAGCGCGGTTTATTAATCGCTATCTGCGAAAGACTGGCAAGTGCATTAAGCTTTCTTCTTTTATCGTTATCACTTGATTTTTTCTTTCCGTTCAGTGGCGAGATTACAGCAATAGGTTTCCCAGCCCTCTCAAGAAGAAAGTTTTCTGACTTTAAATTAACTTCATCAAGAATCGCGCCCATATGTTTGCGCATCTCCATAGCGGTAATTGTTTTCATTTCTTAAGATTTTTTATTATTATAATTGATAGCTACATTATTATAATCATATAATAGCATTTTACTTGAAAAAATTCAAGCTGATGCTACTTTTTTATAAACACCAAAAGTAGTTTCCGCGCATTTTTTCCAGGAAAAAAGTTTGGCTCTTTCAGCTCCGAGATTTTTCAGTTCTGCCCTTTTTTCAGACGATTCTGAGAGTTGAACCATGGCTTCTGCCCAAGCGTCAGTATCATCAGGCGGAAGAAGGATAGCGGCCTCTCCGGCCACTTCGGGCAGCGAAGATACTTTTGAAGTGGCTACAGGAGTTCCGGCAGCCATTGCTTCAACAACCGGCAGGCCGAACCCTTCGTATTTTGAAGGATACAAAAACGCGAGAGCGGAAGCGTACCAAAGCGGAAGCTCGGTTTCGTCAACATAACCCGGAAGCAAAACTTTGTTTGTAAGTTTGAGATTTTCAATTTCTTTAATTACAGGTTCTGAAAGCCAGGTTTGCCCCCCCGCGAGTATAAGTTTGGTTTCCCGGTTTTTTGATGAAAATTTCTCGAAAGCGCGAATTAAAGTAATAAGATTTTTGCGCGGCTCTATGTTTCCGAGATAAAGGAAAAAATGCTCGGGCAATCGCTTCTGCTTTCTGAATTTTTTAATATCTTCAGGTTCCGGAACATAAAAGTTCTCCGGCTGAGCAAGATGAGTAACAGTAATCCTTTCCGCGGGAATATCCGTGAATTCGATAATTTCGCGTTTCGTGAACTCGCTTATCGCGAGAATATGGTTCGCGTTATGAATTCTTTTGTCAAAATATTTGTTGAAAAAGTCTACTCTTTGCTTTGGGTGAGTTTCTGGGAACTGTTTTATTGACATGTCAAAAACAGTAACAACTTGGGGACCGGTATAGGGGAGCAGGATGTAGTTTGTTTCGTGATAAATGTCCGGATTAATAAATTTCGAGCCCAATTTAAAAACAAGTTCTTTTACAGGCTGGGTAAACTTGTAAGGGTCACGAATCAGGCTTTTAAGCGTAGCCCTTGCCGCGATATCAACTGCTGTCTGCCTTTCAGCGATTTTTTTAGAAAACTTGCGGCCATAGAAATAAACAAAATCGTTGCTGCAGGAATAAAGGTTGTGAAGAGTACGTAAAAGATGATAGGTATAGTAGCCGACTCCGGATTTAGGAGCGGTCAGCGGAAAAGCATCGATAAGAATTTTCATTCAGGATATGATTCAATTCGTCCCGAGACGCTTTACACGCTCGGAACGAATCGGGAAAATATTTATTTTAGTTGAGTTTCCGCCGGCTTTGGAGGAATTATTTCCGCTTCTTCCGCCGCCTTTTTAGTTTCTTCGACAACTTTTTCAACGACGGGCGCCTCTTTGCCGGCAGCAGGAGCTTCTTCCGCCGGTTTTGGCGCAGGAGGCACAGGCGGCGGAGGAGAAGCCTGCGGCGGGGCCTGCATCTTCGGCACTTCAGGCTTTGGCGGCGATAATTCGTCTTGCCAGGAAATCGAGAAAAGGCCTACTCCGACATCGAAATCATCATTTACGAACCTCGGATCTACTTCTGAAGGATTCCAAGTATTATCAACCTGGATTTTAATTAGAACAGGCTGCTCCTTCTCAATGTAAGAAGCGAGTTTTTTATTCTTGGAAATGTCGGCTTCTACTTTTTCAATACCTACATTTGTAAAAGTAACGTCTTTAAGTGTTTCGCCATCGATAGAAAGTTTAACGTTAACAGGCATTTCCTCGCTAATTTTATCTTTGGGGTGAACACATCTGAGAACACATGAGAAAACAGGTTTGGTGACTTTAGTCATAACCACTGAATTTTTATCTGTCCATCTAATTCCTCCTTTTCTATGGAAGTTATAGTCTTCCGTTTTTTCCAGCGATTCAAGAAGTTTAGCCTTGTCAATATTATAATCTTTGGAATATTTTTCTGCGATTTCATTGATAAGAACCTTTTTATCGTATTGTGCCTTTATAGGCTTATAAGCCATAAAAGCCCAGGAAGCAAGCACAAGGATAATGATAAGAATCTTAAGGAAAGTATTGCCGTTAACCGGTTTTTCTTTGGCAGTAACGGAAGCGAAAACCATGCAAAGTCCTGCAAGCACCCAAAAAATCACCTGGATTTGCGGGCTTGTAAAAGCGTTTTCTGTCATGCATCCAACTACGATCATAATAAGGGCCCAAGCGAAAGCTTTAACATACAGCGGGTATTCCAGTTTGTCGGCAGACCTAATGCCGTAGCTTACGGCTCCGAAAATAATCACAACAAGAGCAATCACCGCGAAAGCGCCCATTTCTGCAAATGTTTGAAGGAACATATTGCTTGCGTGGGTTCTTCTCTTCGAAGCATATTTAGAGCAGTATTTATTATAATTATTTGCAAACTGGTCTTTACCAACACCGCAAACCATGTTTTCGTATTTGAATTTAGTAGTTGGGTTAACCATATTAAGAGCGGTAAGCCAGTCGCCGAACTTAAAGTTAGTTCTTTTATTCAGGCTTTGCCCATCCCACTTGCCTTTGAAGAAAGCGGCAGCAGTTTTATCAACTTTCTGAACAACCGATTTTGCCCATTTGATTTCTTTATCTTTATTATGGACAATTTTCGCGCTGGCGTAACCTGCAATAACGGCAACTATCAGAATTGCAGTTAGAACCAGTGGCAGGACAGCCCTCTGTTTAATTGCTCGCGCCAGTACTATGATAAATACAACTACAAGGAAAATTGCAGTTGCTAGCATAGCTAACTTGGTTTCGCTCAGGATGATTGAACCTATAATTATAATTCCTAAAATCAGACCGGCAATACTTGAAGACTTTCCGCGAATAATCATTGCCGCGCAAAAAGGCAGCATTGCCATCATAAACACTGCATAAGTGTTCGGGTTAGCAAAGGTGGAATGAACTTCTTTGTTGTACGCCAAAAGTCTTGTGCCGTATGAAATATCTAATTTGTACTGAATGAATCCCAGACAGGCTATTACCACCGAGCTTACAAGAAAAATCCACATAAAGTTCCTTGCCTGCTTGGCGGTGCGAATTTCGTTTGTAATAATAATATAAACAGCAATTCCTTCGAGAATAATGATTGAAGAATAAAGCGGGCTTAAAACTCCTTTGCCGGAAAAGAAAGCTTCAGGAGGAAAAGACAAATAATTTCTTAGCGACTCAACAAACGAAGAAGACAATACACTATTTGCCTGGATAACAGCGTATAAGCCTGCAAGGAAAGCAGTGAGCCCAAAAACCAAAACAGGAAAATGCAAAATTCGAGCGGTTTGCGCTTTTCCGTATTCATAATCTAATTCGGGGTTGCCAAAGTACCTGATAAGTATCCACGCGGAAAACAAACCGAGAATAATGCTTTGAATAGGATTTCCGAACTGGCCAGCGACAGCCCATGATTCCGGCAGGTGTAATACTTTTGTCATCAAGCCATTTATCATCTCATGATTGCCCAAAAACATAATTAAGATAAGAGAAACTCCTAGAGCAAACCTGATATGCAGCAGGCCTAAAATGAAAATGAAAACCATTAAACCAAGCGGCAAATAGTTAGCAACAACTTTCCAGGTTTCCGCGTCAGATGTAAAAGACCATAAGGTAGAACCATAAAAGAACGCAAAGACCAAAGCTATCAGTAAAAATAATTTTCGCATTGTGTTTCCTTAATGTTTTGATTAAATTGTAAATAAATTGTATAATATAATTAAAGAATTTGTTGACGGCTTATTATACTGAATTTTAATTTTTTTTTCAAATATTTGGAAATTTGAAATTAGAAACTGGAAATTTGAAATTTTGTTCCTGAAACCCGAAACCTAATTATGTACATTTGCTTTGATGTAGAAACTACCGGTATTCCGAAAGATTACAAAGCTTCTATTTGTGATTCGGAGAACTGGCCGCGCCTTGTTGAAATTGCCTGGGCAGGTTATGACGAGTCAGGTTCTCAAAACTTTCTCCGGAGCTCTATTGTTAAGCCTGATGGCTTTCTCATTTCTCCTGAGACTGTAAGAATTCATGGTATTACAACTGAACTTGCCGAGAAGAACGGGCGGCCACTCGAAGATGTTTTGTCAGAATTTATATCTGATGTTCAAGACCCCCAATTAACTTTCATAGGCCATAATATTAACTTTGATATAAATGTTATCTCCGCGGAATTGTACAGGCTGGGTTTTTCATTAAAGAAAATTAACGAAGAATTTGTTAATCACCGCAGTTTATGCACAATGATGTCTTCAACTGAATTTTGCGCGATTCCTTCCAGGCGTGGGTTTAAATGGCCGACTCTATCGGAACTTTATTTTAAACTTTTCGGGGAGGATTACAATGCCCACCACGCGAAAAACGATGTTGAAGCCTGCGCTAAATGTTTTTTTGCTTTGAAAAACCAGGGAATTATTAAATTTTAGTACCCCCTTTGATGGGGGGTGACCCCGCTTTGCGGGGCTGGGGGATGTTATTTGATTTTGGATTTAAACTGCAAATTTGTTTTAATCTTTAAAAAAGTAAAACAAATTTAATAACTTATGAAAAACTCTGCCAATTTCGGATTTGTTCGTGTTGCTGCCGCTGTGCCAAAAGTGCGTGTGGCCGATGCCGATTATAATGCTGAACAAACGGTTTCCATAATTAATAAAGTTGACAAAGCGGGCGCGCAACTTGTTGTTTTTCCTGAATGCAATCTAACCGGCTACACCGCAAACGACCTTTTTCATCAAAAAGCATTGCAGAAAAGTGCTGTTGACGCTTTGAAAAAGGTTTGCGCGGAAACAAAGAAATGCGCCGCTGTGGCTGTTGTCGGACTTCCGCTGAGCGTGGATAACCAGCTTTTTAACTGCGCGGCGGTTATTCAGTCAGGAGAAATTCTCGGTTTTCTTCCCAAAACTTTTATTCCCGGTTATAAAGAATATTACGAGCAGCGGTGGTTCGTGCCGGGAACCCGCATGGCTTCAGATTCTGTTTTTATCGGCGAAAAAGAAATTCCCTGCGGGATTGATCTGTTGTTTCAGTCTGTGGAACTTCCGGATTTTATCTTCGGAATAGAAATTTGCGAAGATTTATGGGTGCCTACTCCGCCAAGCTCCGCCCAGGCGCTTGCCGGCGCTACTGTTTTGCTGAACTTGTCTGCAAGCAACGAACTTGTCGCAAAATCGGAATACAGAAAAAATCTGGTTAAACAGCAATCAGGAAGATGCGTGGCGGCTTATGTCATGGCTTCTGCCGGAACAGGAGAGTCAACCACTGACATGGTTTTCAGCGGTGACGCTATTGTCGCGGAAAACGGTATCATTATCGCGGAAAACAAACGGTTTCAAAGATTTTCGAATTTTATAATTTCCGATATTGATGTTTGCAGACTCGCCCTCGATCGCCAAAGAACCACTACTTTTGGCGAGTCTATGGAGGAAATTACTATGGACGAAAGAGTGGTTCAGTTTTCTACCAAACAACCAAACTGGACCCCGCCTTTGCGCAGACAAATTCCGAAAAATCCTTTTGTTCCTCAAAATATCGAAAAAAGAAACACCCGCTGCGAAGAAATCTTTTCCATTCAAACTTCTGGCCTCGCAAAACGGCTCGAACATACTAATTGCGAAAAAGTTGTTATCGGCTTGTCAGGCGGTTTGGACTCTACGCTCGCACTCCTTGTTTGCGTAAAAACTTTTGAACTTCTTGACCTTGACAAAAAGAATATTAAAGCGGTAACCATGCCCGGTTTCGGCACTTCGGAAAGAACTTACAAGAATGTTATTGATATTTCCGGAACGCTGGGAATTTCGCTTGAGGTAATTGACATCAAGCCTGTTTGCGAACAGCATTTCAAAGATATCAACCACGATTCTGAAAAACATGATATAGTTTTTGAAAATGTCCAGGCAAGGGCACGAACTTTCGTCCTTATGAACAAAGCTAACCAGATTAACGCTCTTGTTATCGGTACTGGTGATCTGTCGGAAATGGCTCTCGGTTGGTGCACTTACAATGGTGACCACATGTCTATGTACAGCGTCAATTGCGGCGTTCCGAAAACTCTCGTGAAATACTTGATTCAATGGGTTGCCGATACTCAAATGACTGTGTCTGGCAAAAATGTTCTGGAAGATATTCTTGACACGCCGATTTCACCGGAGCTTTTGCCGACTGACAAAGAAGGCAACATAAATCAAAAAACCGAAGATGTTGTTGGGCCTTACGAACTCCACGATTTTTTCCTTTATAATATCGTCAGGCTCGGCGCTTCGCCGGCTAAAATTTTGTTTTTAGCTGAACAGGTTTTTGCTGAAGAATATTCTTCTGAAGAAATTAAAAAATGGTTAAAAGTTTTCATAAAAAGGTTTTTCGCGCAGCAGTTCAAGCGGTCATGCGTTCCGGACGGCCCGAAAGTAGGTTCGGTTTCCCTTTCACCACGCGGCGACTGGCGCATGCCAAGCGACGCAAGCGCCGAATCCTGGCTGAAGGAATTGTAGGAGTCCACGCGGTTATTGAGCTTGTCGAAATATTAGCGTGTCTTTTAATCGAGTAACCATCCCCGCTTTTTTCAGTCGAAATCCCCCTTTTCTAAAGGGGGTTGGGGGATTTTTTGTCGATTGAAATCTTCAATTAATGTAACCAAAATCTATGATTTTGAAAAAATATTGAAGACTGACTAGGTAAAATTTTAACCACATAAAGAACATAAGAACACATAAGAATTAATTTTTTTGAGTTGAATAATTTTCTTTGCATTATTCTTCTTGAAACTATGTTATAATATTTCCAAAACTTGTTAAAAACAACAAAATTCGGAAATAAATCCTATGAAATTCATTCAGTTTAAACAAAAACTTGATAACTAAAGAAATAGAACAATTTTATCCGGAAAACTTAAAACCTTTTCGCAAAAATATCTTGCGCGAGTATTTGCGATTCAAAATTCTGGAAATTATTTTTTATTCCAAACAGGCTGATAAATTGTCTTTTATCGGTGGTACTGCTTTGTCAATTATATACGGAAATTCTCGTTTTTCCGAAGACCTGGATTTCGATAAAATGATGAAAGATGTTAAACCATTTTTATTTAATCCAACTGACTGCAATAAATTAAAGATGTAAGTCAAAATAATTAAAATTATAAATTTATTTTATGCCCGAAATTAATTTTCTCCATTTTATTATGAAAAATTTACAACAAAAATTATCAGATGCGCGGGGTGATTCGCCTTGCGATCTCGTTATTAAAAATGCTAAAATCGTCAACGTTTTTTCTCATGAAATTATTGAAAGTTCCGTCGCAGTTTCCGATGGGTTTATTGTCGGTATCGGCGATTATGAAGGAGAAAAAAGTGTTGACGCAAATGGCTCTTTTCTTGTGCCCGGATTTATCGAGGGCCATATTCATGTCGAAAGCACTTTATTGCCAATTCCCGAATTTGCGAGGGCAGTTATGCCGCATGGAACGACTTCCGCAGTTATTGACCCGCACGAAATCGCGAACGTCTATGGAATGGATGGAATTCGATATATGCTTGAAAGCGCAAAAACCTGTCCGCTGGATATTTTTGTTATGCTGCCTTCTTGTGTTCCGGCTACGCCTTTCGAATCATGTTTTGAACCGTTGATGGCGGAAGACCTGGCAAAACTTATAGACGATCCCGGAGTAGGCGGAATAGGGGAGTTGATGAATTTTCCCGCAGTATATAACGGCGACTCTGAATTTTTAAAACGGGCGAAACTCGGTGAAAAAAAAGTTGTGGATGGACATTCTCCGTTTTTAACCGGGAAAAATCTTAACGCTTATATTCTTGCAGGTATAAAAACTGATCACGAATGCACAGTTGCAGAAGAAGCTCTCGAAAAGTTACGGCTCGGAATGCATGTTCATCTTCGCGAAGGCAGCACCGAGCACAATCTTGCCGAACTCGCCAAAATTGTTACGCCGGAAAATTCATGCAACACATCTCTTGTTTCCGATGACAGGCATCCTGACGATTTGCTTGAAAAAGGCCATCTGGATTATTCTGTCAGGCTTGCAGTCGAGAATGGAATTGATCCGATAACTGCTATTCAAATGGTTACGATTAACACTGCAAGATGTTATAAACTTCCGCGGCTGGGAGCTATAGCACCGGGCTTTCAGGCGGATTTTTTCCTTACCGATAATATAGAAAAATGCGAACTGAAAACAGTTTTCAAAAAGGGGAAAAATGTGGCTGATATTTCTGATGATGTAGCCAAAATCTCTGATTTTGGTCCCGCGCTTCCCGGTAAATCCATGAATGTTCAACCTTTGAACGAAAAATCTTTTGAAATAAAAATTGATAATGAAAATGTCAGAGTGATAAATGTTGTTGAACATCAGATTTTAACAAAAGAAACTATAGAAAAAGCGCCCGTGGAGAACGGGATTCTCGTAAGCGATGTTTCATGCGATTTGTTAAAACTGGCTGTTGTCGAAAGGCACCACGCTACGGGAAGACTTTCTGTCGGTTTAGTTCGCGGGTTTGGATTGAAAAGCGGAGCAATAGGCAGCACAGTTGCTCATGACGGACATAATATTATTGTTGCAGGAGTAAATGACGAAGATATGCTGGTTGCAGCAAACGCTCTTGTTGAAATGGGCGGCGGATATGTTGTTGTAAAAAAAGGTAAAGTTATTGCCAAACTTCCGTTGCCAATTGCGGGATTGATGAGTGACAAGACTATAGAAGAAGTTGTAGCAGAACAAAAACAAGTTTTTGCGACCGCCAAAGATGAACTTGATGCGGTTCCTGAAAACCCGTTTATGACTTTATCTTTTTTGTCTTTGACACCAATACCTGAACTGCGGTTAACCGACCAGGGACTGTTTGACGCGAGGATATTTCAGGAAACAAGTTTGCAAGTTGAAACGTGAAATTATGACAAGTAACCTTTACATCAACATAAAGTTTGCAGATATATTTTAAATCAACCGGAACATCATAAAAAAAACGAGTTTTAAAGAAGAATAAGGTCATATTTGTTGTGTCATTTTTTTCTACTAAGGTTGATGTTAAACAAATAAAGTTTTATAATTTTCCAACTAAATTCATGACAAATACAAAAAATATTATTCCGGTAGTAATTATGCGGCATGGCGGACTTGACGGCGTTGCAATGCAAAAAAATGAGTATCGCACACTGATGAAAATGCGCGGATATGAAGCGCATATCATTACGGGCTTGAAGGAAACACAGTTTGGCGACCCCGGAACAGATTGCCCGATCCAGACTATTGTTAAACGGCTGGATTTCAATCATCCGGACTCGCTAAAGTTATTCGCGAACCAATTTGTTCATGGCCCGGAAACGGAAATGGCGCCGAAGATAACTGACAAAGAATGGATAGCTTTATTTGAAAAACATAAAAAAATTATAAAAGAAGAAATATTTGCAGCCATAGAAAAACTAAACAATAAAAGGGCAATTCTCGTGTTCAATTTATTGGCGTTGCGTCATGCGCAGCCGGCAGCGGCAGTTGCGTTAAGGGAAATTATCAAAGAAAATCCCAAAAGGATGTTTGTCAGCCATGCCGCCGACCCTGACGCTGAGCGCCCGGAGAAAATATCGAGAATAAAACCTTTTGTCTTGGAGAGAATTTCGGCATTGCCACCCGACCAGCCTTATTCCGGCGCTCCATACAACTTCGAAAATTTATTTCATATAGTTTTGAATCCCAAACAATGGAGCAATTTTGTAGAAAGGTATGGAATACCAATCAATCACGTTTATGAAGTTTGTGATTTTTTAGAGTTTAAGTCAGCAGAACCAGAATTAGACGGGTACCCGGAAAAAGAATTTATGGCTCTCTTGGAAAGAAATTCTTTATATGCCGAAGGTAAAAGTTATTCGTATTATTCTCATCCTGTGGGAGAAGATACCGTATATTTTCTTTCGCCGGTCAGGCCGGTTTACAGGAAAAGACTGAAAGAGGCAATGCTTGTAGCGCATTATTATAAAAAATCACGCGGGAGAGATGTAGCTTTTGTAGTTACTCATCCTGATATAGACGACAAAAGATATTTTCTTGAGACTATTTGGTTTGCTAACGGTCTTGGGTTGAACTATATCCATCTTGGACATGATTTTTCGTTGGATAAGTTAAACGAAGCTTATGATAATATGGCTACTCTTCAAACAATCGGAGTTGTAGCAAGCAGAGCTGGGGGCTGGGAAAACGCTTTGAATGAAATGGCCCGGGACTGCATACCTTTTTTTATGAGTACTTCATTGAATTCATACATACCTATAACGGAAAGAATAGGCATCAAGACTCATGGCATTGACTTTGGCGCTGTGGAGAAATTAATTAATGAATCTTTAATTTCTGATTTGAGAATTATGGATTTGTCATCTGTCAATGAAATGGAAGAAGCTTGTAGATGGATTGATGATGCTTTAGACGATAACAAGCGATGGGAACTTATTGAACATAATTATAAACAGGCATATAAACATCTTTCTTTAGAAGCAACTGCCAAACGGTTGGAGAAACTTGTGGCAGAAATAGAGGACAGAAGGAAGACGGAAGAAAGCCGCGCTTCCCAGCGCGAGCAGTTATGAGCTATCAGCTACGAGCTACGAGCATATGAAAATTGTAAACTTTATTTCTTATCAGGAATCTGTTTCCGAAGCGTTTGACGCGCTAAACGTAAAAGACATAATTGCTGAACAATCGGCAATCTTGATCAAGCCCAACCTTGTAAACGATTCTCCTTTTCCCGTTACAACTTCGCCTGAATGCTGCGGAGCGATTATTGAATATATTAGAGAAATTTCTGCAGCTGAATTAGTTATTGCCGAGGGAACCGGCGATTCCGATTTGGAAACAACCGAAGTTTTTGAAAGACTTGGGTATGGTGAATTGGCGGAAAAATTCGGTGTTCCATTAATAGATTTGAATTATGAACCGCTTAAAAAATTAAAGAATGATTGTTGTCCTGTTTTTCCGGAAATGTATCTTCCTGAGATTGCTTTTACTCATTATATTATTTCAGTACCGGTTTTGAAAGCCCACTCGCTTTCTATCATTACCGGTACGTTAAAAAACATGATGGGATTTGCCCCGCCGAAATATTATTCCGGCCAATATGGCATCTGGAAAAAAGCGGTCTTTCACAAAAGTATGCAGCAGTCTATCATCGATTTAAACAAATATCGCACACCTGATTTAACATTGTTGGACGCAAGCGTAGGGCTTGCGGAATTTCATCTTGGCGGCGCTGAATGTTCGCCTCCAGTTGGGAAGATTATCGCGGGGTTTGGTCCTGTGGAAGTAGACAGAGAAGCTGCCAAACTTCTCGGATTTGACTGGCAGAACATTCCGCATCTGGTATAATGTCAACCTTTTTTAGATACATTAGGTCAATTAGAAATTAATAATCTTCTTTTCTTCTAAACTTCTTGTAAATATTTTTTCTATGAGACAATAGCATAAGGAAATCGAAAATGAAAACAAAATTTTTAACAATGTTGTGCATGATCTTGGTTTAGAACTTGGAATTTATGTTGACGCGTTTAATTCAACCGAAGAAAATATCGAAGTATATAATAATATTGTTTATAATTGCTACTTTTAATGGCTCTTTTTCAAGTTCGCGGAACGATCATCGAAAAGTCCCATTAGGTACGTAATATAATGTTTCGATAGAAAAATATGTCGTATCTATGGCACGAACTCGTTTTTCTATCGGTTTTTTCTACAAAT
>Ga0190283_1000024_pt1 | contig 86438 bp, 68 predicted proteins | sample 48691801_MG_FD_161669 | JGI IMG/M metagenome (GOLD analysis project Ga0190283, IMG submission 161669) | Hydrothermal vent microbial mat bacterial communities from Southern Trench, Guaymas Basin, Mexico - 4869-18-0-1_MG | ecosystem: Environmental > Aquatic > Marine > Hydrothermal vents >...
ACATTTTAAAAATGACAGAAATGCCTTTGTTGGTCATTGAAGTTCTGTCACCCAAGCAAACAATTGATGATATTTTAGCCAAGTTTAAAGCCTATTTTACACTTGGCATTAAGTCATGTTGGTTGGTAACACCCGCAATTAGAGCGATAGCTATCTATTCACAACCATCAAACTTCAAAACATTTGGTATGAACGATACTGAAGTAATTGATGAGATTATGGATATTCACCTGCCCATTCAAAAGGTTTTTGGATGGTAGCCAGCGTAGCTTATGTTAAATGGCAATTATGGCGAGCAGCTATTCTTTCTTTTTGGCAAACTTTACGCTGTCGCCCAAAAATCAATGATATGACTTTTAGTCATGAGCAATCAAGCATTATTCAAAATAGGAAACTGTAAATGCAATCTAGTTCATCATTTAAACAATGCCTTCCATTAGCTATTTTAATGGGCTTGTGTTTGCTAATAATATTAGCACGTGCTCACACTTATAACGAGCCACTGGAACGAGATATAACTGGTTATGCCGTCATCGCTCACGAGATGCTAGATGGACGGGATTTGTATTCTGATCTATGGGATATAAAAGCTCCTGGAATTTTTTTAACTTATGCAGCGGCAGAAATTGTTACCGGATATGGCTTAAATTCTATCTATTTGCTCAACATAATAGCGGCAATCATAACACTATTTGGCGTGTATTTTGTTGCAACTACCTTAACGGGTGGGCAACGTAGTGCAGGGTTATGGGCTGCCATAAGTTGGGCAATCATTTCCGGCAATCTAGGCTATCAAGCTAATCAGCCAAATGTTGAAGTCTTTATGAATGCTTGCTTGATATGGGCATTATTTTTATTTATTAAAGATGATTGGTCGTCTGGATACAGAAAAGCCATACTCATTGGTTTACTTGTGGCACTCGCTTCATTTTATAAGCAAATTGCCATTGTTGTTCCTTTACTACTCGGTATCGTCTATATAGCCATACCGCCGGTAACCGTGAAAAGGCGACAAGCTTTGATTCATGTTATTGTGATGGGAAGTATTGGGGCTGTTCTATGGATGGTGGTATTTGGCTATTTTGCTTTCATGGGACGCTTTGAAGCTTTTTATGATGTAATTTTCGTATTTAGCAGAGCTTATGCAGGCAGTTTATTTGACAATTTGCTGACAGGGCTAACTCTGGAGCGACTATTTCCACAGTTTGCACAGCCAATTATTTTACCGCTTGGACTATTAACCCTTTTAGGTATGGTAATAGGTTTATTGAAGAAAAACCGCTTATGGGTTTATTTCTTGACGTATGCAATTGCTGTTCAGATTATGGTATCTTTGCCTGGCAAATTTTTTCCACACTATTACCAATTGTGGTTACCTGTATTCGCGGTAGGTGCTGGAGCAGCAGTGATTGAGTTAAGAAAAGTGATTAAATGGCAATGGATATCTCATATCGTGGCAATGGCAGCTATTATCATCTTACTTTACCATCACTTGCCCTTATACAAGCTTTCCTCTGATGAATGGTCAACTAAGAAATACGGTAATTTGTTCGTTGTAAGTAGAAATTTAGGATTGGAAATTAATAAGCTTCTCAAACCAGATGAAACATTTTATGAATGGGGAGCTGAAACGGGTTTATATTATTACAGTCAACGTCGCCCTGCGACAGGTGTCATTTTTTACTATCCCTTGATACAGGGTCCATTAACTGAAAAACTTTCGCAACGTGTCATTGCTGATCTTGAACGTAATAAACCGGAATTGCTGATTTTACCTCCACAGGTGCAGGGCAATCATCCCGTAATCGCTTGGCTTTCTTCACAATCTTGGCTACATATTAAAACTAACGTTGCCACCTATTTTTCTTTGTACGCACGTAAAGGCGGAAAACTGGAGGCGCGTTTATTAGAACAAGCCCGATCAAATCAATCAAAGTAAATATATATCGGTAAAGAAATCCGATTTTTCCAAAAAATAGGATTTCTCGCTACTACAATCGTAACTGATAACTGATTAGGAGATAATTATGATTGAAGTCATTCCACTCAAATATGGTACGATGTTTAAACGTGTTTTCAGTCAGCCTGAGATTTTTAATCAATTTGCTAAAGATGTGCTAGGCATTGAACTAAATATCAGCAAAGTGCATACTGAATATGAGTATCCCGAGCCAGTGGGTTTTGTACGCAGTCGCTATGATCTCTTTGCAGAAGATATCGAAAAGCGAATTATCGTCGAAATTCAGCATGTTAAAGAAGAAGACTTTTTTAACCGTTTTCTTTATTACCACCTGATCAGCTTGGTAGAACAGGTCGCAGGTTTTGAGGAATACGATTTTAAGCGCACGGTTTACACCATTATCGTCTTAACCAGTGTACCGCGTGATGATAGCGTCAATTTCAGTTGCGCGATTAGCGATATGAGTCCAACAGACGAATGGGGAAACAAAGTGTCTGTTTATCCCCATCGCCTTGTCTTTCTTTCCCCACGGAAGGTTAATGAAAAAACGCCGTCTGCGATACGCAAATGGCTTGACTTTATTGACGATTCATTAGATGGAAAAATAGAAGAAAGCCGCTATAGCGAAAAACTATTTCAAGGGATGATCGAAGATATTCGTAAACGGACAATTGATCCCGCTCTTTTGGAAAAAATTAAGGATGAAGCAGCTTGGGAAAAGGCGAAAGCCCGTTTTGCGGAAGAAGGATGGATGGATGGTCAGAAAATGGGACGGGATGAAGGGCTGAAAGAAGGATGGGAAAAAGGACTGGAGAAAGGACGGAATGAAGGACGGAATGAAGGACGGGATGAAGGGGCATTGGCTCAACAACGTCAAACGATCATTGCTGCCAAACAAATGGGTATGGAAATCGCTGCGATTGCCACATTGGTAGGATTAACAGAAACTGAAATACAGGAGATATTGAATCATGTGTCTCAAGCGGAAGGGTAATTTTATACACGGGAGCCTCACGGTGTAAAGTATATAAGGGCAGTTATGAAAAAAAATCCGATTTTTCTAAAAAATCGGATTTCTCAGGTTAAAAGAAATTTGGTATCTTATCAAAATTTAGAGGTAGGGTGGATTGGAGCTTCGCTGCAACCCACCACTTTTCAACGGAACGGTGGGTTGTAATGAAATTCCTACCCACCCTACATTTCTGACTCCATTGATTTTTCATAACAGGAGAAACTGACATGTCAGCGACTTATGATGAAGACCTTTATACCTGGTCATTAGAACAGGCAATCCTATTGCGGACACGTAAGTTTGATCAGATTGACCTTGAACACATTATTGAGGAGATAGAAGATATGAGCAAATCTGAAAAGCGTGCATTACAATCTTTTTTAGAAACACTGCTTATGCACTTGTTGAAATGGCAATTTCAACCAGCCTATCAAGGTCGAAGCTGGAAATTTACGATTATTGAACAGCGCAAACGCATCGAAAGCCATTTACAAGAAAATCCCGGTTTGAGAAGTAAATTGCCTGAATTGGTTGAAAAGGCTTATGGTTATGCAGTGACAGGTGCAGTTCGTGAAACTGGACTTGCTGTTAAGGTTTTTCCACAAGAATGTCCATGGTTGTATAAGCAGTTTACCAACCCAGACTTTTGGCCAGAGAGTTGATATATTTGGAATAATTTTCCTCTAAACCTTTAAATTATTTAACACATGGCGAACACACAAGTTCGCCCCTACACCACGTTTCCCACATTTTCCGATATTCCGCTTCTAAACAAGCAGTGAAATTAACATAATCCATCAGAGGAGAAGCGAGCATTCTTTCACGCATACTTGCCCGTAATTGTTGTAAATAGTCAGTGTCACTGGCAAGTTTAACGCAAATATCCACATATTGTTCAGGGGTATAAGCAATTAGTTCGGTTAAACCGAGGGCGGATAAAATACTTAATCCCATTCGCGAACTATGAGTTTCCCCAACTAAGGTAACTACCGGGATTCCCATCCATAATGCTTCACAAGTCGTTGTGCCACCATTAAAAGGGGAAGGATCAAGTCCAATATCCACTTTCCAATAGCTTTTTAAGTACGCAGGTGCAGGTTCAAACATTTCAAAAAAAAGTCTATCTGGAGCGATACCCCATTGTGCAAATTGTTCCTTTAATGCTTCTCGTATCGGTTCATCAGATAAGGCTATCGTTTTAAGAAGCAACTTTGAACCACTGACTGTATTTAACACTTCTGCCCAAAGTGCTAAAATATTATGATTCATTTTTGGAGCATGATTAAATGAACTGAAAGTGATAGTATCCTGTTCAAGACAAGGTAATTCACTCACGGGCGGTGTGTCATCTATGGGACGATAGCAATAATAACCAGGTATTCTAATTAGGGACTCTGAAGAAAAGGACTCACTCGTTTCTTGAGGATCGCGATAAGCGTCTGTAATCCGATAATCAATAGCCGTTAATCCGGTGGTGTTAGGATAACCCAAATAGCTAACTTGTACAGGTGCCGGTTTCATCGCAAAAACCAAGAGCCTGTTTCCAGAAGTATGCCCTGCCAAATCAACTAAAATATCAATCTGATCCGCTCTGATTTTATCAGCGAGCTTATCATCCGATAACTTAACACAGTCAACCCAGTCATCAGCATACTCTTGCAATTGCCGAGTCATTTTATCAAAATGACTATTGTTGTAATAACAGACTATTTCAAACTGTTCATGATTATGATGAGCTAAGATTTCCCTTATAAAAAAAGCCACAGAATGTTGTCTAAAATCAGCCGAGACATAGCCAATCTTTAACCGACGTTGTGGTTTACGATCATTAAGATGAGGTGAAATGGAAGCCGCTAAAGGAAGGGCATGTTGTTCATTGAAGCGTTGGTGCTCCGAAAATATCGCCGCTTGATCATAGTTAGGGGAATAATTGATTGTGAATAAAAAAGTATCGTGGACTTTCCAGTTAGTGGGTTCTATTTCTAAAGCCCGCTTGTAATGCGTAATGCCTTCATCAATCATGCCCTTACTTTTAAATAGATCGCCTATAGAAAAATGGGCTGTGACATCATTAGGCTTGAAAGAAAGCACCGTTTGGAAACAGGCTTCTGCTTTTTCAAATTCTTTTTGCTCTGTGAATATGACACCCAGATTATTATGTGCATCAATATAGTCAGGCTTTAAAGCCACCGCCTGTTGGAAACCAGCAATCGCTTCCGTCATTTTCCCTAACATTTTGAGCGCGACTCCTAAACCATTGTGGGCTTGCACATAATTCGGATTTAAAGCAATTGCTTTTTCATAACAGACAACCGCTTCGCTAAATTCATTTTGTGCGCTAAGCGCATTGCCCCAATTGTTGTATGCATCGGCATGGTTAGGATTAATAGACAAGGCTTTCTTGTAACAGGTAATTGCTTCGGCAAATTGCTTTTCTCCATTCAATATAATGCCCACGTTATAATACGCCTGAGCAAAATTCTTTTTCAAAGCAATTGCCGTTTGGAAACACTCTTTCGCTTCTTTAAATTTACCTTGTTGCCCTAATGCAATTCCTAAATCATTTTGCATCTCAGCATGATTGGGATTAAGTGACAGAGCGCGTTGTAAATAAGTAATGGCTTCGGCTAATCTTCCCCGACTATTCAGGGCAGAACCAAGCCCTTTATAAAAATCCAAAGCCTTGTTATGATGTGGATGCTTTTGCAAGATTTGATAATACAAAGCTTCTGCTTGTTGCCACTCACCCACTTTTTGGTATTGTTGAGCCTGTTGAAGCGCCTGAGAAATTTTAAAAACTTGTTTTGGATTTTTAGAACCCTGTTGCTTTTTTTGAGCCGTTTTTTTCTTTTTAGACATTATTTTTTTTAGACATTGTTTTTGAAAACGTATTTTAAAAATGATAACATATCATAGCATTTTTTAACTCAAATCAAAAAGGAAACACTATGGAGAAATTTTTCAACACTGCCGGGGCTTGTGTTCCTGAAAAACATTATATGATTGCCCTTGATTTCAGCAAATTCACCAAATTGATTAAGACTGAACGTTATTTTCTTCTACATGCGCCTCGCCAGACAGGTAAAACAACTCTCATGTTGCAATTGATGGAACATCTGAATCAGGAAGGGGAATACATTACTTTGTATGTGAATGTGGAAGCGGCTCAACCACTGCGTAATGACATTGAGGCAGTCAATGAATTAATCATTAGCGAATTTGAAGCCAATGCAGGTGCTTATTTGCGGAAAGAGTGGCAGCCTCAAGAAGACTGTTTTAAAATCCGTTCCATGTCAAGGGGGATCAGTCACTTTTTATCTTGTTGGTGTCTTCAATTACCCAAACCCTTGGTTATATTGATAGATGAAGTCGATGCATTAATTGGAGATGGGTTGATTTCGGTATTGCGACAACTACGGGGAGGTTATACTAAACGCCCTCGTGCTTTTCCCCATGCTTTATGCTTAATCGGTTTACGCGACATTCGCGATTATCGGATTTATTCCGATGCTTCAAAGCGTTATATCGTTGGTGGTTCCGCATTTAATATTAAGGAAAAATCCATTCGTTTGAATGATTTTACCCTCGAACAAGTAAAAGAATTATATGCCCAACACACTCAAGCAACGGCTCAAAAGTTTACCCACCATGCATTGCAACATATTTTTGACTTGACTCGTGGACAGCCCTGGTTAGTAAATGCCTTCGGGCGAGAATTATGTTTTGAAGAACAGGCAATTGACTGGAAACAAACCGTTCACAAAGCAGATATCGATAAAGTCGCCGAAATTTTAATTAGACGACGTGATGTGCATTTAGATCAATTAGCGGATAAGTTGACGGAGCCAAGAGTCGCACAGATTATTGAATCCATTTTGATTGGGGAAAGGGCTAAACAAGAAGAATTTGACGACAATTTTCATGAAGATCAGCAATACTTAATTGATTTAGGGTTAGTGCGCGTCGGAACTTATGGGTTAGAAATTGCAAACCCGATTTATCGTGATATTATTCCCCGTGAATTGACAGCTTATCAGCAAAATATGCTGGGAATTGATCCACAATGGTATATCAAAGCCGATGGCAAATTGGATATTCAGAAAGTTTTAACGGAGTATATCAAGTTTTATAAGCGAAACCATGAATTGGTTACGAAACGCCGCACTTATACAGAAGCCGCTCACCATTTATTATTAGTAGCTTGGTTACAACGGATTGTCAATAGTGGTGGGCGTGTCAATCATGAATATGCGGTGGGTTTAGGGCGTTTAGATTTATGTATTGAATTTGCAGATGAGCAATTTGCCCTTGAATTGAAATTGAATCGCAAAGAAGCATTGAGCGAAGGTAAAGAGCAACTGGCTAATTATTTACATCGGCTCAGTTTGGAGCAAGGTTGGTTAGTGATTTTCAGTCGGGCAAAAGTTTCTGATTGGGATGCCGTCGGGAAACGGGAATGGGTGGAAGAAGAGGGAAAGAGAATTGAAGTGATTTGGTTGTAACGTCAAAGAAATCCGATTTTTTGAATAACTGATTAGGAGATAACTATGATTGAAGTCATTCCGCTCAAATATGGCACGATGTTTAAACGTGTTTTCAATCAGCCTGATATTTTTAATCAGTCTTTTATGGTTACCCACCCTACCTAAAAGTTTAAATTATGCCCGCGTGCAGTATAAACTCCAAATTAGGAAAAAAGCTATAAGCGTGAAACCCACCCATCTTTTCCAAACCTAACGAATACAAATTATGTCAATAAGATTACCTTATGGTATTAGCAATTTTAGCCAACTGGTAAGCGAGAATTATTATTACGTTGATCGCACGGCTTATATTGAAAAGCTAGAACAAGCCAATGAACCTTATATATTTTTTTTACGTCCACGCCGCTTTGGTAAAAGCTTGTTTATCTCTATACTGCGGCATTATTATGGTATAGAATTCACCGAGCAGTTTGCTCAATTATTTGGCAACTATTATATTGGTCAACATCCCACGCCAAAAGCCAATAGTTATGCCGTTTTGTACTTGGAATTTAGTCGGATTGATACCACGACTAGAGAGAGTACTTTTGAAGGCTTTTTAAGAAATGTGGTAAGTGGGGTTCATCGTTTTTTGGAAACCTATACCACTTTATCAAAAAGTGATATAAAACAAATACTTAGCCAAAAATCACCCGAAAGCGTGTTGGTGAAATTGTTTGAGTACTACCATGAACCGAATATTTATGTCTTGATTGATGAATATGATCACTTCGCCAATGAGATTATGGCGTTTAACCTGGATCATTTTTCGGATTTTGTCAGTCGCAATGGTTTTGTTCGCAAGTTTTATGAGGCGATTAAAGAAGCTACCGGGCAGGGGATTGTGACTCGTTTTTTTGCCACCGGGGTGACACCGATTACTTTGGACAGTTTAACCAGTGGTTTTAATATTGCCGCTAATTTGACGACTCATTTTTATTTCCATGAAATGATGGGGTTTACGGAATCTGAAGTGGGCACTTTGCTCAAGAAAACCGCGCCTGAGTTGTCAAAAGAAGAACATCAAAGGGTGTTGGACGATCTGAAAAAGTGGTATAATGGCTATCTTTTTGCGCCTGATGCCGAATTTCGGTTGTACAATCCAGATATGGTGCTTTACTTTTTAAAGGAATTTGCCTATAAAAATACTTATCCAAGGACTTTAATTGATCTCAATATTGCCAGTGATTATGGCAAGCTCCGCCGCTTGTTTCGTTTAGGTAGCAGCGAACATTATAAAGTGGTTCTGGAAGGCTTAATCGAAACAGGACAAGTTGAGGCTTTATTGACTCAACAATTTAGTTTTGAAAAATCGTTTGATCAGGATGATTTCATCAGCCTGTTATTTTATATGGGTTTAGTTACCATCCATCAAACGAGACTGTCTCGTTTCAAATTTTCCTTTCCAAATTACGTCATTAAGGAGTTGTATTTAGAGTTTTTTATCAAGTCCCTCAAGGAGCAATTTCAACTCGACTTTGAAATTAATGATGTCCGTGATAAGTTGGAACAGTTAGCACTGGATAATAACATCAAGCCCTTTGTAAGTTTAACGGAAAAGGCTCTGAAAACCTTATCCAACCGTGATTTCATTTCTTTTGATGAAAAATACATCAAGGCATTATTTGTTGGCTTTGCCAGTTTGTCTAATTTGTATTTCATCAAAAGTGAGCCGGAAATGGAACAGAAATATCCCGATATTCTGTTTTTATACCGCCAACCTTATGCTCCGAATTATCAATTTTTGCTGGAATTAAAATATTTGAACAAGAAGCAGCGTAGCCGATTAAACGAGAAACGAAAAGAGGCGATTAATCAAATTAAAAATTATCGGCAGTTTCCTGAAATCCAACACTTGGAGAATTTGAAAAGTTGGGTAATTGTGTTTGTCGGTGAGAAGGCGGAGGTGGTTGAGGAAATTTGATGGTATTCTGTCGGGGCGAACCTGTGTGTTCGCCCTGAACTGATCCCTTTTATTCTATCTTTTCTTTCTCAATTAATACGGTCATTATTTTTAATTAATCGAAAATCGAATGGTTGTTACCCACCCAGCGTATTCCATCACCTAAAGTTTCTCGTTTCCAAAAGGGCGCACGAGATTTGAGTGATTCAATTAAAAAGCGACAAGCTTCAAAAGCGGGAGCGCGATGCCCTGCCCAGGCGGCAATTAATACTATCGTTTCCCCAGGTTGTATCTTCCCTACACGATGAATAATTAACGTCTCAAGAATATCATAACGTTGTAAAGCGGTTTCACTCAGCGTATGCAGGTATTTTTCTGTCATGCCTGGATAATGTTCTAAAAACATGGCTTGCACTGTATCACCTTCGTTATGATCGCGCATCGTACCGACAAATGGGACAACAGCTCCGTATTTGCCATACGTTAATGTTTTTTCGTAGGTTTGTAATTGGTCCCAGGGGTTAAATGCTTTTTCAGTGATTTCAACTTTCATTTTAGCCTCCTGTCACGGGTGGAAAAAAAGCCACTTCGTCGCCCGCTTGTACTAACACATCAGGCTTTGAATATTCTTTATTCACTGCCATAAGTATATGAACGGGTAAGGGTGCATTATCACAAACTTTAGTCCAGACTTGTTCTACGGTTAATGAATCAGAAGATTCGATTTGGACTTCACTTTTTCCAACTTGCTCACGCAAACTGGCAAAAAATTTAACGGTAATAGTCATGTTAGTTATAAATAAGTTATAGCTCTTTTCAATTTGAATTTATACCACTATCTAATCTTTTATTGTATATTATTATATAATTTTTAAATAACATTTACCTAAAATTTTTAACCAGTAGGAGTCATCAATGAATGAAGTAAAGCATTGTCGTTTGTTAATTCTGGGTTCTGGTCCTGGTGGATATACTGCCGGGGTGTATGCTGCTCGTGCTAATCTTAATCCTGTTTTGATTACCGGCTTAGAGCAGGGTGGGCAGTTAATGACGACCACAGAGGTTGATAATTGGCCTGGGGACCAAGAAGGGGTGCAGGGTCCAGATTTGATGGAGCGGATGCGCAAACATGCGGAGCGTTTTAAGACGGAAATTGTGAATGATCATATTAGTGCTGTTGATCTAAAACAGCGTCCGTTTCGTTTAACGGGAGATGCCGGGCAATATACTTGTGATGCTTTGATTATCGCAACGGGGGCATCGGCTCAATATTTAGGTTTGCCGTCTGAGCAGGCTTTTAAGGGTAAAGGTGTTTCGGCTTGTGCTACTTGTGATGGTTTTTTCTATCGTGATAAAAAGGTTGGTGTGATTGGGGGAGGGAATACGGCAGTGGAGGAGGCACTTTATTTATCGAATATTGCTTCACATGTTACCGTCGTTCATCGGCGTGATGCCCTGCGTGCTGAGAAGTTTTTAGTTAATGAACTATTGGAAAAGGAAAAAGAGGGTAAAGTCACCATCGCTTGGAATCATGTACTTGATGAGGTGTTAGGAGATAATAGCGGTGTGACGGGTATGCGTCTTAAAAATGTTCAGGATGGTAGCACTCAAGATATTGATTTATATGGTGTTTTTATTGCGGTCGGGCATAAACCGAATACAGAACTGTTTGTAAACCAATTGGAAATGAATCATGGCTATATTGTAGTCAATGGCGGTAATGAGGGCAATGCACAGGCAACCAGTGTGCCAGGTGTGTTTGCAGCCGGAGATGTATGTGATCATATTTATCGTCAAGCGATTACTTCTGCGGGGAGCGGTTGTATGGCGGCGTTAGATGCGGAAAAATATTTAGAATAATGGCTAATGATTAATGCTTAATGGTTAAGGGCAACCACAAGGGTGTGCAGCCTACGTATTATTTAAGATGATTCTTAAGTCATTAGAAATCCGATTTTTGAAAAAATCGGATTTCTTATTTCCAAGCATTAACCATTAAATAAAAACCATGCGTTATAGTTATCAAGCCTTTGACAATCAGAAACAGGAAGTAAGCGGTATCTTAACTGCTGATGCTGAAAGAGAAGCTTTCCGTCAATTACAAAAACGGGGACTAACTCCTATTTCTTTGATACTGTTAGGTGCAAAAAAACGTCGTCAAAAAGTCAGTCAACCTAAACAGCGTGATGTTTTAATTGTTCTTCATGAATTGGCGACTTTATTGGAATCAAGTGTCGCTTTGATAGATGCAGTGGAGTCCCTTGGACAGTCTTCACATCATCCTTTTATTACCCAAACTTTTACGGATATTGCTGCTCAATTACGTCAGGGTATCGCTTTTTCTGCTGCTTTGCAAAAATGTTCCCTGAAATTGCCCTGGTATATGACGCAATTAGTTGAAGCAGGAGAATTAACGGGTCATGTCGCTACCGCTTTGCGCGACGGTGTCGAGCAGATGGAATATGAAGCGCGAGTAGCTAATGAAATGCGTAATGCCATGATTTATCCCATTATATTAATTTTTTCCGGCATTGCCGCCGTTTTGATGATTTTTACGATTGTTGTACCCCGTTTTGCTGGCATACTTAAAAATCGCGGTGACGATATACCAATGCTGGCTCAAATTGTTTTGAACACAGGCATGTTTTTTAATAACTATTTTGAATGGCTTATTGGGGGAGCAGTGGTGTTAGCGATAATAGTGGGGTATTTATTTAGTCAGCCCTATTTACGCGCTAAACTTAAAGATGCCACTGCAAAATTGCCCGTATTTGGTGTTTGGATTATTGAATCTGAAACGGCTCGTTGGGCAGCGATGATGGGTACTTTGTTAGAAAATCGTGTTTCTTTATTAGGTGCCCTTGAATTAGCCAGTGAGGGCATTAAGCTACCAAGCCTTAATGCCAAATTGAATCAAGTGCGTAAAGCTGTCAAAGCCGGCACCAGTTTATCACAAGCTTTGCAGGATAATGAAGCTTTAACACCAACCGGGCATAATCTCATACGCGCCGGGGAAAAGGCTGGGAAGTTGCCTAGAATGTTGCGTTCATTGGCAAAATTATTGGAAGAAAGTGGGCGAGTTCGGATGAAGCGATTTTTGTTATTGATAGAGCCAGCGGCGATTTTGGTGATAGGGGGTGTAATCGGGGTGATTATCACCGGGGTGATTTTAGCGATTACGAGCGTTAATCAGGTTAATTTTTAAGTTTTGGGGGAATGGGGAAGAATACTGATTATTTGGCTTAGAGAGTTATGTGCATAGAGTAGGTATGTCGGGTGGATAAAGCGGTAGCGTATCCACCTACAATTAGGACTCAACGTTAATCCAAATCAGAAAAAAATTTTTGATTCAACATCTCTTCTAATGTAAAAGGGCATTCAGCAGGAAAATTTTTTTTATCAATACCCGTTTCGTCTTCTGCATTTAATTTTGCTTTTTCATAAGCAATCTTAATTTTTTGCTCAATTTCATAACGTAAGCTTGGACTATCTGCTAAAAGTTCATTAATATCAATGCGTTGAATGAGTATGGTATTTTTCCAACTTCTTGATCTTTTTATTGATTGGAATTTCCATTTTATAAGGTGAGCAAGTAATACTGTTAAACGACTTATCAATTCCCTTTTTTCGCTCCTGCTCATAGATTCTAATTCCTCTGCTATATGTTCAACATCTTTTATTTCGGTAAATCGTTTTTCACGGATTAAACGAGCACTTCTTGTAATCCAAGAATAGAAATCTTCATGATAGCCAATTACTGTTTCCATAATTTTCCCCTTTTTTACAACGCCCTTTATTGATTTAATTATAATATTAAACTTATTATAGATGCAAGATAAAAGAAATATCTTTTTTTCAAAAAATGACTAAACAATTACCTCAGTTCCCAGATGAAAATACCCCCGTACAATGGATTTGGCCTCCCATAGCCGGGCGTAATATTTTAGATAAAGTCTTTAAACATGCCCTAAAACCTCGTTTACAGTCAGATGGTACTTGGGAAATTAAGGCAAAAAATGACTGGCATTGTTTTTCTAAATCGGATTGGTTATATACCCATCCGGATGAGGCACAAGCTGCCCTACGCATTCATATGCAGAAACATTTACAATGCAGTCCCATTTTATCAGAACAACGCTGCGTGGCGGTTGCCACCGGTATTGAAAACAGGTGGCGTTTATGGCAAATTGTTCACCATGAACCGACATTGGCTGAAAATTTGGCAAAAGTATTGCATGAAAAATCGCCTGACAAATTGGCTTTAGAAACCTTTAGATGTACCACGCGCTATGCCGATGCTTTGTTACAAAGTATAAATTTTCCGCCTTTACTTAATTTGTCGCTGGAAAATTTAGGTATAGATGCAGATGTACAATTGGTTTATCTAGGCATGGTAGATGAACAAGCGGTGCCCACCATTATATCTACTAAGAGTGTATTTATAGATACCATAAAACAGGCATTAATGGCACCGATTGTCGAGGCATTACCACACCTTGATGCCACGGCGGTGGAAAAAGAACTTGACAAAATAGATGGATTTGAACAACAATATTTAGTAGAAATATTAATAAAGATATTTCGTCAAAAAATTTAGTCATCAGTCTTGTTAAATGACACTGATAACTGATAACTGATAACTGATAAAGGAAAACATACGTATGAAGAAATTTGCATCATTTCTCGTCACAGGTAAAGCCGCCACCCTTCCATTTTATGCCCCAACTGTCTTAGCTGATAATATGCTGGATGTGATGGCAGAGGGCAAAGTCTGCATCGCAGAACTGCCTAAAGATGGCATTGAAGTCATGAATGTGTGCGAAGGCGGAGTCTCAGCTAAAATTACTGGGTGCCCAGGCGAAGATGGCACTGGTCCTGACGTGATGAATGTCGTTGTGACTGGTTTGAATCCGAATGATGTTGTATTCCTCATCTCTGCTGATGATAAAAATGGATTTGAATGGGAAGATGAATTTAAACTTGGTACAACAAATGTTGTGTTTTTGAAAAGTCTCATGACACAACCCCCTATTGATTTGGATGATCTTATTAAGGATGCACTTCCTGAGTATGTTGTCGGTGGTGCTTTGGCAGAAGGGGGCAGTTGCTCAATTTCAATTCCCGTTGATTTAACCAAAACGCCTAATGCCACTGGATTTAATCTGCAAGCGGTTGTTATTAGAGGTGATGAAGTTATCTTTTCCGAGATGGATGAAATTGAGCGGGATGCCCAGGGTGAAACTTGCCCAGCGGCTCCAGTAGTAGAAGTAGTCGATCCGGGTTGTGAGACTGATATGTATGGCGAGTGTATCGTTGATGATGGTGGTGATGATGGTGATGACACTAGCACATACGCGGGCGGTGATGACGTTAGTGATGGTGGTGATGACGTTAGTGATGGTGGTGATGACACTGATAGCACATACGGTGCTACCGGTGGTGATGACGTTAGTGATGGTGATGACGTTATTAGTGGTGGTGGTGGTGACGTTATTAGTGGTGGTGATGACACTGGTGACGCATACAGCGGCACTGGCGGTGACAGTGGTAGCACGTACTAGAATCGCATTATCTATAGCCCACCACTTTTTTAATGAGGAAGGTGGGCAAAAAAAGGACTTTGCCCACCCTACATGGCTGTGAAGGTGGTGAAGAACCTGGTATGTACTAAATATATTTAAGTTAGACAGAGTTTATAACTCTGTCTAAATCTTTTTTTTGAAAGTTGTGGAGTTAAAAATCCGATTTTTTCAAAAATCGGATTTCTTGAAGCCTTAGCAAAGAGCAGAAATACCATTTTTTGAAAAAATGGTATTTCTTTTAGCACCAATTAAAGATGGGTTCATTCAAAAAATTTATTTTAGTTTCCAAACTCGGTTTGGGAATTTTTTCTCGCTCTCATCCCATTTTTAATGATATTTATGCCATCAAAACGGTCGAATAACAAAAAAATTTAATCTTTTTACAAAATAAAAAAAATTTTTTAGTCATTTCAGCGAAAACGGCTCAACAAAATTTGGATACCATTTGTGAACAAGTTTACCAAAATCATGAGCCCTATATTGTTAATCGAGAAAATTATCACAATGTCGTCATTCTATCACTTGATGATTACAACTCGTGGTCCGAAACCAACTATTTGTTATCAAATCCTTACAATGCAGAATGGCTTTTAAATTCCTTGAAAAAAGCGCGTGCTGGTGAGGTTTTTGAGCGGGAACTATAAATATAATGCTTCAATTACAGTTACAACCCCAAACCGAAGAACGATTAAGAAGAATTTTAGCGCAATACTCTGATTTAGAATTATTTGCTCAAAATATTATTGCCTATCAAATTGCCGAATTGAAAAAAGCCATTCTTAATATCCGGCTAGACTTACATCAATTTGAACAAAAATATCAGCAATCAACTGAAACTTTTTACCAACAATTTACCACTGGAAAACTCGACGATAGTGAAGACTTTCTTATTTGGGCGGGTATCTATGAAATGTTACAAGATAATAAACGTCAGTTGGAAGCGATAAAATGATGATTGAAAGCTATTTTACCCAACTCGAAAACATTTTTCAGGATTTTCCCTTAATTCGTTCTTATACACTCAGCAAAAAACGGTATAATGCTAAACAAGGATTCATTCGTGGCACCGTTATATTTAAGGAACCTATACAAGCCAGGTAGGCTGGGCAAACGTCTTTTGCACACTTTTTTTTAATGAGGAAGGTGGGCAAGAAAAGGACCTTGCCCACCCTACATGACTACATGACTGAGTAATCACTTTCTATTAGTTAAAGGAACCCTATTCGTGAGTGTAACAACTCCCCCTCCCTTATTTACAGGTAAACACATTACCCTTCGCACTGTCACACCAGCCGATATATCTTTATATTATCGCTGGCTACAAAACCCGATTTTTTTACCCTACAAACCTTACCTTAAACACATCTGCCCAACACCAGCACATTTATTAGCCTATCTCAATTTACAGGCACAAATCGAGCCGCGTAGTGAATTTGAAGCATTGGTTATTCATCAAAAAACGCAAGCAGCTATTGGCATGATTGGTTTAGCAGGGATAGATAGATTTAATAAAAAAGCCGAGTTTTCGGCGGGTTTTGTGCATGGGCATGGTACCCACGCGCTTTGGGAAGCAATCCACGCTGGTATTGCCCTGAGTTTTGCCACTTTTAATTTGCATAAACTAATTTTTTATACCACCGCCACTAATCATCATGCCCTTAAAATTATGCAGCGTCATGGATTTACACAGGAGGGCTATTTTAAGGAAGAAGTATTAGTGAATGATAATGAACGTATTGATTTATACCGTTTTGCTTTAATGCATAAAGATTGGAGTCAATCTTCTTTGTGTAAACGCCTTAACCGTATTGCGCCGTTGAAACCAGCCATCGCCAGTATAGAAAATACGCTCCTAAGTGAAGAGGCTTTAAAAAAAGACTGGAATAAAACTGAAGAGGATAATGCATGGACACATTTACAAATAAACACACCCCATCCACTGCCCTAATCATTGATGCTACCTTACCCACTTACGATCAAGATTCAGGTTCCTTGCGCCTACTTAGCCTGATGAAAATGCTCGTAAGAATGGGTTACAAATTAACCTTTTTTTCTTATGAAAGACGTTATCATCTTAAATATCGCTATGTGCCTGAAGCTTTAGGCATTGAAGTTTTTAGGGGAAAGCTCCCAAACCTTTTAGCAACGCGAAAGTTTGATTTCGCCTGGATATGCCGAGTACAAACGGCGCATCATTATATTCCCATTCTCCGCCTGATGAATCCTGATGCCAAAATTTTTTATGACACAGTGGATATTCACTATATCCGCGAATTGCGCCAGGCTGAAATAGAGGATAATCCTGCCTTAGCAGATCGGGCACTTAAAACGAAACGCAAAGAATTATCCAATTGTCAATTAGTAGATAGGGTAATCACTGTCACGGCTGACGATGGGCAGCATTTACAAAGCGAATTGCCCCAGCTAAACTTTTCAGTTATCCCCAATATTCATCAGCGACATTCATCACCAGCTGCCCCTTTTGAATCGCGAAAAGACTTAGTTTTTATAGGGCATTATCGCCATAAACCTAATCAAGATGCGGTATTTTATTTTATTGATACGGTATTACCAAAAATTCATGCTCGCTTACCTGATGTAAAACTCCATCTCATTGGCAGTGCAATGACAAATAAAATCAGAGCATTGGCAAGCACACACGTTAAAATCATCGGCTGGGTAAATCAAGTTGAACCAGAATTTGCCCAACGCCGTGTATTTATTTCGCCACTGCGCTACGGTGCCGGCATGAAAGGCAAATTGGGGCAAGCGTTATCTTTAGGCTTGCCTATCGTGACAACGACTATTGGTGCCGAGGGTATGGGATTGATTGATGGCGAAATGGCTTTGATTGCAGACGATCCCGATAGCTTTGCAGAAGCCGTTTGTCGTTTATATACCGATTCGGTATTATGGGAAAAACTCGCTCATCAGGGCAAAAATTATCTCGAACAACACTATGGCGGTGCCGCAGTATATGAGAAATTATGCCAACTATTAAAAGGCTTTAATCTCCTTCCATCCCCTCTACCAGATTTTTCTGACATACCTACACCTGATTTTTTAAGATTGCCCAACTTTGTTAAAACGCTCAATGCCAATCCGATTCAATTGCCAAACGCACCTGAACCCCGTGTCAGTATTATTATACCCGTTTTTAATAAAGCCCTGTATTCCTATAACTGCTTATTAGCAATCCAGGCTTGCGATCCAGAAATCAGCAAAGAAGTGATTATCGTTAATAATGCATCCACTGATGAAACAGCTACTTTATTAACACAACTTCAGGGCGCGTTCACGGTTATTAATAATTCAGAAAATCAAGGTTTTGTACAAGCCTGTCTGCAAGGGGTAGAAGTTGCCAAGGGCGAAAATTTACTCTTTTTAAATAATGACACCCAAGTCACCCCAGGCTGGCTATCCAAAATGCTAAAAGTCATGGATACCGATCCCAAAGTAGGCATCACCGGTGCTAAATTGATTTATCCTAACGGGCGGTTGCAAGAAGCCGGCGGGATTATCTTTAATGATGGCAGTGGTTATAATTATGGGCGCTCACAAAATCCATTGCTTCCGCAATTCAATCAAAGTCGAGAAGTCGATTATTGCTCAGGTGCCTGCCTGATGGTGAGAAAAAGTGTATGGGAGCAATTGGGTGGTTTTGATTTACGCTATGCCCCTGCCTATTATGAAGATACGGATTTATGCTTTGCAGCGCGTCAAGCCGGTTATAAAGTATTTTATTGCCACGAATCTCAAGTCATACACCATGAAGGAATTACCGCCGGTAGAGATATAAAAAGCGGCTACAAAGCTTACCAAGTGGAAAATCGTAAAAAGTTTCAAGAAAAATGGAAAGAAGTCTTATCTAACCATTTTCCCCCACTTCCACAATCATCCTATGATGAAGCGGCTTTTAGGCTAGAAAACCCCGTTTCTTTAAAGTTGCCCAAACCTGACAGGTTTTCTCCAAAAAGCGTTCAACTTGAAATGACAACGACTTGTAATCACCGTTGTTTTTTTTGCCCAGTCTCAATCGCCAAAAGACCGAAAAGCATTTTATCGCTTGAAAAGCTGAAGAAAATCATCACAGGGCTTCGCGCTTACCCAATTGAAACTATCTCTATCGCCGGCTTCAGTGAACCCACGCATGACAAGCAAATTGTTGAAAAAATAAGATTAATACGAGAAGCCGGTTTTTCCGTTTTATTCTTTACCAATGGCTCCGGCTTAAAACCGGCACTCGTTGACGAACTACTTGAACTTGGCATAAGTCGTTTCACAATTAACCTTTCAACCATAGATGAAACGCTATATGAAAAAACCAGGGGCAACAAAGATATTAAACAAGTCATCCCCTATCTTGACTACTTATTAGCCCAAATCGAAAAACAGCACAAAAAAACCGAAGTCATATTGATGGTATTAGGCGCACTCGATCAACAACACGCCACTAATATTCAGCAAATTCACCAACAATTTGCCTATTCACAAATCGCACAAATTAACCTCTGTCCACATAGCGATTATGCTGGCGACACGACTCCCCATGTTTTACCCAAACAAGTTTATCATCAAACTTTGCGGGGATGTAGCAAAGCCTATCAAAATGAATGGTTGCATTTAACAGCAGAAGGCGAAGTCATACTCTGTTGTCAGGATTACCACGCCCTATATCAAATGGGGCATATCGACGAAGCCCCTCTGACAGAAATTTATCAGAGCCAAAAAATCAATCAATGGCGACGCTGGATACAAGGAGAAGAAGAAGCCCCCAAAGACTTTATCTGTCGCTATTGCTTATTTGCCCTAACCGACGATAATTATGCAGAAAGAGTCCAAAAACTATTCTGTCAATCATGTGTGCTTCCAAGTGCGCTAGGCACTCAAGCTTGTCAACGCTGCGAAGTCAGAACGCAAATTGAAAAACATATTTTTTAGGATACTGACCGCTTTGTGGAGTACAAAAACCTTCAAGTCTTCAAACGAGAAATGCTATATCAATTCACCCCGCAAAGAATTAGGCAATGCCTCAGTAATTTTGATCTCTACAAACTGCCCTATCATTGACGCATCCGCCTTAAAATTCACCACCCGATTATTTTCTGTGCGCCCCGCCATATATTCTGGATTCTTACGCGAAGGATATTCAACCAAAATATTCTGCACAGTACCGATCATAGATTGACTAATCGCTTGAGCCATTTCTATAATGCGTGCTTGTAATTGCGCAAGGCGTTGTTTTTTAATAGTTATGGAAACATCATCAGGTAAGCTCGTAGCAGGTGTGCCGGGGCGAGGGCTATAAACAAAACTAAAAGAATGATCAAATCCCAATTCTTCAATTAATTGCATGGTTGCCTGAAAATCCGTTTCCGTTTCCCCAGGAAAACCCACAATAAAATCAGAAGATAAACTCAAATCGGGGCGTACTTCTCGTAAGCTGCGCACTTTTTGTTTATATTCCAACACCGTATGCCCTCGTTTCATCAAACTTAAAATCCGATCAGAGCCACTTTGCACAGGCAAATGTAAATGACTAACTAACTGAGGCACTTCAGCATAAACTTGAATTAAGTTGTTTGATAATTCTAATGGATGGGAAGTCGTGTAACGAATCCGTTCTATGCCTTCAATAGCATTAACATAAGTGATTAATAAGGCTAAATCGATCATTTCACCATTTGCCATGCGCCCCCGATAGCCATTGACATTTTGCCCTAGTAACGTGATTTCCCGTACACCTTGTTCTGCTAATATCGCCATTTCAGCAATCACATCATCAAAAGGGCGACTCACTTCATCGCCGCGTGTATAAGGCACAACACAATAGGTACAATAATGGCTACAGCCTTCCATAATAGAGACAAAGGCGGTGGGACCATTCGCCCTCGGTTCAGGCAAACAATCAAACTTTTCAATTTCAGGAAAAGATATATCAATCAAAGGCTTGCGAGCGCGTTGAAGCTCTGTGAGCATAGTGGGTAAACGATGCAAAGTTTGTGGTCCAAAAATCAAATCCACATAAGGAGCGCGTTGCCGAAGAAGCTCCCCTTCTTGACTGGCAACACAACCGCCCACTCCAATAATGATATTGGGCTGTTTCTCTTTCAGTTTCCGCCATCTCCCCAATTGCGAAAAGACTTTTTCTTGAGGCTTTTCGCGTACCGAACAGGTATTGAGTAATAATACATCAGCTTGTGCCGGATCCTGAGTAAACTCTAACCCATGAGAAGCCTGTAACGCATCTGCCATGCGTGAAGAATCATATTCATTCATCTGGCAGCCGAAGGTTTTAATATGAAGTTTCATAAATTTATCTTATTATGAGGGCGAACACGCAGGTTCGCCCCTACATTTTAACTTTGTGTTTAGAATAGGTATTGTACCCGAAATGATAATGCATTAGCCTCTTTTTCACCAGGAACAGCATCTGGTCCTTTTATATCGGTGTTAATATAATTAGCTGATAAACGAATATTATGGTTTAGGTAACAATTGACACCGAAAGTCATATTTTTCGCTTCAATACCTTCATTATTACCAGTCGCATCCAATTGACTCAAACGGCTTACCAGTTGCCAAGCACCGTATTTGGAACGGGGTTTAACCTTTCCAAAAATGCCCTTCTTATAAGCACGGTGTTCACCGGTTAAGAAATAAGTGGCTTGTATATAATAACCACTGTAAGTGACATCCTGGATATCAGCGTTGGATTTCGCATGAATAAATGTTCTCATATATTCCGTTTGAAATGAGAATGCTCCCCAAACATTTGCCGCTTCTAGCCCGAACAAGCTTTGATTATCAGCCGGCGTGATAGCACTTCTAATAAATTTTTCTGCCTGGTGAACTTCCAAACGTCCTTTGAGTTGATAGGTATTATTGCGCGTGTCCCGGTAGGAACCTGCTAAACCTAAGTGTATGATAGCATCTTGCTTTATAATAGGGGCGTAAGTAATACGACCAGTCAGGGCAAAAGCTTGAGTTTCATCATTATCATCATCTTGTTCTACTGTATAAAGACCACTGGCAAATGTGAAATGATCAATTTGACCAAAAAGCGTGACACCATAACTGCGCCCAGGACTAAAAATCTGAGAAGCCATTGCGTGCTCAATGGTATCAGTGTATTTTGAGCTATTTAAAGTCTCTAAGCCAAAAGGCTCTTTGGCTTTGCCAAGCGTCAAATCAATATTATCCCAGCCCTTGTATTTGACATAAGCATCTTTCCATTCCACCTCGTTTTTGATCTGAATTTGAAATTTAGACTCCCAATTTTTGCCAAATTTAGCTTTAAATTGAAGTTGAGCGCGACGTATTTCAAGCGCACTACGTTCTTTGCCATGATTATGAACGCCATCGAAGTCGTCATAATCCCATACCACTAAGGCACCCGTTTGAATTTTGAGGTTTTCCATGCCTCGCACTTGGTTATCAGTCGTTTTGCTATTGTTTGCTAAAGCTGAAAGTGAAAGTCCACTCAAGCATAAGACGAAACAAAACTGTTTAAATAGTTTGTTCATATATCAGTTGTCAATTATCAGTTAGTTGCAAGAAAGAAATCCGATTTTTGAAAAAATGGTATTTCTAAACTTGAATCATTGGAATTAAAAGAGTAAAGGTTACACCTTCACCTTTAACACTATCACACTGAATACTTCCTTTCAGTTTATGTGTCACCAGATTGTAAACTATATTTAATCCTAAACCACTACCACCGCCTTGGCGATTAGTGGTGAAAAATGGCTCAAAAATATTTTTGATGATGTCAGCTGGAACCCCCGAGCCATTGTCAAAATAGCATATTATTAATTCATTTTCTACTTTCTCACTTTTATGGGCGGTAATAGTAATTTGCCCTTTAGGTTTATTTTTAAATCCATGTATCAATGAATTCATCAAGAAATTTGTAAAGATTTGAGAAAAAATACCAGGATAACTGGAAAGCGTTATTTCTTCGTCACATTCAAGTGAAATTTGATGCTGGGTACGCTTAAAGTTGGGTCTTAAAGTGGTCAAAATTTCATGCAAATAGTCTTTGAGTACAAATGTGCGTTGTCGTTCACCAGTTTGATCAACTGCCACTTGTTTAAAACTTTGAATCAATTCTGCTGCCCTGGTTAAGTTTTTGAGAGTTAACTCATTGCCCTGTTGGGCTGATTTCAAATATCTTTCTAAATCAGCACGTTTCATTTTACCCGATTTGTACACCTGAGTTAATTCAATCGTCAAAGTTTCAAGCCGAGAAACGGCAGTGACACCGATGCCCACCGGGGTATTAATTTCATGAGCTACCCCAGCAACTAGATTACCCAATTCAGCCATTTTCGCAGATTCGACTAATTGTTCCTGAGTGGCTTTTAACTGCTGCAAAGTATCTTCAGCGGCTTTCTTTGCTTCTTGCAATTTATAAGTCCGTTCCTCCACTTTTTCTTCTAAAGTATGTGAATACTTCTCTAACTCTTTATGAAGCTGTTTGACATGAAGATGTGTTTTCATGCGAGCGATAAGTTCATTTTTTGAAGTTGGCTTAACTAAGTAATCATTAGCCCCAACCTCTAATCCCATCACCAAATCAGCCACTTGATTTTTGGCAGTAATCAAAATAATAGGTAACTCATTCGCTTCCCACCGTTTCCGAATTTTTTGCGTGACTTCATACCCAGTCATATAAGGCATCATCACATCCAGTAAAATCAAATCAGGTATTTCTCCTTTTTCAAGAATTTTCAGTGCCTGAAAACCTGAAGCTGCTTGAATAATATGGTAATGATAGGGAGAAAGATAGTTAGTCAGCACATGAAGATTCATCGCTTCATCATCTACAATCAAAATTTTATAGGTTTCTGACTCATTTTCTGATGCTAAGGGAATCAATGTTTGAAGTGTCGATGTCGTTGTTATAGAAGTGTCAGAAGCAGGAAGTAGTGGAGACATGGCATCCTGAAGTGGTAACGTTTCTGCGCCGCCTAAAACATTGATTCCTTCCTTATCTGCTAAAACATCAACTTTATCACTGATCGGTAGGGTAAAGATAAACCGCGATCCAACCCCCACAGTCGATTCTACCCAAATTTCTCCTTCGTGCAAATGAACTAATTGTTTGGTAACGGCTAAACCCAAGCCGGTGCCACCATTTTGGCTAGTTGATGAATCGCCTAATTGTTCATAAGATTCAAATATCTGCCCTGTTTTATTAGCTGGAATACCCACACCAGTATCAGAGACAATTATGACCAATTGATTATTAGAAACGGGCAATTGAGCCGAAATTTCAATGCGTCCTCTTTCCGTAAATTTAATGGCATTACCCACCAAATTATGCAAAATTTGTTGTACGCGATTCTCATCAGCATTTGCCAAGGGAAGATCATTAGCAATGGCATTCGCAAGTTGTAAATCTTTCTGACCAACTAAAGGTTGGCAGAACCTAAATACAATGTCTGCGATTTTTCGCATATCAACCGGTTTCAATTCCAGTTCAATCTGTTCATATTTTTGTTTAGAAAAATCCAGAATATCATTGACGAGATTGGAAAGACGCTGACCACTTGCCACGATCATAGACAATTCAGAACAAGTATGGGGAGAAAGCTGCCCGGTGCTACCGTCAATCAAAGAGCCAGCAATACCAATAATCCCATTAAGAGGTGTGCGTAACTCATGGGAAGTATTCGCCAAAAAATCATCTTTAAGTCCATCAAGGCGTTGTAATTCAGTATTTTTGTCTTCTAGTGTTGTAAACAATTCTTGTAGTTGTGTAGTCATACGACTAAATGAATTGGCAAGTTCCCCCACTTCATCCTGACGCTCAACTCTTATCATTTGCTGCCATTGACCCTTAGTCAGCGCCTTAGCTGTGGTATTTAAATGGATAAGCGGCTGAATAATCCATTGACCCGTGAGAATCCCTACAAAAATGGTAATCATTAAGGCTGCCAAACATAATAAAATGGTGTAGTACATATTCGCTTCAATATGTTTCATAAAATCGGTGTCGGGTACCACGACAACGATAAGCCAATCTAGCCCCCATTTATCATTAAATGGCACCACTTTGAGAAAGTGTCGTTTGCCATTATCTATAAAATCCATATCTTGTTTATTTTTGATGAAGTTAAGATCACCAAAGTGTTGGGTCAAATAGTGGGCACTGGCGCGAGTCACAGCATCATGGCTATCTATCGCCTTAAACTGTTTTAATTGGCTCACAGTTTGTGACGACACTGCATTTTGATCTTTTAGTGGATTTGGTAACTGATTAGAAGTTTGCACTTTCCGATAGGGCTTTTCAGAAGCCGATGTACCAACCATAAAACCAGAACGTTCCATGATAAAAGATTGTCCGGTTTGACCTATTTTTAAGGAGCGAAGAAATTGACTTACATCAAAAACATTCACCTCAGCAATAGTGACAGCAAGCAACTTGCCCTGATTATTATAAATAGGTTGACTAACTGATAGCGTCGTGCGCCGACTAGAAAAATAGGCTTGACTCCAAACCGGATTCCCTGTTTTCACCGCACTCAAATACCAAGCCCGATTTTTTGGATTATAGTTTGGCAAAGTTTGTATGAGTTTGGTATGATGAGCCAAATTATCCGTTTCCCATTTTTTGAGATGCCCCCCGGTGCTTTGATCAGAAACTTCCACAAAAGTCACACCACTATTATCAAACAATTGTGCTCCAACATACGTAGCCTGTTCAGTACCCATACCGACGTAACTGACGGTATCAAACAATTGTATCTGTTTCCATAAGTGCTGTTCTAAAGCTTGCATGTCTTCTAATTTCAAGCGACCGAGATGAATCGCATCCACATTGATTTGGTTAATCCGGTGGAGCATTGTCGTATGGGTTTCCAAATGCTGATGAATGCGGGTTGTAATCTCGCTCCGCAACTGGCTAGCGAGATCATCAACCGCTTCTTGCCCATTGCGAAATGAGAGCCATCCGGTTACCCCCACCACCGCAAAGATTTCTATAACAAACGGCACAATGATGACAAGTCGAAGGGGAATTTTTCGAGACAGTTTGGAAAAAAAGTTATTTAGTATATTGATAAACATCAGTTTAATGTCCGGCACAGAACGTTATAAATTTTCAATTTCCAATCACTCTTCGTTTCCTAATAAAAATTCTAATAACGCCTTTTGAGAATGTAAACGGTTTTCCGCCTGCGCCCACACTACACTTTGCGGTCCATCAATCACCTCTGCGCTAACTTCTTCGCCGCGATGAGCGGGCAGACAGTGCATAAATAGAGCATCCGATTTTGCGAAAGACATGAGCCTGCTATTAACTTGATAAGGTGCAAAAATCTGAGCGCGTTTGCTATGCTCTTCTTCTTGCCCCATACTCGCCCAGACATCCGTAGAAACTAAATCGGCATCGGTAACGGCTTGGATCGGATCGGTGCTGAGATTGATAGAATCCCGACATTGATTAACTAAATCCGTATTAGGCTGATATCCAACCGGGGAAGCTACCGCTAATTCAAAATCAAATTGAAGAGCCGCCCGCATGTAAGAATGACACATATTATTGCCATCTCCTACCCACGCCACTTTTTTGCCCTGAATTGAACCGCGATATTCAATATAGGTTTGTATATCAGCCAATAATTGACACGGGTGGTACATATCAGTCAAGGCATTGATAACTGGCACCTTAGAATATTTGGCAAACCGTTCTAATTCTTCATGGGCATAAGTGCGTACTATCACACAATCTACCATACTTGATAATACCCGCGCTGTATCTTCAATAGGCTCACCGCGTCCTAATTGCGTATCACGCGGCGATAAAAACATCGCGCTACCACCACATTGAACCATCGCCGCCTCAAAAGAAACTCGGGTACGAGTGGAGGATTTTTCAAAAATCATAGCAAGCACTTTGTTTTTAAAAGGCTCATAACGTACTCCACTGTGCTGCATGCTTTTGAGTTCAATAGCTCGCGCAATGAGTGTTTTGAATTCATCTTTAGATAAATCCATCAAAGTGAGGAAGTGACGAGGTGTCATAAATAACTCCTATGTAATATGTATAATGTCCAGGAAAATAAACCAAGAAATCCGATTTTTGAAAAAATCTGATTTCTACTGATTCGTACCGACATATTTGGTTTCTATATATTAAGAAAGTCCCGAATTAATTGGCTAACCGTATCAATTATATCATTAGCTTGAGAATCGCTTAAAATCAAGGGCGGTAATAAACGAATAACACGCTCCGCAGCCACATTGATTAGCAATTGTTTTTCAAGAGCCATGCTTACTAATTCACCACAGGGTTTATCAAGTTCAATTCCAATCATTAAACCTTTAACTCGAATTTCCCGTACCCCGGCAACGCCATGCAAAGCTTTTGAAAATCCCTGATAAAAATGTTGCCCCAATACCTGGGCACGTTCTACCAAATTATCCCGCTCAATTGTTTCAATGACTGCTAGAGCAACCCGACAAGCTAAAGGATTTCCCCCAAAAGTTGAGCCATGGGTCCCAGGCTGCAAAATATCTGCCACTTTGCCACGCGCTAAACAGGCTCCAATTGGCACACCATTACCTAAACTTTTCGCTAATGTTAAAACATCAGGCAGTTTAGAAGTATGTTGATAAGCAAACCATTTTCCGGTGCGCCCCATACCGGTTTGAATTTCATCAAGCATTAATAACCAATTATGACGATCACACAAGGCGCGTATCTTGACTAAATAATCGTCATCCGGAATAACAATACCGCCCTCCCCAATTACGGGCTCAACTAATACGGCTACAATTTCAGCTTCTTGTTCAGCTACTTTTTCCATAGCTTGAACATTATTATAGGGTACCCGGACAAAGCCTTCTAACAAGGGCGCAAATCCCGCTTGAACTTTGGGATTACCGGTTGCTGTTAAGGTAGCCAATGTCCGCCCATGAAATGAGCCTTCAGTGACAATGACAGTAGGCTTTTTATAGCCCTGATTATGCCCATATAATCTAGCCATTTTAAGCGCAGCTTCATTAGCCTCCGCACCAGAATTACAAAAAAAAGCCGTTTCCATGCCGGTTATTCGCACCAATGCTTCCGCTAAGGATTGTTGGTGAGCGATTCCATAAAGATTAGAAGTATGTAATAATTTATCGGCTTGTTCACAAATAGCCGTCGTAATTGCAGGATGGGCATGTCCTAAACCACAAACGGCAATCCCTGACAGGGCATCTAAATAATCCTTACCTTCTGTGTCCCATAGCCACGCGCCTTCACCCTTTAAAAAAGTCACGGGCTGACGAGCATAATTGGGCATTAAATTTTTTGACATAATAGTTCCTAAAATAGCAGCCATGAAAACGGCACTAAATTGACAAGGTTTTTAGAGTTGAGTATAATGAATATTGTCATCTGGAAAATTTCTCAAAAATATATTGGACATTCATTTCAAGTCAATCAACGCGATGCCATTAAGTTTTCAAAGGACTGGCGGAAATGGATACCCTCTCAAACTCTAGGCGGAAACGCCAAAGAAAAATCTTCATATTCATTTGTTAAATTAGGATTATAATAGGGATCCTTTAATAAAGTTTCACCCCAGCGTGATTTCATATAATTAAGTTCATGCCGTAAGCGCAAATATTTTTTTAAGGTATTATCCACGCCTCGGCTACACGATTCAAAATGATAAAGTTCAGCATAAGGTGTCCAAATTATCCGATACCCCCGTTCACGAATACGCAAACATAAATCAACATCATTAAAAGCGACTTTGAGGTGTTTTTCGTTTAATCCGCCTACTTCTTCAAATAGTTTGCGGCGCATAATGAGACAAGCTGCTGTCACCGCTGAATAATTTTGAGTTAAAAACGGTTTCCAGTAATAGCCCGAAGATTCTTTGAGGAGAAATTTAAAGCCATGCCCTGCCATACCGCCTAATCCAATAATAACACCGGCATGTTGGATCGTATCATTTCCATAATAAAGTTTAGCACCCACCGCCCCAATCTCAGGGCGCAGCGCATGACTCACCATTTCTGTCAGCCATTCTGATGAAATAATCTCTAAGTCATTGTTTATTAAAGCAATTATTTCGCCCTGCGCATGAGAGACACCTAAATTATTTAATTGCGAATAATTAAACGGCGCTGCATGACGAATAACTGTGACTCGTTTATCTTCTTGTATTTGTTGAAAATAATCTAAAGTCTCCGCATTCTTGCTACCATTATCCATGATAATGATTTCAATATTTTGATAGTCTGTTTGATGAAGTACACCTTCTACCGTACCACGCAATAATTTAAGTTTATCACGAGTCGGAATAATTAAACTAACTAAGGGCGGTTCAACCGGCAACGGATAAATCACGCGAGTATGTCCATCAACGGCTTCAATCACTCTAACGGCGGATTGATTTAAACGTTGAAAATGAGCTTGCAAAGCTTGGCAAGCTATGTTAGTTGTTCCCTTTTTCCAAGAACAATGGTTAGAGGAAATTTTTTCATGGTACAAAATATGCGGAATATGACGAATACGTTCAGCTTGGATTCGTTCAATCAATCGCAATACTAAATCATAATCTTCATACCCTGGATAATCTGCCCGAAAGCCACCGATATCATCTATTATAGAACGACGATATACCGCTAAATGACGAATAAAATTTTGCGAATAAAATAAATCATGATTCCAGTCAGATTTAAAATAAGGATCATAGCGTTGCCCTTCAGCATCTAATTTATCATGATCTGTATAAATCAAATCTGTATCTAGGTGTTTATTCAGCATTTCGACCATTTTGTATAAAGCATGGGCTGGCAATTGATCATCTACCCCCATTAAAGCCATAAAATCACCCTCGGCAATCGCTAAGGCACTATTTAAAGCCGATGCTAAATTATGCTTTTCAGAAACGTTGACTAATTTTATCCGACTATCCAAATCGGCATATTGTAACACCGCTTTAGTACCTTGATAGGCAATACATAATTCCCAATTGGGATAAATTTGACAGCGCACCGATTCAATAAAAGATAAGTTTTCCTGACAAACTATGATTATTGAAATAACGGGGCGATATTGCAGCTTATGTTCCCGCATTTGTGCGACATCTATCTGACTCAAGGTATCATATTGCTTTATCCATAGAGCATATTCCCTCATATCATGCCAGGGCATATAAGATTGTAAACCCGCTTGCCGCCGTCTTTGAAAATAATTCACTTTCCAAGATTCAAAACCATGAAGAATTTTATTAATATGATCACGGGCAGTGATTCCAATTGGGCGACGTAGCAATTTTAAAATGATTCGTGCCATCGAGTTACCTATTTGCCAAGTAGCCGAATCATAAACCGCTAAAATATCTTGCTGTAAACTTTGTATCCACTGAATCAGTTTATTAACATCCTGGGTACGTTCATCAAGAGCTTGCTGGAGACGAGCAATTTCTTTTTTATGTTGAACTATTTCAGCCTGTGCAGTAGCAAATTGTCTTTGATAATCTTTTGTTTGATGCGCTTGGTTCAAAAGTTTGCACCTCTTTATATTCTGCTGGTTCTTGCCACTGATAGTGAACATCCCCATATTCAAATCCGGTTGCCTTACCACTAAATAATTGCCATAGTGCGTTCTGCTCTTGCAATGCCATTTGACTCAAAACAAGTATTATAATTGAGCCGACAAATTGATTTGTACATAAGTCATCCTATTAATGAAAAATAAGCGGGTTAATTTCTTTCCATAATCCGTTGTACATTATGGTTCGATAATTCCAAGTGAGTTTTAGAATTTAATTAAACATAATCATTTTGTCTGTTAAAATTATTGATAAAATAATACCACACTTAGCTGAAATTTAACTAATGAACAATAATCCAACTTCAGAATACCAAGCTGAAAAATTACTGAAATTGGCATTGATAAATAAAAGTGAAAGAATCTATCAGATTTTGAATAATGTCAAGGGCAGTCCAACTTATAAAGGTAGTGTTTTTGAGCATTTTTTAGCAGGTTTATATAATGGAATAGGATGGAAAGCGGTTGTTCACGGGGGTAAAGGTGATAAAGGTGTGGATATTTTGCTTTATCATCAAAGTCGCCCTTCACAAGTTCATACTATCATCCAAGCTAAAAATACAAAATCGCGCCTTTCTAAAAAAGATATACGCCATGAGTATGCGAATTTTTTTGGTGATGATTTTTCTTCTTCGCAAGGTGCATCTGAAAAATTCCAATGTAAAATATTTATTATCATTTCACTCAATGGCTATACGGAAAATACTCTGCAATTGACCCATCCGAAAACAGATACTCATCAAGTCAGTCATTATACATGGAATGAAATCCAACAACTCATTGAACGCTATTCACAAAGCCACCAATTTCAAAACGTTTCCCGTCATAAAAAAACTATCATAAAAAAAGAGGCTGTTAAGAAGGGCATTAATGCTAAAAAAATGGGCTTTCGATTTTTCATCATCTTGAGTTTTATCATACTGATATTTAATTTAGTTTCTTGCCCCCCTGAAAAAATTGAAGTGGATAGACTCACTGATGACATGATTGAACGCTTACATGAAACAAAACTAACGGCAATCAGAAAACAAGATTGTCAAAATTTGAATTACCCACTTGAAACTTGCCCGGAGGCCCTCATCTACCGTTATAGAACACTCTACGGAGATAAAACCTTAAAAACTGCCCTTGTGGTTTATTTTTGTGGTCAAGGTCATTTTAAAAAGGGAAAATGTAGGGCGTTTGAAAAGAAAGCTTTATATGTGCTAACTGGAAAGTGAACGGGAAGTCTAAAAGTCAATTATGACTGAACTCAAACAACAACGTGGCGAAATGCTGGTAGCCATTATGAATAATCCAGTCGATTTTGCTATTGCGCGTGACCAACATTGGTATCGTATTCCAATCAGTAGTGTGAACAAGTGGTTAAAAAATCGTTGGCCCCCTCGCTGGTTAGCTTTTTATCAGACCAAAATTTTTGGGCATGAGGCTTATGCTATTAACTACTATGCTAAAGTAGTTGATATCCAATTGGCTGAGCGGTGGCAATTATTCCCTAACGAACTTCCTAATAAAAAAAGTAATCAGCGTTATTATCAATTGTTTATAGAAACGTTAGAACAATTGCAGAAGCCTATTCTCAGTCGCCGTTTGCGGCGAATTACTTTTATTCAGACAACATGGGAAAAATTCATCCATGCTATTGAAATCAACGATCTTTATGATGCTAGCCCCCTTGAAGATCGATTATGGGTTGAATTTAAGCGTTTACAAATACAAGCGGAACGGCAAGAATTTGTGACAATCAATCGCAAAAGTTATGCTTTAGATTTTGCCATTTATTGTGCTAAAGGTAAGATAGATGTAGAAGCCAATGGTGATACTTGGCACGCCAATCCTCAAAAAGCTGCCCTTGATAATCGTCGAAATAATGCTTTAGAATCAAAAGGTTGGAATGTTTTACGTCTAAGTACGCATCAAGTTAAAGACGAAATGGCAGAATATTGTGTGCCTACCATTGTAGATACTGTCAATAAATTAGGGGGTGCAGAGGAAAAGGGAAAACTTCTACCCCGTAAGATTGATTTAGATGAATCCGGTGCGACTCAAGTAGGGCTATTTTAGAATCAGTCGAAATCCGATTTTTGGAAAAAATCGGATATCTATAGATGTTCAAAAAAATAATTTTTTGATCAAACCTGCCATGTTTTGGAAACCTGGCAGGTTTTGTGAAGTAGGAAACCCACCACTTCCTTTGAACCACCAAACTATTGTGATATAATGTTAACAATGACTGTTCCAATATTTTGAAAAAAATGAATTTATAAATATGTGGAACGACATAAATTAAAATATTTTTAGATATTTTTAACGAGGGCTATAAATGAACGAAGCTAATAAAGCTGAAATGATGACGGGTGCCGAAATTTTTGTGAATGCCTTAGTAGCCGAAGGCGTGGAACATGTATTTGGATATCCAGGCGGCGCGGTGCTATATATTTATGATGCGATATTCCAGCAAAATAAATTGCAGCACATTCTTGTTCGTCACGAGCAAGGGGCGGTTCATGCCGCTGATGGTTATGCACGTTCTACCGGTAAACCTGGAGTTGCTTTAGTGACTTCCGGTCCAGGCGCGACGAATGCTATCACCGGTCTTGCTACCGCTTACCTGGATTCTAGCCCAATAGTGGTTATTACCGGGCAAGTGCCTACCGCCTTGATTGGTAATGATGCTTTTCAAGAGGTTGACGCTGTGGGTATTTCCCGTCCTTGTACCAAGCATAATTTTTTGGTCAAGGATGTGAATGATTTGGCAATTACCATAAAAAAAGCGTTTTATATTGCAACAACCGGTCGTCCAGGTCCTGTATTGATCGATATACCTAAAGATGTGACCGCTAAGCGGGCGGTGTTTGATTATCCTGATACCGTGGAAATGCGTTCTTACAAACCGATTGTGAGTGGACATATTGGGCAAACCCGCAGAGCGGCTGATATGATTTTAGCTGCCAAACGTCCGATTATTTATTCAGGCGGCGGTGTGGTATTAGGTAATAGTAGCAAAGAACTCACTGAATTGACTCGCTTAATCGGTTGTCCTATTACGCAAACTTTAATGGGGTTAGGAAGTTACCCTCCTACTGACCCATTGTTTCTCGGTATGCTAGGTATGCATGGCACTTATGAAGCGAATACGGCTATGCACGAGTGCGATGTATTAATTGCTATCGGAGCACGGTTTGAAGATCGCGTGACGGGTGAATTAGAAGAATTCTGTCCTTACGCGAAAATCATTCACATTGATATTGATCCTTCTTCGATTTCTAAGAATGTTAAAGTCGATATTCCCATCGTCGGTGCAGTGGATCATGTCTTACGAGATTTGATTCAAATAGTAAAGAAAACGAAAAGGCAACAAGACTCCGATGCCCTCAATGCTTGGTGGAAACAAATTGAAACTTGGCGTGCCAAAAACTGTTTACATTATGATCGTAATAGTGAACTGATTAAGCCACAATTTGTGATAGAAAAGTTGAGCGAACTGACTAAAGGTAATGCCTTTGTCGCATCAGACGTGGGACAACACCAAATGTTTGTGGCACAGTATTATCAATTTGCCGAGCCACGTCATTGGGTAAACTCAGGCGGTTTAGGTACAATGGGCTTTGGTTTGCCGGCGGCGATGGGTATACAAATGGCTCATCCTAACGAAACGGTAGTGTGTGTGACTGGCGAAGGTAGCATTCAAATGTGTATACAGGAATTATCCACTTGTAAACAATTTGATTTGCCCATTAAAATCATTACCTTGAATAATCGCTTCTTAGGTATGGTGCGTCAATGGCAAGAGTTCTTTTACGACAAGCGTTATTCACATACCTATATGGATGCTTTGCCTGATTTTGTCAAACTGGCAGACAGTTATGGACATATTGGGATGCGGATTGATAAACCGAGTGAAGTTGAAGGAGCTCTTGCCGAGGCATTGGCGATGAAAGATCGCCTTGTGTTTATGGATTTTATCACAACTCAAGATGAAAATGTGTATCCGATGGTTGTCGCTGGTAAAGGGCATCATGAAATGTTATTACCCCCAGAAAGAGAGTTAGCTTAAATATGCGTCATACGATTTCAATGTTGTTGGAAAACGAAGCCGGTGCCTTATCACGAGTCGCTGGCTTATTCTCGGCACGCGGTTATAATATTGAATCAGTAACCGTTGCGCCGACTGAAGACCCCTCAATGTCACGGATGACCTTAGTCACCAGAGGTTCTGACGAGATCATTGAGCAGATCACGAAGCAGCTAAATAAACTGATTGATGTGATCAAACTCATAGATTTAACAGAGGGAGTACATATTGAAAGGGAATTGATGTTGGTTAAAGTCAATATCGAAGAAACTCATCAGCAGGAAGAAGTTAAACACCTGGTTGATATTTTCCGCGGTCGCATTATTGACGTTGGCGATAGTAATTACACAATTGAGATGACAGGTACCGGAGACAAACTTGATGCCTTCATCAAAACGATTGATTCATCGCTAATACTTGAAGTGGTGCGCTCTGGTGTATTGGGTATTGCGCGAGGGAGTAAGAGCTTGCGTATCTAAGAGATGGGTGCAACAGAAATCCGATTTTTCTAAAAAATCGGATTTCTACTAAGGTATACTCCTTATTATTTTAATTTGCAGGATATTATCTAATGCTTGACACGACTTTGACTGAATTACGGAAAAATACTATGTTCTTGTTTGACGCAGTAGAACATGGGGATAGGGTTCGGATTTCTCGTAAAGGTTTACCCATTGCTCACATTGTACCCGTTGGAAAATCGGTAATGAATGAATTGATATTGGTTTCCGAGAGCCGACGGAAAATTAAGCCGATAATAGAAGCCGCCTTAAAAAATGAAATGCAGCTTATCAGGGCAGGTGTGCAAAAAACAGAGCAGAATTTGAAAGGATTTGAAGAAAAATACCATAAGAACACCGAAAAATTTCTTTCAGAGTACGAAGAAGACAAATTGGAAGAAACAGTTGATTTTATAGAATGGATCGGTGAATTTAGAATGCTGGAAAGATTAACTGATAAACTAGAAACGATGAAGAGTATAAGATTTGAGAATTGAAAATTATTTCACCGACATTCAGAATATTGTTGATTCTTTTCCGGTTATTCGTTTGAAAAGTGTCACCTATGATAAACGGGGTACGTATGAGGGCTTTATCCGGGGTGAATTGTACTTTGCCGACGGTACTATTTTGCACTTTAGGGAATATATTGATGTTGAAATAACAGCAGAGCGATTAATGTACGCATATCAATATACAGATTCACATAAAAATCTAATTTTTCGTTACGATAATACCGGTCATCATAAAAAACTCGGGCTTTCGACATATCCTCATCACAAACATGACAGTGCCGAAAATAATGTCATTGAGTCAAAGGCTCCGAGGCTGAACCAGGTTCTTCATGAAATTGAAGATTCAGTGCGATTGTCACAACGTGTCCGGTAAACTGGACAAAACTATTTATGTATCCCACTGATTGACACAACGGCTCCCACATTTAATCAATTGGATGATGCCATCTCGTGGATAACAGCCCGTTTATTAGAAGGTCCCGTTTTTGTCCATTGTGCATTAGGGCATGGGCGAAGTGCGACGGTGGTTGCTGGATTTCTCATGAAGCAAGGTATTGTTAATGATGTCAAAGAGGCGGTGGCATTTATTAAGGCAAAAAGACCTGGTATTGGTTTGCACCCAAAACAATTAGCTATTTTGGAAAAATTTGCACAATCTTGTGTTTAGACCTGACAGGTTTACTTCGTTAGTTTTTGTTTTTAAAACCTGTCTTGTCTGTCGTAATTTAGATACCCAATAAATTTTGAAAAAAGGTTTATGTCTGTATTTTCTTTCTGTCAGGTACTTCATCTATAGGAAGACGCACATAAAACCGACTCCCGACTCCAACTTCACTCTCAACACCTATCGTGCCACCGCATTTTTCAATAAACTCTTTACACAGTACTAAACCTAAACCATTGCCTTTTTCGTTATCTGTGCCATAAGTACTAGCTATGTTGACTTGGAACAGCCTGTCAATATTTTCAGGTTTGATGCCAATGCCTGTATCGGAAACGGATATTTCGACTAAGTTGCCTTCTATCTGCTTAGCAGTGACTTGTATTGTGCCAGATGCCTTAGTGAACTTGATCGCATTTGAAATTAAGTTTCTGAGTACGATATCTAGCAAGTTAACATCGACAAAAGCCGATAGGTTTTCATCAACATCAGCAACAATCCCAATCTTTTTACAATTGGCTTTGTCATATTGTGATTTAACATTCCGAATCATTAAATATTGTAAAATGACTTTTGTTGGGTTGACTTGCAATCTACCCGTTTGGGATTTTGACCAATTTAGCAGGTTCATTAGTAAGTCGTAACCATTATTAGCTGTTTGCATAAGCATTTGAAGCCAGTTTTTTTTGGTCCCAACATCATCAGCTTGCCGTTCTTCCTCCGTTAATAATTCAGCAATACCTAACAATCCACTGAATATGCTACTTAAATCATGACCAATGACGGAGAAAAGCTTGTTTCTTGTTGCAAGGGCTTCATCTTTTGCGGCAAGAGCTTCTCGCAAATCATCTTTTGCAGCTTGAAGTTCAAGGTGGGTATTGACACGAGTTATCAACTCCTTTTTATTAAAAGGCTTAGTGACATAATCCACAGCCCCCAATTCCAACCCGGCAATCACATCCTCTTTTTCCGTTTTGGCAGTTAGGAAAATAATCGGAACATCTGCCAATTTCGCGTCTTGTTTTAATCGCCTACACACTTCAAAACCATCTATATCCGGCATCATAATATCCAGCAAAATGAGATCGGGACATTTTTCTTTAGTGTAATCCAACGCCTCAGTGCCATTTACGGCAAATCCAGAAAGGTAGCCATTTTCAGCCACAAAACTACCCAGAAAACTTAAATTTTTTGGGTTATCATCCACAATTAAAACAGTTTGTTTTTTCTTCATTTGATTTTTTAGTAAAAATAAGACATTTGAGACTCTTGCTTCATTTTTTTGGGTATATTTAAGATATAGCATTTCCCTTTTGAGTGAAGTACATCTCTTGTAGGGGCAATCCTTTATGGTTGCCCTTTTTTGTATTTCACCCAAACGAAAAACGCTATACCATCTATGTTCTTGATAGGGGTGTCAAATAAATCATAATATTTATCATGTAGTGGAACGTAAAATTCCCAATTAACGGATTCTCCAGCAAACACTTGTCTGACATATTTTCTATAAGCCGCCGATATTTTTCTTCGCTCTTTTGTAAGGCTAAATCATCTTTTTTGCGTTCAGTAATATCAATAAATGTCACCACCGCCCCGACAAGTTCATCCCCTTGTAAGGAATGGTTTCGAGACTTTAGTTTTTTTCAAAAAACTAAAACCTCGAAAACGAAATAACTTCCCGTTTTAGAAACTTGTATAATAGACTTGTCCCGAAATAATTAAGTTATATATTTCAGAGACTTATGTCAACCTCAAAAAAAAAGTATTTTAAAATCAATGACTTAAATAAATCCCGTTTCAATTTGACAGTTAATGATTTATTATGTTATAATAATAAAGTATCGTTAATTATAAATTATAATTTATGGGTGGACAACAATGCTTGATTATTATAATTCAACTCGAAGTGAAAGACAATTAAAATCGCTAACAGGTTTGGGTAAAAAACCCTTTGAAGAACTTCTAGTAGCTTTTTCTGAAAGTTTACCAGAAATTTCTGATGAAGCCTACAAAAATACTCTTATTTCTGACACCAAACGACGTGTGATATTTTTGGGTCATACATTCAAAGGAAATTCATAGATTACAAAATGTTTAAAAAAGAACTTCCCTCTTCTAAACTGAGTTTGTCTCAGGTTAAAATAGCGGTTGACCTTGGCTATCAAGGCATTAAATGGGTTGATGAAGTTATTTTTCAAGTGGCGGGATTATGGAATTTAAAAATACGTTGTTAATCAATACTTTATAAGCTATTATTTCGGGACAAGTCTAATGATCCACTGCGCTTCAAATCGAGCCGTAGGTGGATAAATGTCCAATTTATTTTGTGACTGTTCCTTAAAATTAGGTCAAAAAATCCAAATATTGATTAATTGGATTATTCATTCGTTAATGCTCCAAAGAAATACTATTTTTGATGGTGTTTATATGACTTCCCACTTTCCCCGTAAACGTTTTGCTCAACATTTTCTCCAGGATAGCCACGTTATTCAGCGCATTATCGCCGCTATTGCTCCCCAACCAACACAACATCTAGTTGAAATTGGACCAGGCAAAGGGGCATTGACGCTGCCTTTACTTCAGCATGGTTGTCCATTGGATGTGATAGAAATTGATCGCAATTTGATTGAACGTCTTGAAAAAAACTGTAATCTATTCAAACACTTACGTATTCATCAGGCTGATGTTTTAAAATTTGATTTTAATTTATTAGTGAAAAATAAGCCGCTGCGGGTAGTGAGTAATTTGCCCTATAATATTTCTACGCCCGTATTATTTCTTATGCTTAATTATGCTAATGATATTCAAGATATGACTTTTATGTTGCAAAAAGAAGTTGTTGATCGTATGATTGCACCGCCGGCGACTTCTAGCTATGGGCGTTTATCGGTGATGCTGCAATATCATTTAAGCGTTGAAAAATTATTTGATGTGAGTGCAAATGCTTTTTATCCGCCGCCCAAAGTAGAATCAAGCGTTGTACAATTAATACCTCATTCCACACCACCTGTGCAGGTGATTAATCAAAAACATTTTGCTCAAGTTGTTGCCCTCGCTTTTTCACAGCGGCGCAAAACTTTACGTAATGTTTTAAAAACGGTACTGAGTGTATCGGATATCCAAGCGGCGGGGATTAATCCACAGGCGCGTGCTGAAACATTGACGCTAAATGATTTTGCACAATTGGCGAATATTTTTACAATGAATGCAAAAATAGACTGATGCGAAGAAAGAAAAATAATTGGGGTCAGAGTGACATTAATTTTTGACAAGCATTATTGTTTCTTATGAATTTGGTTCGGCTCTTTTGAAGTTACGCTCTTGATAAGTATTGGCACAAAGCGAGGCAGAGTAAGCACTAATGTGTCGTTACAAATAGAGCGTGAATCTAAAAGAGCCGCACCCTATTAATTTTACTCTGACCCCAATTATTAAGTTACCTATAATAGCCGCCTCAGCGAGCGTCTTTGATTGTCATCAACAAGAAAGTCTTCATGTTGGCTGTAATGATTTTATTGGTAAACCCTTCCGTACCGAACTCTTATTAGAACTCTTACAAAAACATTTAGAATTGACTTGGGTTTATGAACCAGAATCTTCTGCCATTGATGATATAGTCATATCCCATGAAGAAGATTCAGAATTGATTGGACCATCATCAGAGCAAGCGGCGGTTTTATTTGATTTAGCGATGATGGGTGATATTGCGGGTATTCTTGAAAATATCGAAAAATTGGAACAATCTGATAAGCAATTACTACCATTTTGCCGTCAAATTCGTCAACTCGCTAAAGCTTTTGACGAAGCACAAATCTGTGATTTGATTGAACGATTTAATGGTTAATTTTTATTTCGAGATTTTCAATTCTTGTGAATTCTTAAATTCTTAAATTCTGATTCTAACCATGAAATATGAATAGGATAAATAATGAATAAAGGTACGCTCTTAATTGTCGATGATACACCTGCCAATGTAAGTGTATTATACAACTTTTTGACTGAAAAAGGTTTTAAAGTATTAGTAACCCAAGAGGGTAAGCGGGCTATCCAAAAAGCCAAATATGCCAAACCTGATCTGATTTTATTAGATGTGCTAATGCAGGGAATGGATGGCTTTGAAACTTGTCAGATTCTTAAATCTGACGAAGAAACCAAGGATATTCCCATCATTTTTATGACAGCCTTATCTGATACTGTCGATAAAGTTAAAGGCTTTAAATTAGGTGCCGCAGATTACATCACCAAACCATTTGAGCAAGAAGAAGTGTTAGCACGTGTCGTAACGCAGCTGAATTTTTCAAATCTGAAAAAACAGTTAGAAATACGTACTCTCGAACTTGAAAAACGCAATATGGAGCTTGATGCCTTTGCACGTACTGTCGCTCACGATCTAAAAAATCCTTTAAATGCAGTGATCGGTTATACAGAAATGTTAGAAGAAGATTGCTCCAATAACACGATACCCAACGAGGAAACAAAAGAAACTTTGCATCTGGTTATACAAGCAGGGCAGAAAATGTTTAGCATTATCAAAGCGTTATTACTATTGGCTGGAATAACAAAACAAACCAATCTGGAACTCCAGCCTCTGGATATGGCAAACATTATTACTCAAGTCAGCCAACGCTTATCCTATATGAGCCAAGAATTTCAGCCTAATATTAACTTGCCAGAAAAATGGCCAGTAGTGCTTGGTTACGCACCTTGGGTTGAAGAAATTTGGACCAATTATATCAGTAACGCTATCAAATATGGTGGCAAACCACCGCGTGTCGAATTGGGTGCCGATCCGGAAGCGAAAGGAATGATACGTTTTTGGGTACAAGACAACGGTACAGGACTCACACCAGAGGCAAAAAACAAACTATTTACCCCATTTACTCGCTTACACGGCGACAGTGCTGAAGGGCATGGTTTAGGTTTATCAATAGTACAACAAATTGTAGAAAAACTTAATGGACAAATTGGAGTAGAAACCCAAGAAGGAAAAGGTAGTCGATTTTATTTTACCTTGCCTGTTGCTCATCGTTATACATAAGTCAATGAGATTTTAATAACTTCCAAAACTTTCAAGCCAAACATGGCAGGTTTAAAAAACTGGAACACGCACGGGAATAGAGGAATAAACTTAAAAAATGAACCATTATCTCAGCCCTTTACATCCTACTTTAAATTGTAAGCCTAAGCAACGCCTAGATTGGGGGCATCTTTATGGTAGTAGCCCAGGTTTAGTCATAAGCCGTGTAGCAAAGCAAGCACCGCTGATTGTGATCACCCCCGATTCGTTTTCAGCGCAACGTCTTACTGAAGATATTCAATTTTATGCCCCTGCGGATTTACCTTTATTTAGTTTTCCAGATTGGGAAACTTTGCCCTACGACGTATTTTCTCCGCATCAAGATATTATTTCCGATAGACTAACGACGTTGTATCACTTGCCTGATATGCAATATGGTGTCTTAGTCTTACCGATTTCTACATTGATGCACCGGCTTGCGCCGACTGATTATGTTAGAACCAATAGTTTATTAGTTACCACAGGGCAACGTTTAAATCCAGAAAAATTACGCCAACAACTCGAACACAGTGGCTATCGCCGTGTGGAACAAGTGGTAGAACATGGCGAATTTGCAATACGAGGGAGCCTATTTGATTTATTTCCCATGGGGACGATTTGCCCCTATCGTATTGATTTGCTTGATGATGAAGTTGATAATATTCGCCAGTTTGATCCCGAAACACAATGCTCTCAAAAAAGTGTCAAAGAAATTCGTTTTCTCCCTGCGCGTGAATTTCCTTTACACGACGAATCTATTCTCCAATTTCGCCAGCAATGGCGCACTGAATGGGGGGCGAATCCTATTGAATGCCCCGTTTATCAAGCCGTTAGTAGTGGGTTAGCCCCCGCAGGCATTGAATATTATTTACCGCTATTTTTTAAGCAAACCCATATTCTATTTGATTATTTACCAACAAACAGTGTTCTTATTACTTTAGAAGGTGTCTTAGAAACCGCCGAGCAATTTTGGCAAGAAATCGGTGAGCGTTATGAGTCATTATGCCATGATATAGAGCGCCCCATTTTATCCCCTACCAAATTATTTCTACAGGCAAATCAAGTATTTGCATCAATTCGTGCCTATCCACATATTCATCTTAATCAAGACAAAACTGATAAATCCGGTGGCATTAATTTTTCTACCCAGCCTCCCCCTAATTTGTCAGTCGATGCGCGTAGTTCACAACCATTAGCGACTTTTACCCAATTTTTAGCGGCATTTCAAGGGCGTGTACTCATTGTGGCGGAGACCATCGGGCGACGGGAAAGTTTATTGGAATTATTCAATAAATATGACTTGAAACCAACCTTGCTAGAAAATTGGCAAGCCTTTTTACAGAATGACGCGCCTTTATGTTTAACAGTTGCGCCGTTAGAACACGGATTAGTATTAGAAGAAATTTCCACTCTTTCAAAAAAGGATAAAAATAACCAATTTTCCCTCTTTGAAACCGAAATAATCATTCCAAAGAAGCTCAAGTTAGGCGGAATTTCTTCACTCGCAGTCATCAGCGAAACCCAATTATTTGGTGAACGTGTTGCCCAACGTCGCTTGCGTAAAAAAACAATACAACGTGATACTGATGGCATTGTTCGCGATCTGACTGAATTAACCGTTGGCGCACCTGTTGTCCACGAAGATCATGGCGTGGGGCGTTATCAAGGTTTAAGCAGCTTAGAAATTGGCGGGATAGAGGCAGAGTTCTTACAACTTGAATACGCCAAGCAAGATAAACTTTATGTGCCAGTTTCTTCGCTGCATTTAATTAGCCGTTTTACAGGCATGGATCCAGAACATGCCCCGCTGCACCGTTTAGGCACAGGGCAATGGGAAAAAGCGAAACGCAAAGCGGTTAAAAAAGCCACTGATGTCGCCACAGAATTATTAGACATTTATGCGCGACGAGCGGCGCGACAAGGGCATGTTTTCAAAATGGCGCAAGATGATTATCAAGCATTTGCGGGGGCTTTCCCCTTTGAAGAAACGCCAGATCAAGTCGATGCCATTGAAGCCGTTTTGGACGATATGACATCCAATCGCCCCATGGATCGGCTCGTATGTGGTGATGTTGGCTTTGGTAAAACCGAAGTTGCCATGCGAGCTGCTTTTATAGCGGTGCTAGATGGGCAACAAGTCGCCATGTTAGTTCCGACTACCTTGTTAGCACAACAACATTATCAAACTTTCCAAGACCGTTTCGCTGATTGGCCAGTACGAGTCGAATCCTTATCACGCTTTAACACCCAAAAACAACAAAAGGAAATATCAACAGCCGTCGCTGACGGAAATGTAGATATTATTATCGGAACCCACAAATTATTAAATAAAAGCTTTAAATTCAACAACTTAGGTCTTGTTGTTATTGACGAAGAACACCGCTTTGGAGTCCGACAAAAGGATCGCTTTAAATCGTTACGAGCAGAAGTCGATATCTTGACTCTGACTGCGACACCGATTCCCCGCTCCTTAAATATGGCACTTTCTCATTTGCGCGATTTATCGGTGATTGCGACACCCCCTTCGGGTCGTTTAGCCGTAAAAACTTTTGTTCGGGAATGGCAAAATGCGACTATAACGGAAGCGCTTTTGCGTGAATTAAAACGCGGTGGACAGGTGTATTTTCTACACAATGATATTGAAACAATTCAGGGCAAGGCGCGGGAGCTGGAAGAGTTAGTCCCCGAAGCACGGGTACAATTTGCACATGGTAGAATGCGGGAACGAGAGCTGGAAAAAGTGATGCAGGATTTCTATCATCGCCGTTTTAATGTCTTGGTATGTACCACCATTATTGAAACGGGAATTGACATACCCACTGCTAATACTATTATTATTAATCGCGCCGACAAATTAGGTTTAGCACAGCTATACCAATTACGTGGACGTGTCGGGCGTTCCCATCATCGCGCCTATGCTTATCTCATTATTCCAGAACGTAAAGTGATGACTAAAGATGCCCAAAAACGCATTAATGCTATTGAAGCTTTGGAAGGATTAGGCATGGGTTTCACTTTGGCGACTCATGATTTAGAAATTCGTGGCGGTGGTGAATTACTAGGCAGCGAGCAAAGCGGCTTGATGCAAGAAATTGGTTATAATTTATACACCGATTTATTGGAACGCGCCGTTAATGCCATCAAATCTGGACAACAACTCGAATTAGATCGCCCTCTTGAACAGGGCACAGAGATAAATTTACATACATCAGCTCTCTTACCCAACACTTATTTGCCAGATGTACATACTCGTTTGATTATGTATAAGCGGATTGCCAATGCCCCCGATGTTCAAAACTTGGATGATATTCAAGTAGAAATGATAGACCGGTTTGGTTTATTACCTGATTCCGCTAAGGCATTGATTGCCATTACTGAACTCAAACTCAAAGCGACTAAACTGGGTATTCGCAAAATTGATTTCGGAGAATCAGGTGGCACGATCTTATTTGAAGATAAGCCGAATCTTGATCCACAACAACTGATCAACTTAATTCAAAGTAAGCCATCTCATTATAAACTAGAGGGCGAGAAAAAATTGCACCTGTTGTCAGAAATTCCTGAATTTTCGGCACGTTGTAAGTTTTTGGAGAGGCTTTTAAAGGGCTTGATGTAAAGGTGTCTGTGTTTTAGGACAAATATGAAGAATTCAATTATTCTACGCTTTGGATTCCAGTATACATTATGATTTATTCTATCAAAGAAATATTTTATAGCTTACAAGGTGAAGGTTTGCATACTGGGCGGGCAGCCGTTTTTTGTCGGTTTGCGGGCTGCAATTTAGTTCGGCGCAAATGTTAGTTGAAAAGGTAGCGGCGATTTGGAGGGACAGAGTGGCTAAACCTTTTGTTGTTTGTACGGGTGGCGAGCCGTTGTTACAATTAGATACGGTGCTGATTGAAAAATTTCATCAAGCCTGTTTTGAGATAGCCCTTGAAACTAATGGAACATTGGCTGCACCCGCGGGGCTGGATTGGGTTTGTGTCAGCCCTAAGGCACACGCCCCCTTACTATTACAAAGTGGCGATGAATTAAAATTAGCTTATCCACAGCTTGATGCACCCCCAGAGCGTTTTCAAGACTTTGGTTTTAAACATTTTTTTTTGCAACCCCTGGATGGACGAAAACGTGAAATCAATATCCAACTGGCTCTGCGCTATTGTTTGAAACATCCTCAATGGCGGCTGAGTTTGCAAACGCATAAATGCTTAGGAATTCCCTAAAATTGGGGATTAGAAATGGAGATTATAGCGTTTTTCGTTTGGGTGAAATACAAAAAAGGGCAACCATAAAGGATTGCCCCTACAAGAGATGTACTTCGCTATAAAAAAATGCTATAATATAGCGTTTCCCGTTAGTATAAAATACAATTTAAGAGACAGCAAGTGTAGGGTGCATAAGCAATAGCATCCTGCACCAAATATCGCAATCATGGTTTTTCGTCGTTAAATTGGAGTCAAAAAATATGCGAGATTTTTCATCTTATGGAGCACCAAATAAAAAATCAAATTACTACGTACCCAGAGAAGCATTAATTACCAGTGCTATCAGGCAATTAAAAGGAGAAGAACTAGATGAGGGTGGGCATTATATCACAGTCTGGGCACCCCGTCAAACGGGCAAAACTTGGATAATGCAAGAAGTGGTCTCAAACATTGAGCAAGACGCTCAATTTGATGTTGTTTTTCTCAGCTTACAATTTCTTTATGAAGTAACGGATAGCAATCGTGTCGCTAAACAGATTGCCCATCAATTGAACGAAAAATTAAACTTAGAGAAGACTGTCACTATAGACCGCTTAGATGATTTTGATCGTTTGTTCAAACGAGGCACTCTCACTAAGCCTTTGATCTTGATTTTGGACGAATTTGATGCCCTTGAACCAGCGGTCATTGCTAGACTAGTCGCCGTGTTTCGTCATATTTATACCACTCGCCGCAGCCAAACCAACAAATCCACGGCGGCAAAAGATTATTTGTTACATAGCCTCGCATTGATTGGAGTGCGTGCTGTTTTAGGGGTAGAAAATGTCAAAGGTTCGCCATTCAATGTCCAACGTAGCCTGCACATTCCTAACCTGACTCATGATGAAGTGCTTTACCTATTTGATTGGTATCAACAGGAGCAAAAACAACAAATTGAGCCAGAAGTGGTCGAACGGATCTGGTATGAATTCAAAGGGCAACCCGGGCTGACCTGTTGGTTTGGGGAATTATTAACGGAAACTTATAATCAAGCAACTGATCAACCGATTACGATGACACTTTTTGAAGGTGTTTATGCGGCTGCCCTCAATTTGTTGCCCAATAACAATATCCTGAACATCATCAGTAAGGCTAAACAAGAGCCTTATAAATATTTTGTTTTGGAATTGTTCCAAACTAAAAAGAAGGTAAAATTTACCTACCATGATTCCATTATCAATTTTCTCTATATGAATGGAGTCGTTGAGGCTGATCAAGTCAGCTTGAGTGAAAATTACGTCAAATTTCCTTGTCCATACATACAAAAGCAATTGTTCAATTATTTTGCCAGGGAGTTGTATCAAGAAATGGACGGGTTATACTCACCATTTGAGGATTTGTCAGATACCATTACTGATCAAAGTATTGATATCCATCGTTTGTTACAACGATATGAGCAATATTTGCAAGCCAATCGAGAGATGGTATTGAAAGATGCGCCACGTCGAAAAAATGATCTACGTGTATTTGAAGCCGTATTTCAATTTCATCTTTATCTCTATTTGGTTAGTTTTTTCCGTAATTATGGTGTACAAGTTGTGCCAGAATTCCCGACGGGTAATGGGGCGATTGATTTATTAATACGTTATGCGGGGCAATTGTTTGGATTGGAATTAAAAAGTTTTGCCAATCAACCGGGCTATCGTCAAGCCCTCAAACAAGCAGCTAAATATGGTAAAAATTTAGGAGTGACTGTGGTTTGGTTGGTTTTATTTGTGGAAGCGGTTGATGATCAGAATCGTCAACGATTTGAAATGGTTTATACAGATAAGAAAACTGGGGTGGTGGTACATCCTTTGTTTGTGCAAACTGGAAGTTTGGTATAAGCCCAGACAAAATGGTGGACAATTTAATTCGGCGCAAATGTAATATCCAACTGGCTCTGCGCTATTGTTTGAAACATCCTCAATGGCGGCTGAGTTTGCAAACGCATAAATGCTTAGGGATTCCCTAAAATTAGGGACTGGGAATTAAAAATGAAGATTATACTTCGAGCAGTCAAGTTTTCAGATTTTTGTAAGGGCTGACCTGTGTGTCTGCCCTGGCTTCCTATACCTTCAAGGCGAACATATAGATGTTATCATTAGAACTATACAAGATTGGTATAAACAACATCACTTTTTTAATCAATAGTTTTTTTATGTGGAATTATATTAATTAATTAATGAGTTATCAGGTGAACTATGCGTTTCCAAACTGGGCAACTTGGGCAACTTAAACTGGTCAACACATTTCACTACTCAAAGCCGCCCTTTTCAGATAAATAATTTCATATCAAAAGGAGGCATTCGCGGGCGAACCTGCGTGTTCGCCCTGCTTAAAGTATTCGCCCTGCTTAAATTTTAAAAAGTTAAAATACTTTTTCGTACCTACATAACTTCACAAAACCTGCCAGGTTTGATCAAGAAATTATTTTTCTGAATGTCTATAGTTGCTGTTATTATAATTATTTTTTTGAGAAATCAAAATGAAATTACGACACTTACTCACAATTCCTATATTAATCAGTAGTTTAGGAATAAACGCCGAAGTCACCCTAGACGGTACCCTTGGACATAGTGGTGCATTACCAGGTCCAGACTATCTCATCGGAGCCGATTTAGGGCAACAACACGGTGCCAATCTTTTCCACAGTTTCAAAGACTTTAATTTGCAAAGCTTTGAAAGTGCTACGTTTTCTGGTCCTGATAGCGTCAGTAATGTTATCAGTCGCGTTACAGGTGGAAATTCCTCACAAATTGATGGGTTAATCCGCTCAACTATTCCCAATGCAGATATGTATTTTCAGAACCCGTATGGCATTATGTTTGGACCCAATGCTCAATTGGATGTCCAGGGCAGTTTTCATGCTAGTACCGCAGATTATTTGCGGTTGGGAGATGGGGGGCACTTTGATGCTCGCAATCCGAGCAATAGTTTATTGACGGTTGCTCCAATTGAGGCATTTGGTTTTTTGACTGATACACCCGCCTCTATTACCACTCAAGACAGCGATTTGTCAGTTTCTGAAGGCAACAGCTTGTCGTTGATTGGTGGTGATTTAAGTTTGAACGGTAATTCACCAGTGCTGTTTAATATACAAGGCGTTATGGAAACTTTTTCTCGTTCAATATTATATGATACACAAGGATTTATGGCCGTTTTCTCCCGTTCTAAATTATCAGCTCCATCGGGACGAATTAATCTGGTGAGTGTCGCTTCACAAGGTGAAGTTATTCCTAGTGAATTTGGGTTAGATTTGAATGCTGAAGGAGGTACCATCACGGCTAACAACACTTTAATAGATGTCAGTAGTAGAGGTAGTGGTGATGTTTTCATCCGGGGTGGACAACTTGTTATGGATGAAACTGTTATTCAAGCTAATACGCTGACCGATCAAAATGGGCGGGCTATTGACATTAAATTGACAGATAGTGTTGAACTTAAAGGAAATATTGTTTCTATAATGAGCAACACTATAGGTAGTGGTAATGCCGGTACTATAACTATCAATGTTCCTTCTTTGACAATGACTGAAAATTACCTAGATGCCCGCAGTTATGGTATAGGTAATGCTGGTGATATTATAATTAAAGCGAAACAAATATCACTAGAGCAAGGTAGCTTGATTATCAATACGACTTTTATTGGACAAGCTGGTACTATCAATATTAATGCGACAGATTCCATTTCTATATCGGGTATTGATGCAAAAGGGCTTCCCACTACTATAATTAATGATACTCACGGTGGAAAATTAGGTAGTATCATTATCACAACTGAGATTTTAAATATAGATGGTGCTATTGTAACAGCTAATAATCATGGAATGTTTGAAGGCAATAGTATTACGCTTAATGCAGATAAAATAAATATAACTGATGGTGGTCTAGTAGTCACCACCGTTTTTTCCGATGGCAATGGTGGCGACGTAAATATCAATGCCAACACAATATCTATAATTGGAAGACGCGCAGGTTTTTTCGTAGAAGGCAACACTGGACTTTTGATTGAGAATAATCAATCTGCTATTAGTAGTGTTAGTTATGGAAAAGGTACAGCCGGCAACACTTCTATTGTTGCTAATAATCTCATTTTAGATGGGCGGGGCGGAATTACTGCTGGTACAGGTAATAAAGGTGCGGCTGGAAATATAAATGTAACGGTAAAAAAATTATTTTTGGGAGCCGGTTCTGAAATTAATAGTAGTAGTGGTGGTTTTTTTGGAAAAAAACTGTTTATTGGACAAGGACCCGGTGGCAATATACACGTTATTGCTACAGATAATATTACCATTTCCGGTCAAGATGATCATGGTTTACCGAGTGCTATTTCTACTAATTCCTTGGGTATTGGGCAAGGTGGGGATGTAAAAGTGGAAACCAATCATCTTAACATTAATGATGGCTCCGCAATTACAGCTAATGCTATGGGAACCGGTAATGCAGGCAATGTTGTTATACAAGCCAATACGATAAATTTAAGCGGTAATGGCACAATTACTACCTCTAGCGAACACGCAACCGGTGGCAATATAACTATCACTGTTCCAAACCGACTATTTTTGCAAGAAGGGCAAATTACTACCAGTGTTCATGGTGGTACCGGTGATGGTGGCAATATCACCATTGAAAATCCCGTATTTGTAGTGTTGAACCAAGGCAAAATTAAAGCCCAAGCCGATGCCGGTCATGGTGGCAATATTCGTATTGTAGCTGACCATTTCATTAAATCTTTCGATAGTTTAATCAGTGCCTCATCAAGATTAGGCATAGATGGCGATGTAGAAATTGATTCACCCAGTGAAAATGTGACCGAAGGCTTGTTAACATTGCCCGTCACGCCCATAGATACAGGTACTTCATCAAAAGACCCTTGTTCCGTCTATTCATGGGAAGAATATATCAATCGTAGCCGTTTTGATATTCACCCCATTGCGGGCAGTCCACCGTCGCCCTACGATTTGACACCCAGTCGTTTATCTAATGCAAAGAAGACGGTTCGCCAATCCAGCGTGATGCCGGAGGAGCAGTTGTTTTAATATGGGAGGCTTGCCCGAAATACCCTTTTTTTTTAAATGGGATTTTTATACCTTATGTTGCCCTTAGAAATAGTATTTTGTGCAAGCCTTGAGTATTAGATATCGACATTTAAGCAAATATGCAAGTACAATATTATGGAGTTTAAGACTAATGAAACAAATACCTTATGGCATATCAAGCTATAAAACTATTCAGCAAAAAAATGCCTACTATGTGGATAAAACTCACTATATTCCACAAATTGAATCCGCCGGTGATTTTCTATTTCTCATTCGCCCCCGCCGGTTTGGTAAATCGTCGCTATTGAGCATGTTGGAATGCTATTATGACATTGCACGGGCTGAAGAATTTGAGGCTTTGTTTGCCGATACCAATATTTATGCTCATCCCACACCTGAAAAAAATGCCCATCTCATTTTGAAATTTGACTTTTCCCAAGTTAACCCTGAAATTGACAAGGTTGAAGCTTCATTTAATGGGCATGTCAAAAATTGCTTTTTCTTTTTTGGTGAAAAATACAAGGCATTTCTTGATGATAGCTATTTTAAAATGATGGAAAGCCATCAAGAAGTTCACCAACAGCTAGAATTTCTGTTGAATTATGTTGGCATGAAAGGGCTTAAAGTTTATGTTGTGATTGATGAGTACGATAATTTCACTAATACGATTTTGGCGATAGCTGGACAAAGCCACTATCAAAAATTAACGCACGGCACCGGTTTTTTTCGATTTTTCTTTAGTGTGTTGAAAGGTGGCACTAATCAAGTTGACGCTGGTATATGTCGTATGTTTATCACTGGCGTTTCACCCGTTACAATGGATGATGTTACCAGTGGTTTTAATATCGGCATAAATATTAGTTTATATCCAAGCTTTAACGAAGTTTTGGGGCTTAACGAACGGGATGTGACGAAGATATTGGCGTATTATCAAGATCATGGCTACACATTACCGGATTTGAATGAAACGCTCGCTCTTATGAAAGTATGGTATGGCAATTACCTTTTTTCAAAAAGGGCTTCAAATCATCTCTTTAATACTGATATGGTGCTTTACTTCTTGAAAAACATCATCGCTTATGAAGCCATTCCTGATGAGATGGTTGATCCCAATATCAAAGTCGATTATGGCAAACTACGCCATTTAATGGTTTTGAATAGGCGACTCAATGGCAACTTTAGTCGTTTAAATGCGATTATCGAAACTGGGCAGATTAATGCTGAGATTGCTACCAGCTTTTCAGTAGAAGATTTAATCAAACCGAATAACTTTATCTCGTTATTGTACTATTTTGGTTTGTTAACTTACCGAGGTGAAGAAGAACTGATTATTCCCAATCGTACTGTTCAGAAATTGATGTATAGTTATTTGCGCGATGGCTATGAAGATGTCGATGTGTTTAGCATTGATTTATGGCAGTTTGCTAATTTGGTTCGTAACATGGCGTATATCGGTGAATGGCAACCAGTGTTTGAATTTTTAGCGAGTGAAGTGGAAAAGCAAACTTCTATTCGTGATTATTTGAGCGGAGAAAAAGTGATCCAAACCTTTTTGTTAGCTTACTTGAACGTGACAGATTATTATATCACGCGGGAAGAAATGGGAAAAGGGTTTGTCGATTTATACCTTGAGCCATTTTTTGCTAAATATGAGAAAGTCAAATATGCTTATTTAATTGAACTGAAATACATCACGCGAGGCGATTTTACAAAAAAATTGCTCCAAGAAAAGATTAAGGAAGCCAAAAATCAACTTCAACAATATGCAACAGATTCACGAGTTATTAAGGGTAATCAGGGTGTTAATTTACGATTGGTGATGTTAATTTTTAGTGGCTGGGAACTGATTCATTGGGAAGAAGTGGCTTATACTTTAAACGGCTGAAATTTGGGCTTTTATGTAGGGTGGGCAAGTTTTTTTTGCCCACCAACAGTTAAAAATAAAGTCTAAATTTTGTAATGATCAAGATGATTCTTTACCCATAAAGAAATCAGATTTTTGAAAAAATCGGATTTCTATACCTTATTATCTATTGTACTATCAAATATCTACATCAGATAAGCCACCTTGTTTAAGCAAGCTGGCACGTACAGTAGATAAACTGTTGTCGTCTTTCTGAATCAAACGAGATAATGTATCAAGCGCATCGTACCATACGCCATTTTCTGCATAAATATAAGGTAATTGCCGCTCATTGGCACCTTTAATGCGTCCATTCAAGAAATTAGATGGTTCAACACGCTTAATTGTGCCACTATCAAAAATATTAATGGACGGATTTTCGGAATCGCAGACGAGTGAAATAGACCACTCATATTGGGTGTTTATGTCCAGTTTAGCATTGTGCTGAACCAGTGACAAGGCTTGTATGCCCTTATTAACCGAGAGATGAAGCGTTTTGTCAATCAACGGTTCTGGAAAGTCAAAAGAACCCGGGGGCATTATCGGTTTTAAAGTCAACTCAAATTGAGCCGATAGGGCTTGGGAGATTGACCAATATAACGTGGGTTGCTCGGAAATCGTATTGCCTATACCAGGGACCAATACGCGCAAAGAAAAATCTTTGCTAATGGATTTACAAGCACCACGAGACACTCCACGGGAAGAACCACGGGAAACCCCACGGGAAACCCCACGGGAACGATTTGCATTTTTCCATTCTGTAATATCAGACGGTGGATTGTAAACAATATCCGCCGCTTGAATGGGCTGACTGGCAGCAATAGAAATTGAAATTCCTGCTGCAAGCCCCAAAGTGAGACTAATAAATTTTGTGTTGCTCATTGTTTTTATCCTCTGTTTAGGCTACTCTATGCACACAACTCGCAAAGTATGGTAGCCCTTTGTCGGGTTACGTTTTTTTGCTGTGCAAAAAAATCTAACCCGACCTACTTTGCTAAAGCCTGTATATTCTTTTAAAAAAAAATCACCTTTACCACAAACACTATTATAAACGAGGAACTCAAAAATGTCTACAAATTTTTTGAAAGTCACTGTTATAGCCCTGGTTTTTAGTCTGACTTTCGATAACTGTATTGCGACGGATGCCTTGCAACAGGGCGAAAACTTTTTTAAGCGTGGTGCAATTGCACAAGCCATTCAGCATTGGGAAACCGCACTGGATGAAACCCAGCTTGAAACCCAGCCACGCATTAAAATATTCATTCGCCTCGCCACGGCTTATCAAAGCAAGGGACATTATGCGACGGCTCACACGTTGCTTCAACAAGCCCAGGAAGAAGCAGATCGTTCAGGCACATTGGAACAACAAATATTGGTTCATAGCCATTTAGGGGATATCTTGCTTGCCATGCAGAAACCGGATGCCGCTAGGGAAAGCCTTGAAAAAACGCTAATCCTTGCTCGGCACCATGATGAGCCATTGATTTTAGCGCATTTATTGAACAATCTCGGCAATACCCTATACGTGTTGCAGGAATATGCAGAAGCCCTGAATGCTTATATAGAAGTCACTGAATTGGCTTTGCGCGGAGGCGATCCGCTTTTGCAAATTCAAGCTTTAAGCAATCAAGTCAGGCTCCATCTTAAACTAAACGATTCCACTGCCAGCCTGACTGCTTTAGAAAAGGCACTTTCCAAAGTACAGGCTTCCCTCGAAAATCATGACAAAGGATTTCATCTGCTTAGTTTAGGGCAATTAGCATTACGTCTTCAAATACATTTTCAAAAGGAATTACCACAAGTAGGCTTGATAGCCTATCGTATTTTCAATGAAGTCCTTAAACTCGCCTCCCAGCAACAAGATAAACGCTTGATGTCGTATGCCAATGGTTTTTTAGGCAAGCTCTATGAGCGGGAGCAGCGTTATCAAGAAGCCATGCAACTAACCCGTCAAGCAATATTTTTTGCCCAAGATTATCCCGATATTTCATACCTTTGGGAATGGCAACAAGCGCGTTTATTAGAAAGCCAACAAGATTTTACAGGTGCCATCAGAGCTTATAAACTGGCACTTGAGCATCTAGATCCCATTAAAACCCGATTATTTATAGGGCAACGCAATACCTTGGAAGTGTTTAATGAACGCATACGCCCGGTTTATTTTGGTTTTGCGGATTTATTGCTCCGTCAAGCGGCGGATATAAAAAAACCTGAAACGAAAACCGCCTTGTTAAAAGAAGCAAGAGAAAAAATTGAACGCTTGAAAGTCATTGAATTACAAGAATATTTTCAAAGTGAGTGTTTTTCTGCTGTTCAGACGCAAGCCACAGAATTAGAAAGTCGCTTAGACAAACATACGGCGATCTTCTATCCCATTTTATTTCCAGATCGTACAGAACTATTATTGAGCCTACCGGATGGTATTCATCAGGTGATCATCCCTGTGGGTGCTGATACGCTGAGGGAAGTCGTGCATCAATGGCGAAAAAACTTACAACTCAGCACGAGTCCCCGTTTTATTAAACAATCAAAGCAACTTTATCAGTGGCTAATCACGCCTATCCTGCCAAAATTAACGGCTCAGGATATCGACACACTCATCATTGTACCGGATGGTCCCCTCCGGACTGTGCCACTGGCAGCCTTATATAATTCCAAGGATAAAAAGTTTCTCATGCACCGCTTTGCTGTTGTCACCACGCCTGGTTTAAATTTGATCGATTCCCGTCCATTAGCTAGGAAAAATCCCCATGTTTTGCTTAATGGTTTATCTGAAGGAGTGCAAAATTTTTCTCCGTTACCCAGTGTACCTGATGAAATCAAGAATATAGAACTTCTATTTGAAAAAGACGATATTTTACTTGATCAGAAATTTTCGCTTGAAAACCTTCACCAAAGTTTGCTAGATACCCCTTATGACGTTGTACACATTGCCTCACATGGTCAATTTGATCGTAATCCGAAGAAAACCTTTCTTTTAACTTATGATAGCAAATTGACAATGGCTCGTTTGCAAGGTTTGTTAGGATTGAACAAATTACGCAAGGAGCCTGTGGAATTATTAACTTTAAGTGCTTGTCAAACGGCGGTGGGCGATGAACGGGCAGCATTAGGGTTGGCGGGTGTTGCGATTAACGCGGGGGCTAGAAGTGTGATAGCCAGTTTATGGTTTGTGAATGATGAATCCACTGCCCAATTGATAACCGCATTTTATCGCAATTTGGTAGAAGAGCAAAGCTTATCTAAGGCTAAAGCCCTTCAAAAGGCTCAACAAAAGGTAGCGGCTACCCAGCAATTTCGCCATCCTGCCTTTTGGGCACCGTTTTTGTTAATTGGAAATTGGTTATAGTCAGGATATTTAATCAGTTTGAGCCAAACCTGCCAGGTTTTAAAAACCTAGCAGGTTTAATTTAAGTTTATTCCCGCGTTGAGTATACCGATGAAATCGGTGGAACTATCTTTTTCCATTATCTTGCCAAGGATGTGAAAAAATTTTTGGCGTAGCCAGCAGTAGAGAGCACCAGTAAATCTAAAAGGCAATAAAAGGCACCTGCACTGACAGGGGGATTGGTGCTGCTTAATCCTAATAGTGGCACCTCTTGATACCAAGTTTTATTATTTTTTGGAGTCCAAATCTGAAGGTTTGGACTCCATAATACCCGATAATTTGTGCTTCAGTACTTAGTAAAAGGCTCTATGTAGAAATCCGATTTTTGAAAAAATCCGATTTCTTGGTTATTATTTAACCTAGTAAATTAATTTCATAAAAGGCTTGACCTTTTTTTTTAGCATTTGGTAACATTGGCATTTCATTAAAAATCATTTATGACGATTAATGATTAACGGGATTATTGATAACTGATAATTAAGAGGTAAATTGACGAATGACAAATCCAAATAGCCCAAAGTGGCTAACACCGTTACTGTTGTTTTACAGTATTTCCTTAATCTCTAATGCTCAAGCAGGTAGTGCTTTAAGTGCTGGTTCATTTCATGCGTGTGGTATAAAAGATGATAGCACCCTGATATGTTGGGGTTATAATGAGTATAATCAAGCTAATCCACCAGAAGGTACATTTACACAAGTCAGTGCAGGAAAGTATTTTAACTGTGCTTTAAGAGTAGATGGTTCAATAGCCTGTTGGGGAAGAGATACCGCTGGTGAAACTTCACCACCACCTGGTCATTATGCTCAAGTTGAGGCAGGCGGTGAGCATGCTTGTGCATTAACAAGTGATGGTACTCCTATTTGCTGGGGAAGTAATAGTAGTAGTCAAGTAGGTTTTCTAACCTCTAATAAATTTCAACAACTGGCTTTAGGTTACAACCATAGTTGTGGTTTAAAAGAAGATGGTACGATAGAGTGTTGGGGAGGAAATAGTGAGGAACAATCAACTGCTATTGATGATGAGACGTTTTCTAGCATTCTAGCAGGATATTATACAACTTGTGGTATCAAAACGGATGGTATTGTGACTTGTTGTGGAGATAATAATAGGAATTATGGGTATTTAACTCAAATTGATTTTAGTATTAGCGACTATACTCTTTGTGGATTAAAAACAGATCATACATTGAGTTGTCCATCAATGAGTTATGTTCCTAATGATAGGTTCACTTATGTTGCTGTAGGTTCGAGCTTTGGTTGTGGAATAAAAGAAGATGGAATGGTAGCTTGTTGGGGAGATAATGGTTCTGGTCAAGCCACGCCACCGGAAGAAACTATTTTGAGAACTGGTACTATACCACCACCAGTTACCAGTTGTACACAACCAGAACTTGACAGCGCATACGGGGCTGGTATGTCAGCCTGTAAAACTAACCCTGCTTCCTGTGGCATTACAACGGGTGGTGCTTGCCCTGTTAGTGATACTTGTCCAGAAATTGAAACTGAACAAGTACGTGCGGAAGGTAAAGATGAAGGAATCGCCACTTGTAGAACGAATCCAGTTTCTTGCGGTATTGTTAATATTCCTAACCTTGATACAATTTCTGGTACCTATTTATTCTTTGAGCCTAATAAAGAAATTAATAGTGCTAATACCGTATTTTATATAGTTGGCGACAAAATTGAAATCGACTTGACGGAAAACTTTGAGCAAGCCAATCGTTCTGAAAAAGTTGACTTATGGGTCATGATTGAATTGCCAAGTATGGAATTAATCTATAAAACGATAACACTTGGCGACTTCAGTCCTATCCCGCAACCTTTTAGAGAGGCTTTAGATTCCACACAAACAACTCACCGTATTTTAGATTTTGAGGTAATAGCTGGTTTCGGCGGAGATTATACCTTTTCAGCTGTCTATGTAGCAGAAGGTAAAAATCCGCTGACAGATGGTTTTTTCGTACTACGTTCTAATGTGGCAAGGTTGAAAACTGTATTGAGTAATCACTAGCTCGTGTAGGGTGGGTAGAAAACCCACCTATCCTTGATAATCATTTGCGGTGGGTTTAGTTACCCACCCTACGTGAGCTTGTTGTTTGAGTTCATGGTAATGCGTGATTAATTTTTGGGAAATTGCCATTGGTTAATGTCCATATAGTTCATTAAAAATCCGATTTTTGAAAAAGTCGGATTTCTTATCATTTAAAATAGGAATCTTTAAAAATGAAAATTGAAACATCCATTTCCTTGTCTGAAGACATTCTTGATGTGATTGACAAACTGTCAGAAAAATACCAAAACCGTTCTGAATGGATTGAAATGGCTTTACGTAGTTTTATCGCTCAAATAACCCACGAAAAAAACGTGCCTGATATTGACATTATTAATAAAAACGCAGCCCGTCTTAATGAAGAAGCTTTAGATGTACTCACTTATCAGGTGGATTTATGAAACGAGGTGAACTTTATCGTGTTGCCAACCCTTCAACAAGAGAGCCAAAAAAGTTTCGGGTTTTCACAGTTGTTAGTCGTCAAGAGTTGATTGAATCACGTTTTGCAACGGTGATTTGTGCGCCCGTTTATACGGTTTATGATGGTTTATCAAGTCAAGTACCTGTTGGGGTGGACGAGGGTTTAAAACATGACAGTAGTATTCATTGTGACGAATTGGTGAGTTTGCCCAAATCTAGGCTAACTCATTTTATTGGCACACTCCCACTTCACAAAATGAAAGCCCTTAATAAGTCACTCTGTATTGCGTTAGATATTTAGCTCGTGTAGGGGGGTAGAAAACCCACCTATCCTCAATAATCATTTGCAGTGGGTTTAGCTACCCAGCCAACGCGAGCTTTGGTTTTGACTTTGACCTGGCAGGTCTGTTTTTGAAGTTGACTAAATTATTTTGATTTGAATCAATTCCATTTAATGATTCCAATGCCACTCAAATCAATTAAAAAAATTCGTTTATTTCGTCAAAATTCGTTATACTACTGTAGAATCATGTATTTATTTTGGTTTGGCTTATTATTGATAATAAAAACTATATCAGTTCTCTATTAAGGAATATTAATATGTCTTCATCTGATTCAGAAGAGAGCGCATTGCTCACATTTCATGAACCATATCATCGTTCAATCATACGCAAATTTAGAACGATTCCAAACTTCGTTTTTGTCACTATATTGGCGGTGATAGTTGGCATTGGTGCTGGATTTGGTGCCCTGTTTACTGAATGGCTAGTTGAAGAAGTACACCACATTTTCTTTGAAAAAAAGTTGTGGGGATTATTAGAAAGCCTGGGTATGTTTCACTTGATGGTGATTCCGGCGATTGGTGCGCTGATTTTTGCACCTATTATCATACTTTTTGCGCGTGAAGCTAAAGGGCATGGTGTATCTGAAGTACTAGAAGCGGTGTCCGTTCATGGCGGTCGTATTCGCCCACGAGTGGGTATCATCAAATCACTGACCTCGGCACTTTGTATTGGCACAGGGGGTTCGGTTGGGCTTGAAGGACCTATTGCCCAAATTGGTTCAGCTATTGGTTCCGCCGTTGGGCAATTTTTTTCTTTGCACGAAGATAGAATTCGTTTGCTATTAGCGTGTGGCGCAGGTGCAGGTATTGCGGCAACCTTTCATGCCCCATTTACGGGGACGATTTTTGCTCTGGAAATCATTTTAGGTCATCTTGAAGTGGGATATTTTAGTGCTATTGTTATTTCAGCGGTGGTGGCTGATACGATAGCTCAAGCCTATAAGCTTCCAATCATACCGCCTATGGCAGAGTATACTTTAGTCAGCAATTGGGAATTATTATTGTATGCAATATTGGGTATAGCGGTTGCCTTTGGAGCCATTGCATTTACTAAAACTTTACGCACGATGGAAAAATTGTGGGAAAAAGTACCTGTGACTGACTTTTTAAAACCGGCATTGGGCGGCTTAGTATTAGGCATGATTGGTATGATTACCTTTTTCCACTCTGATGGTATTCCCCGCTTTTATGGTTTAGGCTATGAAAGTATTTCTCATGCGCTAAATGGTGTACTTCCCTTCACGCTGGTGTTTTCATTATTTTTTATTAAAATATTGACCACGAGCCTAACTTTAGGTTCAGGTGGCACCGGGGGAACTTTTACGCCTTCATTATTTATGGGCATCATGTTAGGTTCATCTTTTGGATATGCAACTAATCTGCTATTCCCGGAAATCACCGCACCTACCGGTGCTTATGCACTCGCTGGCATGGCTGCTTTTTTTGCCGCCGCAGCTCATGCGCCCTTTACCGGTATTTTAGTCGCATTTGAAATCACCCAATATAATTTTCACTTGGTGTTACCAATTATGCTCACAGCGGTAGTCGCAACCATAATCGCTCAAGCGATTAGCCCCAATTCAATGTACACCAGCAAATTGGTTAACCTTGGTATCAAAGTCAGAAGAGGTGCGCCGGGGCAAGAGCTTTTCGTGATGGATGGTATAACGGTTGGCGAAGCCATGAGTCAAAATGTTGAAACGGTTACTTTAAACATGCCCGTTTTCAATTTGATGGAAAAATTTGATCAAAGTCATCGTCATGGTTTTCCCGTTGTTGATAAAGCTGGGGAATTAGTCGGTGTAGTTAGTATTAAGGATTTAGACACTGCGATAGCGGCGGGTAATCTTTCCAGACGAACTGTAGCCGATATTGCAACCACTTCTGATTTACTGGTGGCTTATCCTTATGAACCGATGGGGGCAGCCTTGCAACGCTTAGGTGTTCGTGAAATCAGTCGATTGCCGGTAGTTGAAGAAGAAGGTTCACGGAAATTGGTTGGTATTGTATTGCGTACTGATATTATTAATGCTTATCATAAGGCGCTGATTAAGCGTAAAGAAATTAAAGAAAAAACTGAGTCTTGATATAAAAAAAAACCGTTTTTTCAAAAAACGGGGTTTCTATTCTAGCAGCCTGTTGGATTAATCCACTAACTGTCATTAGGCAATCTCTCAACCACCTTAATCGTCTCCAAGCTCACTGTGATAATCTTTTTCACTAATTCCAGAATATAGTCATCATCTTCTTCACGGTTAGGATCATTGACTATGCCGCTTTTTTTATCGACTTTGACGCGATATTGTTCGATTACCCATTCAAGGGCGGAGCGATTACCAAGCTTATAATCAAAAACTTCTTTAGGGATAACCTCTAAGGTGAGAAAATCATTATAGATCAATTTTTTCTTATCTTGAGAAAGGCGCATTTTTTCTACTCGCAGACTGAAAGGCACTTTATGATTTTCAATCATTTTGAGTGGGTAGGGTGTAGCATGTTCATAGTTGAGGTGTAAATCCGCTAATTTTTCACCTGATTTTGAAAATGACCAAAAATCCGCTGCCATTGGTAAGCGTGGAAATTCGCGCTTGAGGTTGGCTGCGTATTTTTCACGATAGCCGGGGTGATGGAGTAGTCCATAAGCGTAGTGAAAAATAGCCCATTTGGTGATGGTGTTGTCTTGGTAGTGTTGGCGGTAGTGGGTTAATGCCCAGTCTGTGATGTTTTCTGTGCGATTTTTGCCGTTTTCATTGTATGTGTAGAGGGGAAAACATTGTGTTTGTCGTCCTCCATAATGCAAACATGGTATATGAGCCGCAATCTGTACAGAAAATGGAATTTGTGCCTCATTGACAACACAAATCACCCTATTTTCATTTTCAGTAGTGGGTGTGGGAAAGAATTTAGGAAAAAGATAAACGGCATCATTCATCACTCTATCAAAAAACAAGTTAGAGCGAGTGAATGGACGATAAATGGATATTCTAATTTTCTCCTCTAAAAAATTCGCTTTCCGTCCTCTTTTTAAATGATTTTTTAAGCCAAGTGACCAACTAATTTGGCTATTATCATACAAAACAAAATCATCAACCTTAACTTGCTGGTTATCTTTCTTTGCCCATTTTTCAACATGCTCATTATAGGCATCAATAGTACGCTGCATATTTTCAGCAAGGTTTTTTTGATTAAAGTTATACGCCCAAGCATCCCGATGGGTTTTTACGCCATTGCTAAAAATGTTAAAAATCACCCCCTCAATTTCCGTCTTAGTCGCCTTCGTTTCTTTCGTGCCTAACGGCAAAAACTCATCAAATTCCGAATGCAAGCCCTCAGTTAGCCAAGTGTGTTTTTTGTCAACGACAACTCGCTCCATTTGAACATTGGCATAATTCTCAGTATTATCAAGAAATGCTTTCTTTTCCTGAGATTTTAAATAATCATCAACAGAATAAACAAAAATTTCAGCTTGCGGTTTGGGTTGTTTGTGTTTGATAAAAAATGTAATGCCAGTACTAACGCGAATCATATCATCAAAGACATTACCGCCTTCTTGACGGCGACGCTCTCCAGAAGTGCGAGCATTACCTTTTAAATTGATATGATAGATTGTAGAAAAATCTTTCCCTAAATGCTGACGCATCCCATCAAAAGCAATATTATCCAAAAAACCATTATTAGTCACAAAAGCAACAATTCCTTCATCACCAATTCTATCCGATGCCCACCGAATAGCCTTTACATAAGGATCAAATAAAGCATTTTTATTAGTCGCCTTAGAATCCTTACTATAAGTCTCCCTCACCCGCCCATCAATCACATCATACTTGCGATTTTTATTATTGTCATTTTCATTAACCTGCCCTACATTATAAGGTGGATTCCCAATAATCACAAAAAAATCAGTCTTTTTTTGCTTTTTCACCCGCTCCGTATTTTCTGGCGCAAACAACGCAACCTGCTTATCCTTCGCCAACTCAAAGGTATCCGCCAAACAAATTCCTTTATAAGGTTGATATTTTCCCATCAAATCCAAATACTCATGCTCAATATTCATTGAAGCGATATAATACGGCAACAGCATCACCTCATTACAATGCAACTCTTTAGCATATTTTTCTTTTAAAGCTAAACGACTTTGAGCCGCTATTTCGCGCATAATCCGCACAATAAAATTACCAGTTCCCACAAACGGATCAAGAAAATGCACTCCCCGACTGGCTAAAGACTTTCCAAACTCCTTTTGTAAAATCTCATCAATCGACTTCACCATAAAATCCACAATCGGCTGCGGCGTATAAACAATTCCATGCGTATCTGCCACCTTAACCGAAAAGCCTTGAAAAAACCGCTCATAAACCGTATTCAAAAAGTGCTGCTTATAATCATACTCATCAATTGTCGCAGCAACATCCTCTAAAGCCTTATAAAAATACTTTAGTTCATCAAAAAAAGCATCGCGGTTGAAAGATTGCGCCGTGAGCTTATCAATCACATTCTCAATTTCACGGGCAATGATATTGCGCTTGGCAAAATCAGGATGATTGAAAATACGGCGAAAAACGCGCTCAGTGAGTAGATGCTGGATCAACATCTCCTCAATAGCTGCGTCGGTTAAATTAGGATTAATCGCTTGATGGCATTGATCGGCAAAACGGTTAAAAGCAGCTTGAAAGTCTTTATCGTCATCACGCGCTTGGTGAATTAAGCCTAATAGTTTTTTTGATAATTCTGGCACCCGGCTTTTAAACTCCTGGGCTGCTAAATCCCACCGCTCATATTCTGGACGTTTGAAATTAAAAAACGCGGCTAATATTTTGACCAAATTAGCCGGTTCAGCTAAAGATAAATCTAAAATCTCGCGCCCATTCTGATATAAAATGGCACGATCTGGTGCCTGAAAAATAATATTATCATCAGGGTAATGATCCTGATAAAGCTTTTTTTGAACCTCTTTACTTAAATCATCCTTAGAATCTTTAGCCTCCCAATAGCCGCGAGGAATGTTGGCATTGTCAAATAGTACGCCATCTAAACGAATGCGCTTTTTGCCCCTATTTAAGGTATTTTCTTGAGTTAATATCCATTGAGATTGTTTAGCAATCGCCTCTAAAAGATGCTGAAAAGCAATTTTGACTGTGCCCTCATGGGCTTGCCCTAAGCGCTCAAATTCTTTGAGTTCTTTATAGTAGGCTTGGAGGTGTTTTTGTTTTGGGGTTATTTTAAACATAAATAGCCACGATAAGTATTTGATTGGTTACTATTAAGGTAAAATATTTTTAAATAACTAAACCTGACAGGTTTTGGAAACCTGTCAGGTTTGATTCAACTCATTCTTCACCCAGCTCAAGCAGTTTCTTGAGGTTTCATCACCGGCGCATAAAAAACAGCCCCAAATATTTTAATCAATCCCCACAACACTAACAGTGGAAATAAAATCGTTTCAAACAAAAACAAAGTAATCAACTTAACAATTTGACTAACAATCTGTTCTGAATCTTTTTTAAGTTTTTCCAAACTCGCATTGGGCGAAGCAGCCGCTTCTTGAACCGAGATTTCCGCAATTTTTTCTTTAGAAGCTTCAATGCTTTCTATAGCTGTATCACGTTTGTCTGCTAGAAAAACGGCAGAAATATGTGAACCTATCAGCCCTGTCACCGGAATGGCAAAACGTATTAATAAAACCAATAAAAGTAACTTATAAGCCAAAAGGCGCATACGATGTTTGGACGTTTTTGTCCTGGTAAAAAGACTCAATAATACCAAAAACAGTGCTGGTAAAATGACATAAGTCAAATTGACAGCAATACCAATTTCCATCAACAACTGTTGTATACCTATCGCCACAGTCACAAGCAACATAATCCAGGAAAAACGTTCTACCAAATCATTCACCGGATCAAGTACTTCCCCCAATGACAGCTCACCAATAAAGGGCGTTATGGTAAAACTTTGCATTACCGAAAGCGTCGCATTAAGGGCACGGGCAATTAAAAATGCGGCACCCGCTTTCTGCATAGTATCATCAAGATAAGTTATACTTTGTTGTTCCATGCCACCGGTAAACTGATTATGGCTAATTTCCTGCCAACCCACGGTGATTAATACCAACATACACAAAATAAGTAATAAACTGACCTCTGCTTTGATTCTCTTGTCTGCATGACCAAAAACTTTGCTCACAGACGATTGGCTAGTCTTAGTTTTCACATTAATTCTCCTTTGAATGTTTTGGAGTCCAAAGCTTTAGCTTTGGACGTAGATACTAATGTTGATGCGAATGTTGATGTGGTGGCAACCTATCAATACTCCCATCCAAATAAGCGATTATCGCTTTTTCCGGTTCTTTTTCCTGGGTAATAATCGCTTCAACGCCTTTCGCATTCAACCGGTTTATCAAACCCATGCCCATACCACCAGTGATAAAAACTTGTATATCATCTAGGGGATGTGCTTGATGAGGGGAACTTTCATGGAAAGCTTGTTCTTTTGAAAGTTCCAATAAAGCTTTCTCACCAATTACTTTACCATCCTGAATTTCATAAATCCAAAATTTACGACACCGTCCCGCATGTTCTGTGATTTCGTGTCTGTTTTGACTAGTGACTGCTATTTTCATATTGCTATCAATCCTATAAATGTTCAGAAAAATAATTTAACTTCGGTTTTGCAAATGAACAGCTTTTAAAAAAGTTAATGCCCCCAGTAATCCGGTTATTTTGCTTGACATTTGACAAGCATATTTTATAAATGTATAGTTTCACAGGGCGATAAACAGTCTAAATCCGAAATTTTGACAATTTAAAGTATATATTATACGCTCGCTTATAAAAAAATGCTAATTTAAATATTGAATTAAAGGATAAAGTCATGAAAATGATATTAGCTATGAGGCTCTTATGTATAGTATTTTTACTAACGGCTTGTACCCAAGAAGTACCAAAGCAACCACTGAAAATCGGTATCAATTTTTGGCCAGGCTATGCCCATGCCTTTATTGCCGAAAAACAAGGTTTGTTTAAGAAATACGGTGCAGAGGTGGAACTCGTTTTTAAGTCTGAAATGACTGAAATGACACAACTGTATAAAGACGGAAAATTGGATGGCGTGTTTAGTGTCTTATCTGATGTGATCATGTTCAATGCGAAGGAATTACCAACGCAAATCGTTTATATCGCCGACTATTCAGATATCGGAGATTCAATTATTGGGTTGCCAGAGTTTCAAAGTTTGGCTGATTTGAAAGGTAAAACAGTTTCCTTTGAAGGAATCAATACTTTTTCACATTTGTTGGTTGTGAAATTGTTAAAAAAAGCAGGTGTGAAAGAAGGTGAATTTCAATCTGCTAACTTATCTGCTTCAAAAGTTTTAGCCGCTTTGGAGGCGGGTGACATAGATGCCGGTTTGCTTATTCTTATTTTATACAGGCAAACAAGCTACTGAAACCCAAATCAAAGAACGTTTACAAGAACGTGCCGAGCATCTGATAGATAAAATTGATAGAACTTTATTTGAACGATTTGCTGATATCCAAGTACTGGCTCAAGATTCAATTTTTAAAACTCAATATCTGACTCCCCTTGAAATCACACAGCATCTCATTAACTATCGTAATGCTTATAAAATTTACGTTTCCTTATCATATTATGATGCCAACAGGATAAGAAAGGCTGACACTGCCGGTTTATCACTTGGAAAACAGGCACCCCATTCACGATGGGTGCAAGATGTTTTCGATAACGGGATTGTCAGTGTGGGAGCAGATATTCATTTTGTAGAAGATTTGCAAAAAACAGTACTCTTTGTAGCGGCACCGATACGAAATGAAACAGGAGAATTTTTAGGAGCCGTGGTTGAGCATATGCTATTGGATAGGATATATCTTTTGGATAATTTGAGTGATGAGCAAGTTATACAATAGCTAAAGAAAAAGGATATTTAATTTTTCCTGGTAACCAATGGACACTCATTGTACATTATCCTGTTGAAGCTGCTTTTACAGCACTCGCTGCCTTATATAACCAAGCGATTACTGCCGGTTTTGGACTTTGACTGCTTGCCCTGATTGGTATGTTCTTTTTTTCGCGTCGGATTATAAAACCAATCACTAATTTAAAAGAAGCAGCACAAAAATTAGGGCAAGGGGATTTCAAAATAAGAGTACCGGTATCATCCAAAGATGAAATTGGGCAACTGTCAGATGTTTTTAATCGCATGAGCGATTTGCTCGAAAAGCAAGTGAGTGACTTAGAAACATCACAACTTGAAGCTAAAAAAGCTAATCAAGCCAAAAGTGCATTTTTAGCTAACATGAGCCACGAATTACGAACACCGCTCAATGGAATTTTAGGCTATACGCAAATTCTTAACCGTGATAAAAAACGAAATGACAAGCAACGCGAAGGTATTAATATTATTCATCGTAGTGGCGAATATTTATTGACATTGATTAATGATATTTTAGATTTATAGCATTTCCCGTTTGAATAAACGACATAACAAACCTTCAAGGTTTTGGAAACCTTGAAGGTTTTTGTACTCCACCTAATCGGGAAACGCTATAAATATAAGTTTGAGCAGGAAAATGGAATAGTTATTGTTAATGAAGAAAGTTATACATCTAAAGCCAGTGCGTTGGATTTAATAGTATTTCTTTAAGCCTTCTAACTTTCCCAAGCTTCGGCTTGGAAACGCCTGTGATGACTTGAATCAATCCGTTTTTTCCTGAATCCGTTGTACTCATCAGTTATAAAAAGGTACAAACTTTTGAACCAAATTCATCAATAAGATAAACAATCAAACTCTTTGTTCTTGGTCAAGAATGTTCACCTGTGGTATGCAGCCTTTCTCTCTCATCCAATCCTTCTGTTCTTCTTTTGACAAATTCGCAGGTATCTGATATAAGATAACCTCGTTATAAGTCATATCGCCCTTGCGCTTTATCAGGTAGAGTTTGCCCGATTGAATAGGCATACGTTTTATTTGCCAGGGCCAAGCCAACGTCTGCTTCGATGCGGACCAACGCAATTCAACTTCCTTGTGACTGACACTGTCTTTTATAAATACCCAATCCACCCATTCTGCGCGTTTGTCTTCCGACAACCATAGACTCACGTTTTCAGGCTGAACATAGCAAAATTTGCTAGTTTCACAAATGTTGAGTGCCCAAATATCAGGCGAAGTACCACAATCACCCCGTCGGCGATTACTATATTTTTCAGCCAACAGCAAAGGCTGTTCGCCTTGAGTATAGATAGGAATTGTGCGGTCACTATTTTCGTTAGCGATGGCAGTGTTAAAACTTAAGCCAAGTGCTAAAATGAGCCCCGTATGTGATAATGACATAATTTAATACCTCCTTGATGAAAGTTGGTATTATTTATGCAAAATATTTGCCTATCATCATGAGTCTATAATTTTTATAACTGTTCTATCAGGAATTAATTTAAAAATATTGGAATATCCTAAATTTATTATTTTTTATTTAAATCTTAATCTTAAATCTTAATCTTAAATCTTAATCTTAAATCTTAATTCTAATTTAAAATGAAAACCTATCTTCTTATTATCATTTATTTAATTTCAATCCTATCAAGTTTCCCTGTATTGGCTAAAAAGCCACTGGTGAAATTTGAACATCTTACCATTAAGGAAGGTTTATCTCAAAGCACCGTTTATTGCATTTTGCAGGATAGCACCGGATTTATGTGGTTTGGTACTCAGGATGGGCTCAATAAATATGATGGTTATGAATTTACGGTTTACCGACATCATCCGCAAGATCCTAATAGCTTAAGTCATAACGAAGTTTTTGCCCTTTATGAAGATAGTCAGGGCATATTATGGATTGGTACCCGTAGCGGATTGAACCAATTTGACAGCAAACAAAACAAGTTTATCCATTACTCCCATAATCCACAAGATTCAGATAGCCTAAGTCACGACGAAGTTTGGTCAATTTATGAGGATAATCACGGCATTTTGTGGATTGGTACCAACGGTGGCGGACTGAATCAATTTAACCGTCAAGATAATACCTTTGTGCATTTTCAGCATGATCCCCAAAATTCCGATACACTCAGTCATAACACCGTTTGGCCTATTTACCATGATAAAAAAGGGGTGTTATGGATTGGTACCGACGGTGGAGGGCTTAACCAGTTTGATCCTCAAACGAATCAGTTTAAGCATTATTTGCCCGATAGCCAAGAGCCTGATAGTAATGCGATTAGTACGATTTATGAGGATCAAACCGGTCTATTATGGATTGGCACGATTAAGGGGCTTTACCAGTTTGATCGTCAACAAGAACGATTTACTTCCTACTTTCACAATCCAAAAAATCCTAACAGTTTAAGTCATAATACGGTTTTGGCTATCATTGAAGACAATCTAGATCGTTTATGGATTGCAACGGATGGCGGGGGACTTAATCTATTTGACCGTCGAACTCAACAATTTGAGCATTTTAAGCATGATTCGCAAAATCCTACAGGTTTGAATAATGATGCTGTTCTATCGCTTTATAAAGATGCAGCGGGTTCATTATGGGTAGGAACGGGCGGTGGCGGAATCAATCAATTTAATCAAAGGCTTGAAAAATTCGTGCATTATTTTCACGATCCCAAAAATCCTAATAGCTTAAATAAAAACCATGTTTTATCAATTCTTGAAGATCGAGATGGTTTACTGTGGGTGGGTACTCAAGGCGGTGGTTTAAACCAATTTGATCGTCATGCACAAAAGGTGACACATTATTTACATGATGCACAAAATTTCAACAGTCTTAGCCATGATGATGTTTGGTCATTGGCACAGGATAGTTCAGGCACTTTATGGGTTGGCACCTTTGGTGGTGGCTTAAATCGATTTGATCGTGAACTTAATAATTTTGTGTCGTATCGTCACGCTCCTGATGAACCCACGAGTTTAATTAATGATTATGTGCTATCTATTTATGAAGATAGTACAAAAACATTATGGATTGGTACACGAGAAGGCTTAGAGCAATTTGATCGTCAAACTAATCGCTTTATCCATTATTTACATGATCCCCAAAATCCAAATAGTTTAAGTGATAATTCCATTTTGTCCATTTTTGAAGATCATACTCAAACCCTGTGGATTGGTACAACAAAGGGATTGAACCGATTTGATCAAAACAAGTTTGTGCGTTATCAACACGATGCGCAAAATCCTATCAGCTTGAGCCATAATGAAATTTCAACCATTTATGAAGATAAGACAGGCACCTTGTGGATAGGCACTTGGGGCGGTGGATTGAACAAATTTGATCGGGAGACAGAACGTTTTTATGCTTATCGTGAAGCCGATGGCTTAGTGAATAATGTCATTTATGGCATTTTAGAAGATCAACATGGCAATCTTTGGCTCTCTTCAAACAAAGGTATTTCTAAATTCAACCCCAAAATGGAAACATTTAGGAATTATAATGTTTTAGATGGATTACAAAGCAATGAATTTAATTCAGCTTACTATAAAAGTTCGCGTGACGAGCTATTTTTTGGGGGCATCAATGGTTTTAATGCCTTTTATCCTGAACGTATCCAGGATAATCCTTATATTCCGCCTATTGTGATTACGGATTTTAAAATTTTCAACAAATCTGTTTCTTCAGGCAACGATTCGCCCTTACAACAACACATTAATCGCACCCACGAAATGATCTTGTCTTACAAACAATCGTTTTTTTCATTTGAATTTGCGGCTTTAAATTTTTTGCGCCCTGAAGAAAATGAATATGCCTATCAATTAGAAGGCTTTAATAAAGATTGGAATAAGATAGGCTCAAAACGCGAAGCAAATTATACCAATGTACCACACGGCACTTACCAATTTCGCGTTAAAGGCAGCAATAACGATAAAGTCTGGAATGAACAGGGTACAACAATAAAAATAACCATTTTACCGCCGCCCTGGCAAACCTGGTGGGCTTATACTTTATATGTTATCATTATCTTGACGATTATTATTAGCTATGTTCGGCTCCAAAAACAAAAACTACGGGAAAAACAGCAAGAATTAGAACGTGAAAAGGCGATAGCGGCTCAATTAAAAGAAGCTGATCGACTAAAAGATGAATTTTTAGCGAATACCTCTCACGAGTTACGCACCCCACTCAATGGTATTATTGGCATTGCCGAATCCCTTGTTGACGGGGCGGCGGGCGCATTAAATGCTTCAGCCAATACCAACTTAGGCATGATTGCCTCTAGTGGACGGCGGCTTATGAGCCTGGTTAATGATATTTTAGACTTTTCTCGTCTCAAACAAAAAGAACTTGATTTACAACTCAAAACGGTGGATATCCGAACCATCGCTGAAATCGTTTTGAAACTGAGTCAGCCCTTGATTGGTCAAAAAGAGGTACAACTCATCAACGCCATCCCGGCTGACTTACCTTCCATTAATGCTGACGAAAATCGTGTCCAACAAATACTATACAATCTAGTAGGCAACGCGATTAAGTTCACAGATAGTGGCAAAATAGAAATTTCCGCTAAAATTGTCAAAGAATTAGACTCATCGGAGGAGCGGTTAGCGATTACGATTTCAGATACAGGCATTGGCATTGCAGAAGAAAAAGTCGGTCGTATTTTTGAAGCCTTTGAACAAGCCGATGGCTCAACAGCACGGATTTACGGTGGCACCGGTTTAGGACTCGCGGTGACTCAACAATTAGTCCAATTGCATGGAGGGCAAATGCAAGTTCAATCACAATTAGGCGAAGGCTCACAGTTTACTTTCACTTTACCTTTATCCACAGGGGAAACCGACAGCAAATCCCTATCATCGCCCATTTTCAGTGATTTGTCAAGCAATATACCAGAAAATACACAACCGCCTGTTGAAGAAGCTCAGTCGCCTGAAGAACCTCAGTTAGCTGGTGTAGAAACCACAATCGAACTATTAAAAATTTTTATTGTTGATGATGACGCAGTGAATAGACAAGTCCTCATCAACCATCTATCATTACAACAAAATTATGCCCTCACGCAAGCCAGTTCCGGCGTTGAAGCACTGGCACTGATGAAAGAAGGATATAAGCCAGATTTGATTTTGCTGGATGTGATGATGCCACATATCAGCGGCTACGAAGTCACGGAAGAAATTCGTCAAACCCAGCAAGCCAATGAATTGCCTATTTTATTATTAACAGCGAAAAATCAAACCAGTGATCTCGTCACGGGACTTGAAGTCGGTGCAAATGATTATTTAACCAAACCGGTTTTCAAAGAGGAACTCTTAGCCCGTATCAAAACCCATCTGAACATTCAGCAACTGAAAGCAGAAAATTTGCGAATGAGTGCTGAACTGGATGTGACGCGCCGCTTACAACAAATGATCTTGCCCAATGATCAAGAACTGGAACAAGTGGCAGGATTAGAAATTGCAGGCTTTATGGAACCAACCGAAGAAGTGGGTGGCGACTACTATGATGTGCTTCAACATGAAGGCTGCATCCTTTTTGGTATTGGTGATGTCACCGGGCATGGTTTAGAAAGCGGTGTCTTAATGCTCATGGCACAAACAGCGGTGCGAACCTTGCTGGAAAGTGAAGAAAAGGATCCTGTCAAATTTTTAAATATCCTTAATCGAACCATTTATAAAAATGTCCAACAACGGATGGGCGTTGATAAAAATTTAACCCTTTCCCTACTAGAATATGTTCCACATTCTGAAAAAGGCGGGATTTTACATATCAGTGGACAACATGAAGAACTGATTATTCTGAGAAAAGATGGCACCTTGGAACGTATTGATACGATTGATTTAGGATTTCCCATTGGAATCGTCGAAAATATTACGAAATTTATCGCACAAATGCAGGTGCCATTAAATCCTGGCGACGTTGTGGTACTCTATACTGATGGTATTACCGAAGCAGGAAATGAAGAAGATGAACTGTATGGTATGGAACGATTTTGTGAGCTAATACAACAATATGGACAAAAGTCAGTCCATGAACTCTGTCAAGCTATCATTGATGATGTGCGACAACATATTGGAAATAATAGGCTGTTAGATGATATTACCTTATTGATAATCAAGCAAAAATGAGTTATCAATTATTTCAGTTATCAGTTATATTTTAAACGCTTTGTACAGGAAAAAATTTTAAGAGGGCAACCCGACGGATTGCCCCTACAGGTTATGACGGTTTGTAGGCTGCACACCCTTGTGCCGTTGCCCTTAATGAGCTTGCATAAATTCAAACAACGTCATGTTGAGCGTGAATATCTTGCCATTTCTGACGATTTTTATAGTGACAGAACGCCCCATCTTGCTATAAAAGAGGGCTAATTTCAAATCAGCTAAGTTTTTAATGGTTTGCCTTGCTAATTGGATAATAATGTCACCGACTTGTAATCCTGCCCTTTTTGCCGGCGTATTGTCACTGACGCTGGTAATGATAACTTGGTTATCTTTTTCTTCTATCCCAATTCCAAGCTTAGGTGCCATTTTCACTTTGAGTTCTTCAGTTTGGAGAATATAATCGGCGATGCCCTTGTCTATGGCTTCATCTTGCACAATGGTAGTGAATGATGCCGGGATACGCCGAAATAAGCGGTTAGGTATTCCATATTGGTACATGATATGTCCATTGCCCGCTAAAACAATTAATTGCGTATTGGGATGTTCTGTGAGAAATTGATAGGCAGATTGCGCCATAGTTTCATCCCAAAGGACTTGAGTCTGCAAAAAATAGTTAAAATCCTGATGTCCAAAAAGCTCTTTATGAGTTAGAAAGACTTGATACAAATCTTGCCGATAAGCGTCATTAGACAAATCTAGCCCGCCGGCAGGTAACTGTTGCTTTTCCTCAATGGTTAAACTGTCTATACCTTGACGAATGACTCTATCCGTGATGCGCTTATCTATGTTCAGGGCGATCAGGGGAATGCCCTTATCTTTGACATAATCTATAATGGGCTTATAAAGATTATAGTCAATGCGCCAGTTATTGAAATACTGTGATTCTTTGAGAAAAGTCCGCTCATCAATTTGCCCAGCGAGATAATCATCCAGTATCCCTTGATAAGGTATTTGGAACATTTCCATACCAACAGCTATTTTGGCACCTGCTTCATGGCGTTCCTTGATCACTTTCAATTGGTTTACATGATGAGCCATTAAATCATGCTGTTCACCCAGGTAAATCACTTGGGAGTCCTGAATGTTGGGTATAATATCATTCAGCGTTGCTACCTTATCGGGCTGTAGCGCGTAGCTGGGAGAACGAGTTAATAAGGGCATACCCTTGATGGAATCGGTAATGGTTTTAGCCGTATTTAGACCACCGGTGAACGCCAACGTACTATATTTGCCATAATGAGACAGTTTTCGCGCCACGGCTTTGACTTCATCCGCATTTTTAGCCTGCAAGAGGGCAATCACTTCCCGTTCATTATAGGGATTTTTATGGATAACCACGCGCACCCCATCTTCTGTGGAGGTTTGTTTGCCAAATAATGGCTCTACCATCGGGGTATCAAAACCCATGATAATGAAGGAATGCGCTTTTAATTGCTCGAACTTAATTTCTTTTGCTGCCATTAATGTGATATTATCAATCCCTAAAGCATCAATAAGTGGTTGATATAACTCACTTTTTTCTGGAATACTGGCGACAATGACATTGTTATTACCCATGAGTCTTCCCACGGTAGGGGAAATTTCTTGGGGCAATAATTGCCGCATGATGTTGTAGTCTTCATCAATAACCACTTTAGTAGGTATTTCATCTAATTGTAAATTAATGCTTTCAATCTCGCTGCTAATATCAACAAAGCGTTGTGTTTTACCCGCAGCCGAATGAATGGTTATTGGCAATTGCAGATTATAGGGGGCGGTATGTTGTACCAAGGTAAATGACAGCGTGATTTGACCCGATACCATAAGCAATTTAACGTCTTTTGCCGAGAGATGAGGAATATCCTGGCGATTAGCTACCCATTGTGTAAAGTATCCAGACAGATTTTCCCCGGTGGCTTTTTCAAAAGTCTGCTGTATATCGTGCCAAGATGCCACGCGAAATGAATGCTGTTGAATAAATTCACGCATTGCCGCAAAAAAAATATCATCGCCATACTGCTTTCTTAGCATAAGAAAAATCATGGCGGCTTTACCATAGCCAATCGCCCCGTATGCCTTATTATGATGACGAGATTTAAAAGCACTCACGGGAATCGCATTCTGAGTATTAACATAAGCGTGGTAATCTAGCATGATTTGCTTACGATAAGCGACACCTCCACCGTTCAGATCAGCGTAGTGCAGATCAGCTAAATAACTCGTGAGTCCTTCCGCCCAATTACCTGTGTCATAATCAATAAATACCGAATTACCAAACCATTGGTGCAGAATTTCATGCCCCAACGACGTTTTCACAATAAAAGGTAAACGCACAATGGCGCGTCCTAATAAAGTATAGGTTGGCATTGAATAGCCGGTGGGAAAAATATTTACAACGATAGCAAAGCGTTTGTATGGATACGGGGTGAGCATGGTTTCATACATCGCCAAATACTTTTTACTGTATTCTATATAGGTTTCCGCCAGATGAGCCTCTTCTGGAAAAAAATAGGCTTCGATAGCAATGTCTTTATAAGCACCTGTTTTTAAAACGTAATTTTTGGAGGCAGCTAAATTTAATGAATCTAACGGGTGATTAAACTGAAACTGAAAAGTGGAAGTTGTTTCAGTCTGTTGGACATCCACCGAATCTGCCTCAGAAATCGCCCGAAAACCATTCGGCAAGTTGACGGAAAGTGCATATTCCACTAATCCCTCTTGTTGTGGATACCAATTCCCGGATGTTAAAAAAACGTTATCTTGATCAATAACCTGTGTATCATCTAACAGGGCTTCATAGCAGATAACGATTTCTTGATCCGCTTGAAATTTTAAAGTGAGTTGCCCAGTATCTGGAATAGTGGCTTTACCATCTACCGTTAGATGAGATAGCTTCTTAACAGACAATGTCATTGCCTGATCTTCGGCTGCCCTTAGATGGGCAATACCGGTCAAGGTTTTGCTCTGGGTATCAATTGTGACATCCAGCATATAACGTATATTGGTTCCCCATCCTATCAATGGCAAAACCATCATAATCAAAAAAATCAGTCTTGTTACTAAATGCATAAATCGCTCCCGTTAAAAGTTGAAATTATGTAGAACCCATTCAAAAAATCCGATTTTTCCAAAAATCAAATTTCTACTTTTTTGCACCGACATATTATACCATGATTTTTTTTGAAGGAAAATCCACACATCATTTTTTAGCCCAAAATTTTAGCCCAAAATAGTATTTCTAATGGTACTCTATTTATTTTCTTCGTGAACAAAAAAACTTGAACATCAAGTATAATAATAGTATAGACTTGATAAAATCAGATTTATTTGAGTATCCACCAAACAACCTGCTAAAAAAACGATTCATATCGTTGTAAAGTGACTTAGCTCGAAAGGAGATTTTTATGAAGAAAAATTTTAATATTGCCGGTCCCTGTCACCCAAATGAACACTATATGTTACCCACACAGGAACGCTGTGTGGGACTCATTGATTTAATTGAGCAAAACCAATATTTTGTGATTCACGCAGCACGGCAGTCAGGCAAAACCACGTTATTGTTAGAACTCACTCGGCAATTAAACGACAGTGGGGATTATTATGCCTTGTATTGTTCATTGGAAACTGTGCAGGGAATCGTTGATGCGAAAGAAGGTATAGCCGCCATTATCAGAGTAATAAAAACCAGGATCAAATTTCACAAAACATTGAAGCGCTATTCTTTTGCCGAACAGATTAATTATGCCGATTTCAATGTCGCTTTGATAGAAGCTTTAACCTATTTTTGTGAAGCATTAGATAAGCCCTTAGTCATTTTTTTTGACGAAGCCGATTGCTTATCAAATGGCACTCTCATTGGATTTTTACGGCAATTGCGAGATGGGTATATCAACCGATCCGATATTTTTTTCGTCCATTCCATCGCACTCGTGGGTATGCGAAATATCCGTGATTACAAAGGTAAAATTCGTGAAGAACGGGAAACACTGGGCAGTGCCAGTCCGTTTAATATTGTTTCTGAATCCTTAACGTTACGAAATTTTACCCTTGAAGAAATCGCTAGTCTCTATAGCCAACATACTGAGCAAACTGGGCAAGTTTTTTCGCCTACCGTGATTGAAAAAATTTATGACTATACGCAAGGACAACCTTGGTTAGTCAATGCCATTGTCCGGGAGATGGTTGTCAAAATCTGTCACAACGATTTTTCACAAACCATTAATTCAAAACAGGTTGAACAAGCGGCGCAAACCTTGATTATGCGTCGTGATACTCACATCGACAGTCTGATGGAACGTTTAAAAGAGGCGCGAGTACAGCGCATCGTTGAACCGGTGATTCTCGGAGAAATTGAAAGCTATGACTTGCTTGATGATGACTATCAATATGTGCTGGATTTGGGTTTGTTGACAGAGTTTACTGACCAGTTGGCTCCCTCAAATCCGATTTATGGTGAGGTAATTATTCGCACTTTGAATTATCGCTCACAAATGGACATGATGAAACATCATCATCAGAAGGCTTCCGCTTATTTAGTCAAGGGCAAACTGGATATGAAACGGCTCCTATCTGACTTTCAGCAATTTTGGCGCGAAAACAGTGAGATTTTGGTTGAGCGGTATCAATATAAAGAAGCAGCACCGCATCTCATTTTACAAGCATTTTTGCAGCGAATCGTTAATAGTGGGGGTAAAATTTCACGCGAAATGGCTTCTGGAAAAGGGCGACTAGATTTATGTGTGCATTATCAAGATTTAAAATATCCCATTGAATTGAAACGGCACTATAGTGATAAAACCTATCAACAGGGCAAACGGCAATTAGCGAATTATATGGATAAGCAGGCTTGTTCTGAAGGTTGGTTAATTGTCTTTGATAGACGAAAAACGCCATCATGGGAACAAAAAATTTTGTGGCAAACCAAGTCAGTTGCTCAAAAAACGATTCATATCGTTGGGTGTTAAAGTGACTTAGCTCGAAGGGAGATTTTTATGAAGAAAATTTTTAATATTGCCGGTCCCTGTCACCCAAATGAACACTATATGTTACCCACCACCCTTTTAATAGAGAGGGCGAATACACAGGTTCGCCCCTACAATTTGCCCTTACAATCAAAGGCGTTTTTCAATCTTAGCTCTCCACTCCGCTGGTCCAGTTTGATGCACCGATTCCCCTTTGGTATCCACCGCTACAGTCACCGGCATATCTTGTACTTCAAATTCGTGTATCGCTTCCATGCCTAAATCTGCAAATGCGATGACTCGTGAGGCGCGAATGGCTTTGGATACCAAATAGGCGGCACCGCCTACTGCCATTAAATACACAGCTTTGTGTTTCTTAATAGCGGAAATGCCTTGGGGACCCCGCTCAGATTTACCAACCATACCAATGATGCCTGTTTTTTCTAGCATCATATCGGTGAATTTATCCATGCGTGTTGCTGTTGTGGGTCCTGCCGGTCCAACAACCTCATCACGCACCGCGTCAACCGGTCCCACATAATAGATAAAACGACCTTTCAAATCTAAGCCTTCTGGAAGGGGTTTACCTTGGGCAAATAAATCGGCAATTCGCTTATGAGCGGCATCGCGCCCAGTCAGTAATTTACCACTGAGTAATAAAGTTTCACCCGGTTGCCATTGGGCAATTTCATCTTGTGTGATGGTGTCAAGGTTTACGCGACGGGTTTGGGCCCCTACTTCCCATGTGATTTGGGGCCATTCATCTAAACGAGGGGGGATTAAATGTGCTGGTCCGCTGCCATCCATGACAAAATGGGCGTGGCGAGTCGCTGCACAATTGGGAATCATGGCTATTGGTAGAGAGGCGGCATGAGTCGGATAGTCGAGAATTTTGACATCTAATACCGTCGTTAATCCCCCTAAGCCTTGTGCGCCTATCCCTAAAGCATTGACTTTTTCATAGAGTTCCAAACGCAGTTCTTCAATTCGGTTAGAGGCACCCCGTGCTTGTAATTCTTGAATATCAATCGGTGCCATCAATGATTCTTTGGCTAATAACATGGCTTTTTCAGCGGTGCCACCAATACCAATGCCCAATATGCCAGGGGGACACCAACCAGCACCCATTTGAGGAACGGTTTTAATAACCCAATCCACTAAACTATCGCTTGGATTGAGCATGACAAACTTTGATTTATTTTCAGAACCGCCGCCCTTGGCAGCAATAGTGACTTCGATGGTATCTCCTGGGACAACTTCTGTGTGTACCACCGCCGGTGTATTGTCTTTAGTATTTTTACGTATTCCGGCGGGATCAGCCAGTACCGATGCACGTAAGACGTTATCGGGATGTAGGTAGGCGTGTCGCACCCCTTCATTAACCATGTCTATGATACTTCTTTGCGTTTTCCAACGCACATTCATCCCAATTTTCAGAAAAACGACCGCAATACCGGTATCCTGGCAAAGCGGGCGATGCCCTTCTGCGCTCATGCGGGAATTGACTAAAATTTGCGCCATCGCATCTTTAGCCGCCGGCGATTCTTCACGCTCGTAGGCTTTTCCTAAAGCCTTGATGTAATCTACCGGATGATAATAAGAAATAAACTGGAAAGCATCGGCAATGCTTTGGATAAAATCTCCTTCCTGAATAGGTGTCATTGTGTCTCATTTCCTCGTTGTTATGAAATAAAAAAAGCTAAAGCTTTGGACTCCAGTATACATCAAATTTCAGTGACATTCCTTTTGAACATTTTCTGGAATGGTGAATTCTACACTAAATCTTGTCTGGGTAAAAGCTTCGGATAAAATATCATCGTGTATATTTTCAGGGCACGAGGGCTTGGTTTAGTCAATTTTTTTTGTTTTTCAAATTAAATTAACATTTTTTAAGAGCTAACAGTAATGCATGTTGCTATGCGGAGCAAATTGATTTGCTTCGCGTCTTTTCATTCCAGTTGGTTGCCCTTATCAAAGGAAAATTTTAAAAAGTTTGCCTTTTTATTTTTCGTGTTAGAATATAGAATGTTATTCTATAAAAAATACTATTTTTTTTCTCGTTCCCAAACGCAGTAACGGAGAACAATTCTATTTGGGAAGGACTGAATTGATGTTCTGCATCATACGAGTTTGCATAACGTGTTATCACTGATAACTAATAACTGATTATGGACACACAAATACAACGCCAAATTATAAACAACCTTCAGGGGCTTTATTCTTACGAACTTAAAGAAGTTCTAAATTTTGTCGTGTTTTTACATTACCGACAAACATTAACTCAAACGCCAAAAATTAATAAATTAAAAAAGCAAAATGAATATGCTTTGGGTTCAATCAGTGGGAGACTTGGAGTGAGTGATGATAACCGATATGTGATTTATCCAACCCTCGGTGCCACTGAAGTTCATTGTCAGGTTGATGAGACTCAATTAATAAAAACCTTGGACTTGGCAGTAGGGCAATATATTACCGTGACGGGTAAGTTGACTTATCTTGCCAATCATCATCATCCAGAACAAGTAGAAGTGCATGAGATAGAAATACACCCAGATAAAAAAGAATTACCGACGCTAGGTAGTTTTGCAGGCATTGCCCCGGATGCGACAGGTAATGCATCCACCAACAAATTTATCCAAAATATTAGAAATGAATGGCGATAAGAAAAAAACGATCTATTGGGATGCCTGTATTTTCTATGCCTTTTTTAAAGGGGAAGAACATAGACCAGGAGAATTAGCGGAAATACAAAAACAAGTCCAGTTGATCGATGCCGATAAACTAATTTTAATAACCTCAGCAATTACGCTCACAGAGGTTTTAAGTGGCAAATTACCGGCTGATAAAAAAGACATGTTTCCAGATTTGTTTAAGCGCCCCAACATTTTATGTATAGAAACAACACTAAAAATAGCCCAGTTGGCTCATAAAATTAGGGACTACTACATAAGCCATAATACTGATAGATTAGGTATAGATATTGATTGATAGTTTTTTGGGTTATTTCTCTAAATTATTAATTTTACTCTGACCCCAATTATTAAGAAATATTTTTTCTAATTCCCACGCCGGCGCGTGGGAACCAGAAATGATGTCTATGGTGGGCGAACGTCCTTTTGTTTGCCCACCCTACCTGACTACCATTTTCTTTCATTTAAGCATCCATCACGAAAAACGGTAAAACCCTTAAGCCCTAATCTGTATGCCGCCCAAATCATGTCATAAACTTCTTTTACAGTTGTGTTATTAACCATGTTAATCGTTTTTGCTGCGCCATCATCGGCGAATTTTTGAAAGGCTACTACCATTTTCAGATGATATATAGGTGGTATCTGTCTTGCTGTCGCAAAATGTGCCCCGATTGATAAATCCGACAACATATGCTTACTAGCAGGATCAAGAATGTGTGTCACTATCTCATGTATTTCGTGCGTGCTTTTTTTGGTTCGTTTTAGTGAATTATATATTTCTTCCGGTATAACAGGTATTAAGGTACCTGAATCGTTCATTCTATAATCTACTAGCGAAAAATAGGGTTCAAAACTGGTGGATATATTGGCTATTTGGCTGCTTGTTCCTGCGGGAGGAAAAACGGTAGTCGAAGCATTACGCATTCCCCATTCTTGAATGTTATGATATAGTTCTTCCCATTTTTCCTCTGCCAAAATACCCGTTCGGTGACAGTGTTTTCTTTTCACCCATTCAGGTTCGGTATATTTACTATTCATAAAAGCTGGAAAAGCACCTCTTCGTTTAGCAAGAAGCATTGAAGCCTTTTTAGCGTGGAAATCTAGATATTCTGAAATTTTTTCAGCCAGCCTTATTGCTTCTTTAGATGCGTAAGGTATATCTAACTTTATCAACAAACTTGCAAAACCTGTAATACCAACACCTATTCTTCTTCTAAGGGAAGAAAGTTCTGCAATATCATTACCATTATTAATAGTCATTTGTACCGCCGCATCAAGTAGCCTAACCAACACAGATACCGCTTTTCCGAAAGACGCAAAGTCAAATACTAAATCATTACTATATTTATTAACTAAACCAGCTAAGTTTATATAACTAAAATGACATAAATCACCTTTTGCCATTGCGAGTTCTGCACAAGGTGCTGTACTGATGTATTTCCATTGCGGTGTCGGGTTGTCTCTTTCAAATCTATCCTTAAATAATATTCCAGGCTCACCGCAATAATGAGCACTTTTCGCAATTTGTAATAGTAGATACTTAGCAGAAATTGTGTTTATCATTTTTCCATTTGAATTGATTAATCCCCAAGATTCATTATTTTGTGCTCTTTCAAAGAGTTCTTCCGTTACAAAGACAGATATATTAAAGCGACTCTTTGAAAAGTCGGCTGTATTTTTGGCAGAAATAAAGCGCAATATTTCTGGGTGTGTTGCCTCAAGCGTTATCATAGACGCAGAAGGACGCTTATTTTTATTTCGTAATTCATGATCTTTTTCATATAAATAGCTAGATATACGTCTCAATAAATTAAGCGAAAAATGGGTACGAGATAAATCGTATCCAGTGCCAATTCCCATATTAAGGGCACGCCTAGAAACTTCGGCAAAACTCTCGAAATCAATTTCGCCATGTTCGTCAGTAGGAGATAAAACGGTACAAGCTCCAGCAGTAAAAGCCTCCTCTCGACCCACATGGGTTAAAATTTGGGTGCCATAAACAATTATCTTTTTATTAGTAAAAAACAATAACTGTTCTAAAAAACCAGCATCAATAGTACAAGTATTATCTAATTGTAAATCCTCATGCACTAACGAGACTATTACTCTTCTAAATACATCTTCAATTTTTTCATTGGGACGCTTAATTCCTCTTTCCTGCATGAGGTAATGAGTATGATGGTTTTCGTATAATGTGGTGTTTAGTTTCATGATTTTCATAATGCTTTGAGTAGAAGATATATTCTTTTGATGACATATTTAAGGAACATATAGGGTCCCCCAAGTTTTCAACTAAATGAGGTAGTTTGGTGATTTCTGATGGCACACTGGTTTCGGCGGCTTGGTTGATTCGTTGGGTTATGCTATTGTTGTTCATTTGAGTTTTTTTATTTGCCTGGCTTGTATGCCACAAGTTTGACATACAAGATTGAACATCTTACAATAGACATACATTCATATATAGGGTAATCAAAATGAGTCAAGTTGCATTACAAAAAGTGGGTTCTAGTTTCATTACGACAATCCCAATAAATGTAGTACAAACACTACATCTTCAAGAAGGGCAAAAATTTGATGTTAGCTATGAAGCGGGCAAAGTCATATTAACACCGGTGACGACTGAATTAGAAGAAATCATGCAAGCACATAACAAAGTTTTGCAAAAGTATCGCCCGGCTTTCCAACAATTAGCGGAGTCTTAATGTATGCCAAAATTTATTGGACTTGAAGCAGTGTTAGTTATCCATCACGATCAAATCAATCACTAATGATCTTTATGAAACTGCTGCACAATATTGCGTTTCACTGGCAAAAAACCACGCTTTTCTTGACGGTAATAAACGCACTGCTGCTGACTGTATGCTGACTTTTTTAGTAGTCAATCACATTGAACCGACAATGACATCAGAACAATTATTTGAATGGACATTGCAGATAGCAATTAGTGAAATAGAACGCCATGATTTAGCTCAATTACTACGAACACATTCTAAGCCCAATTAAAAGCAATAACTACAACAGTTACTATTCTATCATACATCGTTCAAAAAATAGCGTTTCAGATAAATAACTTCACAAAGAGCAAACACTTCACAAGGAAGTGGCAAACACACAGATACTTAATAACCTGACAAGCTTTAAAAACCTGTCAGGTGTTTTGAAAATACCTTAGGGCTTCAAGAAATCCGATTTTTTGCAAAAATCTGATTTCTAATACTTAATTTAGTGAACGTAAGGTGGGTACGATAAAAACGGGGTTTATCCCTTTTTTATTACCAATTTAGTTCTTCCAAAATAGGATTTTGGAACGAGGAAAACTTGAACCTCGAAAGTTAAAATTTTTGCCAATTAGAAAACCGATGAACTGGGTTGCAAAGTTTTTCTATAGCTGAACTATTCCAGCCCCCGACTAATACACCATGTATTCGTAACTTATTTTTTTCTTTGGCTTTGTTAATCAGTTCAACGGTATTGGAAGGTACTGAAAATTCTCCATCGGTAACTATCATAATATCGGCTCGTTTCCATTCTTCGGTATCTAGTTTTGCCATCGCCTTTTCGAGAGGTGCTTGAATATCGGTGCCACCATGAAAAGATTGAATCAAAAAAGCCATAAACTTTGTTAACCCTTGCTCCGTTAATTCTAATTGATGTTCGATGACTTGTTGAGGGCCGCTGAACGCATATAGATAACAGGCGCGTTTTTCCGTCAGTGCGACACGCATGGCTTCCAATGTTAGGGCTTTTGCGACCATTTCTGGGGTACCTTGCATTGAACCTGAAGTATCGAGACAAACAATAATAGGGCCCCTTTCCAAATGTTCTTTTTTTCCAGGCTGTTGTTTGCTTTCTAAGACTTCCTTTTCAGTCAGTACATGTTCTGATAATACGCCTTCTACACGATAAGTCAGTAAAGCCTTTTCGGCACGGCGGGCATGCCATAACATTTTTAACTGCGGATGCCCCAAAAAAACTAATTCACTGGGCAGCATTCTGGAAATATCATCGGATCGGGTAATACCCCGCGTTTCCATTGGTGCTAAGGGACTCTGAATTTCTTTAAGTTCCTCAATTAGGCGTTTCACGGGTTCAAAGAGTTGTTCCGTCACAGGCATGGCATCTTCTTCAGTCGAAATCTGCATTTTTCCCAGTGTGCGTACCAATTCTTTTAGCTGAGGAATCTGTTCAAGCAGTTTGCGTAATCGAACCATTTCTAACCAGCCTTGACTCGCTAACACGCCTTGGGATAAGTCCCAGCCTCGTCCCAATAAACTACCTAATTCATCGAACACTTCTGCCAACTCATGCCATATCCGCGCTCTTTCTTGCCAGCCTTGTAGAAATTGTTCACTTGTCAGATCAGCAGCATTTTCACCAGCAAGGCGCAACGCTTCTTTCTGAAGTTGTTCAAGCGTTTCAGCGTCCAACTTGAGTGAGAGGGATGGCATATCAAAGTTTTGCTCCTTTGATGGCTCATCAGTGGATAACTCTTTGATTTCTTTAAAGTTTTTGACAACTTTGCTTTTGCGGGCAGATTGTTTTCGTAAGTTATTCTGTCGAATTTGTTCTCTTTTGCGCTGTTCTTCTAGTCGCTTTAACTCTTCAAAATGTTTATTAAACTGTTCACCTTGTATTTTTTCAAATTGACTAACAGCTTCACAAACCTCTAGCAACAAGTGATCGGTTAACTCAGTTTGTTGCTGACAGAAACGCGCAATATCCAATTGGCCTAAAACACTCAGTATTTTGCCAAGGGCAGGTTGATTGGGCCAGTCTATATGCTTTTCATTGGGCAAATGACCATCAAGCAGTGCCCTTCGCCATGCCATGATGCCTTGCACACGTTGCTGCAACTGGCCCTGTGTATGCGTCACCACTACCGGATAAAGCGATTCTGGTAGTTCATCAAGAAACTGATAGTTTCTTTCCAGTGAATGAGCCTCAAAAATGGTGTTCATACTTCTTCTACCGGCAAGTTGCTAAATCCATCGCGGATAGTTGTCATTCTAACTTTCAAAGCCTCCACCGTTTTTCGTGTTTGCTCAAGAATGCTTTTGGCTGGTTCAGAAAAGCCGGCTGTGATCCAAAGGTGATCATTAATCGTTTGTGTCAATGAACTGATTTGTTCATCTATATGAACCAGATACTCAGTAATGTCCTTTACGAACTTGTAGGTTTCTTCAACGCGCCCTTTGATGTGATGTTGAGAATAGCGGGTAGGTTGTGTTTTTGCTGGAAAATCTTTGAATACTTTAAAAAAGTTTGCATTTTCTACAAAGTAATCTTCAACCTTTACCCATTGCTCATTCTTCTGATAACGCCAATTTCCATGAGAGCCTATCTCCTTACAAAACTGCTGTTTGAACTCTTCAACTGTATAGCCTTTGCCTTGATTAGTACGATCTTGAATGCTATTGCTTTGTTGTTGTGGAAGGGCAAGATAAAGTGCTTTACCATCTTTTTTAGGGAATATTTCTCCTTTTTGAGTGCTTGTTTCTCCTTGCTCATTAACATAAAGCAAGTTACCTTCTTCATCATGAACTTGAGTTTGGCTGTTTTTCTCATCTTCCAGCTTCTTTTCCCAAGCGGCAATCAGCTTGCTAAACTTATCAGGATCAAAGGTGGCTTTTGTACCCACCCGCGATTGATACCAATCAAAAATACTTTCTCTTTGTTCAGGTGTCGCCCAAAGACAATGTTGTAGCAACCAGCAATCCCAAATGGAAACCTCTTTCTTGTCATTAGTATGAGCGGCAACTTGTAGCAATTTAACGACTTTTCGCCAGCGGCGATCTGACACATAAATTTGTTGTTCTGTCAAAAAGTGTCGCAGTTCTTGCAATAATACCATAACATCATCAGGAATCTTCACCAATTCAGCCGATTCCTGAATTTCTTGCAATTCTTCCTCGGTTAAACGCAATTCCAAATCAGGTTTAGGCTTAATATTGCCCTTTAAGTTTAACAGTTGAACAAAGC
>Ga0190283_1000026_pt1 | contig 83794 bp, 73 predicted proteins | sample 48691801_MG_FD_161669 | JGI IMG/M metagenome (GOLD analysis project Ga0190283, IMG submission 161669) | Hydrothermal vent microbial mat bacterial communities from Southern Trench, Guaymas Basin, Mexico - 4869-18-0-1_MG | ecosystem: Environmental > Aquatic > Marine > Hydrothermal vents >...
AAGAAAATCAAAGTAATCGGTGGGTTGACAGAAGGTACTTTCATCCTGAAGAAAGAGCCGCTTAAGAAGAAGATCACGGGTGATGACAACGCGGACTGGGTAATCGACGGAATACTCCAGTAAGCTGACGTTAGCCAAAGTGAGTAAACCCGTTCTCCCGAGAGTTGGCCCCGCTTCTTAGCGGTTCGAAGGAGAATAAAACTGCGGCAGGGAACCACCTTCCTTGCCGCAGTCCAATTTTAATCGAGTTTTTGTCCTGAATTGAGTTGTATTCCTATTTTCCAGTTCACATTGCATTGGTGTTATTTCTAATTGCGGCTTTGCAAGATTTTTTCCCTTTCTAATTGCTTTTTTTCACCGATTCCCTTTGTTTATGCTATTTGGCATACCACATGCTTCCTTATACCTGATAATTAAATTTTACTTAATGATTTTCTTTGAAAAGTTTAAGTTAATGTCTCTTTTGTTGTTCTATTGAAACGATCCGTTTAGCGGGGCCAACTCATTTAAAATCCGTATTGCGGGGCCAACTCAAATTCTTTTTTTGATTGAGGGGGCCAAGTCTGAAGAACAACGGTGCGGTGCAGTATTCAAATACTGCGCCGCATTTTTTTTTTTTTTAATTCGCATTTCTACAATTCTTACTCTTGCTATTTAATAGTCTAATTGCAACCTTGCAACATTTAGACCGTTTTTTTTAAAAAAAACGCTTGGAACCCCCTGCTTATCGGCATTGGCACACTACGTGTACTCCTTCAGGCGTAATGAAAGTAATAACTTACAAATTCGATTCTGAAACAAAAGTTAACCAAAGCGTTGGCAAAGCTTTACACCTGTTTTGGATTTGTCTGGCTGTTATCGCTCTCGTGGGTTTCGCTGCCAAAGCCGAAAACCATCCTCTCCCGGTTGCTTCCAGATGGGCTGACCCGAATTTCGAACAGAAACCTCAACACACTATTCCGAATTTCCAAGGCTCTCTGACTTTTCAAAACCAAATTCAACCTGAAAAATTGTATGGCGCTCCTTCCCAGGGAGATGGAGAAAGAATTTGTGTCGTTGTTCATTCAAACCTTTTAGCTGATATCGGCGCAAGCATCACAAGATACGAGTTAGACCTTCAATCAATGGGCTATTCTACTTATCGTCTGGTTTATTCTGAAGGCTCCGCTGATGACCTGAGAGCATATCTCTCGAATCTTTACCAGGAACCTGAATCCCTCGCCGGAGCCGTTCTTATCGGAAATATCCCTTACATCATTTATGAAATTATGCAGGACTGGGACGGCGAAGAAGGACCTTGCCCCCCTCAATACGATGATTTTCCTTGTGACATTTTCTTCATGGACCTCGACGGTGTCTGGTCTGATTCTCTTGATGACGGAATGGTTCAGCCCGACAATGGAAAATTTGATTCACGTTCCGGTAACCTGGATCTCGAAATCTGGGTCGGAAGATTAAAAGCCGATAACCTGACTGACCTTGGTTCCGAAACAGACCTTTTCCGCTCTTACTTCGATAAAAATAATCGCTACAGGCTTAAAGCACTTAGCCCGGAAAGTAAAGCCCTTATTTACAACGACGATGACTGGTCTTGCATGGCTAACGTTGATGACGCCTACCTCAACACTATTTATAATGCGGAAGATATAACAATTGTTTCAGACCCCGAATCTACTACTGCTGACGATTATACTCAGAGCCGCCTGCCTTCAGACATCGAATTCCTTTTCCTTCGCTCACATGGCTCTCCCCGAGGCCATGAGCTTGTTCGTGACAACTATTCCATCCACGAAGACGTTCGCTATAACGAATATACTGAAGCTAACACTAAAGCGCTTTTCTATTCTCTTTTTGTCTGTTCTGCTTGCGACTATACTATTGACAACAACCTTGCAAGCACCATTAGCTTAAATCCCGAAAATTCCGGAATGCTTGCCTGGGGAAGCTCAAAACCCGGCGGGATGTTCAACATGACTCCTTTTTATGATTCTCTTGCTGCAGGAAGCTTGTTCGGCGCCGCTTTCCGCGATTGGTTTAACCACATCCAGGCTATTGAATCTCCCGAAACATGCGAAGCGTGGCTCTACGGTATGACTCTTGTTGGCGATCCCGCACTCACTATTTCCGCTTATATGCCGGAACCCGGTCAGATTGACTCTCCGGTTGTTGAAATTACAAGCCCGGGCAACGGCTTTGAAGCTACTGTTGATCCCTCTGTCGCTTCCGTCCAAATTTTCGGCTCTGTCAGCACTGTCCCTGATTCTATCATCTGGTCTAACACTTTTACAGGCGAAACCGGTCCTGTCAATCCAAGCCAGGTCTTCTCCGTTGAAGTAAATGTTTCGAAAGGAATTAACGATATCACTATTTTAGCTGCCAAAAACGGTAAAACAGGGGCTGATACTGTTTATGTTGACCGTGAGGAAACTGCAACCGAAGGCGTCAAAGAAATCCTCTGCCTCTGGCCGAGTCTTATTGGCAAAACTCAAACCGGTACTCTTGAATTCGTCAGCATTACTAATTCCGACTACACTGTCTATGCAGGTTCTACTGTTATCGCCGAAGGAACTTGCTCAGCAGGTTGGAACCTAGTTTCTTTCTATGCAGGCGACTTACCAAAAAAATATTACGGAAGCGTTAATAACATTTCCATTTCTGTTGCTGACAGGCCTCTTAAAGAAGTTGGAACTGTTACTGTTGTCAAAGACCTTAACGTTAATGACCACCTGCCTACAAAAGACATTGACTCAGATTACATTTATGTTAAATATTCCGGCGAAGGAAACATTTCTGCGAAAGGACGAACAATTATTGTTGATAACGGTTCGCCTCTCGACAAACTTTCCGTTATTGTTAAAAACTCTTTGAAAAATACTGACCGTATCTGCTACATCAGCGGAATTATTTCAGATAACGGTTTTGCTTCCATAAAAGCAAAAGCTTCCATCGACAGAATCGTTTCAAAAGGCGCTATAAAGAAAATCAGCATCAAAGGCGGAGACCTCGGACAAAACTGCAAAACTAAACTCCACAACGTTGTTTTCAAAGGTTATGAAAATAAATCCAAAATCAACGTCCGCAACTCAAATCATTCGATGACTAAAGAATGCATCGGCGGTAATCTCTTCGCTAACATTCTTTGCGGCTCATTAGACTCAAACGGTAATGTTGAAAACCGCGAATCTATAAAGCAAATCTCTGTAAAAGGCGGAGATGTTGGAATTGAAAATGTTCCGAGATGGATCGATGCAGAATCCGTTGCTAAAGTGATTGTTAAACAAAAAAACGACCGCGGCGGTTCTATCGTTGATTACTCTTTCTTCCTTTCAGGGGAATTTAAAGACGGTAAAGACATGAGCATCGAAAAAATCGTCTGCGAAAGCCTGGTTGACTCTTCTAATTCTAACGATAACCTGAAAGTTGTTTGTGGATACCCCGAAGAAATTAACCCGCACCAGGTAGAAAACTGGGAAGAAGTAAATGTTGACCACAGCCTCGGAAAAGTTATTGTTAAGAACCCGCCTCTTGAAGGTACTTTCGTTATCAACCGCTGGTTGAATGGCGACATGGACAAACATATCAAGTTTGACGGCGCTTCTTCCGGCGACTTTTACGTCGCAAATTAATATAATTTAACCATCACGCATAGCGGGATTAATCTTGGTTCAGGATCGGCAGCTTTTATATCCTACCGACCTTATGCCGCTAGTTACTAAAATTTAATTGCGATTCATCTCTCCATATCTTCTCCCGGACGCACTCTTTGACACCGATTTACACAGTCGTTTTAACAGACATAATTGTGCTTACCGAAAAATGAAGGAAAGTTGTAAAAGTCAATGGTAATAAGGCGTGGAGAGATTTAGGGTAGGAAACAGAAAAGAAAAATTAGGTGCTGTGTAAATCGGTGATAAACAAAAATAACTTTTATTCAGGGTTATACACCAAACTTATCTATGCAAGAGCCTAATAATTATATGTTGAATATTTTACGTTTAATAAAAATCCATAACTCGGTAAATCCCAAAATCCATAAAATACCCGACGGCTCCGGCACCGCACAAGATATGGTTTCAAATACATAGGCGGCGCCGGTATCCGATGCGTTCGAATCATAATATGGCGCGCTGATGACTACTGTATCTCCGGCTATCGCAATCGCAGAGCCAAAGCCGGAATTTGCCTGTGGATTCGTCGGAATTATTTTTTTTATTTGCCCCCACGCATTTATCCCGCCGGCATTCCGCTCAAAAACATAAACTTCTTCAGACAACGAACCTACCGCAACTATATCATTATCAATCGCAACCGACCATCCAAAGCAATCACCTTCTTGCTGGTTTGGCGAAACCAATTTTTTAATTTGCCCCCAAGCATTTATCCCGCCGGCATTCCGCTCGAAAATATAAGCGGCGCCTGCCCAGCCCATCCCGGAATTACTGTTTTTAAAATAAGCGCCGACTACAATTAAATCACCGGCTGCAGCGATTGATGCGCCGAAATAATCATTTGACTGAGCATCTGAAGCGGTTATTTTTTTTATTTGTCCCCAATTCTCAATACCACCGGAATTTCTTCCGAAAATATAAACTGCTCCCGCGTTCGTTATTCCACCGGGCGATTCAAGATGCGCGCCAACGACCGCGACATCGCCGATAGCGGCGACCGCGCCACCGAAATTATCATCTACTTCTAAATCAGAAGATATTATCTTTTTAACTTCTCCCCAAGTATTGGCTCCGCCGGCATCCCGCTCGAAAATATATGCCGCGCCGGAATATGTTCCGCCTGAACCAAACGCGCCGATAACAGCAACATCACCGGCTATGGCGACAGATGCTCCGAAATAATCTTGTGAAGCCGGCGAAGAAACTGTAATTTTCTTCACTTCTCCCCAAGTATTTGCTCCGCCGTCATCCCGCTCAAAAATATATGCCGCACCGGAAAATGCCGCGCTGTCACGATACGAACCAACAACAGCCACATTGCCGGCAAGCGCAACTGAATTTCCAAAACTCCCGAAAAAATTTGGAGCCGCATCGGAAGCTATCATTTTTTTTGTTTGTCCCCAAGCATTTACGCCTGTCGAATTGCGTTCATAAATATACGCCGCGCCGGCATCTGTTCCACCTGAATCTTCTGAATACGCGCCTATAATAATTACATCGCCCTCTACGGCAACCGACCTGCCGAAAATATCACCTTGTTCCGCGTCAGATGCGGTTAATTTTTTTATTTCATCAAAGTCTTTCGTTTCAGAAAAAGCCGGCAGAATATATGCCGCGCCCGCGTTCGCGCCCGCTGTATCTTCAAAAAAAGCGCCGACGAGCGCAACATCGCCGTCAATCGCAACAGAATTTCCAAAATAATCTCCCTTCCCGGCATTCGACGCTGTTAATTTTTTTGTTTCACACCAACTATTTATTTGTTCAGTATTTCGTGTGAAAACATAAGCTGCACCTGCCAACTCGCCTCCGGTTTTTTCGCCATAAGCGCCGACAATAGCAATATTTCGATTTATTGAAACTGAAAACCCGAAATGATTACTTGCCTGCGCGTCAGATGCGGTTATTTTTTCTATTTGCCCCCAAGCATTTGCTCCGCCGGAATTTCTTTCAAAAATATAAGCGGCGCCGGTGTCGCCGCCGCCTGAATCGTTACCATGAGCGCCGACAATTATAATATCATCGGATATAGCGGCAGATGTGCCGAAATTGTCATTAGTAGTTCCGTCGGAAGCCAGTAGTTTTTTCACAAAACCCCAATTATTCAAACCGCCGATATTTCGCTCATAAACATAAGCCGCTCCGGCTCCTCCACCATTTTGATTATCAAGATTTGCGCCGACAACCAAGACATTGCCATCTATTGCAACCGACCTTCCGAACCATTCATTAGGGTTTGCGTCAGCGGGTCCCATTTTTTTTATTTGTCCCCAATTATTCAATCCGCCGATATTTCGCTCAAAAACATAAGCGGCGCCGGAATCGGTATAACCACTGTCCTCGCGATAAGCTCCCACCGCAGCTAAATCTCCGGCAATAGAAACTGAAATACCAAACCAAGCGTCAACTTCCGGTTTAGATGGCAATAATTTTTTCACTTGTCCCCATGCATTTGCCCCGCCGGAATTTCTCTCGAAAATATATGCCGCGCCTCCGTTGCTCGCAACCTCATCTTCTTGCCGCGCTCCTACTATAATTACATCTCCAGAAATATCCACCGCGATACCGAATTGGTCGCCGGCTTCTGCATCTGAAGCAGTTATTTTTTTTACTTGCCCCCAAGCGTTTGCCCCGCCGGAATTTCTCTCGAAAATATATGCCGCGCCCGCTGCCCCATTTTTGGCATAAGCACCTACCACGGCTATATCACCTGCTATTGCTACAGAATATCCAAAACAATCATACGTTTGAGCATCCGACGCTGTGAGTATTATTTCCGAACCGGAAAGTGAAGATAAAGAAGCGGATACATTTATAACGCAGATGATACAACAGACCAAAACAGTTTCAGCATTCAAACGGGAAGAAAAACGTTTCACAATTTCATCTCCGCATTTTTGTCAAAAGGTAGGAAAAACAAGAATAACCAGCGAATAAGCTTTGCCCACCTTTCAGACTATTAAAAAATGAGTATTGCCCTCTCAATAAAATAATATTATACTTTAATTATACTCTAAACTACTCCCACTTGTCAAGGTCATTTTTGTCTTTGTTTAAGGTGTATTTTTTTTTGAGTTTTTCTTAATTTATGAAGAAAAAATTATTCTTTCAGATTATGGTAAACCAATCAGAAGAATTGCGATAACCGGAAATGGGAAAGTAAAGCCAGCGTTGTTAATAACAAATGATTTTAATTTGTCAACAGAAAAAATTGAGAGCGGTCGAAAGTTTAAGGTCTCACTTCGCCCCGATACATTTCATTATCGGGGTTAAAAAGGTCGAAGTAAGGTACTTATTCCGACCACAAAACTGTAAAAATAATCCGACCTCAGCGAGGTCGGCTACAACGTGGAATTGCCAAGTACCTCACTCCGACCCGGAGTGAGAATATAAACAAAAAACAATTTGCAAAATGTTTCCGAAAAAAGTTCTTGTATTTTTATTCACTTCGCCCCGATACATTTCATTATCGGGGTTAAAAAGGTCGGAACGAGGTACTTGTTCCGACCTCAAAACTGTAAAAAATAATCCGACCTCAACGAGGTCGACTACAGGTCGTTGACCGCGGGATAATCCGACCTCAACGAGGTCGACTACAGGTTGTTGACCGCGGGATAATCCGACCTCAACGAGGTCGGCTACAGCATAATGTTGGCAAAATTCAAAACATTATTTGAGTTTTACACATCACTTGACATAAAACCGCTATTCTTTTATAATTTACATTTTAAATTAAAATTATAACTACTAACTATATATCTTTAATATGAGAAAGAAATCTAACCTTACAATTGAACGCTTGAAATATCGACCAAAACTTCCGCCTGTTTTTGAACGAAACGGAATGAAAGTTAAAATAATGCCCCGAAAACCGACAAGAGCGGTAAGCAATGCCGGCGAAATCCGCAAACTCTTTAAAAAATTGTACGGAGCCCCGGAAGTTAAATTCCAGGCTGACAAAAAAGCGAAACTTAAAAAAATTAATGTAGGAGTTATCCTTTCCGGTGGACAGGCTCCCGGTGGACATAACGTTATTGCGGGAATTTTTGACGGGCTTAAAGCTGCAAACAGCAAAAGTAAACTTTATGGTTTCCTGGGCGGGCCTTCTGGGGTTGTCGACGGTGATTATAAAGAACTTACAGCTTCCTTTCTTAGAAAATTCCGAAATACGGGAGGCTTTGATATTATCGGCAGCGGAAGAACTAAACTTGAATCTGAAGAGCAGTTTGAAAAAACACGCGCGACTCTCGAAAAACTTAAAATCTCAGCGCTGGTTATTATCGGCGGCGACGATTCTAACACAAATGCAGCCCTTCTTGCCGAATACTTTGAGCAGACAAACGCGGGAATCCAGGTTATTGGCGTGCCGAAAACTATTGACGGCGATTTGAAAAATAAACAAATTGAGTGCTCCTTCGGGTTTGATACATCTTCAAAGACTTACAGCGAGCTTGTAGGGAATATCTGCATAGACGCAAATTCAGCAAAGAAATATTGGTATTTTATCAGACTTATGGGAAGAAGCGCAAGCCATTTAACCCTCGAAGTTTCTCTGCAAACTCAGCCTAATATTACTATCATCTCCGAAGAAGTCGAAGCAAAAAAAATGACTCTTAAAGCGATTGTTAATGAAATCGTTAATGTTATTCTTTCCCGCGCTAAAGTCGGAAAAAACTTCGGCGTCATCCTTGTCCCGGAAGGCTTGATTGAATTCATCCCCGAAGTGAAAAAGCTGATTGGTGAACTCAATGATTTAATGGCTAAAGAAGAAAAATATTTTAAAACTCTTCAGACTTTCAGTGACCAGTCTCAGTTTGTCAATGAAAACCTTACAAAAAAATCTTCCTATATTTTTTCTTCGCTGCCTGTGAATATACAGCTCCAGCTTCTCATGGATCGAGACCCTCACGGTAACGTTCAGGTTTCAAGGATAGAAACTGAAAAACTGCTTATCGACCTTGTAGGGGATAAACTCAGAAAATTGAAAAGCCAGGGGAAATATAATGGGAAATTCAGCGGCCATAGCCATTTCTTTGGATATGAAGGCCGTTGCGGCGCTCCCTCTAACTTTGACGCCGACTATTGTTACAGCTTGGGTTACAACGCTGCTGCTTTGATTCAGGCAGGCCTTACTGGTTATATGTCCTGCATTAAAAATATTTCCAAGCCTGCCGTAAGATGGATTGCCGGAGGTATTCCGCTTACTATGTTGATGAACATGGAACGCAGGCACGGAAAAGCAAAGCCCGTTATTAAAAAAGCTTTGGTTGAACTTAAGGGCAGGCCTTTTAAAGCTCTTGTTGAACACAGAGCTAAATGGGCGGAGGGTGAATGTTATATTAACCCCGGTCCTATTCAGTATTTCTGCCCGGCAAAACTCTGTGATATAACAACAATTACTCTTACACTCGAACAGAAAAAATAATGTAGCACACACTGCCGGTGTGGTTAAAATGTAACACAGGTATCCTGCCTGGATATTTTGCTTCCCGCAAAATTCCCTTTGTCCCGCCACTGCGGAACCGGCCGCAGGCGGCAAGGGGGGGGATGTTAAGAACGTCCACTTGGTCCATAATGTCCATTGTGTTCACAACCGCTCACCTCTCCAGCCGGGCTATCAACAATGCAATGTCAGCAGGCGTGACTCCCTGGATCCGGCTTGCCTGCCCGACTGTTTTTGGCTGAATTTCAGTCAGCTTATTTTTTCCTTCATTTCTTAAACCGGGAACTTTTGTGTAATCAAAATTATCAGGGATTTTTTTCCGCTCCATCTTTTCCAGCTTTTTGATTTGCGACTTTTGCCTGTCAATATACCCGGCATACTTACACTCAATAAGCACCTGCTCAATTACATTGGGGTCAGGCGTCAACTTTAAACATTGCTCGAATTCATTGGTGGAATTCTGACTTAGTAACTTATCGATTGCTTTCCCCCGAAGCTCTGCATAATCTTCAGGAGTCGTATCAGGTTTCCCGAGAAATTTAAAAAGTGTTTTGTTGCACTTGCTGATACTTTTAATTAATTTAAGTTCTTTTGAAATGCCATCTTTTTTCTTAAGAAAAGTTTCATACCTTTCCTTAGAAATCAATCCGTATTTGAACCCGTAATCTGTCAGGCGGAGATCGGCATTGTCCTGCCGCAAAAGCAGCCTGTATTCCGCCCGGGAAGTAAACATTCGGTACGGCTCTTCTGTTCCAAGAGTAACCAGGTCGTCAATCATTACCGCAATATAAGCATCTGAACGATTGAGTAAAAGCGGCTCTTTTTCACGAATTTTCGACACGGCGTTTATAGCTGCGTAAATGCCTTGCGCTCCTGCTTCTTCATATCCGGAAGTACCGTTTATCTGCCCCGCGAAAAACAAATTAGGCACGGTTTTATTTTCTAATGTCGGGAACAGCCCCTGCGGATTGCAGTAATCATATTCTATAGCGTACCCCGGCCGCATTATCTCAACATTTTCCAATCCCGGAATCGAATGAAGCATTTTAATTTGCACATCATACGGCAAGCTTGTTGAAACTCCGTTTGGGTAAATTTCGTTAGACCCCCTTCCTTCCGGTTCGAGAAATATCTGGTGGGAATCTTTGTCCGAAAACCTGTGAACCTTGTCTTCTATTGATGGACAGTAACGCGGGCCTGTTCCTTTTATCTGGCCGGTAAACAACGGCGCCCTGTCAAAATTGTCCTCGATAATTTTCTTTGTTTCTGATGTGGTGCGCGTTACATGGCAGGATACTTGAGGATACTTATCCAAAACCGGCGGACGGCTGTACTTGAAAGAAAACGCAGGCAAATTTTCCGCCCCGGGCTGCTCGGTTAATTTAGAAAAATCTATTGTTCTCGCGTTTAACCTCGGAGGTGTCCCGGTCTTTAATCGCCCTACCTCTAATCCTAATTTCAATAAAGAACCTGACAAATTTTCCGCTGATGGCTCTCCGTATCTCCCGCCCGTAAACATCGTTTCGCCTATATGAATCAAACCTTTCAGAAAAGTGCCCGTAGTAAGAATCACCGCTTCCGATTCAAAAAATATTCCGTCTTTTGTGATTACTCCGTTTGCGCGGTTGTCATTAGTTGAAATAGCTTCAGCAACGGCCTGCTTCATGTCAAGATTTTCTGTTGCTTCTAATTTGTGCTGAACATATTTTTGGTACAACCATCTGTCGGCTTGCGCTCGCAAAGCCTGAACCGCAGGGCCTTTTCGTGTGTTAAGCATTCGAAACTGGATGCCTGTATGGTCAATCGCTTCTGCCATTATTCCGCCTAAAGCGTCGATTTCTCGAACAAGATGAGTTTTTCCTAGCCCGCCTATCGCCGGATTGCATGACATCTGCGCTGTTGTATCTAAATTGATGGAAAGAAGAAGTGTCTTATCCCCCATTTTTGCGCTGGCATAAGCAGCTTCGGCTCCGGCATGCCCCGCGCCAACTACAATTATGTCATACTTTTTTGGGTATTTATACAAAGTTTCTCGTTGTTCGGAATAAATTCGAAATTAAAATCTGCGATTTTAATTTACTCTTTCTCACTCGCAGTAAAGAAAGGCTTCGCTGATTGATCCTGCTATCTTTTCGGCGTTTACAGATGTTTCGCCATGGTTTCCCGCGGCAATGTCGCCTGCAAGTCCATGCAAAAACGCTCCGGCTTTAGCCGCGTCCGCTGTGCTAAGTCCCTGCGCGAGAAAGCTTCCTATTATTCCGGTCAATACGTCGCCCGAACCTGCTGTTGCCATTCCAGCATTCCCGGTTAGATTTATACAAGGTTTGGTTTCCGGCGAACAAATTACTGTCTGAAATCCTTTTAATAGCAAGGTAAGATTTTGTGAGTCGGCAAAATCATGCGCCGCGAAAATTCTGTCAACTGTTGATTCGCTTATTTTTTTGTTTTTCGTCAGACGGGAAAACTCTCCGGGATGCGGGGTAAATATTTCTTGCTTGCCCGACAATTCTTTTAACAGTTCAGGGTTGTCGGAAATTATGTTCAACGCGTCGGCGTCTATTACCATTGGAAGATTAATTTCCGGCAGCAATGACGCCAAAAATTCCTGAACTTGTTTGTTTTTTCCAAGCCCGGGCCCTATTGCAACTGCTTGAAACTTCGAAAGCTCTTCTTCAATGATTTGCGCCGCTTCAGAAATGAAAAGACCTGTGCCGTTGTCAGGAACAGGAAGTGTCATGCAGGCAGGCAAAAGGGGAGCCACCAACCCAAGAAGGGATTCGGGAACCGCAACTGTTATCAGGCCTGTACCGCTTTCTCCGGCCGCTTTCGCGCATAAAACTGCCGCTCCTGTCATTCCTTTGCTTCCGGCGATAATAAGTAAATGCCCGAACTTGTTTTTATGGTCAGTCAACTTTTTTTGTGGAAAGCAATCGACAATTTCTGTCGATGAAGAACTGGAAACAACGGGATAACCCTCGATTTTTTCCAATGCCTTTTCACTTAATTTTTTCGAGATTCCAATATCTATTATTTCTACCCTCCCGCAATGCTCTGCTCCGGTTTCCAAAAACATGGCAAGCTTGGGATGCGCGAAAGTTACGGTAAAATTCGCTTTAACAGCTTCGCCGCATTTTTCTCCCGTGTCGCAGTTTAAACCCGAAGGTATGTCGAGCGAAAGAACTTTTGCCTTGTGATTGTTTATGCAATTAATTGCCGCGGCAAAAATTCCGGCAACTTCTCCCTTCACTCCCGTACCGAGAATTCCATCTATTATTAAGTCCCCATGCCATAGGTCAAAAAAGTCAATTACTTCCGTACCGGACGTTCCCGGATTCGCGCCAGACGTTCCGGGTTCGGTTACATTGACAGCGGTTTTATCAACTCTTTCCCAATTTTTTTTAGCGTCTTCGGAGTATTCAGCAGGAGAAGCCAACAGAAATATTTCCGGGGTATAACCGGCTTCGATAAGATATCGCGCCACAACAAAAGCGTCTCCAGCGTTGTTGCCCTTGCCTGCTACAATAAGGATCCTTTTAGCGTTTGGCGCGGCAACTTCAGTTATAAACCTGAAAGCCCCATAACCAGCCCTTTCCATTAATTTTATACCGGGAGTTCCTGATTCTATTGACTGGGAATCCAGCGCCCGAATAGTTTTTGATTCAAGAAAATACATAAAAATAAAAAGCAGCCTGAAAGAAACAGGCTGCTAAATTGAAAAGTCCGACGAGTCCGACACGTCTGACATGTCGGACAAATCAAACTTATTTTTTTATACTGTTAGCTGCTTTCGCCAGCCTGGAAATTCTCCGAGCTGCCGCGCGCTTATGTATTGACCCTTTTTTAGCCGCTTTATCAATAGCTGAAACCGCGTTACGCAAACTTTTTGCAACCGCTTCCGAATTTCCAGACTCTACATCAGCCCGAACTTTCTTGGACAAAGTCTTTACTTTAGACTTAACCTGAGTATTTCTCGCCTGGCGCTTAGCGTCCTGGCGTATAGATTTTTCCCTGTGTTTATGACTTGGCATATTTTATCTTAATATTATATTTTAGTTAAAAGTTATTATTTTTTGCAGACATTATTATATTAAATACCTCTTTTTTTGTCAATTTATTTGAATTTTTAAAATTTCTTTGCTTTTTTTAACTGTTTTGGTATAATTACAACTGGTAATTTTATGTATTTATTAACATAGTGTTCTTTATAATTTTGAATGGACACTCAGTATAGGAGTATGGTGTATGCCGTGCGGACGTAAAGCTAGAAAGAAAAAAATTAATACTCATAAGCGTAAAAAACGCCTGAGAGCTAATAGACATAAAAATAAGTAGTTTATTTTTATTCTTTAATATTGTAGTCCGTGCAAAATACTATCCTTTTTTGCACGGGCTCTTTAATTTTCCACAACTTTGATTTGCAATGAAAATACGGGCTGTTTATTTCTTTGTTTTTGTATTTTCAATCTCAACAGTTTTAATTGCTGAAACCAATTCTGCTGTTGTCAACAACCGTAAACCGGAGTTCTTAAGATTTAAAAAACTGCAAAACAATGCCTTCGCGTATGCTTATTACATTCGGTCGTCTTACCTTAGAAACCTTGTAGGCGCGTATCTTAAGTCCGGAAAACCCGATGAATCTTCCAAAAAACTTATCGTAGATTCCCTGCTCTACCTCGAAAGAGCTCTTAAATATACTCACGATGTTCCATTCCTTTGGAAAGAATATGCTGTTTATAACAGCGGTATCGGAAGAATGGACGGCGTGATTTTTGCCTGCGAAAAATTGGCGGAACTTGAACCCTCACCGGAAATCTATTATAAATTAGGCCAGCTTTACAACTCAAAAGGCAATCTTGAAAAAGCTGTCGATAATTTCAATCTTTACTTGACATATATCCCCGGCGACGCAAAAGTTAAGGAGTATGTTGCTCAGCTCCATATCAATTCAGGACTGAAAAACGAAATAGTAAATAATCAAATTAAAGCCAAAAGCTGTTTCAGGCAGGCCCTTAATATTATTAACGGCCTTTTAACTGAAAAGGAAAATGCCAGGCTCCTTTTTAGAAAAGGTTTTGTGCTGGAACTGTTAGGGAACCCGGAAAACGCTCTCGAAGCTTACTCAAAAGCTATTCTCCTTGAGCCCGGAAACCTTGAACCCTATTTTAGAGCTTCAAATATTTATTATGCTAAAGGGGAAAAAGCCGCTTTCGCCGGCAACCCCGAAAAAGCTAAAGAATTTTATGCCGAGGCTGCTAAAACTATCCTCCTAATCGTCCCTGAAAAAAAAGACAATCCGGAAATGCTCAATTACGCCGCTTATCTCCTAGCACTCCTTGGCGAAAGGCTGGACTTCGCCGAAAAACTTGTCGTGATGGCCATGGAAAAAGATAAAAATAATAGCGCTTTTATTGATACTCTCGGATGGATTCACTTCAAAAAAGGGGATGCTCAAAACGCTTTGACAAATGTTCTGAATGCAAGGGAAAGCGGCGGAGATGACCCCGTTATTTCTGATCACCTGGGCGATATTTATCTTAAACTCGGAAAACCGGATAAAGCTAAGGAAATGTGGCTGAAATCTCTCGACATGGAGGCAGGGAATACTAATGTTAGAATCAAAATCGATGCTTTAGAAAATCCGTAATTCTTGTGGGAGTTCACGCTTTAGCGGGTCTTCTTAATCAGGTGTCGGGGGTCAGGACTTGCGAAGTTGTCCATGCTGTCCACATTGTCCACAATGTCCATTAATAACAAATAACAAATAACAAATAATAAATAAAATCAAAAATTAAAAATCAAAAATCAAAAATTCTTATAAAAGTTCCCGCCAAAATCAATTGGTTTCTTAATATTGAGGAACGCCGCGGCGACGGGTATCATTTCCTCCAAACTGTTATGCAGCTTGTTGACCTTTATGATAACCTGTCTTTTGAGTTGATTCCTGAAAACAAAATTGAAGTTATTGATTCAGGACTGAAAAGCGGCTGCAGTCCGGAAAATAATATTGTTTTCCGTGCGGCTGAAAAATTAAAGCTAAAATATAACATTAATTCCGGCGCCAGGATAGTTGTCGAAAAGAATATTCCTGTTGGCGCGGGACTTGGCGGAGGCTCTTCCGATGCCGCTGCCGCGTTAAATTGCCTTTGCTCCTTATGGAACATTGCTGTTAATATCAAAGAACTTATTTGTCTTGCTTCTGAACTTGGAGCCGATGTTCCGTTCTTTTTAAATGCTTATTTAACCGAGGGCTCTGCCGCTTTTTGTTCGGGAATAGGAGAAAAAGTCTCGGTAGTTTCGCCTTCAGAATTTTATGTCGTCTTGTGGAATCCGGGTGTCCCGCTTTCTACTGCCGAAGTTTATAAAACATTTGACCAAAAAGAACGGGAATCAAAGTCGTCAGCACAGTTTTTAAAAGCTTATTCATCGGGCGAGATTAATTCTGTTGCTGAAAATGTCTGGAACAATCTTGCGTTTGCTGCGGAAGAATGTTTGCCGGAATTAGTCGAAATGAAACAAAAATGTCTCCAACTTGGCGCGAAAAAATCCTGGGTTAGCGGCAGCGGGCCTACTGTTGTTTCACTTTGCGAAACTGAAGAAAAAGCCGAAACGCTTGGCGCTGAAATTAAAAAAAATGCCGGCAAAAACCATTTTATTCATGTAGGAAACACAATTTAAAATGTGGCTCAGGCACGTGTCCCGCGAATGCTAGGATATTGCCTGTAAAAATTTAAATACAAAATTCATCTTGAGGCGCTTGCGCGCTCGGGATGAATTTTCTCCGATGTTCAAATGAAAATCCGAAAACTATTCAGCTTCTTCATAAAATTTCTTCTTACAATCTTTTTCCTGATTGTAATTGCCCTGGCTTTGCTTTATATCTTCCCCAAAAAATCCATGCAATTCCTGTCGGATAACTTCTACCCATCAATAAAATATAACTTTGAAGATATATATTTCGGCAAAAGAGGAGTCGCCGTTGATAATTTAACTGTCACTTATGATTCCATGCCCGGCACAACTGTTGAAGTCAACAGGCTTTCCTTTATTTTTTCTCCAAAAGAAAACTCATTAGCGAATTTTGATGTGTTTATAAACGGCGGCAAACTCATTTCCGACCTGAACTATGTAAAAAAAAATATTCCAACTATAAAGAAAACTAAAGATAAAAAAGATTTAACTGATTTCTGTTTTAATATTAAAATTACTAACTTTTACATCCAGGTTAAAAATATTTTTATAGAAAATGCAAGCGGGAACGCTGCTGTTTCTCGAAACGAAATGTCGGCAAAGTTATCAGGCGAAAACTTTTTCGATGGCAGCAGTTTTTTAACATTTAACCGGAAAAACGATAAATATTCTCTTGAGCTTGGTTTCGACCTGCTTGACGCGGCGAAATTCTGTAAAGTTTTCAAACTGAACAAAAACCGCATGACCGGGAAGTTTACGGGAAATATCAAAACTGTTTTTGTCAAAGGAAATGTCGAGAGTTTAAAAGGCAAACTCTATTCAGAAGGAAAGGGCAAGTTATTCTTTTCAGAGGCAGAAAAATATGTTGCCGCTATGGATAATGACATTAACAAAGTTCTTATTCAGAATATAACTGACCAGTTAAAAAATTATAATTATTTAAGTTGTGATGTTCTTTTAAATTATATTCCTAAAAAAACAAATACTATTATAACTTTTGATTTCGACGGCGAAGTAAGCGACTACAAATTTCCGATTTATTACCATGCTACCTGGCTGGACGCCATCAAATTCATTTCATCGTTTAAATAATCTGAATAATTAAGAATTTTAATTTGTTCCACCGATGGCATGGTTTCACCTTCATACAGAAGGTAACCCTTGTCAAAATGCTGCTCCACATTTTCAAGGTGTTTAATCATTCGCGGACGAAAAGTGTGTGATTTTTTAATTTCAATAAATTGACGGCTGCTTTTTTTGTCCACAATCAAATCTATTTCAACACCATGGTTGGTTCGATAATAATAAAGCGAAGAATGCGTGAGGGTTACTCAATTAATTCCGGAATGATAAATTCAGAAAAATAATGTTAATTGAGTGTGAACTTATAACGGCCAGAGAAGAGAATGGATTTATGTTTAATATTGACAATAAAATCGATATTTGATATTATATCTCCGCTTTTTAATAGTTTATGCGTTAATATGCCTGTAAATTGGCTTGCGTAACCTTAAAAAGCGTGTTTTTATAAAGGCGCAGGATTTTTTGGCGTGGACACTTTGTGGACACTTCGGCTAAAAAGGAAATTAAGATAAGCGCCTTAAATAGTTGAAAACAAAAGACTTGCCGAAGTAGCTCAGTTGGTAGAGCAGCGGTTTTGTAAACCGCAGGTCGTCGGTTCGACTCCGTCCTTCGGCTCCATTTTATTTCATAGTGTGAAGTTGCGAAAGTGTGAAGTTGCGAAAGCTTGCCACGCCGTTGGCGGTGGTGTGAAAGTTCACAACTTCCCAACTTCTCAACTTCATAATTTCTGATAAATTTCCGGGGAGATACCGAAGCGGTCAAACGGGGCAGACTGTAAATCTGTTGGCAATGCCTTCGGAGGTTCGAATCCTCCTCTCCCCACCATTTAAGAATGGAGTAATGCGTTTTTGGAGCAATGGAGTATTGGAGAAAATCCAATGTTTCAATACTCCAGTCCTCCAATACTCCAACAAATTTTTTGTGGTGATTTTTGCGAATTGCTCCACGTAAAATATGTGCTAAAAAGCCTTTTTCTTTTAAAAAAGTCCGGCTTTTTAGCCCGGGCTTTTTTATTATCTTGAAAAACTCTTCTGAAAATATCTCTGATTCCTGGGAAGATCCCAGCGTTGCTTCCAGCCAAACAACGGGTCCACTGCTTTTGTCGGAAAAAAAGTCTGTTGTCTTCGATGAAGGCATTATGCTTACCTCTAACCAAAAGATCAAGCCTTTTACCGTCGCCTACGAAACTTTTGGTCAGCTGTCTCCAAAAAAAGATAACGTAATTTTAATTATCCATGCTTTGACCGGCGACAGCCATTGCGCGGGCGTTTATTCAGAAAAAGACGAGAAACCCGGCTGGTGGGACCCGCTTATCGGTCCCGGCAAAGCTTTTGACACTAATAAATATTTTATTGTCTGCTCTAATGTTCTTGGTGGGTGCCAGGGGACAACAGGCCCTTCGTCTATAAATCATGAGACCGGCAAACCTTACGGCCTATCTTTTCCTGTTATTACTGTCAGGGATATGGTAAACGCCCAGAAACTTCTCCTTGATTATCTTGGCATACAACGCTTGCTCTCCATTTCGGGAGGGTCTATGGGCGGACTCAACGTTCTTGAGTGGGCTGTAGCTTATCCTGATTTTGTAAGCAGCATTATTCCTGTTTCCACTTCCGGCAGAATTTCTCCGCAGGGCATAGCTTTTTCTGAAGTGGAAAGGCAGGCTATCATCCGCGACCCTAAATGGAATAACGGAAACTACGATCCTGATAATCCTCCGGTTGACGGGCTTGCGGTCGCGAGAATGATTGCCCATATTACTTATCTTTCTTCTGAATCTATGCACAAAAAGTTTGGTAGAAGAAAATTAACTGCTGATAAAAAAGCTCCTTTTGAACATAAGTTTGAAATAGAAAGTTATCTGCAGTACCAGGGCAGCAGGTTTGTTGAACGGTTTGACGCCAACTCTTATATTTACCTGACAAAAGCTATGGACTTTTATGATATTGCCGAGGGCTATGACTCATTAGAACATGGCGCTTCAAGAATCAAATGCAAGTCTCTTTTTGTTTCTTTCAGGTCGGACTGGCTTTTCTCCCCTCGGGAAACTGGCGAACTTGTTGACGCCCTCAGAAAATCGGGCAGAGATGTTGAATCTCATGAAATAGAATCTGAATACGGGCATGACGCCTTTCTTGTTGAGTACCCTAAATATTCTTATTTGATAGAAAGATTTCTCGAAAGGGTTTACAGGTTTTACAATTAGAAACCAGCCTTTTATTTAGTCGACCCTTAAAAAGTCAATTTTGAGGCAATTGCAAGGCGATAAGGCGAAGGCGTATTGTAATACCCTGAGCAATTAACATCCCCCTTCCCCCTTCAAAGGGGAACTCGCCGCAATCGGCCAAAATTGGCTTTGCTGCTTTGTTAAAGGATTTCCGAAATCAAAGATTTCGGTTGCATTTTTAACAGTCCGAGAACCGGCATCCGCCAGTCATGCGTCCTGTTTTACATTTTTTTGCAAGGTTTTCGCGAAGAAGTCCTAAAACCTTGCAATATTTTTCACACTTTTCATAAGTCAATGACCCATGAATACTACAAAAAAGCAGTTTTTAAGGATCGACTTTTTAGCCACTAAGATTCTATGACTAAAGTCAAGAATCTTTGTGGCAAATTACCTTTTGACCTTCCAACTTTTGACTTTCAACCTTCGCCCTTTGACAAAAAATTGCCTTTGCAGCGAATATTTGATATAATTATATAGATGTTTTGATGGTAGTTAAATCATTAAATACTTATTGGGGACGCATTGGGTTCGACTGGAGTCGATGCCCTTGTGTGGCATGTCGCGGATGTCCGTTGGCCGCGTTAACAATCGGGCAAAACAATCTAAACGCGAACGAAGAATTCGCCCTCGCAGCTTAATTAAAGCAGCGACGTTCTCCGCTTCTGCTGCCTGACGGGAGCGACAGAGCGACGTATCTCAGGCTGGCGCAGTTATTTTGTCTTTCGGTAGCTGCGCGAGACTTTAGGAAGGCTCGTCCGGAGGTGGCCTGTCGGCAGGCAGCCAAAGGATTAAATTTAAAATACCGACTAAACATGTAGAAGCGCTTGGGACAGATGTTCAGGACGCGGGTTCGACTCCCGCCGTCTCCACCATTCAGAACATTCCGATTGGTGGAGCATATTGTCCGCCGCTCGAACCTTTTTTGAGAATAATGTGGCGGCGGAGTAAAATAAGTTTGAGGCGCGAATATCTTTTGATATTTGCGCCGTTTTCGTTTCTGAGGTGCGAGTTCCGCGCCCAGCGAATGCCGGGGTCCGCAAGGATTCGTCTGCTCCCGAGTTGTGAGTTTCCCGCCTGGATTCGCCCGTGTTTCGAGTCGTAAGGTCTCCGCCGAGGTCTGCGTGGGTGGCGAGCCATAAGCTCCGCCCATCGGCGTGGCCGCCCCGCTTGCAGGAGTTGCGAAACATCAAGTTTTTGAGCGCGTGGCGTCCTGCGTCCGCGCCTTGTCAAGTATTCGTAAGTCTCACGGCTTCCGAACGTCGCGTTCGCTTCTTCCCTGCTCCTTTTTCGCTAATCTTTGTCCGCAGGGAAGAACGCCGATTCCCAGCCCCGCCATCCTCCTACCGCCAAGCACCTTTTCTCGCCGGTCTGATGACCAGCGAGCAACCGGAAGAAAAATCTTCAGGGTTTTGTGTTGTAAAAACTTTTCATCTAATTTTACCTGATATGAAAGTCATTTTTTGTTTGCAACTTTAATTTCTTTTTGATATAATTTTACTCAAATGATGGCAGAAGTAAATAAAAGAAAATGCAAACAATTCCTATAAAATATTCCCGAGGGAAAACCGCTTTTATATCAAATGAAGTTGATATAAACTTTACTTTGCTTGATTTTTGGGCTTGGGCTTTTTCGGATGTTCTTACGAATACGGCAAGAGGAATTCTTGCAGAATTTATTGTTGCCAAGGCACTTGATATTGATGTTAAAAAACCCCGCGAGGCATGGGCGAAATTTGATTTAGAATACAAGGATTGTGGTATAGAGGTTAAGTCAGCTTCTTACCATCAGCGTTGGTTCCAGAAAAGAATGTCAACAATCTCCTTCAACGTCCCAAAACGGAGAGCGTGGAATGCCGATACAAACCAATTAGAAGAAAAATCTCAAAGACAGGCAGATTTTTATGTATTATCTTTGCTTTCAGAAAAAGATAGAACTAAAATAAATCCTCTCAATATTAATCAATGGAAATTTTGGATTATAGAAACTGAATTTTTTAATAACAGAAAACGAAGTCAACATTCAATAACATACAACTCTTTAATTAAAGAAATAGGCGAACCTGTTTGTTATCATCAAATTAAAAAGACAATCGATGATTTAATAAAAAAATGATGTCATTACTTCCTACAAACAAAGACATTGACGAATTGATAGCATTCCTTCCGAAATTATATGCAGAAGGTTTCAAACCAGTTAAATGCTGGCGTGGAGGAGACAAAAACAAAGACGGAGTTATCCAGATTCCTTGGCCGGAATATGAAAATGTGGTTATAGAATTTTTTCATATCGCATCAAAACAATGCTGGAAAGATTATAATTATACTTCTAATAATGCGGTGGAAATGATAAAAAATAAAGACACCATAAAAAACGCTTCGTTGGAGCAGATAAAAACCATGATTACTTTATGTGTCAGGCGGGAACGCTTTTGCGAAGGTATTTGGGAATCAGTTATTGAAGAAGAAATAATCCGCAGTTTACTTGAACGGCTACAAAAAATCAGGGCTAATAATAGTTAATAAATCGAACTCAATATTTTCCCAGGATTTAGCAAGATCAATAGTTTCCCACCTTATATCATGACCTTGAATATTTACTTTTTCGTGTAATTGCTTTTTTTATAATATTCAGATTTGTTTTCTTGTGATTTTACATAAGCGTATATCTGGAATAAATGATTACTATCAAATGTCAAATTGCCATATTGGCCTTTTTTAATACTGTGTTCTGTAAATTTTGTGTCAAGGATAATTATTTGCTTTGTCTTATTGTGTTGAAGTATTAAATCGGGTTTCATTGATTTTTGCTTAAAATCTAACTATGGGCGGGATAAGAAAATAACACCTTCCCCCCCTAAAAAATCCATTGAGCCAGGTTCGAGAAAAGTTTTTACACATTCGGGTTTAGTCTTAATGTCCTGCGGGTCAATTGCAACAGGATGCGCGAGGATTTCCGGGGCTATCAAATAGGCTCTGACATGGCAGCCCCCGCGGTTTTGAGTTGCATAAGCAAGAGCTTGCCCCTGCACGCCGCGCGGGTCATAAGCCGGCAGTCCCTGTTTTTTTACGGTCATAGCAAATTCGGGATGTCCGTAACTTTCAGCTAACCTGTAGGCGCCTAATCTAAGTTTTTTTCCAAAACCCTCATTATTTCCGATCGCGTTAACGTAATAAACAATCACTTCAGAACTTCCAAATTTCAATTCCGGGCCGCTACAAAGTTCTTCTTTTTTAGTATAACCTTTTTCGTAAAGTTCCATAGCAGCAGCAATAGTAACCCCGGCAGAGATCGTATCAATCCCGTATTCGTTGCACATAAAATTAGCTTCAGAAATGGAAATCAAATCTTTTACACCGCTCAAAGCGCCCAATGCCCAACCTGTTTCATATTCCGGGCCCTCGCCTTTTTTTCCGTTAGGCAGTTCAACATCCCTCCCGCAGGCAATCGGGCACCCGAAACAAGTTTTGCCTTTTATTAAATAGCCCTTTTCAACCTAAGCTTCGCCCGAAACTTCATCTATATCCGGGAATATTCCGGTCTGAAAATTCCTTGTGGGATACATTCCATGCGAATTAATAATATTGTCCAGAACTTTTGTGCCGTATGTAGGGAGCCCTTCAGAAGTAACGCCATCTTCTTTGATTTTTTGCAGGCAAGTTTTTAATACAGATTTGAAAGCCTCTTTGTCGGCCACTTCAGGTTTGTTGCGTTTAGAACTGATAACGACGGCTTTTAGGTTTTTGCTGCCCATGACGGCACCGACTCCAGTTCTCCCTGCTGCCCGATTTTTGTCATTCATTACGGACGCAAAAAGAACACGGTTTTCTCCTGCCGGACCGATGCAAGCTACCTTGGCATTTTCATCGCCGATTTCTTTCAGGAGAAAATCCGTGGTGGCATGAACATCTTTGCCCCCAGAGAACGAAAGCGTCTTTAAGTTCCACATTTCCATTTTTAATAAACAAAGAAACAGGATTTTCCGCTTTGCCCTCAAAAATAATCATGTCAAATCCCGCGAATTTCATTTAAAGCTTTCATTTTGTCGATAGGCCAAAACTCGACAGGAGCTCCCAGTGTACAAGCCGCCATTCTTCCCAAGAGAGCTCCTCCCAACTTTTCCTGGTAGTTTTTGGTATTAAATGATTTCCAAATACGGCGCGGTCCTGAACTACGCAATTTCTGAATTGACAACAGATCATTAGGTTCAGCTTTAGCAAGGGGGCTGTCCATCGGAAGACTTTTAATTTGCGACAAAGCCGAACGAAGTTCTTTTTCAGTTTGGGAGAGAATTGTGGAAATTCCAGCAGCGCCATACTCGGCTTTAAGCTGAGCATAAAGTTCGATTTGTTCCGTCAACTTCTTAAAGTCTGGCATTCGTGGATAAGGCATAAATTTATTCTCAATGTTAATTTAATAAATGCTACATACTGCAACTGTTCACAATATAATATAACTCATATTCTTCTATAATTTTTTCTGGCGTTGTACATTCTTTCTCTCAACCCACCTTTTTTTAGAAATTCACTTTCTAAATTTTTTATTTGCCGTTTTTTAGTTGGTTTTAGTTATTAGAGGGGACTCGTGGGACATCAGGGACTTGTTGGACTTGTGTCTGATGCACACACGTCCCACTTGTCCAACCAGTCCTATTTTTCTCAAGCCCCCCATTTTTCGTACCAATTATGCAAAACAAAAAGCGACCATAATTTTCCAGCGTGGTTATGTTTTTCGCTTAAATGTTCTTCAAGCAATTTAGTGCAAATTTCATGGTTCACAAGACCGGCATTTTTTACGTTTTTCGGCGAAAGGACATCTTCAAATTTTCCACGAAGGTTTCCTCTAATCCATCTTTTGATAGGAACGCCAAACCCCCATTTTTTTCTATAAATAAAATCTTTAGGGAAATATTTTTCAGCAACTTTTTTCAAAAGATATTTTGTTTCCATACCTTTAACTTTAAAATGCGAAGGCATTTTTGCTACCAGCTCTACTAATTCTGTGTCCATAAATGGTTCGCGGACTTCGAGTGAAGTAAGCATGCTTGCTCTGTCAACCTTAACATTAAAATCATCTTGCATCAAAATTTTGTAATCCTGAAACAATGTTTTAGCAACAATATCATTTGGTCCTGAATATTCTGACATTCGATTTAAGACAGGAGAAATAGATTCATTAAGCAAAGCAGAACCAGTCAACTCTTCAATTTGTTCAGGCTGAAAAGCACTAACCCAAAACTGGTTTCTAAGTGCAAAATTATGATGAAGGCTATGAAAGAACGATGAAATTTTTTCAGAATTAAAGAAAACACCGCCTTCTTTTGCCGGAATAATAGACAACGGTTTTTCTATAAAATATTTTCTTAAAGGAGCAGGGATTTTCTCTAAAATTCCTGCGATACGCTGTGCAAAATATTTCGGGTACCCACCAAAAACTTCGTCTCCACCATCGCCACCGAGAGCTACAGTAACTTTTTGGCGAGTTAAATGGGAGACAGCGTAAGTCGGCAAAATAGAAGAATCCGCCATAGGTTCATCAAGCGAATCTAAAACTTTGTCAAGAATATCGATCATACTATCAACCGACAAATTAAATTCAGTATGATTAGTTTTCAAATGATCAGCCGCCCAGCGTGACCATTTTGATTCATCATAAATAGGGTCATCAACTTTAATGCTGAAAGTATTAACTTTTTCTGGCGGAATAATTTTGCACATCATCGCCGAAATGAGGCTTGAATCAACTCCCCCACTCAAAAAAACACCAAGTGGAACATCAGAAATAAGTCTTTTTTCAACAGCTTTGATTAAAGAAGAATCAATTAATTCTATCCATTCGCTTTCAGAACGTTTATCAAATTTTTCTGGGAAATTATATTTCCAAAAAGGTTTCGGTTCGCCGGCAACTCCATTTTCTACAACCAGATAATGTCCTTCTTTAAGTTTTTTTACACCTTTAAAAATCGAGTTAGGAGTCAACGTGCAGGCAAACATCAAATATTGTTGAAGTGCAGCGGTATTAATTTCTTTTTTAATTTCCGGATGCTGAAGCATAACTTTCATTTCCGAACCGAAAACAAAATCAGAATTTGTGTCAGAATAATAGAGAGGTTTTTGACCGGCACGATCCCGGGCAATAATCAGCTTATTTTTGGTTTGATCAAAAACCGCGATTGCAAACATCCCGTCAAGATGCTCGCAAAATTTTTCGCCATATTCTTTATAGAGGTGAACAATAACTTCGGTATCGGAATTAGTATAAAACTTATGCCCTTTTTTTTCGAGCTTGTTCCGCAAACTTTTAAAATTATAAATTTCTCCGTTTTGAACTACCCATGTCTTTTTTGATTCATCATGAATAGGTTGGTGCCCAGAATTGAGATCAATAATGCTCAATCTTCTCATTCCCAAGGCAACATTTTCAAAAAAATATTCCCCAGCGTCGTCAGGTCCGCGATGAACCATAGCATCATTCATCTTTTTAAGGACAATATTTTTTTTAGAAAACTTCGTATTTTTATCAATAAACCCACAAATACCGCACATAATATTTTTCTTAACCAGTAATTATTAAACCACTGAACTCATAAAATACCACTAAAAAATCCAATTATTATTATTTCTTTTAAAAAAAAATACAAGACTTGATATTTTCTGTGCAATTCAGAGAACTCTGTGGTTCATTTATTTTTTAACCACTGAACTCACAAAATACCACTGAAAATTCAATTTTTTTATTTTTAACTACTGAATTTAAATGTTTTCTGTGCAATTCAGAGAACTCTGTGGTTCATTTATTTTTTAACCACTGAACTCACAAAATACCACTGAAAATTCAATTTTTTTATTTTTAACTACTGAATTTAAATGTTTTCTGTGCAATTCAGAGAACTCTGTGGTTAATTTATTTTTTAACCACTGAACTCACAAAATACCACTGAAAATTTCAAACTTTTTTTATTTTTAACTACTGAATTTAATATTTTCTGTGCAATTCAGAGAACTCTGTGGTTATAATGAATTCATAAATCGCTCTTTATTTTCTACCGGAGTAGCTTTTGGACGAGGAAGATCAGAACGCGAACCGCATTTGACTACAACTCTTATAAAATGAGGACCAGGTTCTTCGGCATTTTGAACTTCAGAAATTATATTTTTTAATTCTTCTGCCGTTTTCACTTCTTTGGCTGAACTATATTTTGAAGCAAGAGCAATTTTACATAAATCTACATTTTCCGAAATAGTAGCTTGAGCACCGGTACTTTCGTAAGCTCCATTATCAAGACAGACATGAATAAGATTTTGTGGTTTGTATTTTCCAATAGTCGCTAAAGTTCCCATTTTCATCAAAACTGCGCCATCCCCATCGAGACAAAGAAAATTCGTATCCGGTTTTTCGAGAGCAAGTCCGAGAGAAATAGAAGCAGCACATCCCATTGAGCCAACAGTATAGAAATTTTTTTCGGAATCATTAATCATCAAAAGTTCGCGTGAAGGTTTTCCTGTAGTTGCGACAATTTTTGTATCAGCAGGAATATTTTCAGAAATAATTTTTATAGCTTCTTCGCGGGAAAGTTCAGATTTTGTTTCTGGGATTTTTGTCGGATATTTTTCAAAAGCTCCTTTGCGAATTACATAAGCAACCGGACAAAGTTTTGTTTCAGCTATATTATTTAAAATTTCAATATCTTCTTTCAATTTTTCAGGCAAATCATCAGAAACACGGTACGGAACTTCAAGAAGCTCCAATAACTCAAGCAATTTTTCTCCCATAACTTTATGTTGAGGTTCATCTGGTTTTCCAGGTTCACCTCGCCATGTGATAAGCATCAACATAGGAAAATTATAGATTTGCTGCAAAGAAGTCAACGGATTAACAGTATTTCCGAACCCGGAATTTTGCATCATAACAACAGGTTTTTTGTCAGCAAGAGAAAACCCCGCAGCAATTCCCATCGCTTCGCCTTCGCTTGAAGCTATAAAATAATTTTCGTTTTCAATAGCGTAATTTATAACCGGTTTCAAAATAGAACATGGAACACCAGTATAAGGTCCGAAATTATTTTCTTTTAAATGTTTAAATAATAGTTCAACATTCATTGTTTTTTAGAGTAAATATCAATTAAATAAGTTAAGTCTTCTATGCTGTCGATATCTTTCCAATGACCATGGGAATAAGCAACGGAAACATTTTGACCATTTTTAATTAAAAGGTTTAAGAAATCATTCAAGCTGGAATTTTTAAGGGCTTCAAGGTTTTCTTTAGCTAGTTTTTCTAATTCATTTTTGAAAATATCAGCACCGTTTGAACTTAATTTTATCAAACCGATAAATTCGCCATTATATTTATTTCGATTATCCCAATCATCAGTTTTAATGTTTTTCAACTTCGTAGTTTTTTCACTTCCAAAAGCCGGGTCATAATTTTTATCAGCAGTAACAGCATCAAATTTATGCGGATTTTTATTAGAAAAAGCAGAGTCAACAGATAAAATAATATCTTCATCTTCTTTAATTAAATCCAGCAAAATATCCGAATCAAAAAGAATGTCACCAAAACATATAAAAGTAGGTGCATCTAAAATTTCTATCGCCTGATAAAGCGAATAAAGAATACCTGTCGAATCAAATTCACTGTTTTCAAGAAGTTTAATGTTAGGAACATCAATCGCATCTTTTTCGTACCCCGCAACAACAGAAATATTTTTTATTCCAGCACTGTTAAACTGTGAAATTAATCTGGAAAGAATAGAGGAATCCCCTACTTTCAGCATCGTTTTGGGTTTGTCATCAGTAAGCGAACCAAAATTTGCGCCCTGGCTTGCAGCAAGAATAACAGCATTCATAGCAACGGAAGATTTCGGCAAATATTTTTCTTCGGCCTCAGAATATTCAGCAGCATTTTGCAATCTGAAAACTTCTTTTACAGGAACAATTTTTTTCTCTACATCAGCAATAGAAACCTTTTCAAAAATTTCTTTCGCAGTGTTTTGCATTGCAAAAATCGAAGTTCGCATCAAGTGGTTAGCCCAAATAACAAGCGACACTCCCATTTTTTGAAATTCAGAAACAGGCGTATCAGGATATTTTGTGGGAACAATTATTACTGGTTTACGATTATCCCAATGCTTCATAAATGAAGAAATTTCATCCGAAGAACTTATTTTGCTGTGCATTAAAATTGCGTCCGCACCGGCATCAGCATAAGCAGTTGCACGTTTCAAAGCTTCTTCAAGCCCCCAGCCTGCAATGAATGCTTCCACCCTTGCAGCAATAACAAAGTCTTCATCTTTCTGTGAATCTTTCCCCGCGCGAATCTTTCCACAAAATTCTTCTATATCAGCAAGTGGCTGCATTTCTCCGGCTATAAAAGAATTTGTTTTTGGAAAAAATTTGTCTTCTATACAAACGCCGCCAACTTCTATTTGCTCTAATTTTCTGACAAGCTGCCTGAAATTATTAAAGTTCCCGAATCCAGTATCGCCGTCTAACAAAATAGGAATAGAAGTTGCGTTAGACATAAACTCGCAAACTTCACAAATTTGTGTCCAGCTTGCTTCGTTATTATCCCGCACACCAAGCGCAGCAGAAATAGCAAGACCGCTTCCCCAAATCCCTTTGAACCCGGCTTCTTCAACAATTTTTGCTGACAATCCGTTATGAGCTTCAAGAATAAACTCTACATCATTACTTTTTAATAAGTTTTTTAATTGTGTTGATTTTTTCATAATTTTAACCACTAAATTTAATTTTTTTAACCACTGAACTCACAAAATACCACTGAAAATTCAATTTTTTTATTTTTAACTACTTAATTTAAATATTTTCTGTGCAATTCAGAGAACTCTGTGGTTAATTTATTGTTTATAGTTTACATTACTCTTCTTGCTATTTCTAATTTATAGTTTCCAAAAGCTAATAAAAGTCCTACTTTGGTTTTAGTCGCTTTTAAATAATGTAACAATTGAGCTTCATCATTTGGAGTTAGTTTTTTAGAAGCTTTAAGTTCTACAATAACTTTTTTGTCAACAAACAAATCTGCTCTGTATTTTTTGGGAATAACAATATCTTTATAAAAAATATCAAGTTCAAACTGTCTTTCAAAAGGTATTTTTAACAATTTAAGTTCATAAGCTAATGCTTCTTCATAAACATACTCTAAAAATCCAGGCCCTAATTGTTTATGAACCTCAATCGCCGCGCCGATAATTTTCGATGTCAATTCCGATGAAGGATATTTATCTGTAGAATACTCTTTCATATTTGTAACCACCAAATTTATTTTTTAACCACTGAACTCACAAAATACCACTGAAAATTCAATTTTTAAACAACTGAATTTAAATATTTTCTGTGCAATTCAGAGAACTCTGTGGTTAATTTATTTTTTAACCACTGAACTCACAAAATACCACTGAAAATTCAATTTTTAAACAACTGAATTTAAATGTTTTCTGTGCAATTCAGAGAACTCTGTGGTTAAATTTCCTGAATCTGTGGCAGGATTTCTTTTTCTGCTTTATCGAGGTCCTCCGGAAAATCTATTTCAAGCCACGGCAATCCAACAATATCCTCAACAGGAAGTTTTACGCCGGCATCAGCCATTTTATTCAAAGCAAAAGTATCATAATTTTCAAAATTCTTTTTTTCAAGACAGCTTTCTATCATTTCAAAAAACAAAGCACCGTCTTCCGCCGAAAACTGGTTTATTCCAAGCCATTCTCCATCAGCTTCATCCAACGGAATACTTTTATCCGAGCAGACAAAATTCCCGTTATCAACTATCAACTTCATTTCTTCTTCGCCAATAGAAGAGGAATCATAAAGCATAACAGTATTATTTTTATGCTTCGACATTTTATAAATAATTTCAGGATGATACAAAAGATCAGCATGAAGATAGGCAAACGGTTCTGAATTTACCCAATGTTTTGCAAACCAAAGCGATGTCATATTGTTTGTCGTTTCAAACCAGGGGTTGAAAATACAAGTTGCCAAATCTCCTATATGTTTTTTTAACTCATGCTGTTTGTAACCTGTAACAACCACAAAAGGCCCGTAACCAAAATTGCTTAAAGTTTCGATAGAACGCATTAAAAGCGATTTGCCGCCAATTTCCATTAACGGTTTCGGTTTTCCTTTCGTAACTTCCCTCAATCTTCTTGCCATACCGGCAGCAACAATAACAGTTTTCATGATTTTAAGATTTATTTAGAATTTCTACAATATCAGTTTCTTTTAACATAACAGGATTATTTTTCATTCGCGCAGGATTATAAGATTGTTTTGCTATGGCGGGATATTCGTCAGGATTTGCTTTATAACCAGTCAAATTTTTAACGTCAATAGATTTAAACATTTCCCGCCAACTCACACACAAAGAATTTACGTCAGAAACTTTAAATATATCCATCAAAGGGTTTACTTTTTCTTTCATTGCCGCTACATTTTTTTTCATCAATGCGGGAAGTGTTATCGAACAAGCCAGTCCGTGCGGAATTCCATATCTCAAAGTTAAAGGATAAGAAATAGCATGAGCAGCAGCTGTAGCAGTTTGACTAAATGCCATACCCGCAATCAAACAAGCTTTCGCCATTCCGGTTCTGTATTCAATATTTGAACCATCTTCATAAACTTTTTTAATATATTTTCTCGTCAAAGAAATAGATTTTAAAGCGAGTGCATCTGTCGCTTCGTTTGCATTTGTGTTCCAATAAGCTTCAAGAGCATGAGAAAATGTATCAAGTGCAGTGTAAGCCGTAACATTTTTCGGAACAGTCAAAGTAAGTTCCGGATCTATTAACGCAACATCCGGAAAGCTTGCCGGCCCTGCTACAGAATGCTTTTTTTGTTCTTCAATATCCCAAATAGTAGCATAAGGAGTAACTTCGCTGCCTGTTCCCGCAGTAGTAGGAATCGCAATAAGTTTTGTTTCACGTTGAAGATATTTTTCTCCTGACCGAATTCTTTCTTTAACATTCTTAAAATCTTTTAAGTTACAAAAACCTTTCGCCAAATCCATAGTGCTCCCGCCGCCAACTGCAATAATAATATCGAAATTAAAATCAGAAAGATTTTTTATTGCTGTTTCAATATTTGCAATAGTAGGGTTACTACTCGATTGTTTATAAATTTTAACTTCGCAATTTAGCATTTTGGAAATAGAATCAGCAACACCGAAATCTATAGCAGAGCCATCGCAAATTAGAACAGTACCTTTGGAATTTTGGACAATATCAAGCATGGCAAGTTTTTTTATACTTCCCGCTCCAAAAATAATCTTAGTAGGTAAAAACCACTTTAAATTCATTGGATTTTTGGATTTTTGGATTTTTGATTTAATTTATAATTTCTTATATGCAAGAGCTCTTATAATATTATCAATGTTATTAACAGGTGATTTATTTTTATGTAGCCCCTTGCAACATTGATATTAAGATATTATATCAAACTCTTGAAAATAAAAACATACTTATGTATAATTTACATTAATTTAGATACCAAGAATGCAAAGATTGTTTAACCTTGAATCCAATTTCGCCGGATGGAAATTAGCTTGTAAAAAACGAATAAATCAAACCTGAAGAGGTGATTTTGAAACATTCGCGTCACGTTCGCAGAAACGTTTAATTTTGGGAAGAAATGATAAAAAAACTTATACACAATCATTATGTCCAAAGCATCCTTATATGGCTATACTTTAGATTGAATTTAGGCATATTAGCAACAATTTTATTTAATTTCAAACAATATCTTAAAGTTATTGGAAAAATTATAAAGGCCAAATATACTGGTAAAAATGTGGTAGCTATTTATTTTGGTCATTATGACCAAAAGCAACGATATAAAAATTTCGAGAAGATCATAAATTTATTAGAAGAAAGTAATAAATATATTACATTTACATTTATTACAGATTTTAATTTAGCTAAAGAACTATCTAAAAAAAATAATATATATTATTTTAAATATTTTTTTCATCCAAGAGTTATTTACGCTGATATCTATTTGACATCAACACAATTAACAACACCTATTGGACCTTTCTTTTCAAAAAAAGTACAATTCGATCATAATCAGGATGGAATAGATTTATCAAATTGTGCAAATTTTGATGAATATGATTATATTTTTTGTAGTGGTAAGCAGCAAATTAATAATTGCAAGAAATTTTTATCTCATAGAAAATTGAAAAATAGATGTTTAATTCCTGGAGGATATTTAAAATTAGATAGACTTATAAAAAAAGATATTAAAAAAGATAATGCTTTTATAATTTATGCACCAACAGTCGCATCTGACAACAATAGCAACAACTCCAAAAACCAAAATGGTATTTATGACATAAGTTCATTGCGTTCTCTTCAAACTTCCGGATTAAAAATAATAAAATCGCTTATAGATGCTGGTTATAAAGTGATTTTTCGTCCTCATCCTAGTAATTTAAAAAGTAAAAATGTTAAAAAAATATTAGATATTTTTGGAAAACATCCCCAGTTGTTTTTTGATGATTCTAAAAACTATTTTGAAACATATCAAAATAGTGCTTTAATGATTTCAGATATTTCTGCGACTTTATTTACCTATGCTTATGTTTTTGAAAGACCGTCAATTATATTCTGCCCTGAAATTTCTGAATTAGGTATAGATGTAGAAAAAATTTCAAAGATTACTTATTCATTTGGAAATTACTGCCAAACATTGGTTTATACTATTGACGAATTAATTATTAAAGTTAAAGATATCTTGGAAAATCCTGAAGAATATAAACAAAAAGTGATTAATTATAGAAAGGAAAATTTATTTAATTATGGATGTTCTAGTGAATATTTAGTTAATAATCTCGATTATATACTAAATGATAAAAAACATCCTGACTGGGAATATATTTAACTTATCATAATAGTCTCAAAAATTTGGGTAGTTATATAAAACAATAAAAATGGCATGATTTATTAAAACACAACTGAAAAAATGAAACTTTTAAATAAGGACATTATGCTAAATATAAGCAGGGAAAATTACATCATGTTATTGGGTTAGATAATAAGTATGATGTGCCACGGCGCCCTGATGTAATTTGCGAAACTGATATTGAAACTGTAGAAGAATCATTTTCAAAAATTATTAAAGTATTAAAAGAAAAAGAAATAATATAATATAGAACAAACAACAACCTTGATAAAAATAATAACTAAAATTCTTAACTGGGCTAATATTGACCGCGCGACTTTTTTCTCTGTTTTATCAAGAGTGTGGGGAATTGTTTCCGGGCCTATTACTTTAGCCATTATAGGAGCAAGATTTACAGATGTCGAGCAGGGGTATTATATGGCATTTCTTTCTGTCATCGGCTATAGCATGTATATTCAATTTGGGCTTGGTAGAGTAATTATCCAGTTTGCAAGTCACGAATGGGCAAAACTAAAACTTGATGACACAGGAAGAGTAGTTGGTGATAGTGAAGCTCTTTCAAAGCTTTCCTCGCTTGCGAAATTTGCAATGAAATGGTTTATTGTCGGCGCCATAATTGTTATTATAGGACTTAGCATAGGCGGTTACATTTTCTTTTCCACTTCTAAACAACCGGCTATCCCTATTATATGGCAGTCGCAATGGTTAATTCTTGCTTTATTTGTAGGATTGAATTTAATTTTTTATCCTTTATATTATTTGCTTGAAGGCTGCGGACAGGTCTATTATATATATCAATTCAGATTCTGGAGAGGATTAATTGGCAATATATCAATTTGGTCAGCAATTTATCTTGGCGCGGGACTTTGGACTTATTCAGTTTTTTTTCTTGTCGGGTTTCCGATAATTTTATATTTTATAGTTTACAAACATAGAAATTTATTCAGGTCTTTAATTTTTAATAAAATAAGCGGAAAATCTTTTAACTGGATAAGAGAAATCCTTCCGATGCAATGGCAATTAACAGTAATTTCACTATGCGCTTATTTTATGTTTCAGATATTTACTCAGGGTTCGATGTATGCACGCGGACCGGCACGCGCAGGCAAAACTGCTATGACATGGAACATGATCCTTATGCTTGGAATGATCATGGGCGCGTTCATCGCCCCAAAGATGCCGGGTTTCGGCAACCTGATCGCTCAAAAAAAATATCAGGAATTTGACAAAATATTCTTTAAAGTCTTAGTGATTGGGCTGTCTGCCTTAATAATTGGAAGCATTGTTTTAATTTCAGGCGTTGCTGTTTTAAATTATGTGCCTGTTGAAATTTTCGAATACTACTCGAACAGAATGCTTCCCCTTTTGCCAACAGTAATATTTGTGATTGCTTACATATTATGGGTTTTTATAACCCAGTTAGGGCTTTATTTTATCGCCCATAAAAAAACTCCTCATTGGTGGATTATTGTCAGCTCAGCTTTTTTCGCAACTTTAAGCACCTGGTATTTTGGAGGAAAATATGGATTGACTGGAGCAGGGATAGGTTTAATAGTAGTTTTTTTAGCACATTTCCCTGTAATGCTTTGGATGTGGCGAAAATGCCGTAGAGAATGGCATAGTTATTGAAGAAAATAACAAAAATCAAATAATAAATAACAAATATAAATTCAGGAAAACTTGATATTAATTAACAAACAATGCATGATTGTTTTACCGACTAAACAATTTTGATTAAAATTTTTTTGCATTTAAAATCTTTTTTTGATATAATTTCAGTTTTAAAAAAACTAAGGAAAATAAATTGAAATCAGATGCTATTACATTTTTCAATAAGCTGTCGGCTCAACTATTAGAAACTTTGGTTTCCGATGCAGCAGGCAACAATTTGACTTTGAATTCAGGCGTTGAAAAAGCTGTTGCCTTGCTAAAAGCCGCTAAGGATTCCGGAAACAAAGTCATGGTTATAGGAAACGGGGGCAGTGCCGCCATCGCAAGCCACACTCAAAATGATTTGTGCAAAGCTGTTGGCGTTCAGTCTCTTGTTTTTACCGAAACTCCCCTACTTACCGCTCTCTCAAACGATAACGGTTATGAAACTGCTTATGAATCGCAGGTAGATATGTGGGCTGCACCTGGAGACATATTATTCGCTATCAGCAGTTCGGGAAACTCTGAGAATATTTTGAGATCTGTCACAAAAGCTAAAGCTAAAAATTGTAAAATCATTACTTTGTCCGGATTTTCTGAAGACAACGCACTGCGAAAAACCGGTGAAATCAATTTTTACGCGCCTGCAGACACTTATGGCTCTGTAGAATTAATTCATTCTGTTCTTACACACTTTATAACTGACTGTGCTTCAGAGGAATAAAAAATGACTGAAGAAACACCTACGAAAGATTTAATAACTTCATATCCTGAGAAAGTCAATACTTTTATCAGAAGAATTAAAGAAGATTTTTCTTCCGATAAAATTCTAAAATATTTAGATGATATTAAAAATTTAAAAGTGCTTGTCATAGGCGAAATTATTATTGATGAGTATATTTATTGCGACGCGCTCGGAAAATCCGGAAAAGAAGCAACCCTTGCCATGAAGTACCGTTACTCCGAACAATACGCGGGCGGCGTCCTTGCCATTGCAAATCATATTTCCAATTTTTGTGACAATGTCACTCTCGCAAGTTACCTGGGCGAAAGAAATTCTAAAGAAGAATTTGTCCGGGAAAATTTGAACAAGAACATAGAAACCATTTTTATTAGCAAGTCAGATTCCCCTACTATTGTAAAACAACGGATAATTGATAAATATTCTTTGGCAAAACTTCTTGGAGTTTACGACATTAACGATGAATGGCTTGACTCTGAAGAAGAAAAAGAGTTGACCGACATTCTTGAAAAACGGCTTTCAGAATTCGATCTGGTAATAATCGCTGATTATGACCACGGGCTTATAACTCCACGCATAGTAGATTTACTTACTGAAAAAGCTCCGTTCCTTTCTGTGAACACGCAAGTCAACGCCGCGAACATTGGTTTCCACGCAATATCAAAGTTTCGCCGAGCTGATTTCATCTGCACTAACGAAAGTGAAATAAGGCTTGACAGGCGCAGCAGGACAGGCGATCTAAAAGAACTTATTAAAGATTTAGCAACAAAATTATCATGCGATAAAATTATGATTACACGGGGAACTAACGGCAGCATGGTTTATACGAAAAACGAAGGTTTTATTGCCTGCCCGGCTTTCGCGATAAAAATTGTAGACAGGGTCGGCGCAGGCGACGCTGTGCTCTCAATTACTTCTATGCTTGCGGCAATTAATGCTCCCGCTGACATTATAAGTTTTGTCGGAAATCTTGTTGGAGCTGAAGCTGTTGCTGTTGTTGGAAACAAAAAGTCCATACAGCAAGATTTATTAATTAAAGGAATTAATGACTTTTTGAAAAATGTATCATGAGTGAAAAAATTGCAGTTATAGGAAGTAATTCTTTTTCTGGTTCTAATTTCGTTGATTATCTTCTTGACGAAGGAATAGAAGTCATTGGGATCAGCAGGTCCAATGAGCCAAATGACGTATTCCTACCCTACAAAAAAAATGCAAATAAAAGTTTCAGGTTTTATAAACTTGATTTAAATCATAATCTTGATGAAATTATTGATGCAATAAATGATTTCAAGCCCGATTATGTTGTGAATTTTGCAGCCCAGGGAATGGTGGCTCAAAGCTGGATTCATCCTGAACACTGGTTTCAGACAAACGCGGTTGCTAATGTTAAGCTACATGACGAACTGCGTAAATTTGACTTTCTGAAAAAATATGTGCATGTTTCAACACCCGAAGTTTATGGAACCTGCGAAGGACTTGTGAAAGAAAACACAAATTACAATCCGAGTACTCCTTATGCGGTTTCCCGTGCTGCAGCAGATATGAGTTTAATGAGTTTTGTCAAAGCATACAATTTCCCTGTCGCATTCACTCGTGCAGCGAATGTTTTCGGAGCAGGCCAGCAACTTTATAGAATTATCCCCAGAACAGTCTTATACTTCTTAATCGGGAGAAAATTACAGTTACATGGTGGAGGACATTCCGTTCGCTCATTCATTCATATCCGGGATGTGGCGGACGGCACTCTTCGCGTTGCCCGCGCTGCTAATCCCGGTGAAATTTTTCATTTTTCTACTTCAAGAAATATTTCTATTCGCTCAGTAGTCGAAATGATAGCAAATATGCTTAATATTTCTTTTGATGATAATGTAGAAATTGTTGGTGAAAGGCTCGGAAAAGACGCTGCTTATTTGCTTGACAATTCCAAAGCAAAAGAAGAACTCGGATGGGAACCTAAAGTTTCTCTCGAAAATGGTATTGAAGAAACTATAAAATGGATTAAAGATAATTTGGAAACCATCAAACAACAGCCATTTGATTATATTCATAAACCATAAAAACTAAATGAACATTTTACTTACAGGCGGATGCGGATATGTCGGAACAGTTCTAACTGAAAAACTTCTTGAAGAAAGACACAAGGTTACTGTTGTCGACATTATGTGGTTCGGGAATTACTTGAAAGAGCATGAAAATCTTACTGTCATTAAAGAAGATATCAGGAACGCGGAAAATATCCCGATGGAAGGAATGGACGTTGTTCTGCATTTGGCTAATGTAGCAAATGACCCGTGCAGCGACTTAAACCCCAAACTTTCCTGGGAAGTAAATGCATTGGGTATAAAACTACTTGTCGAACGCGCTACTGAATGCGGAGTTAAACAATTCATTTTCGCAAGTTCGGGAAGTGTTTACGGAGTTAAAGATGAACCTGAAGTTACAGAAGAGCTTTCTCTTGTTCCGATTTCAGATTACAATAAAACGAAAATGATAAGTGAACGCGTTCTTTTAAGTTATAAAGATAAAATTATTGTACAGATTGTTCGACCTGCAACTGTTTGCGGTGTTTCCCCAAGGATGCGTTTAGACCTTTCCGTCAATATGCTTACGATGCAAGCATTGGAAAATAGAAAAATCACAGTTTTTGGCGGAAACCAAACACGCCCGAACATAAATTTAAAAGACATGATTCGTGTTTATCTGCATTTTCTTGAGCAGGGGGATAAATTGCAAGGAATTTACAATGCCGGATTTGAAAATATATCAATTCTTGATATTGCGGAAAGAGTAGTAGAAAAAGTTCCGGCGGAAATAATTGTTACCGAATCTAATGATCCGCGCTCATACCGTTTAAGTTCCAAAAAGCTTCTTGCGACAGGTTTTGAGCAAAAATACACTGTTGATGACGCTATAAAAGAAGTAATCGAAGCATTCAATAACGGAACTCTTAAAAATGAAGAGGGGTGTTATAATATTAAAGCAATGAAAAAAACAAACCTAGTCTGAAAATATGGAAAAGAAAAACGTAACAGCATGGGTGATTTGGTTTACAGGAATATCGGCATCTGGTAAAACTACACTTGGAACTTTAGTCAAGAAAGAACTAGAAAAAAAATATAAAATTGTAGAAATGCTTGACGGAGATGTAACACGTCATTTTTTTGAAAATGATTTAGGATATTCTGAAAATGACAGAATGACCAGCTTAAAAAGAATAATGTTCGGCGCCGCTCTTGTTGCGAAAAATGGTGTGCCAACTGTTGTTGCCTGCATTACTCCAACTTATCAGATGCGTAATTTAGTTAGAAAGAAAATAACTAAATACATAGAAATATATTGCAAAGCATCTATTGAAAAAGTAATGGAGCGTGACCCCAAGGGGCATTATGCAAAATATAAGCTGGGAAAATTGCATCATGTTATTGGCCTGGATGATAAGTACGATATTCCACGGCATCCTGATTTAATTTGCGAAACTGATATTGAAACGGTTGAAGAATCGTTTTCGAAAATTAAGAATTTGCTTAGTAAAAAAGGTATATTATAATTATGTCAAATCAGATGCAACTTGACAAAATTACTAAGGTGGTTGCCGTAATGGCTTATGCCCGAGCGGCAAGCGGTTTATGGTCAAGTCTGCTGGATGGTCATCCAAATATTCTTACAACACCAGATTGTCTGCTGATGACTTTCTATGATTTCTGGAAAGAATCAGGTCATTTACACTTGAACGAGTTAATAACTGCTTTTTTTGAAAAATATAACATAATGTTTGATGCTCGTGAACCTTGTAAATGCCACGGCCCTCATCGGAATTGTGGAGATTATCTTGGTTGGACTAGTATGGGAGCCGACCGCAGTCAATTTATCTATGTTGATAAAGAAAAGTTTAGGATTGAAATGGAAAAATTATTGGGTAAACAATATCCTGTTTCAAGAAAGCTGTTCTTCCAGGCTTTGCATTTAGCATATACAAAAGGAACCGGCAAAGAAATATCATGGCCTGTTATTATTTCTTTTGGATTACATGTTGGCAATGTTGAAAAAACAAAAAAATTACTTGAAGATTTTCCAGACACTTATTTTTTACAAACTGTTCGAAATCCAATTAATGGTTTTGGTTCGTGGATAAGACATTATGATAAAGAACATAAGCTGAATTATAAAGATCCAATTTTTCTTTTTATAATGGGGTTGGGTGGGGCAGAACCTTTGGCAACCAACCGTCCTGACCTTTGGAAAGCTGTCCGATTGGAAGATATTCACACTCAACCTAAAAAAACGCTTGAAAAAGTCTGTAGCTGGCTTGATTTATCTTGGAATGATTCTTTAATGAAAAGCACTTGGAATGGTATTCAGTGGTGGAACGAAAAGAATGCTAAACAAGTTAGTGGTTTTAGCAATAAAATTGTTAATCAAAAATTTGAGTTTTATCTTTCTTCTTTTGATAAATTCAGATTAGAAATACTTCTATCTTCAAAAATATCTACTTGGAATTACGAATCAAAAAAATGGGTAAAAACATTTTTTGCTAAAATTCTTGTTTTACCTTTATTACTTTTTCCTTTCAAAATGGAATTCTTGGCAGTTAAAGAACCCAAATTAGAAAAAAACTTCATTATTCGTTCTGCTTATTATATTTGGAAATTATCCTGTATGTATGGACTTTGTAGAGTTGTTATTTTTTGGAATTGGTTAAAACTATGTTTTGGAAAGAACAATAATGTAAACCTTTTATAATTATCAATATTATGTCAATTAATGAACTTATAGTAATCTCTAACCGAATTCGTTGCAAGCTTGTAGAAATGTCGAATTCGGCGAGGACACCTCATCTGGGTTCTTCGCTATCGTGTGTAGATATACTTGTCGCGGCTTACTGGGGAACAATGAATGTTAATCCGGAAAAACCGTGTGAACCTGAACGCGACAGGTTAATTTTAAGCAAAGGGCATGCTGCTACTGCTTTGTATATTTCTCTTGCTTACAAAGGGTTTTTCCCCGAAAACATCCTCGATACTTATGCCAAACATGGCAGCAGGCTTGAAGAACATCCAGCGCCAAATTGCGTTCCCGGAATTGAAGCGGCCGCCGGTTCGCTTGGCCACGGTTTGCCTATTGGGCTTGGAATGGCACTCGCCGGTAAAATCCAAAAGAAAAATTACCGCGTATTTGTTGTTATGAGCGATGGTGAATGTAATGAAGGTTCTGTTTGGGAAGCTGCTATGTTCGCTCCCGCAAAAAAACTTGATAATGTTGTGGCTATAATTGATTTTAATAAGTGGCAAGCTACCGGCAGAAGCTGTGAAACTATGGCGCTTCAGCCTCTAAAACAAAAATGGGAAGCTTTTGGATGGAGTACTTACGAAATTGATGGAAACAATCTTGAAGAACTTGTTGAAACTTTGGGAAATACACCTGATGGCAACGGAAAACCTGTAGCTATTATTGCAAATACAATTAAAGGCAAAGGCGTTTCTTTTATGGAAGATGATAATAATTGGCATTATCGAATTCCAACTGACGAAGAAGTTGAACTTGCACGAAAAGAACTAAATCAATCACAGAATTCTCAGAATTGCACTGAAAATATTTAAATTCAGCAATTAAAATTTGAATCTTTCAGTGGTACTTAGAGAATTCAGTAGTTTAAACCAAAATTGTTATGAAGAAATCTACCTTATCAATTATAATGCCTAATTACAATCATGGCAAATTTATTGGCGAGGCTATTCAGGCAATTGTTGAGCAGTCACGTCTTCCTGATGAATTTATTATTATTGATGATGCCTCAACTGATAATAGTATAGAAATTATTCGGTCATATGCTGAAAAATATAATTTTATACAGTTTTTTCAAAATAAAAAAAATATGGGGTCATCATATACTCAACATAAATTACTTGAGTATGTAAATAGTGATTATGTTTATGGAGCGGCTTCAGACGATAGAGTTTTGCAGGGCTTTATTGAAAAATCAATGAACCTGCTTGAAAAACATCCTGAAGCCGGATTATGCTCCACTTTAGTGGAATTTATAGATGGAAAAGGAAAAAAAACAAGCGTTAATAATATAGCTAAATTCACTAATAAAGCAATTTATCTTTCACCCTCTAATTGCTTGGAATTATTGGAAAACGATGAATCATGGCTTTCGGTATCTGGTAATACAACAATATATCGAAAAAATGCTTTGGAAGCTGCGGGTAATTTTATTCCCGAATTGGAGTCTTATGCGGATGGATTTACACGAAAGGTAATTGCTCTTAAATTTGGAGCCTGTTTTATTCCTGAACCGCTTGGAGCCTGGCGCAGAATGGAAGATGGTTATTCTGCTTTAGCAAGTTCCGATATAGGAAAGTCGCTATTAGCATTAAATTATGCTGATACACTCATGCGCACAAAATTCAAAGATTGTTTCCCGAAAAAACTTGCTGATAAAACTACAAATTTATATTTGTTTTGGCTCCTGTCAGACGCATGGGTTAAAAATAAAAAGAATGTTACAGAAATATTATGCGCTTTTCAAAATAAATCTTTTTTTGATGTAATATTAAAATTTTTAGCAAAATTTAATAACAAAGTTTCTGATTATTTAGGAAAGATATTCATAATTGCAAAACTTAAACTTTGGAAATCAGTAATAAATTATTTGAAATTCAAACTTACCAGAATATAAACCACAGAAACAAGTTAAGTTTAACCACAGATTTCTCGGAATTGCACTGAAAATATTTAAATTCAGTAGTTTAAAAAATAAATTGGTTTAATAATAATGATATAAATAAAAATTAGAATTTTCAGTGGTCCTCCGTGAATTCAGTGGTTAAAAAATAAATTAGTTAAAAGTGGTTAAAATTATGAGAAATGCTTTTGCAGACGAAATTACAAAATTAGCTTCCGAAAACGAAAAAATTGTTCTTCTTTCAGGCGACATCGGTAACAGGCTTTTCAATACTTTCAAAGAAAAATGCGGCGAACGTTTTTTTAATTGCGGAGTAGCTGAAGCAAACATGACAGGTGTTGCCGCCGGCCTGGCTTTGTCGGGTATGCGTCCTGTAACTTATACTATTACCCCTTTTCTAACAACTCGATGTCTTGAACAAATCAAACTCGATGTCTGTTACCACAATCTTCCGGTGATTATAGTCGGAGTGGGCAGCGGATTGTCTTATGCCGGGCTCGGCGCAACACATCACTCTTTTGAAGACTTATCTTTATTGAGAACTTTTCCTAATATGACGGTTGTTGCTCCGGCAGATGTTTGGGAAGTTCGTGCAGCCCTGCGCGAAGCTTTCAAACACAATGGGCCTGTTTATATCAGAATCGGAAAAAAAAATGAACCTGTTATTCATGAAAAAATGCCGGATTTTTCTTTTGGTAAAGTTATAATTGTTAAACCTGGAAATGATGCCTGCATAATAAGCACTGGAAATATGCTTCCGACAGCAATTGAAGCTGCCGAAAAACTCGAAAAACAAAATGTATCAACTCAAGTTGTAAGTATGCACACCATAAAACCGCTTGATGATGACTTTCTGAAAACAGCTTTCAATAAGTTTAATAAAATTCTCACTATTGAAGAACATAGTCTGATTGGCGGAGCAGGCAGTGCCATTGCTGAATGGCTTATTGACAATAAAATAAAAACCGCTGTTAAACTCATCCGTTTGGGAATAAAAGATGAGTTTCTGCACGAAGCCGGAGGACAGAATTTCGCTCGTGAGCAACTTGGTCTTACTGCTGATAATATTGTAAAAAGATTAACCACAGAAGGACACTGGAAAACACAGAAAAAATAAATCTTCTTAAAAAATAACATGTTCTTATGATTATGTTAAAATGAAAGATTGTTTGTTTTTAATTCGTGAATCAGTGGCAGAAAAATGATTTTAGGCATAGATTTTGATAATACTATCGTTTGTTATGATCAGGTTTTTCATAAAGTCGCTTTGGAAAAAAACTTGATAGATACAAGTATTCCCGTCAGTAAAAAAGCAGTGAGAGATTATTTGCGTAAATGCGGTAGAGAAGATGACTGGACTGAACTTCAGGGATATGTTTACGGTGCCCGAATGGAAGACGCACAACCATTTCCCAATGTTATTATTTCTATTGCCAATCTTGTAAAATCCGGCGTTGAAGTTTATATTATCAGCCATAAAACTAAATATCCGTATCGCGGTGAAAAATATGATTTGCATAAAGCGGTGCGTAATTGGTTTGCTTTCAATGAATTTTTCAAAAAGACAGGATTATCAGAAAAAAATATTTTTTTAGAACTGACACTTCAAGATAAAATTCAGAGAATAAAAAATGTGAAATGTGATTTTTTTATTGATGATTTGCCCGAGCTTTTCGATGAAAAAACTTTTCCGGAAACCACAAAAAAAATTCTTTTTGATCCGAATAATACTCATATAAATGATAATGTTTATAAGCGAGTCGCTTCATGGAAAAATATCGATTCATTAATCTGTTATGAAAATGACTTTAGAAAAAAAATAATAAAAATCATCCCCGATTCAAATAAAAATATTTCAGTTAGTTTAATAAAAGGAGGGGGTAATAATAAGGTGTTTGAAATTAAAGCAGATGAAAATAAATACCTCTTGAAATCTTATTTTTATCATCCTGCCGATAAACGAGACAGACTGAACTCCGAGTTTTCTTTTCTTACTTTTGCTTGGAATAATGGGTTGAGAAATATCCCGCAGCCAATTGCTTCTGATGCTGAAAACCGGCTCGGATTGTATGAATTCATCTCCGGCCGTCGATTGCAATCGACAGAAATTGACGATTGTGCTGTTCAACAGGCATTAGATTTCTTCTTGAAAATTAATGAAAATAAAAACACGGTTGAAGCACAAAAACTGCCGATAGCTTCCGAAGCGTGCTTTTCTATTGAAGAACATCTGCAATGCGTGGATAATCGTATTGTAAAATTAAATGAAATAAAAGAAGATGTCGCAAAACAACTTGTTGAAAACGAGCTGTTGCCAAAATGGAAGAAAATTTTTAAACGTGTTAAAAATCAATCAACAAATTTTGTCGATTGCAACCGCTGTTTATCGCCGTCTGATTTCGGTTTTCACAATGCTTTGTTTACAGATGAAAATACATTGAAATTTATTGATTTTGAATATGCCGGTTGGGATGACCCGGCAAAAATGATTTGTGACTTTTTCTGTCAGCCGGAAATACCTGTTCCAATGAAATATATCGACGACTTTGTTAACGAAATTTCAAAGAACTTTTCGGATGATCTGAAAAAACACGTTGAAATTCTTTTTCCAATCTATCAGATTAAGTGGTGCTGCATTATGCTAAATGAATTTTTACCGATTGGAGACAAACGGCGGAGATTTGCCGGTAAGACTTCTGAACAAAAAACAGCTCAAATTGAAAAAGTTAAATCTGCTATTAAAAAGATATATTGAAATTAACTGCATTATATATTATAATCTTACAAATATTTAACTATTAAAAAGGAAAACATCATGGCTTACGTCGATTTTATTTCACTCGTTCATAAAAGCACCAAACGCGATTATGTTGCACGCGTTCTTGAACGCCCTAAAGCTGAAGTCGCTAAAATAGCAAAACAATTCGGTAAAGATTATTGGGATGGGGACCGTTCTACAGGTTATGGAGGTTATTATTATGACGGCAGGTGGTTTAAAGTCGCTAAGGCAATGTGTGACCATTATGGAATTAAGCCTGGTGATAGAATTCTTGATGTCGGTTGTGGTAAGGGCTTTATTCTTTATGATTTTACGCAAGCCGTGCCGGGCGTCGAAGTCGTTGGAATTGATATTTCAAAATATGCTATTGAACACGCAAAAGAAGAAATTAAAGATTGCGTTCAGGTCTGCAATGCAAATAAACTACCATTTGACGATAATAGTTTTGACCTTGTTATCTCAATTAATACACTTCACAATTTGTATTGTTACGATTTATTTGACGCGTTAAAAGAAATGCAACGTGTCGGGAAAAAACATAAATATCTGTGTGTTGAATCTTACAGAAATGAAGAGGAAAAAGTCAATTTGATGTATTGGCAGTTCACTTGTGAAATGTTCTGCACTCCGGAAGAATGGGACTGGTGGTTTAAAATGACAGGTTACACCGGTGACCATTCGTTTATCTATTTTGAATAAAATCAACTACAGAAAAAAAACCACAGGAGACACAGAATTCCACAGAAAATAAAAAATAATTCAGTGTACTTCAGTGAGTTCAGTGGTTAAAAATAATGGTGATAAGTTATGAAAGCAAAAGCAGCAATTTTAGTAGAACAAAACAAACCACTTGTAATTGATGAGATTGAAATTCCGAAATTACGGTTTGGACAAGTTATTGTAAAAGTTATTTGTTCCGGTATCTGTGGCTCGCAACTTGGTGAAATAAAAGGTGTAAAAGGACCCGATAAATTCTTGCCGCATCTTCTTGGCCATGAGGCAACGGGAATTGTTGTTGATTGCGGTGAAGGTGTTACCACAGTGAAAAAGGAAGATAAAGTTGTCATGCATTGGCGGCCGGGTACTGGAATTCAAGCTCCGCCGCCTAAATATCATTCTGAAAAGCTCGGTGTTGTAAATGCCGGGTATATTACAACTTTTAATGAATATGCTGTTGTTTCAGAAAACCGAATTACCACCGTTCCTGATGACACTGATCCTGAAATCGGCGCATTGATGGGCTGCGCTGTTTTGACCGGTATTGGTGTTGTTAATAACAATGCCAAAATTAAAATCGGTGAATCGGTGGTGGTTTGGGGAGCTGGGGGGATTGGCTTGAATATTGTTCAAGGCGCTGCAATGGTTTCGGCTACACCTATTATTGCAATTGATTTATTTGATAATAAATTACAGCTTGCAAAAAAAATGGGAGCCACGCATGTTATTAATGCAAATAACCAAAATGTTGAAGAAGAAGTTAATAAAATCCTTAACGGCCAAAAAGCTGATGTTGTTATTGATAACACAGGTAATGCGGAAATAATTAGCAGAGCATATAATTTGACAAGTTCCAGCGGCAGAACAATATTAGTTGGTGTTCCGCCAAAAGGCAATGAAGCAAAAATTTACACGCTTCCGCTTCACTTCGAAAAAACTATATCAGGTTCACATGGCGGAGAAGCGCATCCTGAAATTGATATACCTAATTACATGAAGCTTGTTGATGCCGGAAGAATGGATTTAAAAACTCTTATTTCAAGACGATATTCTTTAGATGAAATTAATACAGCGCTTGATGATATGAAAGCTGGCGCTTTTCCCGGGCGGTGCATAATAAATATATAATTAACCACAGAATTCTCTGAATCACACTAAAAAGAAATTTTCATAGTTAATTTTTATAAAAATAATTTTCAGTAGTGTTTTGTGAATTCAGTGGTTAAAAAGAATCTGTGGTTGAAAAAATGAAAAACTCATTGATAATAGGAATAGACGGACAAATCGGAAGCGCGTTAAGCAAAATTATTGATGACAATATTTTAGCCACTACTATTTTCCCGGAATTTGTTTCTAATAATTGCAAACTTCTCGACTTGTCCAAAGATATTTCTGTTTGGGAAGCACCTTCCAATATTTCTACAGCTTATATTTGCGCGGCGATTTGTTCAATAAAAGATTGCGCGGAGAATTCCGAGAAAGCTTTTACAGTAAATGTTAAAAACACAATCAAGCTCGCCAAAAAGCTTGTTAATTCAGGCGCGTTTGTAGTTTTCCCTTCCACTAATATGGTTTTTGACGGCGCTAAACCGAATTATAAAGAAACTGACAAAGTTTGCCCTGTTACCGAATATGGTCTCCAAAAAGTTGAAACTGAAATAGAATTATTGAAAATGGGTAATTGTGCAATTATTCGCTTTTCAAAAATAATTGGGTCAAATCTTCCGCTTATAAAAAAATGGATTAAAGATTTGAAAAATAATATTTCTATTCATCCATTTTCCGACATGAAAATGTCCCCTGTTTCTCTAAATTTCGCCGCGAAAGTTATGCGTAAAATTGGCGAATCAAAATCATCAGGAATTTGGCATGTTTCTAATAATGAAGAAATTACTTATGAAGAAGCCGCGCGTCATATTGTTAAAAAATTAAATCTGTCAGAAAATCTTATTAAACCTGCAAAAGCAAAAGATAAGGGAATAACCAATATTCCTGATTATTCTACTCTCGACACACAAAAATTAAATGCATCATTTGATTTAATTTCGCCGGATGCATTTGCCATAATCGACTCTCAATTTAATTTATGAAAGATGAAGAAAAATTATGCCATGTCTGCGGTTCGCCGGCTTTAAACATAATACAAAAATATTCACTGCTTAAAAGGGTTACTTCTGACAGCCAGCCATGGTCGAAGAACGGAAAACTTGGCATTTGCAGTTCTTGTGGCTGTGTTCAAAAAATTACTGATAAAAACTGGTTTGAGGAAATAGAAAAAATATACGATGCTTATTCAATTTATGAATTAAGCGATGGAAAAGAACAGCCTGTTTTCGAGCAGCAAACCGGCGCCGCCTCTTCTCGCTCATCTAAATTAATAGAAAAAGTTTTAGAACTTATCGATTTTTCCAAGACAGGCAATTTGCTTGATGTCGGTTGTGGAAACGGAGCTTTATTAAAATCTTTTAGCCACGCAAAACCTGATTGGGAATTGTTCGGAACAGAATTATCAGATAAACATTTAACCGAAATAGAAAAGATTCCGGGAGTGAAAAAACTTTATACCTGCCCATTAGAAAACATTCCGGAGAAGTTTAATGCTATAACTATGCTTCATCTTCTTGAACATATTTATAATCCCGTTGTTTTTCTGAAAAAAGCTTATAATTTATTAAATGATGATGGGATATTAATTATTGAACTTCCAAACTTTATTGACAATCCTTTTGATTTGCTAATAGCCGACCACGCGACTCATTTCACGTTAAAATCTTTAAATAATTTATTGGCAGAAGCACAGTTTGAAGTTATTTTTGAATCTACTGAATTTATATTTAAAGAATCTACCGTTATTGCCCGTAAAACTAAATCAGATTATAACATCGAAAATTCTTTTGGTGAAACAAATAGAATATTACAAAATCGATTAGACTGGCTTTTAAAAATTAAAAATAAATCAAAAGAAATTGCTGATAGTAATAAATTCGGTGTTTTTGGCACTTCAATCGCAGGAACCTGGCTTTGGAATGAACTATCTGAAGAAATTGATTTTTTCGTTGATGAAGATGTTTCGCGCATCGGAAAAAAACATCAAAATTGCCCTATATTTCACCCCGATAATATTCCTTGTGGAAGCCATGTTTTTATTGCTTTGCCGCCCGTTATTGCTAAATCATTATTAAAAAGAATCAACAACTCAAATGTAACTTTTCATATACCGGATAATTTTGATGAATAAAGCTGTTTTTTTAGATAGAGATGGTGTTATTATTAAAGATGTTAATTTATTAACTAACTCTGGTGACATCCATGTTTTAGACGGTGTTCCTGAAGCATTGTCATCCTTGAAGAATGCAGAATTTAAACTTATTGTTGTCAGCAATCAAACCGTAGTCGCTCGCGGACTTGCAACAGAAAAAAATGTAAAAGAAATAAATTCAGAAATTGAAAATAAAATTGTTGAACTTGGCGGACCACATTTTGACGGTTTTTATTATTGCCCTCACCATCCTAAAGCAAATCTGACTGAATACAGGAAAGAATGTCAATGCCGCAAACCACGAATCGGTATGTTTACTCAAGCCGCCAAAGATCATAATATTGATTTAACTGCAAGTTTTATGATAGGCGACAGAATTACTGATATTATCGCCGGAAAAAACGCAGGCTGCAAAACTGTTTTGTTGAAAACGGGAATGCATAAAGCTGATACTATTGTTACCGTTGATAAGATTGATGATTCTATACAGGCAGATTATACTTGCAAAGATTTATTAACAGCTGCTAACTGGATTCTAAAATGAAAGCAATGATTTTGAGCGCGGGTTACGGCACAAGGCTTGGCAATGTTACAAAAGAGACGCCAAAACCTATGCTGGATGTTAACGGGAAACCAATGCTTGAGTATATCATCAATAATTTAAGAAAGCATGGTTTTAATCAACTGGCAATCAATCTTCATTTCATGCCTGAAGTCATTAAAGAGTATTTTAGTGACGGTTCAAACTTTGGTGTTAAAATAGTTTATTCTTATGAAGAAGAACTCCTCGGAACAGCAGGAGGAGTCAAAAAAATGGAGAGTTTTTTTATTGATGAAAGTCCTTTTCTTGTGCATTACGGAGATGTTATTACAAATCAGGATTTTTCAGCTATGCTTAGATTTCACATGAAGAAAAAAGCTTTAGCAACGTTGCTGCTTCACCAGAGAAAAAAGTCAAACAGCGTTGTCAGTTTAGACGAAGAAAATAGGGTTATCGGTTTTTTGGAAAGGCCTACAGATGAAGAAAGAAAAGGTATTAAGTCGCCATGGGTAAACTCCGGAGTCTGCATTTGTGAGCCTGAAATTTTAAAATTGATACCTGAAGGAAAAGCTTGCGATTTGCCCCGAGATATTTTCTCAAAAAATATTTCTTCAGGCCGGTTCTTCGGATTTCCTCTTAACGCGTATCGTTGCGCTATAGATTCTTTCGAACGCTTAGAACAGGTAAGAAAAGAATTAGTCGACCCTTAAAAAGTCAATTTCAAGGTAATTGCAAGGCGATAAGGCGAAGGCGTATTGTAATACGCCGAGCAATTAACATCCCCCTTAATCCCCCTTCAAAGGGGGACTCGCCGCAATCGACCAAAATTGGATTTGCTGCTTTGTTAAAGAATTTCCGAAATCAAAGATTTCGGTTACATTTTTAACAGTCCGAGAACCGGCATCCGCCAGTCATGCGTCCTGTTTTACATTTTTTTGCAAGGTTTTCGCGAAGAGCTCCTAAAACCTTGCAATGTTTTTCACACTTTTCATAAGCCGATGTCCCATAAATACTACAAAAAAGCAGTTTTTAAGGGGCGACGAATTATCTTGTTAGCTTAAACTTAAGGAAGTTATACATTCCTTTAGACCACTTTTCTAATAAAACCGTCTGAATACGCCCCAAGTTCTTTAATTGAGCCACCTGATTCAAGCAACGCTTTTTTTCTATAAATTGCCGTGTTGCCAGCAGCGGCCCAACTTTCAAAGTTTCTTAACGCGGTTAAACAGTCTGTGGGTGATAAAAAAACTGGATTTCCAGAAAGCTTGGGAAGTTTATTCTCAGCAACAATATTTCCTTGTTCATCAATTATTTTTGTAAGAGAAGTACACATTCCCGCGTCAGGATGCTCCTAAAGAATTTTCATTGATTCTTCAAACAAACCTGGAAGTACTCTGTCGTCTGCCGCTGCGCCATATACATAATCACTCGAACACATATTCCATAATCTTTGCGAATTGACAACCGGCCCTAAGTTTTCTTCGTTTTAATATAATTTAATAAACGGATATCTGGAAGCATAAGATTGAATGATTTCAACGCTATTATCTGTAGACGCATCATCAATAATTATGAACTCATCCGGCTGTCTTGATTGATTCACAATTGCATCTAATGCTTCAGGCAAGAACCGCGAATGATTATAATTAGACATTATTACTGATAAAGTAGATTTATCCATGTTTTATCTTCAAAAAAATTAATTTCTTATTTAAAATCAAAAGTCAAAAGTATAACTAAATATAAATTAAAGCCTTTTAATTTATAAAATTTGACAAGATTTTGATTTTCAGGTATAATTTTGATGTGTGTAATCAATAAATTCCAAGGAAATCATTATGAAAAAACAAAATTTACTTATTTTTGCAGTTTTTATTGTTGTTATTGCGGGAATCTCCGGCTGCGCTATGGTTGACTCATTAGACCCGATGGCTCCCCAAAACAAAGAGTATGCTGGTGGAGATTTTAACTCTAACAAAGCATGATTATGAAAATTTATATTGTTCTTCTATTTTCGCTTTTGCTTGCGGCATGCGGAGTTGTACCGATAACCGGCAGGCGCCAGCTCAGCATGGTTCCGGATTCCACTATGCGCGCGACCAGCTTCAAAAATTACGATGAAGTATTAAAATCCAGCAAACTTAGTACCGATAAACAAAAAACCGAGTTGGTAAAAAAAATCGGTAAAAAAGTTCAAAAAGCTGTTGAAAAGTTTTTCGCAGATAAAGGTTTGTCTGAAGAATTGGATGGTTACGAATGGGAATTTAACCTGATAGAAAGTCCTGAGATGAACGCTTGGTGCATGCCCGGAGGAAAAGTAGCTGTTTATACCGGAATATTGCCTGTAGCCAAAAATGAAGCCGGGCTCGCAGCTATTATGGGGCACGAAATAGCGCATGCTGTGGCGCAACACGGCAACGAAAGAGTTAGCCAGCAGCTTCTTATCCAAATGGGAGGAATGGGGCTTTCCGCGGCTATGCAAAATAAACCTGAACAAACGAGGAAATTGTGGATGTCAGTTTTCGGATACGGAAGCCAACTTGGATATATCCTTCCTTACAGCAGGCTCCACGAAAGCGAAGCCGACAGGCTTGGCCTGATTTTCATGGCAATGGCAGGATACGACCCTGCAAATGCTGTGGATCTTTGGGAAAGAATGAAAGAACTCGGCGGGGACAAGCCGCCGGAGTTTTTGAGTACGCATCCTTCTGATGATACGCGCATAAAAAACATAAAAGCCCTGCTCCCGGAAGCTATGGAATATTATAAGAAGTAATCGGTTATCGGTTATCAGTTTTTAGACCTTTAGACCTTAAATTATTATGATTATGAAAGAAAAATACGCAGAATTAATAATTGAAGACAAGATATATAAGCTTCCGATAATTGTCGGAACGGAGGGTGAGAAAGCACTCGATATATCCAAATTAAGAAAAAGAAGCGGTTATATTACTTTAGACCCGGGTTTTATGAATACCGGCGCATGTTCCAGTGAAATTACATTTATTGACGGCGAAAGAGGAATTTTAAGGTATCGTGGAGTTCCTATTGAAGAAATTGCGGGCGAGCGGACTTTTGTGGAAACTGCTTATTTGCTTCTTCATAGTGAATGGCCGACTAAAGAACAATCGAAAGCATATTCAAAGATGCTTACGGAAAGTTCTTTGCTTCATGAAGACATGCGCCATTTTTTTGACGGGTTTCCGCGCGGCGCTCACCCAATGAGCATTTTGTCAACTATGATCAACGCTTTATCAACATTTTATCCGAATGTAGATTTACTCTCACTGGAAGAAGACATTGACAGAACCGCTACCAGGCTGATTTCTACGGTTCGGACTCTCGCAGCTTTTGCGTATAAAAGATCTATCGGGCAACCAATGGTTTACCCCCGGCATGATTTATCATATTGCGCGAATTTCCTTAATATGATGTTTGATTCGCCTGTTAAACCATACAAAATTGACCAGGATGTAGTAGATATACTTAATATGCTTCTGATTTTACATGCCGACCACGGGCAAAACTGTTCGACAACAACGGTCAGGGTTATCGGAAGCGCGCAGGTGAACCTTTACGCAAGTATTTCCGCCGGAATAAGCGCTCTGTCAGGTCCTCTTCACGGGGGCGCAAACCAAGCGGTAATAAATATGCTTGAAAATATTATTAATTCCGGCGGGAATGTTGATTCTTATATAGACCGGGCAAAAGACAGAAACGATCCTTTTAAGCTGATGGGTTTTGGCCACCGCGTTTACAAGAATTATGACCCGAGGGCTAAAATTCTGAAACAATCCTGCAATAAATTGTTGAAAAAACTTAATGTAGATGACCCGCTGCTTGAAATGGCTGAAGAACTCGAGAAAAGAGCTCTTAATGACAACTATTTTGTTAAAAGAGCTCTTTATCCAAACGTAGACTTCTATACGGGAATTATATATAGGGCAATTGGCATTCCTAAAAACATGTTTACCGTAATGTTTGCGCTTGGAAGGCTGCCGGGTTGGATCGCGCAATGGAAAGAAATGGTTAATTCCCCGAACAGAAAAATAGCTCGTCCGAGACAGATTTATATTGGAAAAGCTCTTGAGAAGACTAAGAAAAGGTGAAAACAGAGGGTAGAAGGTAGTGGGTAGTAGGTAGAGGTCAGAGATTGCTTCGTACTGTTCACTGCTTACTACGCGGATAGCAATCCGCGGCTACTGCTCACTGACTACGTTTTATGTCCCACGGCAAGAATGCTCTGCGCAAAATCAGAATGGATCAAATCCAGCAGTTTTTTGTATCTCCAAATTGTTAATTTCTTTTTCCAATTCAGTTCCGCGAGGCGAAAAATCTCGACATTATTAAAGCCTGCATTTCCAAGTAATCCAGCCAGGTCATAATAATGGATTGGCATAACATGAGTAAAATCCCGCCAAAAAACGTTAGGGTGATTGGCGTTCGGAGTTGAAACAGCAACACATCCTCCCGGCTTTGAAAGCCTGAAGAGTTCGTCTACAAAGTTGCATTTTCCTTCAGCATCTAAATGTTCAATTACTTCTGAAGAAACTACCATATCAAACTGTTCGTCAATCTCTTCAAGAGAATAAAAGTCATGTTGCCGGCTACGGTCAATGTCCTGACTTTTATAATTTATATAATCATGAACTTTTTCAAGCTTATCAAATAAATCTCTGTAGCCAGCTCCAACATCAAGTAACGTTAGACGTTGGACGTTGGACGTTGGACGTTGGATGTTGGATGTAATATAATCAATTAGATAAGCCTGTATGGAAGGCAAAATTGGCAATTTCTGTATCCTTGGAAATTTTTTCCGGAACTTTTGCCGCCATGACTGTATTTCAGACCAGTTAACCATAATAATTTTGTGGTTTTGTGATTTTGTGATTTAAACTTACAATTCAAATACAAAATCATAGATTTCGTTTACATTTTCGGTTCGCACTCAAAAGGAATTTCAACGTCTAAATAGTCCCTGTTAAGCTCGGCGGGAAATGGCTCAAAATCAGCGTCTTTAATAGCCTGAACCGCCGAGCTATTCAACTCTGTTACCGATGAACTTTTGACAATTCGAATGTTAGAAGCTGTTCCGTTTCTGGATAGCCTGAAAGAAACTATCGCCTCTACAGAGCCGGAAATCAAAGCCCCTGAAGGCGGCGCCCAGCTTCTGTCGATAGCGGCTCGGATGCTTCGCTGGAAATAATCATTAATAACAGAAGTCTGGTGAGCAGAAGCCTCACCTGAAAATTTTACGTTTTTGAAGCTTGAGGTGATTCTCTGCTTCAATTTTGTTCTGTCTTCTTTAACTTTTTTTTGCAGCCTGTCAAGTTCAGATTCTTTACTATCACTGTATTTGACAACTTCAAGCGGCTTGAGCTTCGGCAAAGTCTTTAATGGTTTCGTGTCGTCTTTCCATGTCACATCAGGAAAAACATTGGTTTCAACTCTTTTAACGATTTTCTTTTTTAACTCTCGTTTTTTCTGCCATTCTTTTTGCTTTTTTATTACTTTATCCGGAGTTTTAAGAATTTTTCTTTCTGGTTTTGGCGTTGGCCGCTTAATGGTTTTCTTAGGTTCCGGTGTTGGCCTTTTAATTATTTTTCTTTCAGGTTTAGGCTTAGGTTTTGGTTTTGGTTTTGGTTTTGGTTTTGGTTTTGGTTTTGGCGCCGGCTTTTTCACTTCCGGTGTTGGTTTTCTGACTACTTTGGGAGCCTGTTTAGTTACCGGTTTGGGCGCAGAAACTTTCGGCGGTTTCAACTCAACAAGATTTACCCTGAATTGCTGTTTTTTGGGAACCTTAATTGTAGGAATACCCCAGCACAAAGCAACAATCAAAACGCACACAAAAATATGCGCTATTGCCGAAGGAACTATGAAATCTTTGGGCTTGAAACTCATATAATTGTAAATTGCAAATTGAATTTACAAGCGAGACGCTTGTGCAACATTCATTGCGCCTGGGTAGCGAGAGAAAGAGTTGTAATTCCTGAATTCCTAACCACATCAAGAACCTTAATAACAGCTTCGTAGCGGAATTTTTTATCAGCTCTGATAATAACTGCAAGGTCGGGCTTTTTCTCCTTCATTTCCATAAGAGTTCTTTCAAGCTGGTTATAAGGATTTCCGCGCATTCTTGTTTCATTAACAAAAATCACGCCTTTCTTTTCTCCACCCTCGAAAACCTCCTGGATGCTTACCGTTACAGGCTCGGAAGGCTGTTCTATTCTTGTTGCCCTGGCGCTTGGAAGTTCTACGTCAATTCCCTGTTCGATAATCGGAGCTATTAAAATAAAAATGATGAGCACAGTCATTGTTACATCGACAAGCGAAGTAACATTAATATTAGCGGTAGTAGGTTTTCTTCTTTTTAAGAGAACACTCATTCTTCTAACTCCAGCGAAACAAGTCTTCCGATTTTTACAATTATTTCTTTAGAGAACTTTTCCATTAAAACTAATTGTTTATCGATTTTCGCGCGAAAATAAAAGAACGCGCAGACAGCCGGAATCGCGACAATAAGCCCGACAACTGTAGTAACCAGCGCCACAGCAATACCGGGCGCCACGGTGCTTAAGGTTGTCGTGCCCATCTGTGTCATTTTCCTGAAAGATACCATTATTCCCCAAACAGTTCCAAGCATACCCATAAAAGGAGCAACTGTCGAAGTTACCGACAAAAAGGTCAAACCTTCTTCCAAATTGTTTACTTCCTCAGCCATTTTTGTATCAAGAAGTTTTTCAGCGTCTTCAACATCTTCATTCCTGGCTTTTTCAGCAAGGAAAATCGCGTCGCAGCATTCGCGGTATAAAACGTATAAAGGCATTTTAGAGTTGTCAGGAAAATCTCTGAAAACCTGGAGGTAATCCCTCGCAAACCTGCCGTTAAATTCTTTGAAGCGGGCATAGATTCGTTTGTTAGCTCTTTCCACGCCGTTCAAAAACGCCAGTTTGGCAAAAATTACGCCCCACATATAAACAGAGATTCCTGCCAGTAGCACCACGATGGTTTTACCGACGATATCCATGCTTCTAAATATTTCAAATATAGCGCCCATAATAGTATTTAGTAATTTAATGATTTAGTAATTTGTTAATTTCTATTGAGTATGTAACCGAAATCTATGATTTCGAACACTTCGCATCTGGCTTTTCAAAGTTGTCAAAATTAGTTCAATTTTAGCAGTTTTGGTTATTTTTTATCGAAATTAGAAATTTCGGTTACATTGTTATTTTCTCAAGTCCGCCAAAATAAGGCCTTAACACTTTTGGTATAACAACGCTTCCGTCCGCCTGTTGATAATTTTCAAGGACGGCGATCCAAGTTCGCCCGGCAGCAAGCCCCGAGCCGTTCAATGTGTGAACGAATTCAGGTTTCCCTCCGCCTTCCGGCCTGTATCTGATATTTGCTCTTCGTGCCTGAAAATCCTTGCAATTTGAACAGGAAGAAATTTCCCTGTAACAGTTTTGACCGGGAAGCCAGACTTCTATATCATAAGTAATTGCAGCGGAAAACCCAATATCAGCAGTGCAAAGCGCGACGACCCTGTAAGGGATTTCAAGAAGCTGCAGAACTTTTTCAGCGGACTTTACCATAGTTTCCAACGCCTTTTTAGACGCTCCCGCCTTGACAATATTCACTAATTCTACTTTGTCAAACTGATGGACTCTCATAATTCCGCGGGTATCTTTTCCCGCTGCTCCGGCTTCTCTGCGAAAGCATGGAGTGTAAGCAGCGTAAAGCTTAGGCAAATCCTTCTCCTCCAGGATTTCCCCCGCGTGAATATTTGTCAAAGGAACTTCAGCAGTAGGAATAAGGTACATCGGCCTTTCGCCTTCAAGTTTAAAAAGGTCGTATTCAAACTTGGGCAATTGTCCTGTTCCCCGCATAGTATCAGCATTAACGATAAAAGGCGGAGAAATTTCAGCGTACCCGTGTTCCCCTGTCTGCAAATCAAGCATAAAATTAATCAACGCGCGTTCGAGTTTCGCACCCAAGCCTTCCATCAACCCAAACCTTGAGCCTGCCAACTTCGCCGCGCGTTCAAGATCCAGAATTCCAAGTTTCTCTCCTATTTCAAAATGCTGTTTAGGTTCAAAATCGAATTTTGCGGGTTCGCCCCAAGTGGATATTTCAACATTGTCTTCTTCATCTTTGCCGACCGGAGTTTCTTCATCAGGAATATTTGGAACGCGGCAAACGATGAAGTCAAGCTTTTCGCGGACAGAATCCAGCGCCGCGGTTTCTTCTTCAAGCGCCTGCTTTAAAGACTGGACAGTGTTTTGCAGTTGGTCAGCGTTCTCGCCATTCCGCTTTTTTATTCCAATCTCTTTTGAAAGCTGGTTTTTTTTCTGCTGCTTTTCTTCGACGCTTTGGATCAATTCGCGCCGTTTATCGTCCAGAACAAGAAACTGGTCAAGCATTTCCGCCAACTGCTCAAAAGCTTTTCCTGTTCCGTGCCTTGTCAACAATTTTCCACGGATATCGTCAAAATTTTCTCTTAATAGTTTTGTGTCTAACATAATAAGTATATCGTGTTATGGAGTAAATTCATTTTTCGGTCATTGAGCTTGTCGAAATGAAAAATGAATTTAGTATTTAAATTTGTGATTTCAATTTACTCTTCTTTTCGATCGCATAATCAATCATTATATCCAGCATTTCGCTGAAAGAAATTCCCATAGCTTCCGCCTCCTGCGGCAAAATCGAAGTTTCGGTCATTCCCGGAATAGAATTAGTTTCCAATACAAAAATATCATTGTCGGTAGATAAAATCACATCCGTTCGGGAAACGCTTCCGCATTTTAAAACTGAATGGCATTTTACGGCGTAATCTTGAATGTTCCTAGCGACATCTTCCGGCAAATTCGCAGGAGTAATTTCTTTAGTCGCTCCAATTGTGTACTTGGATTCAAAATCAAAGAAGCTGCTGTATTCAGGAACTATTTCAGTCACGGGCATAGCTTCCGGGCGCTTGCCGGGCGACCTTCTAAAAGCAACGCAAGTAAATTCCCTGCCGGGAATATGCCTTTCCACCAATAAATCCGAACCGGGCTTAAGGGAATTTAACTCCTCAATGTTATTAATAATGCTGACCCCAAAGCTTGACCCCTGGCAAAGCGGCTTTGCAACCAAAGGATATTTAAAGTTTTTTTGAGCTATCCATTCGCCAAACTTTTCCCCGGCAACAAAAAAATCAGGGGTAGGAATTCCGTTTGCCAAGTAAATTGCTTTGCTTAACTCCTTATCCATAGAAACAGCTGAACCGGCTACTCCGCTGTGAGTGTATGGAATTTCCAGTGTTTCGAGGAATCCCTGGACAACGCCATCTTCACCGCCCTCGCCGTGCAGCGCAAGCAAAGCAACATCAATTTCCCACTCTTTTAATTCTTTAAAGACTTCAAGAAAACAGCGCGGCACGATTTTTTCAATGTTTTCTTCTGAAGGAAAAGCATCCTCCGGCAAAAGGATTAGGGTTTTATCTTTGTTAATAACGAGGGCACGTTTACAATACCGACCGGGAGAAAGGTTTTTAAACATTGCCTGGCCGGACTTAATAGAAATTTCACGTTCCCGACTCCATCCGCCCATTAAAACAACGGTTTTAATTTTTGATCTTTGATTTTTAATCTTCAAAATTATTTTACCACCGAGAAACTCGGAGACACAGAGTTTTAATCAAATTTCAAGTTTAGCAATTTCTTCTTTTTGATTTACTAAATACCGATAACTGATAACTATTTATTTTCTTTATCTTTTTCTATAAAAGAAATATTAGTTTTTGCGATAATATTACTTGCCCACGGATAATTTTGTTCAGACCATCCCAAGGCAGACTGTCCGCCTTTGTATACTTCAGATTTATCGAGCCATTCTTCGTATTTTTCAAATTTGGACGAGAAGTCTTCATCAGTGGAAGCTTTATCTCTGAGAGGTCCTTTTGTGTAATCAATCATCATAATACAAAATAAAACTAATAAAGCGCCTTTTAAAGTTCCGAGGATAAACCCGAAAAACCTGTCGCTCATTTTCATGGAAAAAGAAACTACAAGACGTTTCTTGATAGTTTCAAGAATTCCTCCTAAAATAAAATAAACAACAATAAAGATAACAAGCATACAGATTACAATAAGCATCTTATGATTCGCACCTACATCCGGGTATCTATCCTCTAGAAACTGCAACAAAGCTGCTGCCGCTTTATGCCTTAAAACATAAGCCACCACCAAAGCTACAATGGCAGTAATATATGAAATTATCTGCGAAAGAAAACCTTTTAAAAAACCTATCAATGCAAATAGCGCCACAAGAATTAAGGCGACAATATCAAAACTCATATTTCCTCCTTATATGGGTTGAATATTTTTTATATCCAATCTATTTATAATAATAATACTGAAAAGTAAAAACTTTTTCAAGTGAACCGGTAAAAATTGGATTATTATTTTTTCGGATTTAAAGAATTGGCAAAGTCTAAATGATTTTTTGATTTTGCTGTTTCGCCGCGCTTTTTATATATTATGCTTAAAGAATGATGTGCTGAAGGAACATTGGGGTTAAGCTTTATTGCACGATGCGCTTCCTTAAAAGAATCAGAATCATCTCCTAAATAGAGAAATATACTTGAAAACAGCCCGTGTGCTTCCGGATATCCTGGGAAAATTGCAAGAGAATTATTTAAGCCGTCGCGTAATCTCCGTTGTCTATCGATAGCTTTGCCGCCGAAAAATGCGCTTTAGCGCTCTTAGGGGCTGTTATCATCATAGATTTGTACAGAAAAATGTTGTCCCGCCTGCTGGTATTGCGAACAATTGTCCATGAAACAAATAAAATCAGAATTAAAGAAATAACTATAGACCTTAAGATTTTATTTGAAATACTTACCAGCCAGCAGGCAGCCGCTATGCAAAAGCCGACGCTTGCAAGATAAAGCAGTCTTTCTCCGAAAATAGTTCCAATATGAAAAAACAAGTTTGAAGAAAAGATATAAGAAACCACAAAATAGCGAATTCAGCAACTTTTTTCGTTAAAGTTCGGTTTTTTCCATGACCACATTAATCCGCAAAAAATAATAATAACTGCAAACGCCGAATAAAACGTTAAGAAAGTTCCAACAGGCATTATTTGCGCAAATGAGTAATCTGAAGAAAGTGGAAAAGGAATGAATAACAGTTTGATGCTTTTGCCCATTAAATATAGAGCTGTCTTAATTCTTATGTCAAAAGAAACAAACGTAGAAAAGTTATCCAGATAGGAAGTTCCGGAATGAGTTGGAACATTCATTTTAGCATAAATATACATTGAGGCGGCAATAAATGTGCCTGTGCAACCGGCTGCCCAAACCCTCGCGCGCGAATTTTTGTTTACACTGACAAAGTCCCAAATCCAAATTACAGGCATTAAAAAAAGCCGGTTTCTTTAGTTAAGCCCGCCGCAAGAGCGCAAACTCCTACCATCCAACCTGCAGCTTTGCTTCCATTATAACCTTTCTTCGCCAGCAAAACTCCAAGCAGCACAACTAAAGAATTAACCAAAATATTAAAAAGATGATAACTCCAGGGATTATCACCGGAAATATAATGGTTTAGCATTAGCGAAGTGTACATCATCGGCCGGTAATAATTGTCGTAACCTTCCTGCCATAAATGCGTTTCGAAAAAATAATGGGAAAGGGCGGAAAGCTTAGAAAGCCTGTTATTCCGTGTTGTCCGTGGGCAGAAAATTCCACCAATCCACCCGGCATGCGCCGGGCGAACACGCGAATCTAAATGGCTCCTTCCTCTTTTAGAGATGTCCAGGAATTTTCCGCTATAATTATATGGTCAATAAGGTTAGTCCCGAGAATTTTGCCCGCGTCGCATAGTTGCTGAGTGATGGCTATGTCCTCGTCACTCGGAGCCGGGTCGCCTGATGGATGATTATGGACAACAATTACACCTACAGCGCAAAACTCAATGGCAGGCCTGAAAACTTCCTGGGGATGAACAAGATTTGAAGTGATTGTACCTATGGAAATAGTTTCAGTATGAATAACTCTGTTCCGAGCGTTTAAATACACTCCCCGCAACTGTTCCTTTCTCAAGCTCCTCATGTCGGGAAGAAATTCAAAAATATCCTGAGGCGACCGGATATGCCTGGACTGGTTTTCAGATTCTCTCTTTTCAAAAAATATTCTCCCGAGCTGAAAACAGGCGACAAGCTGGCAGGCTTTCACTTCAGGCAGCCCTGTGGCTTTGCGGAGAGAGGTGACGTCTTTTATATCTTTGATCCCATTAGAACCATATTCTCGTATAAGCCTTTTGGCGAGTTCGAGCACGCTTTCACCTTTATAGCCCGTGTTAAGAATAATCGCGAGAAGTTCGTTTACCGAAAGAGCTTCTGCGCCATGTTCGATAAGCTTTTCCCGCGGCATTTGATTAGAAGGATTTTCGTTTTTCATTTCTCTGAAACTATCAAATAAGATATTGCTTTCTGTCTTTAAGATTTTGTCTCGCTAATTACGAATTATATGTTTTATCGCAAGTAACGCAGCTGGTCCCGAGACTCTTGCGCGCTCGGAACGGCAACATTTGGCTTTATACTGATTTTTAATTTTATTAAATTCGGGTGTCTTTGATATACTTAATTAACACAAAAACAATTCTTTTAGTTTCTTTGCCACTCCATCTTCGTTGTTAGAACCAATAATTTCGTCCGCGGCTTCTTTCGCGGCTTTGATGGCTGATTCCGGTGCAAAACTCCTGTCCGCGTTGGCTAACATGTCGATGTCGTTATGGTCATCTCCAAAAGCAATAACCTCAGTTCCCAGCCCGCCGATCATCTTTTTCAGCTCTGAAATTCCGTTCCATTTTGTATGGCCGGGCTGGAGGATTTCTATTATTCGAAGATGCGGCCTGTAAAGCAAATTATCCAAAGCGCGATGCTCAATAACTTCTTCAAGCATATTCGTAAGGTGCGCCCGGATTTCAGGAACACTTTCTAAGGGTTCGCTTAAGAAAATGCCTACAATTTTTCCCAGATGTTTTGACTCGGCTATGTTCTCTTCAATAATAGAAAAGTCTTTGTGCGTCTCGGAATATTCTCTGTAAACTTCTATTGACAAAAGAGATTTGTCCATCAAAATATCCGGTTTCCCTGGTTCTGAATCCATAAAAAGAACAGGCGGACGGGCTATTTCTTTCAGGCAATGAATAACTTTTAAGATAAGGTTTTTTGGGATATAATTCGAAAAAATGCGACGCTGTGAAGGCCAGTCAACAGCTAACATTCCATTGTCATAAATCGCCCGACTTTTGAAATTAAATGATTTTAAAACAGGAATAGAAATTCTTTCGCGCCGCCCAGTTGCAAATAAAATTTGAGCGCCGGTTTTGCTTACTGATTGCAAAGTTTCTATAGTGAAATCGGAAACGGTTTTGTCGTCTCTCAAAAGCGTCCCGTCAAGGTCTATGGCTAGTATGGGTGAAGACATTTTAAATTCAGTTATCGGTGTTCAGTGTTCAGGTTTCCTTGTTCGTTAAATAATTATATCATAACTGAACTAAAAAGTAAAAGTCAATTTATTCTTCTGACTAAGGATTAATTTTACCTATTAAAAGCCCATAATCATATCTATTTTTTGAAAAACACTTGTTATATTTTTTTTTTTGGTAAAATGTTTGCTTGCAGTTTTAAGCATCTTTTTATTTGTTTTAGAAATTTAAACAAATTATATTAGAATTCAATTTTCAAGAATCATGAAAAGTAAATTATATATTATTTATTTCATCTTGTTTGTGGCTAACTGCATATTTGCAGATTCAAAAATAATTTCATGGCCAACACCAGAATTTATTCATACACAAAGACAAATTGAAAACTGCGAGATTTCCAATTCTATTACTTTTTTACAAAACCAGATAAATTTACCTAATGCTTACAATTCAATAACAAGCAACGGTTATCCTATAATATTTTATTATCAAAAGTTGTTGGCGGATGTTTTTGCGGAAAATGATAATCCTGTTGATGCAATAGACACATATCGCGCAGCCTTATCTTGGGTTCCTTTAAACACAATAACTTCTCATCCAATTCCATACGCCAAAGCGTTGCACGGACTTGCGAAACAATTTATGGATTTACAACGTTGGGCAGATGCTGAAGATACCTTATTAAGCATTTCATTTCTTGTTGATAGTAAAAAAGTAAAATCCGACTTAAATTTATGCAAAGCAACCAGAAGCATGATAGTTGGAGAAATAAATGACATGGGAAAATTTGCTGAAAAATCTATAAATGAATTCCCTGATTATAATTGGCAGGCATATCATTTGGCTGCATGGTCAAAATTTGCTGTGCATGATTATTCTGATGCTGCTCAATATTGGTTGGCAGGATTTAATGCTTTTTCATATTCGTTGCCGATTGATGATGTTGTTGAGTATCTTGATGAAGCATTATGCTATTGGAAAATTTTTAATGAAGATAACATAAGAGAGTTTTATAAAACTATAGATTCAATTATATTAGCTAATCTTTTAACAAGTAAAAATGCTCCGCAAATAACAAGATTATTAAAAGAAAAAGTTAAATTAGAAATTCTTTTTCCTGATTTATGTATTGCGAATAACGTTGAAGATGATTTTTATAATCTAACTAATGTTTTTTTTGAAATTAATTTTCAAAATGAAAGTTGGCAGGCAAAAACTAATGCTTATTTTGGAATTCGTGATGAACTTCTTGAAAGTAATAAATGGGAGCGAATTATTAATGAAGCTCTTTATGCTGATAAGAAAAAAAATTATGCAGTTGCTCGTTCGAAATATGAAAAAGTTATAAATGATTCTATATCAATATCGAATTGTAATGCACGCATTCAAGGTTACCCACCCGCATTTTTTGCTGCCAGTCGCCGTGCACAATTAAATAAAACACTACTTCAAAGGAATAATAAAACTCACGAAAATGCTCTTGATTTATGTAATTTTGCAGTTGGTTTAGTTCTCTCGAACAAAACAGATAAAGGTGATTATATTTGTCTCGAAGAAATTTTTAGTTTATTAAAATGCAAAGCAAAACTTGAATTATATTCCAGAAAAGGTGGCGGAAGAAAAAAAGCTCTTGAAACATATAATTGGGCATCTGGCCTTTTCCCGGATTCTGTTTATACTAAATATATTAATTATATAAATAAATTCTCTCATAAAAATATAAAAAATTTAGAAGAACTTAAAAATTTATATAAAAAAGTTTTAGAACTTCCAATGTTGCGGCCTTCTATCAGACTTTGGAAATCTTATGAACAATCTATATTGGCTGTTGCAAAAAGAAACAAAAATGATAATATAAACCAAATCGCCAAACTAATTTCAGAAAATTATCTCGAAGGATTAGAATCTTCTGTTTTTGATTTTTGTGCTCCAAATTACGATCCCTGCCATGCAAATTTTCCTCAGACTGAATATGTTAAATTAATGGAATTGCTTGATTTTGGTGCTTTAGAAAATAATGAAATTTTACGGTTATATAATTGGCTATTAAAAGTTGGGCTAACAATACCTGCGGACGGAAAATATTCTTTTTATCTTTCAACTGTATTAAGGGAGGTAGATAAATTTTCTTCAATAAAAAGAAAAAATCTTATTGAGCTTACCTTATTATGTGATGCCACGCCATGGCGATATAATAATTCAAAATCTGTTTACATTGTTTTCGATTTTATGGATTCTTACTTAAAAATGGAAACCGTTGACTTTGATGAAGCGGAACAAACATTTTTGCTTGATAATACAACTAATATATTTAAGATTAACGTTACTATTCCAAATGATATTTTAAGATTTAAATATTCGTTTTTTAAATCAGCCGATAAAATACCAGATATAAAAAATATAAAATGGCTGGAAGCTCAATTTGTTAAAGATGACGGCACAGGAAAAATGCTTGTTAAAACGCATACTACAAGAGATTTTAATTTAACTACAATAATTCAATGCCAGGTACAAGATTCCAATATAAAACAGATGCACATTATGGGTTTTCCTGCTCAACTTGGAAATGCAAGGGATTCAAAAATAATGAATGATGATGGTTTGCGTGGGGACAAAAAAGCTAATGACGGCATTTTTTCTTATGCTGTTGATCTTTATCCCTCAAATTCTTTAATATTTTATGTTTTTTTGACAAATAAATTAAATAAATCTTATAATAAAATTTTTCCAGCGAAACCAATTGAATACAAAATACCTTTAAATCAAATTAATTTCACAAATTATTTGTATCATAATTTTAACAATTTTTAAAAATGAAAATATTTTTTATTTTAGTTAGTTTTTTATTATTATTTGTCTCTTGTGATGTAAAGAAAGAAAATGAGATGAAAAAAATTGATATACCTTTAAAATTGGTTTCTAAAAAACAAGAAGTTGATTTGGTAAAACCAAAGGAACTTATTGAGCAACAAAAAAAATCCCTTTATTCGCCGGACGGAGTAATAAGTAATGTCAACAGTTTTAAGGCAAGGCTAACACGAAAAAAATCTTCTTTTCAAAAAGAAATTGATGATTTAGACGTCTCAAATATGACTTTAGCTGAGGCCAAGTCATATTTCAATAAATATAAAGAAAAAAGTAGGACTATTGCTTTTAAAATTTCAACTAAATGTCGAAACTTTGAGTCTGGCAATTATTTTTTCAAGAATCTTTATGAATATTATAAAGACAAACCATATTTAATTACAATTGGTATGTACTGGGGTAATTTTGCCATGCGTCATGCTAAATCCGATGCGTCTGAAAAAATATTTGATATTGCAATTAATGATACGTTGGAATTAAATGATAAAAGTCTTTACGCAAGTATTGCTAATGTAATGAATTATAAAGTTGAAGCACTTAATATGTCAGGGGATTTCAATAAAAGTTTGCAGGCTGCAAAAGAATTTTATGATTTTGTTATTAAAAATAAAAATTTCATTGAAAACCCTGAAGTAAATGAAGCAGTTAGCTATTCATATTATATTCAGGAGTTATATAATAATGAGCAATATGATGAAGCATTAAATTTGATTGGGAAATATAAAAAAGATGGTGTTGAATTTGCAGATGATTTTTATCCGAAAATTGAAAACTTTAAGAAAAAAACAAAATTTAAAACTCGATATTCTTTAGGGTATGGAGATTTATCAAATTAAATTTTTATATTAAAAATAAGGAGGTAATTATGAATTTTACTTAGCAAATAAAATGTATGGTATTATTATTTAATTAATTAATTTTAACGTGGAGAAAAATATGAAATCTAAAATAATAATATCTTGTTTTGTTTTATTTGTGGCATGTATATGTAGAGGTACTGAAATGGATTTAGGACGAAGCCTTGTGGGAGCGATTGTCAAGGATGCTTGGCATTCAGCTTTACCTGATGTTCCTAAAGCCGATGATGGGGAAGGAAAAGGTCCGTTTATTGATACTAATAATCCTACTATTCGTTATGTTGGCAGACCGCGAAAATGTTCAAATTTTCCAGACGGGAAAGTAAATGCCGGAACCAAAAATGGTATACATAGAGTACGCGTAATGCGACAAAAGAATATTGGAAATGCTGAAGTTGAAAATTGGAGAAATGATGGGTTTGTTACAGCCGATGATAATGATGACCAAACTATAGAAATTGGAATAGGTGATATTGAAGAATGGAGTCTTGCATTTGTAGGTGACTATGGTATTTATATAAATTGTGCAAGTGGAAAAATGGAGGGAAATTTTATTGGTAGTGCTATTTCTTATGTTATTGGTGGGCTTGTTGGTCTCATTTAATAATAAAATCCTTCAATTTAGTGTTGGTCAAAATTTCATTTTTAAAACATATATTTTATGCAGTATAATTTTTGTATTTAAGTTTATTGCAACTATAGTTTATCGAAAGATTAAAATATTATTGTAGGTTTATTATTAAACATGATATTTTGATTAACACTATTTTCTTACATTTTATATTATGGCAATTTAATTTTCTGTCCTGTTTTTAACGCCTGATTTTTATTAAGTTCCTGCAACTTTTTTACATCGCATTTGAATTTTCTTGAAAGGCTGTAATATGTGTCGCCTTTCTGTACTGTGTATTTATTTGCACTTGGAACTTTGTGCTTTGTGCTTTGTGCTTTGTCAACTGTTTTCTGTCTTCCGTTGTCTGTTCTCGGGATTGTTGAAGCGTGTGCTACATTCTGCGCATTGCTCACTGCCTTCTGACTTGTCGGTTTACGCTGGTTTGACACGCTGGCAGCGTGTTCTACATTAAAAGCTTGCGCGACTGTCAAATCTGAAGTTTCAGGTAAATTAGTTATAACAGGCGCTGCTTTTGGTTTCTCAGTTTTTTCCTTTGAGCTTATAACTTTTGCCGCTTTAGAAAATATATTATTTCCGATTTTGCGAAAATACCCCTTGTTAATTTCAAAAAACTTATACCCCAAATATCCCGCAAAAAGTATTGCTATAATAATAAAAGCTGTCAAAAGCCCGCTTGTTATCGGTCTTATCCACGGACGTCTTACGTGTTTTCTGAACTTTAATATTCGGCTTTTAAATTTTTTGTAACTTGACAGCCTGTCTTTAGGTTCATAAGATAAAGTTTGCTGAATAAGTTTATCCCAGTCGGGAAGAATGTCTGTTCGAATTTTTGAAGGAGGAACAACTGGGGACTGGGGAGGAACTCCCGCGATAAGCGCGTAAGTTATAGCTCCAAGCGTGTAAACATCGCTTCTTTGGTCCAAAGGATGGCCCTGAATTTCTTCAGAACTCAGAAAAGGTCCTATGCCCGGATTGCTTTTTGGATTTACAGCCACACCAAATTCAGCGACTCTAAGATTAAAATTACCCGGCCCTGCATCTTCAATTAAAAAATTATTTGGGAAAATTCCTCCGTAAGGAATTCCGAAAAAGTTTTCATTTCCGTGCACATACTCTAGAATATCAAGAAGCTGAAGCAATAAATCTATAACAGCGCTTTCACTCAAATACTGCGGAGCATTGGAGATGAATTCCATAAAGTTTCTGGCAACTATACTTTTTTGGCTTGCAAACGTCGCGCCGGGTGAACTTAATTTCCCAATAAATTCCATGGCGATATAATAACAGTTGCTAAAGTCAGAGGAATCTTCTTCACTGTTTTCCTCGCTGTTAAAATTCTCCAGCGAACCATAATCAAATATTTTCACAAGACCTTTATGGGAGAGTTCAGCGGATTTCTTTATGCTTTCTAAGACAGTTTCCGGGGAAATGTAAGAAGTGAGAATTTTTACAGCTGCTTTCTCTTTTATTTGCTCGTTTTCAGCCAGAAAAACCACTCCGTTCCTTCCCCGGGAAATTTCAAGGATGATTCTATATTTTCCAACTGTTTTGTTTATCCAGTCCTGTGAATTTATTTTTAGCATAACGTAGCCCAGACTTCCAGCCTGGATTTATGTTTGAAAGTTAGAAAGTTGAAAGTTTGAAAGTTTCTATTTCCGCACCTTCACACCGTCCTGCTTTCTTGTAACTTCTTTTATAGATTCATAAGCTATATCGCCCAACTCGCGCAGCGTGTCAATTGGAATATTAAGCGGTGTCAGGAAATAAATTACGTCGCTGAGCGGCCTGAGCAGCGCTCCTTTTTCGAGGGCTTTCCTGTAAACATTCCAGCCTACTCGTTGTTCCGCGGGATAGTTTTCGAAGTTTCCCGCGTTTTTGAAAAGTTCCACCGCGCCAATAAACCCGCACTGGCGAATTTCCCCAACATGTTTAAGTTCCGACAACTTTTCCAAAATTTCCTGAAGGACTTTTATTCTTTCAGGAAGTTCTGCCATGACTTTGCTTTCAAGAATTTCTATTACTTTCAGCCCTAACCTGCAGCCCATAGGGTTGCCAGTGTAAGAATGGCTGTGATAAAAAGCTTTGTACTCGGTGTAATCCCCGTAAAAAGCGTCGAAAACTTCTTTGTCCTGAACAATTGTCGCCGCGAAAGGCATATATCCCCCCGTCAAACCTTTTGATGTGCAAAGAAAGTCAGGAACTATATCAGCATGCTCGCATGCAAACCATTTTCCCGTTCTGCCAAATCCAACAGCTATTTCATCTGCCACAAGATGAATATTGTATTCTGTGCAAAGGTCCCGAAGTTTCTTCAGGTAAACCGGGCTGTACATATTCATGCAGTTCGCGCACTGCACAAGCGGCTCAATAAAAATAGCTGCAATTTCCTCGTGGTTTTCCTCGACAACTTTTTTTAAGATATCAAAAGCTTCCAGCGAGCGTTCTTCTACGGTTTTGCCGTCGTTTTTCGGCCTGCAGTCAGGCCCGGGAACGTCAAAGGTGTTAAGCATTATTGGCTTATAAATATCTTTGTAAAGCGAACATCCGCCAACGGAAAGAGCGCCGAGTGTCTCGCCGTGATAAGCTCCGCTAAGGGAGACAAACCTTTTTTTCTTGGGTTTGCCGGTTTGCAGCCAATACTGAAATGACATTTTAAGAGCAACTTCTACGGCAGCCGAACCGCAATCTGAGAAAAACACTTTTTGGGGGTTGCCGGGAGCAAGCCTGCAAAGTTCCGCGGCAAGCTTTCCGGCGTATTCATGAGTAAAACCCGCGAAAATTACATGCTCAAGCGTTTCGGACTGAAGCTGGAGCTCTTTGGTTAGTTCGTGATTAGAGTGGCCAAGCAAATTTACCCACCAGGAAGAAATTCCGTCAATATACTTTTTCCCGTTATTGTCAAACAAGAAAGGCCCTTCGCCTTTTACTATTTCTATTGGCGGAAGGATTTCGTGGTCTTTCATTTGAGTGCAAGGATGCCAGACGAACTGTTTGTCTAAATCTGAAGTCATAAAGTCTAAAGGTCTAAAGGTCGAAAGTCAAATTTCCAATTTCAAGTTTCAAATTACTCTTCACATTATACCAAAAACGGATGAAAAAGCTAAATTTTAAATAAAATTGACTTTTTAAGGCTAACTTGGTATAATTTGCGTTCTGTAAATTAATGATTGAATTTATACATAATTTTTTATGATATTGTTTTTGGAGAACTTATAAGATATGAATCATAATATTAATAAAACTTTTTCCGCAAAGGCGGAGGATATTAACAGGAAATGGTATATAGTTGACGCGGAAAACAAAGTCCTCGGCCGGCTCGCTGTCGAAGTGGCTAAAGTGCTTCGCGGGAAAAACAAGCCTGAATTTACCCCGCATGTTGATACGGGAGACTTTGTTATTGTAATTAACGCGGACAAAGTGGATCTAACCGGCCAGAAATTTGACCAGAAATATTATTTAAGGTATACAGGTTACATGGGCGGACAGAAAAAAACCACTTTAAAAGAAATGCTTAAAAAACATCCTACACGTGTGGTTGAGCATGCTGTTAAAGGCATGATCCCCAAAAACAAGCTTGGGCGGCAGGTTTTTAAAAAATTAAAAGTGTATGCCGGAACAGTGCATCCTCACGAAGCGCAAAAACCGGAAAAGTTGGAAATTTAAGCCACATATGAAACACGGATGATTTTAAATTTACAATTTATATTTTGCAATTATTTGACCTTTAGACAATTGACCTAAAAATTATTATGAGCGAAAACGAAGTAAAAGAAAACAAGGAAATTTTAGAAGAAGCTTCAGCTGAGGAAAAAAAACAAAAAGCTGAAAATAAAGAAAAGAATACTGAACCAAAAGTCATTCGTGCCAGGGAAGAAGAACCTGGCTATTTGAAACGCAAGTTCACTGCTACTTACAGCGCGACCGGCCGAAGAAAACAAGCGGTTGCAAGGATCATTGTGACCCCCGGAAAAGGTGTTATTACAATCAACAAAAAGCCGGCGCAGGATTATCTTCCTACCGAAAACATGATTCAGCTTATTAATCAGCCTTTCGAAATCACTAAACTTCCGGCTAGGTTTGACGTGAATGTTAGTGTCAAGGGTGGGGGATTTGCTGGTCAGTCAGGCGCCATCCGCCATGGTATCAGCCGTGCTCTTGGCTTGATGGATGAAGAAATACGAAAAAGGTTGAAAGTAGCCGGGCTGTTGACACGCGACGCTCGCGTTAAAGAACGTAAGAAATATGGACAACGCGGCGCCCGCGCAAGATTCCAGTTTTCAAAACGTTAATGTGGTTTAGTCCCACTTTGAAGGGGGTGTTTGCCTCTGGTTCACGGGGGATGTAGTTTTGGATTTCAATCCCAAAATAACAAAATCATTAAATCCTAAAATAATAATGCGGGCGTAACTCAATTGGCAGAGTCTCTGCCTTCCAAGCAGATGGTTGTCGGTTCGAATCCGATCGCCCGCTCCAAATTCAAGCCTTGCGGATTAAATCCCGCAGGGCTTTTCTTTTGCCCGCTATTACTGGATTTTAGTAATGTTTAACAGCCCGCTATTTTTTCGTTTTTTTGTAGTAGGCCATTTTAATATCCCCCTTTTTCCCCCTTCAAAGGGGGATTAAAGGTCGGGTTCTGCGGCTTTGGCGTCTGCTTCATATTCTTTTATAATATTATTCGCGAATGCCTGCGCTGAAGCAAAGCAACAATAAAAACAATCATACTTGGCAGCGGTAGCAATAATGGTTTCTTCTCCTATCCAAACGTATTCATCATCATTTCCTTGCTTTTCCGTATGTCCGAATTTATTTATGAGCTGGGCTGTCACGGCGCTTGTGTCGGTTTTTTCAAAATAAATTTGAACGGCTGCAAGTTTATTATTTACAAAAATTAACTATTGCTGGTGATTTTCGCGCGACCGAATTTTTGACTAATGTTTTTGGCGAAGTAGGTTTTGCCTTTTAAAAATATTCTGCAGTTAGTTTTATATTCCAGGTTAAGTTTTTTCAGCTTCTTGATATGTGTCCCCCATTTTACGCCGCGCAAGCTGTTATAGGTATCAAGCGCGGAAGTTTCGGCGAGGACGGGACCCGCCAACAGCAGAATAATAAGTGTGATTTTTTTCATGGATGCCCTCCTGTGATTTTGTAAATGTCAAAGCTCTTCAGTTATCCTTAAAATAGTTTCTATTAATGTATCCGAAACTCTAAAACCGTTTTGTTGCAATTTGTTTAATAACGGTTTAACACTTTTAATTAAATTAAATTGTTTCGCTTTGATAATTATTGAAAGAATTCCGAAAGCTTCACTGATTTTCTTTTTCTTATGTGGTGTTTTATATGTATTGTTCATTTCCCGTAAATTTTATTTCCAGGTTAGAAACCTGGGCCACATTTATATTGCATTCCACACTTTTGGCTGAAAGTTCCGCTTAAACGATGATAGAATGAATTTCATTTTAATTTTCTCCGTGCCTCTGTTTCTCTGTGGCTAATTTAAAAAGACTGGCTTGTGAAGCGGCGGAGATGAACTAAATCTATTGACACTCTTTTCGGTAGCTTGGCAAGGTATAAAGTCAGTTCCGCTACGTCTTCGGGCTGGATAAGTTCTTCAGCTGCAATGTCCGGCCGGGATTGTTTTACCATTTCAGTTGCAACGGCGCCCGGACAAATTACATGGGCGCGAATCCCGAATTCCCTGCCTTCTTCAGCGATGACTTTTGTCAAACCAACCATTCCATGTTTGCTTGCAGTGTAGGCTCCCTGATTAGGGTAGCCCTTGATTCCTACAACTGAAGAAATGTTGATGATGATGCCATGATTTTGCGGTTTCATTATCTTCATACCTTCGCGGGAGCACAAAAAAGCTCCGGTTAAATTTACATCAATAACTTTATTCCATTCGTCAAGAGAAGTTTCAGTAATTTGCTTAAAAACACCAAAACCCGCGTTGTTAATTAATAAATCAACATTAGAAAATTTTTCTTTTGCGGAATTGAAAAGATTAATAACGTCTCTTTCCGAAGTGATGTCAGTAGGGCAGACAAGAGATTTCGCGCCGAGTTTTTCGCATTGCGCGGCAACTTCATTTAGTTCTGAAATGCTTCTTGCGGCGAGAACAAGATTGAATTTTTCTTTCGCGAAAGCAAGGGCTATAGATTTACCTATTCCGCGCCCCGCGCCTGTAATAATAGCGTTTTTCATGTTAGTTTAATGGACATAGTGGACATAGTTGACGAAATGTACACGATTCAATCGACAAAAAATTCTGCTTGCATTCAACATTTTTTGTCGATTGAAAAATGCAATATCACCAAATCACAAATTTATTTTGGTTCGTAGGTGGTTGTCGGGAAGGAATCCTTAACAAGCTGCCTGGCTTCGGAAATGTTAGCGAGTTCACCGTTTGCGATAAGCTGCATAAGAATGTTTCCGATAGCAGTGCCTTCGACAGGCCCTGCAATGACAGGAATACCGCATGAGTCAGCCGTCATTTGGTTCAGTCTTTTGTTGTTTGTGCCGCCCCCGACAACATGAAGTTTTTTAAAATTTTTGCCGGTAAGTTTCCCGAGAGTTTTCAGGACTTTAGCGTATTCTTTCGCAAGACTTTCTAGAACGCAGCGCATAATTTCGCCGGGGGATTCGGGAACAGTCTGTCCGGTTTCCTCGCAAGCGTCCTGGATTTCCAAAATCATATTTTCCGGCGCCATGAACCTGTTGTCGTTCAGTTCAATAGTCGGTCCGTTAGGATAAGCGTTTTGCACCATTTCGTCTAAAGTATCATAAGAATATTGTTTTCCGTAGGAAGCCCAGATTCTTCTGCATTCCTGTGAAATCCACAGACCCATGATATTTTTCAAAAAGCGGATAGTTTTGAAGGCGCCGCCTTCGTTGGAGAAATTTTCCGCGCGGCCTTCTTCGCTGATTATTGGCGTGGGGCTTTCGATACCAATAATAGACCAAGTTCCCGAGCTCATCCAAGCCCAGTCATCGCTTTCTTCAGTAACCGGCACGGAAAGCACGGCGGAGCCGGTATCGTGCCCTGCAACAGCGATAGCTTTAACATCAGTGCCTTCGACTTTACCGCAAACAGTTCCGGGATGCACAATTTCTCCCAATAGGTTTTCAGGAATGTTTAGGGGTTTAATAAGTTCTTTGCTCCAGTCGTAAGTTTTGGCATCAAGCATTTGGCCTGTTGAAGCGATAGTATATTCAGTATTCATTTTTCCGGTAAAAAGAAACCGCAGGTAATCCGGAATGAAAAGAAAGTTTTCAGCGGCGTCAATTAAAGGATTGTTTTCTTTTATGTGACGATAAAACTGAAAAATAGTATTAAAAGGCAGAAACTGAATGCCTGTAATATCATAAAGTTTTTCAGCGCCGACAGCATCAATACATTCATTCATATTTTCGACGGAAAACTCGCGATAGCCGTATGGGTTTCCAAGCAAAGTGTTATTTCTGCCAATAAAAGCGCCGTCAACGCCCCATGAATCTATTCCGAAAGACTCTATCGGCATTGAATTCATAGCTTCTTTAAGCCCAGCTTGCATTTCTTCAAAAAACCGGGGTATGTCCCAATAAAGATGATTTTGAATTTTCACCGTGCCGTTAATAAAACGGTGAACTTCTTTCATTGAAAGTTTGCTGCCGTCGAATTGACCGATAATAGCGCGACCACTGCTGGCTCCGAGATCAAATGCTAATACGTTCATGATTTTGTAATAAGGGGTTATAAATTTCTAATTGAGCTAATTGATCTAAAAAAATCACAATATCTAAAATTAGAAAATCCCAAATTTGTTTATTTCTTTATATTGGTTTTTGGAATTTGATTAGGTCAATTAGATTAATTAGAAATTAATTCAATTTAATAGACTATTTCAACATAACTTGTCCGCCGGCGACAGGAATAGCCTGTCCGGTTTCGTATTTTTGTTCCACACAATAAAGAATAGCTTTGGCGACGTCAGCAGGGAGGCATCCGCGTCCCATAGGAACTTGAGCTTCGTAAAACTTTTTGACGTCTTCAATAGATTTCGCTCCCGGCACTTTTCCGGTTTCGAGGTATTGGCGGAACAAACCATTTTCAGGGTCAATCCAAAGCGGGCCGTCAAAAAAGTTTCCCGGGCAAACTGAATTAACTTTGATTCTGTCTTCAACAAGCTCTTTAGCGAAACTTTGCGTCAGCCCGATAGCGCCGAACTTGCTGCCCGCGTATGCTCCGTTTTTGTTGCTGCCCTGAAGTCCTGATTTGGAATTTACCTGGACAATGTCCATCCAGTCGCCGCGGTTGTCAACATTTTGCAGAGACATAACTTGAGCAGCGTATTTAACGCAGAGGAAGTAGCCCGTATAATTAATTTTAGTAACAAAGTCCCAGTCTTTCAAACTCATTTCTTTAACAGAACCGGCACGAAGAACACCCGCGTTTGCGACAAACAAATCTATTCCTCCGCATTCTTTTACAATGTCTTTGACCATCTTTTCGACGGTTTCTTCGTTAGAAATGTCAACAGCAACAGCCATAGCGGAATTTTCTCCGTTTTTTTCGCAAAGTTCGTCGGCGAAAGCCTGAGAACCTTCAAGGTTGATGTCGGCGATAACCATAAAAGCGCCTTCTTTGGCGAGCTCTTCGGCAATGCCTTTTCCGAAGCCCTGCGCTCCGCCGGTAACTACCGCGACTTTTCCCTGAAGCCTTCCGGCGCTTGCAGCGAGCGAAACTTTTTTTCTATAGCTTTCCACTTCCCAGTTTTCGATGAAAAGCCGTGAGCGGTCGTCGAGGTAATTAGCCCCCCCGAAAGCGTCTGCCAATTGCGCGACTAAAGCTCCGTCTTTTGCAACCGCCATAGCTGTCTGCGCGGTTTTAACTGAGGTTCCCCTTGTAAAAACAGCGCCTTTTTGAGAAACAACAATAGGATGGTATCCTTTTTCTTCGGCAAAAGCGTCGATTTTATCTGGAGAAATTTCACCTTCGTAACCGAAAGATTTTGTGTAAACAATATGGTCGGGGGTAAGAGGGCCTTTTGTTATTTCGAACGGTGGGGATGAAGCAATTGAAACTCTATCTCCGTCGCTCAAAAGTGCGCGAAGCTTTGGCGCACAGGCGCAAACTACTTCTTCATCGACTTTCCCGATTTTCAATTCGGTTTCTACTCCTGCTTTTTTGTAAGCCGCGTCCAGTTTCTTCATCATTTCATCATGAAGCTTTTGAATTTCCGCCTCCGAATCAGCGGCTATAAAAACCCCGTGATTTTGAAGGAAAACTACCGAAGGCTGGGCGCCTTTTTCATCAGCATACTTGTCTATTTCACTTTTAACTTTAACTGCAAGAGTAAAACCGGGATCGGTGTACTCAATCCACAAAGCATCAGGAAAAAGTTCTTTGCATGCTTGATTAGCATTTTTTCCGCAGGTCATTCCGTTAACTTTCGCCGGATGAGTGTGAACAACGTAATCGGCATTGAAAATGTTGTGAAGGGGGGCTTCAACGGAAGGCCTGCCAGATTCGCCTGGTGCAATTGCCGCAGTCATCATCATTTTGACTTTAGCTTCTCGTTCAGTAGCGTTTTCAGGAAAATCAGCTTCAAAAAGTTCGCCAATCTTTTTTCTGTCAATTTTAAGAAACTGTTTAGGCTTGATAGTAGCAAGAGAAGTTCCGCTTGGTTTGACCCATAGAAATTCTTCGTTTTTTATGGAAGTATTGCCGCCGCCCGCGAGAACGAAGTCCGTATCCGCGCCAAATTTGTTAGATAACTCAGCAATAGTCTTAAGTTTTTCAGTCATCTTTAATTTTTGGGTGCAAAATTTAAAAAGTTTAAATACAACAATATTCTCTAAAGTAAAAAACTATACTAAAATTTGGTTTTTTTGTCAATATTTGGTGAAATATTTAAATCCTTTTTTGACGCAAAATGACGCAGATATTTATGATTATTTATGTTTCGTCTTCATAATTTATCATAAACAATATGTGACTTTCCGCATCTGAATTAGTTTTATATTAAGCCGAAAGGTTTTTTGCTGATTAGGCCGTTTTTGATGATGCTTTTACTTACAAAAAAATGTAGAGCATGCGCGTGACTGGCGTATGCCGGTTCTCGCTTGCATAAAAAATATAACCCAAGTCTATGACTTGATAAAATGTAACCCAAGTCTATGACTTGACCCGCTTTTTCTAACTTTATTTATCATGCCAAACGCTGCTAAAAAATGAAAAATGTATCGTGTTTACCTTATGGAAAAACTCATCGCTTCTGATATTTACCCTTTCAACAAAATTTGGAACCAAAATATTATCAGTTGGGCGGACGAAATTAAATTCAGAGCTGAAACTCTGAAAAACAATGATGGTTCCCTAACTCCCGCTGCTTTTGATTTAATTGATGATATTGCAAAGTTACGAGATGTTTGCATTAAAGCCATAATAAAAAAAAACCGAAAAAAAGAATTAAGGATATGATTAACGATACGAAAAACATCTTGCCAAACCAATGTGCCAAAGAATTAGCTAAAAATATTGATGGAAGAATGTATAAAATTAATACTGTTTTTAAGAAAAAATTGTGATCTTTTACTCTTTTCAACTTGAATATTGTTTATTTCTTGTTGATTATTGATTATTAAAGTCCTTAATGTCCTTAATGTCTTTTAAGTTTAAAAAGTGTGCGTGGTACCTCAAATTTCTCGGCTTCAGCGAGGCCAGCTACAAAAAAGGTTGAACAAAATTATGTATTATAATGATAAATAAAATTGCACCATTTGTAAGTAATATAATTACCTGTCGTTGCACCATTTTCAAAACCTGCAACATAAACTGCCGCAGTACTATCTGATGGGTTTGCCGAATTAGTAATAGTTATATTAGAATTAACACATACATTTATATTTGAATCGCTAACATTACAATAATTTGTACCCCAATGGACTAATATTTCTGTAGGTAGTGTTTGATTATCCTAAATAACGCAGTTGAAATTAGGCAGTTTCAAATAATAGCCTTCAAAACTTAAATTTGACCGATTTTATCCCAACGGGATTGATTATGATAGCCCAGGGCATCCCGCTATTCGCCGGGCACGGCGCCCTGGGAAAAATAATAAATAGAATCCGAATCCTGAAAGGGTTCATTAATACTGGCGAAACTATAAATATAATCTGTCCCTACAGGACAGGATTTTGGCTTTTATTTTATTGTTACCCGGCACGATGTGCCGGGCTATCATAATTTGTCGACCCTTAAAAACTGCTTTTTTGTATTTCAATATCTAATGAGTACCTCGCACGGTCTTTTAACTTCGCGGGAATATTTGCCACATAGCTGTCGATTATAAAATTAGTCGCCGTATTTTGTGGTAAAATGTTTGTTGAATTTGTTTTTGATTTATATTATAATGATTGTTTGACATTAGACCCCGCATTCGCCGGACAGGCTGTTTGACGTTTGTAATATGGCATATAAAAATTCATGAAATTTATTAAACCCGAAAATATATCTTCGCAAAAAATTCGCGAGCTTGCGGAACAGCTTGAAGAAAAAGATGTGAAATACGGTCCGTGGACACTGTCTTTTGAGTCAATGTTTGCAGAGCTTACAGATAAAGAGTTAAAACTTATATCTGACGCTTCTGAAAAAATTATTCGTGCTTCAGAAATATTTACAAATATAGTTCTGGAATCTGAAGAATTAAGAGAGGAGTTCAATTGGCCGGAAGCGTTTTGGAAACTTGTGGCAGCGGAACCCGGTTATTCCCGAAACATTCCATGTTCTCGGTTCGATGCTTTTTTAAATGAAATCCCCCTAATTCGCCACGGCGAACTTTCAGCCCCCATTGTTAAGGGGGAATTACCTGACCCCCGACCCCTCCCACCTGAGTCCCTTAAATTCATAGAGTTGAATACCGACGGATGTTCCGGAATGACCAACGCCGATATTTTTCAAGAATCTTATTCTGAAATATTCGGATTGTCAGAATATAAATATGAAAAAGTTGTTCCGCATCTTATAGAAACTCTTTTGGAATGTTATAAAGAATTTCGCGGTAATTTTCCTGAATCGGGTTTTCCTGAAAAACCTGTTGTGGGAATTCTCGATTGGGCAGGAGAAGAAACTTTTCGGGAGTTTGAAGAAATGGTCAGAAGCCTAAGTGAAGCAGGTGTGGAATCCCATATTATTACTCCTGAAAAAGTCGAATATGACGGCTCGGGCTTGTTTATTGACGGGGAGAAAATTCATCTTATTTACAGGCGATTGCTTGGCGCTGAATACGCGGAAAATTTAAATAAGTTGCACCACATTTCCTCGGCATTTTTAGAAAGAAAAGTATGTATGGCAGGCGCGCCCCGCTCGCAAATCGCATTCAGCAAAAAGTTGTTTGCTTTTTTGCAGTCGTCTGAAATTCAAAATAGGCTGCCCGGAGAAATCGTGGAAGCAGTAGATAAACATCTTCCTTGGACGCGGATATTTAAACCCTCGAAAACAAGTTTCCGTGACAAAGAAATTGACTTGATTCCATTTGTAAGGGAAAACAAAGATTTTTTTGTTTTAAAACCGTGCGAGTCAAAATGCGGTGTCGGAATTTACCAGGGAAAGTTTACTGAACAGGTGACTTGGAAGAAAGCCGTTGATGAAGCCGCAGGAAAAGATTTTATCATCCAGGAATTCATAGATTTGCCGGAAGCGGATTTCGCGCGCGAAGGCAGTAAAAAGAAAAAAGAATTAAGGTACATACATTTGGGAGCCTATGTTTTCGGCGGAAAATTTTCAGGATTTTTGGGAAGAACCTGTTCAAACCCTCTATTAACCGTCCGGCACGGCGAAAGGCTTTTGTTTGTAGGTGAAGAATGTTAAATTAATGCTGTACAAAGAGGTGTTGCGTGATATACCAGAAACTCTTTTATGTTGACATCAACGGAAGCCAATCTTAATTCAAATATTCAGGACGCAATTAACGCTGCGCTAATAGACGGCTGGACGGAGATAATTGTTTATCCCGGCGTTTATCTGGAAAATTTATTAGTGCAGACGAATCAGCATTTACTAATTTCCTCTACAAACGAATTTTCCGAACAGATACGACAATCGACAATTATTGACGGCGGAGCGATTGGCTCGGTGGTTACGGCTTTTGGAGAGTCTGGCTGGCAGAATGGAACAACCTGCACAGTTGTCGGCGTAACAATAACCAACGGCGCCGGGCTTTATGGGGGAGGAATTTTAGGTAATGATAAAAACAGCTCGCCAAATAATTATATTAATGTCAGGCGGTGCAATTTATTGAAAATAATAATTGTTTTAAATTTAATATATTGTTATTGTCAAACTATGGAGTGACGTTGTCCTACGTTGAAAGAAACCTTACGATAAAAATTAACATAAATCGCTCTTCTTAAGTTCATTTCAATATCCTAATGCTACCGGAAAAATTTAACCCGATAATAAATGATAATTACCATTGAACCAACGAGTGTTCCGTCGTAAAGAATAATTTTTGAACTTGTAGAATTTCCTTCATCATAATCGCTGAGCGGGCTCCAGCCGGAAAAGTTTCCGGACTCAAATCCGCCGTTTTGAATCGCCGCATTTGTTGTTAAAACAAACAAAGCAATTACGAAAAGAGCAAGAAGAGAAGATTTTTTCATTTTCACGTAAGCCGCATTTCCAAATGCGAGCAAAATATTAAATTATTTTAAATTCTTCGCGGATTTTTTTCTAACGACATTATCGTTTCGGACGTTCCGGCTTGGCAATTGAAAATGTAACCAAAATTTCCAATTTTGAATTGAAGCTGCAAGCTGTTTCGCCAAACATTATCGAAATCATAGATTTCGGTTACACTCGTCTTGCGAAAATAAAAGCGCCGATTACTGATAACAGATAACTGAAATTGGTTCCGGGATTGTCGGGAAATTTGTTACAAAAACATTGTCTAACTGAGTTTGTGAACCGGAAGCGTCCCAAAATCTGACTCCAAGGTCGCAGCTTATTCTTGTATAATCAAGTTCTTCCGGTGTACTGAAAATGAAAACATGCGAAATGGCGGGGTCATCCGCAGAAGGAATTCCAGGCGGATGAAAATTCTCAGCGTGTTGTACGACCAAGGAGTTTTGGAACAATAAGTTAGTCTGTCAAAATATGAATCAAGAAAAGTCGCAGGAAGTTCCTGACCATGCATTGGCCCGTTGCTCGGACCGGAATAACACATTCTGAAAGTAATGTGTGCGACGTTGCTTTCGAGAGAAATCCATTCCTCCATAAAACAGTCTATTAAAAGCTGGCGGCCAGCCCAATTTCGGGGATACGACCGCGCGTAAATTGTGTTGTTTTCGTTGACAAAATTCAGAAGTTCGGGTTTGTCATTGAGCCAGCTTCCGCCCTGAACGGGATTCCACCGCCAAGGTTTGCCTGTCTATTCAGAGCCGTCAATCCAGCCGTAGTAAGATTGTTGAATTTCTCGTCCCGCGTCCATATAATTAACAAAATTTCTTACAGGCGAAACTTCGGAAAAATAGCCAATAGTTGTTCCGTAATTTGTGATGACGCCAAGTTTTGCATGGTCGTTTTCGATGTAAGAAAATCTTTCTTCTGGAAGAGCGAAAACAGAAATTGCTAATAATATAATTGTAGTAAGTGTTGCGTAAAGTTTAGATTTTTTCATTTATTGTAAGTTTTTTTTAAGGACTTTAAAGACTTTAAGGACATTAAAGTAACCCTCCCCACAATCCCCCTTTATTAAGGGGGATTTTTCGTTCTTTTTTAGATTTTCGATTCTATATTCTTCGTTTCGCGAAAAAATAAATCAAAAATCCGAAATCTAAAATCAAAAATATAGTAGGTTCCGGCACGCCGGTTCCCTTGAGTTCAACATAAACATCGCCATTAGTTCCTGTTCCAGTTAAAGTAATAGTATCGGAATAATTAGTTTCCGCAACCGGATTAAAATTAATCGAAATATTGGCGGGCGCGCCATTTTCAGCATAATAATAATTAGTAGCCAAAGTGAAAGGAGAGCCGACGTCAATTCCGCTAATATAACCTTCAACACCACCCGCGCCGGCATTGAAAATGTAAAGGTCTTTGTCAACACCGCCACTTGAGACCAGAACTTCGCCAAAATCAAAAGCGCTTTCCACTTCTATTTTAGGCTCCGGGATTTCTTTCAGGTAGCTGCTGAAACCATTTAACAAATAATCTTGAGCCTGGATAGGAGTAAGCGTAATTATGAAAGTACCGTCCCCGTTTGCAGTATATTCATATTCAACAATTTGGCATGTATCGGTAGGGGCTTCATTTTCGTCAACTTGGAAGAGTCCGCCATCGCTGCCTGAAATGTAAGAAATCCTTGGGCTTTCAAAAGCGCGGTATGGTCTGCCGTAAAGAGAAAAAACATTTATAGAATCCGGCACGAGGTTAGACAAAATGATGCCGAAAGAAGAGCCCCAGCCATAAACGCAGCCCCATGCTATTTTATTGCCTTCAGGATCAGGCATAGGCTCATAATCCCCGCCATAAGCAGACACCCATCCTTCCGGTCCGAACAGCGACCAGTTAGTCCCGGTAGTTTCCGGCTGCCCTGTGTCAAACCTTAAATTAACCGGCAACCTGATTCTTCCTGGACATTCAAAGCCAAGACCGGAAATATCTACTGTCGGGGGTTGGTTTGTCCAATTTAAATTTACAGCGTGTGTAAAATTGGTTACTGCATTAGTTGACCCGATCCAGAAATCGGCGTCAGTCTCCCAACTTCTTGTAGAAAGGTTAGCGTTAATGGCAGTAATTTTCAAATCTTCTATAATCGCGTTACCTCCAAAATTCTGCAAAGAAACATAATTTTTGCCGAAGCCGCTTTCTTTTACATATGTGTAAAAGTAATTCATATGCCAATAAATATTACTTTCTGCCGGAGGCGCCCACCATTCACGCCGCAAAGTTACCGGCGTATCGTTTATTGACAACGCAATGTAAGCTGTATTATATTGAAAATCTTCTGTGGAGGCAGAAATTAAAATATTCAATTCGCTTGCTTTCGCGGCTTCATTAGTAAAAATCCCAATTAAAACATCACTGCTGTAAACTTCGTATTTTCCACTTCCGTCACCGTAGAAAACAAAGCCAATTCCCCCGATATTTTTCACATCATTTTGGGAAGTTTTTCCGAAAGCGATACCTGTGCCGTTGGCAGTCGGCTGCATATCAACTTCAATCGTAAAATCGCCGGAATTTTCAAAACTGTAATTCAGGGAGCAAGCGGAAGCTCCAGACAAAGTAAGTTTGTTTGGGTTTGCCGCCGACATTCCAACCACAGTGTTTCCCACGATAGAGTAATCAAGTGGAGTAATGCTGCCGAACTGCCTGCCGGAAGTATAATATTCTTTGTTAACATCTCCGGACCCTGAAACATTATTAAATGTATCATAAAAATAAAACTTAGAATCGATGTTTCTGTCAACAATGAAAATAGTGGCGTCCGACCACTCGCTCCATTTGTTCTTGTCGTTTTTGTAACGCACTCGCCAATAGTTTGTTCCTGTGTAAAGGTCACCGCTAAATGGCGATACATTTGTAACAGCGCCCGGATACA
>Ga0190283_1000028_pt1 | contig 82088 bp, 68 predicted proteins | sample 48691801_MG_FD_161669 | JGI IMG/M metagenome (GOLD analysis project Ga0190283, IMG submission 161669) | Hydrothermal vent microbial mat bacterial communities from Southern Trench, Guaymas Basin, Mexico - 4869-18-0-1_MG | ecosystem: Environmental > Aquatic > Marine > Hydrothermal vents >...
GGCAAATTGGTCAAAACCATAAAAACGCGCCATACGGATATGGCTGTTTTCGGACCATTCTGTGGAATTAAGCACCCCATCTATTGTGGGAGTTCCGTAGGGGATTATGTTATCAGCTTGTGTTAGACTCGCTGAAAGACATAAAACCGCCCCTACCCATTTTGCGGTTTTCATTTAATTAAGACTCCTTTTTAAGTAAAAGTTATTTAACAATAGTGCCATTAATTATTTTAAAATAAGTTGACTTCAATTGCAACTGGAAAAATAGTTAAAACTTGATGTTTAAGTTAGCATTTGTTAACATAATTTATTTCGCACGATCAAAAATCCGTTTGTTTCGATAATCCGTTGTACTCTCAAAATATATAAGCATGAACTTTAAACGATATAATGTTATTTGGTTGTTAATAGCGACATGGTGTAGCAGCATTCAAACAGTGTATGCAGAAAGCCTACTTCAACAATATCATATGCCGCCTTTGGAAAGGGCGGCGAATACTGATCCGGCTAAGATATTACTAGATAATGCAAGAGCATTAAAACGAGCCCAAGCTGTTTCGATACCTTTTACAGCGATAGAAGATCCCAAAACCTATCAAAACAACTTGCGGGATGACATTCAAGCTGGTTTGCCAAGTTGGGCAAAAAATACTCCCCATGTTGACTTTAGTGGAAATAAAATCAGCGAACTCAATAAATTATTGCAAAGCTTATCGGGTCAACACCGTGTGAGTTTGCAAGGACAAACGATAATGGCTGATGAAGTTTTATTGCTGCCCTCAGAAATATTACTATTAGGTAATAATGCCACGTTAACGGCTCCTACCGTTCAAAATCCTGCCACTGTGCTAATAGCCGCTAATAGTGGCAAGAGTGGAATGATTGATTTTGCGATTGAAACGACAGGGCTTGGTATTATGATTGCGGGAGCGCAAGGGGTGATAATGCGTAACCTGCGTTTTCTTAACAGTGGACGCGCTATTGCGATTTTGAATAATAGTCGCTTTATTGAAATCGAACAGGTGCAAATTAACCAACCGCAGCAAGGCGGCATTTTAATCCAAGGCAATGTCTCATACGTTTGGTTGCATGATTCAGATATTCGCAATGGACAACGAGCAGATAATGGCGGTGCTGGGCTGCTGATCAGCGATGCTTTGGCAAAAAAAGACTTTGAAAACAGTACCTTAGCAGATTCACTTACAGAACCATTATGGCCGATTCACCCGGCGCCGCATGCATTGTTGATTGAAAACAATACCTTCAGCGGACATAGAACCCAGGGATTGTATATTGACGGTGGCTATGGTTTGGTCATTCAGCATAATCAAATCATGCATAATGACAAAGAAGGTATGTGCTTAGATTTTGGCGCTGTCAATAATATTGTGATGGAAAACGTTTTTGAAGGCAATGGCCATCGTGCTCGCCAAACGGATGATGATCTTCGCGATGATTTGGTTCTTGGATTTGGTCGCCTAGCGGATGGCTCTGCGGTCGCAAAATTACCGGCGATTTCCCTGGATAATGCCGCCCAAAACCTATTGCTCTGGAATATTGTGCGAGACAGTGCCGGCGACGGGATTAAAATTGTGCGGACTGGCATACGTAACTTGATTATGTTTAACACCTTGATGGATAACAATCAGGGTACTAACAGTCGCTTTCATTTTTTTGGAGTATTATTAGGCAGTGCTGGCTTAGAAGCGGAAATTGACTCTGGCAACCATCCACTTGATTTTCTACCTCCCATCGAAAATATCGTCGCTGGGAACCTAATCTATGGTGCCCATTGGGCTGGTATTTTACTAGATCGTGAAGCTGCCTTTAATGATATTTACGATAATATGATACGCCATTATCAGCATTTACCCATTGAATCTGCCAGTAGCCGTTTTAATAGTATTGTTGGTAATAGTTGGCAAACTGCTCATCCTAAGTCTTGGAAAGAACAGTTAATGTCGCTTTTAACTAATTGGAAGGTATGGCTGTTCGCGTTGGTGATAATAGTGGCAATAATGGGATTATTGATCTTGCTCTTAAAATGGCGGGGCAAAAATTGATACCAGTTCAAGAAATCCGATTTTTTCAAAAATCGGATTTTTACTGATTCTAATTAGGCAACTATTTTAAAAGTTTCAAGGTGTGAAAGGTGACAAAATGAAAGAAAGTACTCGTTATTTAAAAATGGTTCAATGGTCCGAAGAAGATGCTTGTTACATTGGAACTTGCCCGGGGTTAATGTTAGGTGGTGTGCATGGAGATAATGAGATTGACGTTTATGTTGAATTGTGCGAAGCCATTGAAGAATGTATACGAATCTATCAAGAAGATGGAGACACTTTACCAGAAGCTACTGCGAAACCTTATTCCGGTCAATTTAACCTTGATGTGGGTTGTGAATTACATAAAGCACTTTCTATTGCTGCCCTACAAGTAAACGAAAGTTTAGAGTACTTTTGTATCAATAAACTCAAACAATATACCCATCTTCATAATGTATCATTTTGAGGCAAGACGGGGTTTACAAGCTAGCCATGTTGGGTGGGAAAACTCCTTTCATGAATTAATAAACCTGATAGGTTTTTAAAACCTGTCAGGTTTGGCTTGTAACTGTCAGAAGTTATTAAAACCTCATTTCTAGGTTCTAATACCAAAACTTTGGTTAAAAGCATTCTCTGGAATAGCAGATACGCCCGTCAATTCGTAGATCAACTTATAGCGTTTCCAAGCATCTTTACGTCGCCCCATTTCCAACAGTATGTTTGCGCCTGTTTTAAGTGCCCTAATATGAACCTTCATTAATTTAGCATTCTCAAAATCGTGTGGTTCTTGATAGATATCAAATGCTTGACTAAAATACCTTGAAGCCTGTTTAGATCGATGAGCCTTATATAAGACGATACCTATTTGTTCAAACAATTTGGCACGATCAATATCAAATCGAAAATTATTCGCGATGGCTGGCTGATTATAAATGGCTAATGCCTTTTCAAATTGACTGAAAGTCATTTGTATAAAACCGCGTTTATATGCATTAAGCGCGGATCTTTCAAAAAGTTTGGCTCGTTTAACCGCCGGTTTTATCTGATACTTGATAATCAAAAATTTGTAAGCGAACAATCCAAAGAAAACGGTGATGAGTGCCACTTCCTCAAGTATGATTGCGCTTGGAGAAAAAATCAATAAGAAACTGGTACAAAGCCAAATAATGAAAGCTTCGCCATAAATTATTGGCTTGACTTCATTAAAACAAAATTCCTCCACTTTAGTCAATAACCATTTTAAGAGATATTGTAAGGACAAAATGTGTACTATCTTTGTTAAAAACTTGATAGGATTGGTAAAAAGTTCTGGAATTTCAAACAATAATTTCAGACACAATATGGGAAAATTGAGAAAGAATCTCGTAAAAATAAATACGCCTATAACAATCATTGCAAATGAAAGTAGCAATAAAGGAAACAATGCTAAAATTTGGTGAGACATGATATACTCCTTTTTAACCTACCGGTGTTAAGGGCAGACACGCAGGTCTGCCCCTATGTTTATTTGTAATAATAAATGATAAGCATAAGGCGTTCCAATTTTTATGTCATTGATTTTAAAGGATAAAATTGAAATGGTTCTAAAAAAAGGTGTTGATTTTCAGCAGGTAGGGTAACGGGAGGAACTTTCAATTAGTCATATTGTTATTGTATTGATTTTAAAGTAGAAAATATAACAAAATCTGAAATAGAGTGCTATACTGAATTATTTTAAGGACCATTTATCGCTTATTTTTGACAGTTCAGTTATTGCTATCTTCTTGATTTTCCGAAATATTTTAAAAAAAAGTGCTGATTTTCAGCACCTGCTGATTTTCAGCACTTTTTAACAGGCTAAAAAATCCGATTTTTTGAAAAAATCGGATTTCTAACCGGCTATCAATTAAATTTCACTTTTCCAAACTTCTTCAAGATCAGCATCCACAAACATATCTGGTGTGATAACCAAACGCTTTTTTAAAAAAACACGCTGAGGTTCTGCTTCAATCCCATAATTCCAGCAAAGGCTTTTCGTCATAAAATAGACTAACTCCGTGCAACGAGTGGCATAAAAATTATCCATCCCAAAATCATAGTCATGAGATGTGCTGAGTTCCTTGATGGCAACTCGATAGAGAATTTTGAAAATTTTGTCAAATTCAATCACTTTACCCTGGGCAATATATTGGGCAATGTTTTTTTCAGCTTTGACTAAAGCAGCCAGTGTCGCATCAGGTTTAGCCGGTTTTTCTGGCGTAGACACTTCATTTTCCGGATTTTCCGGTTCAGGCTCTTTTTTATCTTCTTTCTTGCGAAAATTGAAAATTTGTTTTAAAGAAGCCATCAATTTTTTTGGTTTTTCCGTTTCAACGACTTCTTTAACGACTTCTGACTCTTCAGAAGTCTCATCGGGTTGAGTGGGATTGTCAAAATACGCGGATAAAATCTCGGGAACTTGTTGATTGTTAAGGGATTTTAGCTTTCGAGGAAAACGCAAGATTGCCAAACCATCACAACGGCAAAAATCGAGCAAGTCTTCAAGCAATACTTGTTTTCCAGTCGTGTGAATCACCCTCTGTTTGCCTGGATTAAATTGATTGGGATGCTCAATGTTAGCAAATTGTCGGAGATGAGCTTCGCTAACTTCACCCAGATAAAAACCCACATGCTTGAAAGTACCAGGGATAAAATAACTATTCAAGTAATGATTAAAAGAACGAACTAAAATATCACCTGGTTTAACCAGATTTATCACTTCCCGAGTGTGATGACCCTTAATAGCAAAACTGCGTGGACGATAAACCATGAACCAGGGCCATTTAAATAACTTAATATCGCCCAACACCGTCAATAATTTTTCTGAAGAATCTTTTTTATGAGTTTGCATGATCAATAATAGTCAAAATCTGAAAAATGGGATATAAAACATGAGTTGACTTCAAAATAAGTATACTGCTAACAATTAGAGCATTTTCTGACGTTCAAATACGGGTAAAGTAAAATAAAAGAGACAGCCGCCATTTAGCTGGCTTTCTACTCCCGCCTCTCCGCCTAGCCTTTCAACTATGCGCTGTACAATAGATAAACCCAGTCCATGTCCTTCAATTGACGTTTTATGAAGCCGTGTGAAGGGTGTGAATAGTTTAGCCATTGCCTCTTGGCTTAAACCTTCACCATTATCGCGTATCCAAAAACGTATTAACTTTTCATTTGGGGTGGCACCGAGTTCTAAACGGGGAGGTTGCCCCCCATATTTTAAACCATTGCTCAAATAATTGACCCAAATTTCTTCTACCCAGGGGGCATAGCCCATAACAATTGGCCAATTATCAGATATGATCATTTCACCCTGATATTCCTTAAACATAGTAGCCAAACGCTGTTGTACTTGATAAACAATATCCCCCATATTTAAGGGCATTAATTCAATTTCTTGTTTTGAGACACTTCCCAATAGTAACAGCGCATTCACAATGCCTATCATTTTTTGGCTAGAATTAAAAATATGTTGCAGACATTTATGTTCTTCCGTATTCGTGCTGCTAAAAGATTCTTCCAGTAAGAAATCAGACATCGTCATCATGCATCCCAATGGATTTTTTAAATCATGGGCTACTGTGTGGGAAAATGCATCTAGTTCTGCATTTTTAGCTTCTAATTCCGCATTTTTAGTTTTTAATTCTGTATTTTTAATTTCTAATTCCGTATTTTGGACTATGAGTTGTTTTTGTAAATGGCAAATAGTCAGGTGGATATTAACCCGTGCCAAGACTTCTTCCTGCTTAAAAGGTTTAGTGATGTAATCTACAGCACCTAATTCAAGCCCTTTAACTTTATCAATCGTTTCTGATAAAGCTGTCATAAAAATAATGGGAATCTCTTGAGTCTTAGTATTAGCTTTAAGGCGTTTACATGTTTCAAAGCCATCAATACCAGGCGGCATCATAATATCTAACAAAATTAAATCTGGGCATTCATATTCAATTAATTCAATAGCCGTTTCTCCATCTCGTGCGACTAATACTTCAAAATTATTAGCATCTAAAAAATGGAACAGTGCACTAATGTTTTCAGGAATATCATCTACAATTAAAATACTTGAAAATTTTTGCATAATCAGTTATCAGTTATCAGTTATCAATTTTTTAAGTTTAGACATTTCAAAATTTTTAGCCAATTTTTTCACCTTCTGAGCAAAGGCAGATAATTTAGCATCTTGCTGCTCTAATTGTTCTACATTTTCAATAATTTTTTTAATGTTACCAGTCATTATCAATTTAAATAGAACCAGCGCCTGCTCTGATGAAGGAGCTACATAAGGTATTTGTGCTTCTTCTTCATGAACCGAAAGTGACAACATTTCAGGTTTTTCATACACCCACTCTAATGGCAAATACTTTTGCAACAAATCAAGTAAAATTTCCGTGCGAATAGGTTTAGCAATGAACTCATTACACCCCGCTTTTAAACACTTATGTTGATGGTGTTCAAACACATTAGCGGAATCAGCAATGACAATAATATCTTTTAACTGAGCAGATTCCCGAATTTTTTGGGTTAATTCAAAACCATCCATGATTGGCATCACCAAATCCGTAATAATCATATCAGGATAATGCTCTAAAGCTAAATTTAAAGCCTCTTTTCCATTATTGGCTTCTAAAAGATGAAAACCCAAATCTTTCAATAAATTAACTAAAAAAGCACGATTTTGCCATTGATCATCAACTACTAACAACGTAAACGGTGAATTTTTCGGCGTAAAAAAGACTTCACGTTTTTGATTTAAATACTCACGATCAACTTCTTTATAGCCAATAATCGTGGCTTGCTGGGTACGCTTAATATTGACTGCACCCTGCACTTCTGGTAGCGGTATCTCAAACCAAAAAATGCTACCGATCCCCACGAAACTTTCTATTTGCAACGGTCCACCCATCATTTCTACTAACTGCTTACTAATCGGTAATCCTAAACCGGTACCCTCCACCTGTTTACTTTGATCACCAATTTGTTGAAATGGTAAAAAAATAGCCTCTAATTTATCGGCAGGAATACCCATACCGGTATCTTCCACCTCAAAACGAATTTTTCCATCATAATAAATGATTTTTAAAATCACACTGCCTTTATCAGTAAATTTGATAGCATTGCTCAATAAATTTAACAAAACCTGCCGTAATCTCTTTTCATCAGTATGGACGATAACGGGTAACTGATATAATATTTCATATATAAATTGGATGCTTTTTTGATCAGCCTGCATTTTCATTATGTCAGCAATATCTTGCAAAAAGTCAGGTAATTGAAAATCAACCGGATTAATTTCTAATTTACCAGCTTCAATTTTGGACAAATCTAAAATATCATTAATTAACGTCAATAAATGCTCGCTACTGCGGTGAATAATATCGATGCCTTCTTTCTGCTTATCCGTCAATGTTTTATCACGATTTAAAATTTGTGTATAACCTAAAACCGCATTGAGCGGTGTACGTAACTCATGGCTCATATTAGCCAAAAATGCACTTTTTGCATGATTGGCTACCTCAGCCGCTTTTTGGGTTTCCTCAGCGGATATTTTAGCTTGTTGTAATTTAGTTTCAGCCCGTTTACGTTCCGTAATATCTCGAACAATAGCAACAAAAAAGGATTCCTCTTTATCTAAATGATTTTCCCTCTTTAAAAAAATGGAATTAAGTGGAATTGAAATATACTGAAAAAAAGTCTCTACCTGAATTAACGTGGTATTTTTATGTTGATATATCGTTTCAAGCGTCACGGAAGGCTGCGAACTTTTTAATAAAGGTGTCAAACACTCACGAGTCTGTTTTTCAGTTTGATAGGGATTGATGTCTAACACCGTCATCTGTAAAAGCTCTTTTTGACTATAACCCAGCTGATTAATAGCCCCCTGGTTAGCATAAAAAATGTGCAAAGTGTGTGCATTAAACATCAACACGCAATCCAATGTCATATCCAAGGTTTTTTTAAACTTATTCAGAACAATATTAGTCGCTTCTAATTGCTCTTCGGTCTTTTTGCGTTCAGTAATGTCCATCACAATGCCTTGATAGTGAGTGATAGTGCCATCTTGTGCCCGCCTAACCCAAGTATGATCATCAATCCAACGCACCTCACCCCTTTTAGTCATAATGCGATATTCCTGAGTAAAATCCCTTACCCCCGCTTGACTATACTTAGTCACCTCAAGAAGCACACGATTTAAGTCATCCGGATGAATGATACTCGCAAATAGCACACGTCCACTTTGAAAATCATCACAACTATATCCAAACTGTTCAACATTACTCGACACAAATTCAACTGGCCAATTTTCTGATGTTTGCCATAAAAAAGTGACCACGGGACTATGATTAACAATCTGTTCTAATTCTTTTAAAGTCGCAAAGGATTCCTGTAATTGCTTTGCCATCCGATTAACCATCGCCTCACCAATCAGAATAGCTATCAAAATGCCTAATATAAACAAAAAAATAGCTATTGTGATGTGAGCAAAATACCCTATCAATCCCCCTAACAACAATTGGGTAATAAAAAGAATAATGATGACCGTTTTCAAAGAAAACTTACCTGACAATTTGGATATTGATTGAAGTAACATAGATTTTTTTAATTGTGAAACTTTGTTCCGAAGTCATTGTGAATTGTGAACTGGGAATTATACTTTGCCATTAAGTTTTTATGTAGGGTGGGCAAGGGGTTTTTTTGCCCACCGCTTCTTCTCGTTTGTGCTGGTGGGCAGCAAAAACACGCTGCCCACCCTACATAAAAATTCAAATTGTGCCCGTTCCAATTCCCCCATTCACAATTCCCCATTCACTGAATCAATCACTATCGCCAACAAACGACGAACATTTTCAATACTTTGTTTCAAATTCGCTCTAATTTCGTCCATGGTAATCAGTGTACTGCTTCGTCCAGCGGCAGGATTAGCCACAATAGCACAAGTCGCATAGCAAAGTTCTAATTCACGCGCTAAAGCCGCTTCTGGCATGCCCGTCATACCCACAATATCACATCCATCTCTTTCCATACGATTAATTTCTGCTACCGTTTCCAAACGGGGTCCCTGCGTCGCACCATAAACACCTTGAGAATGTACCTTAAAATCAACTTGCGTAGCCGCTTTCAAGAATTGGCTACGCAAGTTTTCACAATAAGGGTGAGTAAAATCAATATGAGTCACCTCGCTCAAATCTTCAGCAAAAAAAGTCTGTTCGCGTGACCAGGTATAATCAATCAACTGATGAGGAATCACCAAATCCCTCGTCAACATATCCGGATGAATACTACCAACCGCCGCAATAGCAATCACCGTTTTGACACCTAATTCTTTCAAAGCCCATATATTAGCACGATAATTAATTTTATGTGGTGGGATAGTATGCTGTGCTCCGTGCCGCGCTAGAAAAACCAAGGATTTTCCCTGATAAATACCTTCAATAATGGGACTAGACGTTTCACCATAAGGCGTATGCACTTCATGTTGATGACTTATCTCTAAACCCTCAAAATCCGTCAATCCAGTACCACCAATAATAGCTAATTTAATCATATTCAGTTATCAGTTATCAATTATCAAAAGAATCAAAACAGGTAAACCGGTTTCAACTCGATAGGGGTTAAATGTGAATAGCCACAGGTTCCACCTGTGGTAACTATATGATTTAAAAAAAATTTCTCAATCCTTAATTCGCATTATAAATATAAAATTTGAAATGATGGTGTAATAAATGCAAAATATAATGCTTGACATTCTATTTTCATTTTGGTATCATATTCACCAGCCTGAGAACTAAATGGGTTTCGTAATGGTCTGCCTACCATAATAGACTCCATAATAATGGACTGCAATACGAAATTATACCTGTTCACCTGTCTTGGGCTTCCTTTCTTTTTTTTCCCTCTGTGCGGTAATTATCAATGAATAATACCTCTACCCTTATTAACCAACTGATTAATGGCAACGCACAGCTTTCAAACGAGCAACATGATCAACTCTTAACCGAAGATCGGCTGATTTATGCCGCATTATTACGTTTGCCCCATTTATTGCCGGAAACGGCGATGGCAATTATCCAACGATTATTGGCGGTGACAGAGATTGCTCCTGGACAGCGTGTGTCAGAAAAGCAACGAAAACAAGAAGATAGCTTAATCACTGAAATTTTGCCACATTTACCGGTATTAAATGTTTTACAGGGCTTTTTAAGCTTGGTAGAACGACGAGTGAATAATCAGCGTACTTCCAGTTGGATGCGTGCCTACATTTACAAAAAAGTCAATTTCGTTTGCTTCAAGCTTATCTCGCAGCACGTCAAACGATTAAAGCGGGTATGGGCTTACCTCTGAAAGTTTTACGCGGGATTCGGGCGACTTTTCATCCTGACACCTCTATACGTAGCCTCCGCTACTTGGCTCGCCGGGACAAAATTAAACGTGATGTCACTGAAGAACTTGAAACAGTCGATGAATCGCTTGTTGGACAAATTCGTCACGCTTATCGTACTAACCATACTGCCCAGCTTGCGCCTTTAAATCTAGCCATTGTTGCCAACGCAGATTTATTGTTAGAACGAGAGTGCGGTACGGCAGTGCGTTGGGAACATTTAGAAATGATTCCGCTATTTAAAGGTCCTGGGATACCAGGGCAATTTGCACCGCCAGAAAATGCGCTACGCCTCGCTAAAGTCACGGATTATGGCGAAATGGTTTTAGAAAATCGGCACAAATTACCCACCATTGTGCCACTGCACTTAGGCTATTTTCAAAATGCGGCGCAAAATCATGCGATGTGTGTTTCCGCCATCTTGGAACCAAAAGAATCCAGAGAATTTAAAGATGCCTGTTGTATTCAAGAAGCGCAGGGCGGTTATATTCACGGAGCCGATGAGCGTTTTATTATTTTGCCTCAACCACTACGTGATAAGGCACTGGCTTTGCGAGGTGTGAAAGATTATGCTAAATTGTGGGATGATATTAGTCGTTTTAATCATCAACTTGGATTAAAACAGCGTGGGCATTTAGATGAATTAAAGCGTGCTTATCAGCCAGCATTATTAGAAACGGTTTATCATAGGGTGAACCCTACCCTGAGCAAACAGGAGCCCTATTTTTGTGCAACAATACGATCATGGGAATCGAATTGGCACCCGATCCCGCATTTTGGGCAGATTTACATACGCCGTTGTTGATGTACTGTTATGCGCCCTTACGATTACTAAATCATGTCAAAGGGACTTCACCTTGGAGCGGAGAATCATTGTCGATAGCTCATCTTGAACATTTGGATGATTTACAATCACGTTGGCTCACATTAAAAGATCATCGCCAAAATAGAGTAAATCAATTCAGGGATGAATTACGAACTTTACCCATCATTTATAAACAAATCGAAGAACAACAAGCTCAAAATACATTACTGACTATTGAGACAAAAGAATTTACAGGGCAAATGGTTTTACAAAAAGATAAACCGGTTTATGTTTCCTTGTCTCGAAAAAATGATGTTTAAGTTTGTTTTAGAGATATTCAGGCAACTGTCCCTTATTTCTTTCGCGCATGCAATGAGGTGAGTTTTCGTGGTAAAATTTATGAGCATTATTTGAAGAAGCATTTGTTGTAGGCTTGCTGATTCTGACAATAAATAATAGGGGAAAAAATATGGGTGCTTTATTAACACTGAATCTGGTTTATTAGATGCTAAACCTTCTCCGCAAGAGATGGCTTTTGATCCGGTATATGAAAAATTTGTCATGCCTTATTATCAAGCCGAGAAAAAAGCACGTCAAGCCGCTGAAGAAAAGATTAAGCATCTTGAAGCTGAAAAGGAGAAAAATGAAAGGGATACGCCCTAAAGCCGAAAAAAAATTAGCACAAGTTAATCAATTAAAACAAAAAATGCTGGAAGCATTTTAATCGAGGAAAATTACGCAGCTTTAACACGCGATTGGGTTTTTTCATGGAAAATCAAGCCAATAATCCAGCATTATTTGCCAAAAGTCTTTCTGATATTACCGAAAAAATTTGTGATAATGAAATTGGCACTTTTTAAGGAGCTTTTGAATATCTTGAATCATAAAACTTTTACCAATTTGCATCCAAATCAGCGTCATTTGATTGTAGGGGCAATCCCTTGTGGTTGCCCTTTTGGGTAATGGCGAGTTGCCTTACAACCCACCATTTTTTCTACGATTCCTTTTGTTATTTAAAACATCCAACCAATGTTCCACAAAAAAACTTTTTTCAGGGGTTAATAGCGTATCCGATACTCCAATAATGGGGCGCAGTGTCGTCGTCATTTGCAACATGGTTAAAATCAGTATCGTGCACCATACTTTGATGATATAGCTGTCTTTACGGCTATCCATTTGTGTCAAACCCATGACGATATAGCGCAACCCAAAAAAAATACTGATAGCCCAAATCGAAATATGAATAAAGCCCATAAAGGCGACTGTCTTAATAGAGAACGTGAAAATAAAAGCCACCGGTGCAAAACCTACCAGTAATATGGAAGTCAACGTTAATCCCCCAAATAGCACCGATAAAGTTTGGCTTGGCGTGATGTTGGCACCACTTAAGCAGCCAAAAATATAGAGGCTGGGGTAACAAAGCAAGGCGGATAATGCAGCACCGCCAACAATTTTGATTGGGGCTGCAAACCATTGCACATTGCCAGAGAAGCTACCCACAATCAGTCCATAAATCGCATGGCATAAGAAAAAAATCCCCAGTAGAATAAAGAGCGTTTTTTTAACTTGCCCTGATTTAATCTGTTTCACCACGGATTCAGGTGATTTTAACAGCGCGTCCACGATTTGCATGGGAGTTGCCGATTCAGGTAAGTGATACGACTCTTTTGTGCCATCGTCTTTTAGGAAGTTGCTTGATGTGTGAATATCAATTGTCATGGTTGTACTCCTGTTTCGTTTTATACAAAGCCCAAAGCGTAAGCGTAGGACTCCGAACTAATGTTAAAAAAGCAAGCATTTTAGTCTGAAAAATACGGTTTCGTAAAAGCTGCCGTTAAAGGGATCGTCTCGTAGGAAACGTACTTCAAGGTGTGGGGTGCCAAAAAACGGACGTAAATTCCAAGAAAGTTGGCAACCGAGAAACATGTTGACACCGAGCCAAGTCAATAGAATTTGTTTAGCCTTTAAACGGTTAGCACAAATATATTCAAGCAGTGTGAACAAATGAATGTTGCCAATAATGCCAGCGAAGGCAATTAGTATGACATGTAAAATAAGTACAAGGGCATGTGCTTTATTGGCTAAAGCTGTTCCCATCGGGGGTAAGTTGTAGAGTAAAAACAGTGCCAGTGGGGTAAACGCACCCAGAATAATGGCAATCAGTGTGAAGCTCATAATGACTGCCAGAAAACTTTGTCGAAAGCTGATTTTAGCACCTAATAGTTGGGCTAACATACCATTAATAATGGCATTACCCAGCGTTGTTAAAATAATGAGCAGCGGAAACTTTATGGCGACATAAAAACTTTGTAACGGTGCCCGCCACAAACCTATTGAAGTTCCATAGAGACTACTCCCCAAAATAAGCCAAATCAGACAAGACTGAATTTTTTCTTTATCTTTATCAAGCCAAGTGGCTAAAACGCGAGGATCTGCACGACAAAGTCGCACTAAATCCGCCCATAATTGTTGAAAATAATCAGTCATTTTTAGCTCTCTTTTTTGGTAGTGCTGTAAAGGTAGTGAAAAGCTAAAACGACAGTAACTACAAGGATTGTATATAATAAGGGGTTAGATCGTGGTTGTACTTGGTGTTTAAACCCGGGGTGTTAAATCTGCACAAAATGCCCTATCATTTTTCACCCCGATTAAGGCTATTCTATGCACATAAGTTCCAAACCGCATGGAAATCAATTTCCATGCTAAGAGCTAATGTCGGTTAAAACCGACTTGAGTTCTTAGCCTTAGAATTGATTCTAAGGCGGATAGGAGCAAGCGTAGCAAGCGTAGGGTGGGTAGAGCGATAGCGAAACCCACTATTAATCCCAAAAAAATGTTTTAAAAACCTGTCAGTTTTTTTCTGAAATCAATCGTTAGCCTGGGTTTTAGTCGGCAAATGTAACAATTTATCAGTTTGGCTAATAGGTAATTGATATTGCACACCTTTTTCTTTTTGCCCTAGCACAAATATTTGTTGTGTTGACATAATCGTCAAGTGTAAGGTTTGTGCCTGGTCAAGCAAGCTAATATCAATTTGCCCTTCGTCTGAGCTTTCAGTATAAGGTTCGACGTTAAAAGCCTGCAGTTGTTGCCAATTATCGATAAAGGTGTTGAGCGCATCTTGACTTGTATCAATTTCATCCGGCGATAGGGTTGTTGAAGTGAAACTCCATTGCCCTTCTTTTAATACTATTGAATAGTCAGGCATTTTTAGCGCGGTTATTTTGGGATTATTTCCCAAGGGCGACAGACTCACAAATGCTAATGCATTACCATTTAAGGATTGATAAACGGTGTCAGCAAGCAGGTAAACCTTTTGCTTGATTAACGCATAACGTTGCCCATCATTCATGGGCGAGCGATCCCCAAATGCGATAGTCAACTGGTTAAATTTCACCGTTGCCAGAGGTTCATCCAAACTCAATTCAGCCAAATTCAATTCAGCCATTTCTAATGACTTATACTGACGCGCCGACAACATTTCTAATAGGCGATTAATACGAATATGATTGCCAGGCAAATGGTAAGGCATAGTCATTTGCCAAATGTCATGCTGTTTTTTCAGCAATGAAATAAGCGGCGCATCTTTTCGTTCAATACGGATACTTAGAACCCTATTAGCTTCTAAATCCGTTAATTTAGGTAATTCAACCGATTTTTCCTTTTCTAAGGTATAAAAAACCGATACCGTTAAAAGGAGTGCAACCCCTAACAAGATAAAAATAAGCAACCAACGTTGTCGCATTATGCTTTCCTCCTTTTTAGCCAAATAGATATACCGGTTATAATTAAACCCAGCGGCAAAATAAATAAAAAGAATATACCTAACCAAATCACGACATTAGCAGACAGCTCTAAATCCAAATCAATAGCAGTTTTGCTTGGAATATCAATCAGCGTATCATCGGCTGCTAGCCAATTCATCATGTTTAAAGCTAATTCCAAATTGCCAGCGTACCCTATAAACGCATTGGAAAGAAAATCACCTTCGCCCACAATAATCACCCGTTGTTCTTCATAGACATCATCATGAATATCTTCCTCAATATCTTCCTCCGTGTCGTGAACATCCGCGTGAACCGCTTTTTCAACCTCTTCAACTGCCTCTTCTTCATTATCCATTTCAGAATCGTCCATTAGTGGTTTATCTCGGCTCAAGGCAAAAGCAATATCCAATGGTCCATTAATATCGGTTTCTTCGTTAAATTCAACCGTTTCTTCTTTCCCTGTTTCTGACCACACTTGGGGGTTAGTCGTGAGCAAAGCTGTTGTTTCCCAGCCTTCATCTTCTGGCGGTTCTACAATTAAGCCACTTGCGTAGGGAAATAATGTGATTAATTCGCCAGATGTTGATGTAACGGGATGCGCACCATAACCGTCGGTAGTAATAGAAACCACTGCCGGATTATTAACCCCTAACAATTGACTAATGGGATCAACTATCATCCCTGGTTGTACCGTTAAACCCAATTTTGTCGCAATGGGTTCCAAACCTTGCAAAGACGTAGTGGGGTCAATTAACCATAGTAAATGCCCCCCTTGATCAAGATAATGTGCGATCAAGGTGATTTCGCCAGGCAATAGATCATTTCGCGGACTCGCAATGACCAACACATCAGCATCATCAAGAATCCAGGCATTTTTTCCGACATTCAGAACTTGTACTTGAACACCGCTATTTTTTAACGCATCTGCCCATTCACTTAAATCGTGATTTTTGAAATGAGTTGGACTACGTTCACCATGCCCTTCTAAAAAAACCGCAAGACGAGCGGGACGCATTAGTCGCTGTAAAGCAGAAGTTAAAGCTTGCTCGGATAAAAACCCCAGATGTTCGGTCCTATCCTGGTAATGAACCAGAACTTCTCCTTCGCCCTGAATACCTTGTTGACGTACTTCATCAGGTGCATAAACGGGATCGACAAAGCGCAGATTGATATTATCTGCCTGTCGTTGATAACGCGCTATTAATTCACTAAGAGCAACTCGCACCTCATTATTTTTACCCACATAGGCGGTGATTTTAATGGGTTGTGTGAGTTCAGCCAATACTTTATGGCTCGCTTGTGACAAGGTATGCCGATTATTAGCAGTCCAATCTGCTTGTATTTCATAATGAGTGCTTAACCAGGCGATTAAACTGATTATCGTAATTAATAACACCATAAAAATGGTGTTTTGCAAACTAGCTTGTAAATGAGTACGCTTTGTGACTTGCATTTTTAGTGGTTAACGGTTAATGGTTAATAGTTTAGAAATACGATTTTTGGCAAAAATCGTATTTCTTGAAGTTGTACCTACTTAATATATCATAACTTATCCAAAAAATATGTTATACTCAATCGTATTTTTATCAATTATTGTGAAAATGTTGATCTGTATAGAATGAATTTTCTAAAGTATCAAGTACGCTCAGTATAGGTTAAACATGATGGCTCATTTGATAAATTCAGAAATGGCATTATTGGGAGTGGATTCTGGTTATTTAATTGTCATGATGGCTGAAAATTATTTACCACTTCCTAGCCTACCGGAAAGAAAAAAAATAGCTGCAATGTTTTCAAAAATATGGAGAGCTTCTTAATGAAGCGTATAGTTACCCATTTAATTAAACTCCAACAAGAACTCCAACAACTCGCTAATCCAAAACAAAAAGAAATTTTACAGCGTTTCTTTAAAACAGGTGTAGGCGAATATGGGGAAGGCGATGTTTTTTTGGGTATAAAAGTACCCGTGCAACGAAAAGTCGCCAAAAAATATCAAACGCTGCTATCACTAGTCGATATAGAAACACTGCTAAAAAGCAAAATTCACGAATACCGGTTCACTGCCCTCATTCTTCTTGAACATTGTTATCAAAAAGCTGATGATAAAAAAACCTTCTTCAATTTTTATATTCACAATGCACAATATATTAATAATTGGGATTTAGTCGATAGAAATCCGATTTTTTTGAAAAATCGGATTTCTGATTCAGTTATTCCTAACTATAGACATTGTTGAAAAAAAAATCATGAATCTTACCAAACTGAAATCTTATTTGATTCTAAATAAAAGGGCAGCCCTGATTGATCTGGCTCACCATCTTGATGCGACACCTGATGCCGTAAAGGGCATGTTGGAACATTGGATACGTAAGGGCAAAGTGCGTCACCTTGAAGGGAGTGCTTGTAATAAAGGATGCTGTCAGTGCGATCCTGCCGGTTTGGAAATTTACGAATGGATAGCCTGACAGTACAACGGATTAACTTTAAACCTCTCAGAATTGTAGCCCACCTTTAAAAATACCCATTTTTATTTAAAAAACTTGACTTCGTAAATGATAATAATTATCATTTGTTTGGCATATAATAATAATTATCATTTGCTATTTATTTGAATCAATCATTTTCATCAATTTAGGAGACAACATTGAAAATAAAATCTATTGTGATTGCAGCAAGTCTTATCAGCTCAGTCAATACCCATTTATTAGCGGCTGAAGAATGGCCCACCGGTGTCACCGTCACTGGCTTAGTTCAAATCGAAGCTCGTTATAACCAAGACTATGATGAGGTAGATGCCAGTGATTTTATAGTAGATGAACTGGGAGTAGGGATTGAAGCTCAGGTACACAAATGGGCTACGGCTCAAATTGTCTTTCTTTATGAAGAAGGAGCGACACCGCTAGAAATAGATGAAGCGATTATTACGCTCGGTAATTTGGAGGCTTCGCCTGTGTACTTGTCAACAGGGCAACTGTATGTCCCGTTTGGCAATTTTGAAAGCAATATGATCTCCGATCCGCTTACTTTAGAGCTGGCTGAAGCACGGGAAAAAGCCCTCCAATTAGGTTTTGAAGCAGGGGGAGCTTATGGTTCAATCTATGGCTTCAACGGTTCAACTCAAGATGATGCGAGAGATACGATTGATCACTACGGTGCTCAAATCGGTTTTGCAATGGAAACCGGTCCTGCTAGTTTCGACCTGGGTATTGGCTACATCAGTGACATCAGTGATTCCGATGGTTTAACGGATGCACTGGGGGGAGAAGATAATGTACCTTACCTGGTGGATTATGATTATGTAAATGGTTTAGCTGCACATCTTATCGTCAATGCTGCCGGCGTGAACTTGATAGGGGAATACGTGATGGCCTTAGACACATTTAAAATGGACCATCTTGCCTTTAATGGTAACGGTGCAGAGCCGAAAGCCTGGAATGTTGAACTGGGCTATACCTTTAAGCTGGCGAACAAAGAAATGACTTTTGCGCTTGGCTATCAAGGGACTGAAGAAGCTCTTGCTTTGGGATTACCTGAAACACGCTATTTAGGTGGTTTATCAATGGGCATTTTTCAAAATACGACGCTTTCCTTAGAATATGCCTTTGATGAAGATTACGCTCAAAGCGAGGGCGGAACAGGTGAAGACGCTACCCAGGTTATTTTGCAATTAGCGGTTGAGTTTTAAAAAAATTTAAAAAATTTCACTTTCCCCCTTGATTTCTAACTTTTTTATCTGATAAACTGCAATGGTGTTTTATGCAAGTAAAAATCACCAAAAGGAGAATCAATGAAATTTTCAAAAATTAGCCTCACTGCCGCAGGTATTTTATTCGGGATCAGCGGTCCCGTTGCCTCGGACAACGGTGACGGTTTTAAACTCTTTTCCGATGCACTGCTTTATGCACAATTTCGCCCTCGTTATGAGTATGCGGATATAGATGGGGGAACTGATGCCGCAAGCGCATTGACTAACAGAACCGTTTTAGGTGCCAAATTTGCCAATTTTGCTTCCACAAAGGGTCTTAATATGACCCTTGAGGCAACCAACGTGAGTCATTTTGGTGTTCTGGATGATTATAAACCAGAACAAAGTGACTATGATGTCATTATGGACCCGACGCAGACGCGGATGACGCAAGCCCATTTTACTTATAGCCAGGCCGGTACGACTGTCATAGCAGGTCGGAAAATGGCCACTTTTGACAATCAACGGTTTATTGGTCATGTTGGTTGGAGACAGATGCCACAAACTTTTGATTTGTTGTTAGTGACTAACAACAGTGTTACAAACCTGAATCTCGCGGCTGCTTATGTCAAAAGAGTCAACAAGATAACGGAGAATGGTAAACTGGATACCAATTCGGTTCTACTTAATGCTTCCTACACCGTTGCACCTGCCTTAAAATTGACGGGTTATGGCTATATGCTGGCTTCCATTCATGATACCATTGGTATAAGAGCAACCGGCGGTCAAAAATTTTCCGGTGCTAAACTCAGTTATGAAGCTGAATACGCCCTTCAAGACAAACCCTCCTTTGAAGAAGAAACGATGGGTGATATCAAACCCGATCAAGAAGCACAGTATTATAAATTGGGCGTAAAAGCCAATTATAATGGCATAGTTTTAGGTGCCGCTTATGAGGTGCTTGGCGAAAAAGAAGGAGATGGAGGGGGGGCTTTTTCAACGCCCTTAGCAACCCTTCATGCCATGAACGGTTTTGCCGATAGATTCCTAAAAACACCGGTGAAGGGATTGGTCGATACCAATTTCACTTTGGGATACGTCAATAAACAGGTTGGGAAAGTCCTGGCTTTTTATCACATCTTTGAAAGTGACGATGGGGGTGATGATTACGGCAGTGAACTTGATCTCGTTTACGTCCCACCTAAGCTAAATAAGAACCTGGGCATGATGGCCAAGGTTGCCTATTATATGGAAGGTGATGATGCAGGTACCCCAGTAGGCGATACGACTAAATTTTGGCTCATGTTGGATTATAAGTTTGGTTTTTAGTTGAAATCCGGGCGAATGAATACTTATGATTTTGTAGGGGCAGACCTGCGTGTCTGCCCTTACTTTAGGTGCTTAATTTTAAAACGCTTAATTTCTGTCCATTGACACAAGTTTTATTTTACACATAAAATACCTATTACATTCAATAGGCATTATGACAAGAAGGAAAAAAGATGACAATTTCAAAATTCAATTTCGCGGCGGCTTGCCTTTTACTTGGAACAAGTGGCTTACTGATTTCTTGCGGCGGTGGAACAGCCGTTGTTTCCGACTCCACGAGCAAACCCAGTGCTGTAACGGCAGGCTGTATTGTAGATGAGCTAGAAGATTCTAAAATTCATCCATCCACGAGTCCTGATAAAGCCCGTAAAGAAGGATCAGAAGAACTTCAGGAAGAATATGCAGATTGTATTGCTGTGCCTAACTAAAGTAACAACTTACCGAAAGGAGTTTAGTCACAATGAAAGTCATGCACCAATTTTTTCAAATCGTTATTGTTCTAATTATTTTTAGTACGTTCATCGGCTGTGCAATTTCACCAACTGCCGATTTACCTGACAAAAAGAAGACGCAATTAGAGCTTTATCTAACTAGCAGCAAAGCAGTTGACTTACTCAAAAAGGACAGTAAGAACATCTTATTGGTTGATACTCGCACCCGAGCTGAACTTGTTAAAGGGGGTATGCCTGCCCAAGTGGATGCTCACATTCCTTATGTATACAGAGGCGATAATAAAAAAGCGGCTATCAACAAGAATTTTGCCAACGATATTGATGAGCAACTTAAGGAAAATGGTTTAAACAAACAAAATACCATTATCCTAATATGTCGTAACGGTAATCGGAGTGCTGGTGCAACCAATAAATTAGCCTTGGTGGGCTATAAAACGGTATACAGCGTAGTAGATGGCACTAAAGGGTGGGAAAAAAATAATTTGCCTTGGATTGACAAAGTTGATGAAGGGAAATTGTATTCTTCTGAGCCCTAATTTATATAGCGAAGAATTAAGATAGTCACTCACAAAAAAAGCCCCCTGAACAGGGGCTTTTTTCATGAGTAGGTACCCAAATTAAGTAGCCTTAAAATTGATCGGGGTGAGAGGATTTGAACCTCCGACCCTTGCCTCCCGAAGGCAATGCTCTACCAGGCTGAGCCACACCCCGTTTTTATTAATGCTTAATTATCACATTCTAAATGATATTTTAGAAAATGTCAAGCTTTTTTCAGTAGAAATCAGATTTTTTTCAAAAATCGGATTTCTTTTTTCGCTTTTCACCATTTTTCACAAATTCACCAACGAGCGTAACTAGTAAGTGCGAACAATCGAAAATTTTGCAAGCGCATACAAAGCATCAGCATAAGGCGAACTCGGTAAATCCGTCAATGCCGACATTGCCATACCCGCTTCTTTTTGAGCCACGTTTTTAGTATATTCAATCGCACCCGTTGATACAATTGCTTTAATCACATCACCAATAAATTCTTTTCCCCCTTTTGAAATCGCCTCATGTAGTACCTGCTGTTGAGCCGATGTTCCTTGCTTGAGCGCGTAAATCAATGGCAAAGTGGGTTTACCTTCCGCTAAATCATCTCCCACATTTTTACCCATTTCTTCAGCAGTTGCACTATAGTCTAACACATCATCAATCAACTGAAAAGCAGTACCCAAGTGCATCCCATACGCTGCCATTGCTTGTTCATATTCACTTGATTGCTTACTAATAACGGCTCCTAATTGTGTCGCAGCCTCAAATAATTTTGCCGTTTTAGAACGTATAACTTGCAAATAATCTGCTTCAGTCGTATTAGGCTCATGGCAATTAAGTAATTGTAACACCTCTCCCTGTGCAATGATATTAGTGGCATCCGATAGAATTTCCATCACGCGCATACTTTTGACTTCAACCATCATTTGAAAAGCCCGCGAATACAAAAAATCTCCCACCAGCACGCTGGCTTCATTACCCCAGACACTATTAGCCGTTTCCTGCCCGCGCCGCAATTGTGAAGCATCAACCACATCATCATGTAGCAAAGTGGCAGTATGAATAAACTCAATAACAGCCGCTAAATTGATCAAATGCGTTCCCTGAAAACCAAAAGCACGGGCACTTAACAACAATAACATCGGGCGTAAGCGTTTACCGCCACTATTAATAATGTAATGCCCTATTTGGTTAACTAATGCAACATCAGAATGTAAACGTTTCCGAATCAAAGCATCAACAGCTTGCATATCGGGATTAATGAGCGTTTGAATAGCAGCAATATCCATCATTTTTCTAAATGGTTAATGGTTAATGGTTAATAGTTAATGATTAATTGTAACTACTTAGGTATTAAAAATTTTAAACCTTAATAGAGGCTCTTGCAAAACGGTTTTTAACCTTAGCTTTTAGCCTTAGAATTTATTTTAAAGCAATAATTTCGCCTGAGCCTCAGTAGTTAATCATTAATCATTAGCAAATTCAGCCAGTATTAAATTTTTATACTGTTTTTCTAAGACTTGAGAAGCCTTAATAGCAGCAATCACTTGATCCTGCGTTTCTTCATTAACGAATCCCCTTATTCGCTGCCTATCAGTTTGTACTTGAGTCACAATGTCATTCAAAGTCAAAGCCGTATAAACCTCTCGACAATCAATGTAAGAATCATGTGCCAAAAAGTAATGTTGACTGGCTTTTAATGAAACTTGACTTGATTTTAAATAAGCTCGACTCTTTATATAAGGGTGTATTTTAGAATTTACCATCAAAAGTAATGGATGTGGATAAGTGCCCACCAAAAGTAAATGTTTATTTTTGGGTGGTGTTGTAAATTGGCAAAATAACCTAAAAAGTTGCCAGGGCAAAATATTCTCCCGAATAAATCTCTCTTGTCGTTTTTTCGTCATAAAAAAACCTCATCAAAAAAATAAACCTTAAAAAAAATAAACCTTAAAAAAAATTAAGCAAAAAAAAAGCTGCAAGTTTTTTCTATAAATAGAACAAACACTCGCAGCTGGTTTGGAAATCTAAGATTAAATTAAGCCATGCCAATATTTATAAGGCAATATTTTTTATAACAATAATAAATCCTTTAACCAAATGAATAGCACTTATTAAGCCTATGTATTACACTTAGACAATCTTAAACGAAAACGAGTATTAAAAAAAAACACACTTTATAAAAAGTTATAATAAAAAGTGAATCTTATGCTTAATACTTTATTTAGACTATTTTTAAACATTTGTCAATAAACCTTGATAAATTCAATCAAAAAAATAAATGACTTAGGCAACTCGTAAAAATAAAGGCTATCCAAAAATCTTAAGCTACAGTTATCGAGGATTTGTAGGCTGCACACCCTTGTGGTTGCCCAGCCTTTGAAAATCCGAAAACTTGATAACTCAAAATATAAATAATAAATCACCACTATTTTAATTTCTTTGGGCAAAAGATAGAATTATCAAGTACCTTTAAAATGGCTAATTTTATTTAAGACTAATTAAATTGATAGATAGATTTCAGGGGAGTAAGGGAGGAATATATTATTCAGGGTAAGGTTCAAGCAAATAATCAAGTAAATAATCAGTATTCAGAACAGCTACGATTTGTTCAATGTCAATATAATCATTTTCGTCTGTTGTTTGCCAAGCTTGATCGTGACTTAAATCCGTCAACTGACTAAATGATAAAAGCCCGTATTGTTTGATGGCATGATTCAAGCATTCTAAATCAGATTCACTGAAACAATCCTCACGAGCTTCGCGGAGCGGTTTCACCAAAAATTTATCAACCACAACAAAGGCTTGTTTTGCAGCGTTGATATCAGCTAAAGGAGCAAAACCATCGTCACGCACTGTCTTCAAAATATCATAAGTACCGCTGGGAACCGGACCATGCTTCATAGCCACATAACTGTCACCGCAAATAAAACGTCCATATTTTTCCAAATGGTTCTTATCAGCAAAATACATAACTTTAGAAATACGATGGAATGTAGGTTCCTCAACGTTTTGTCCAATGTACAAAATGGCTTCTACAGATTTTTCTACTTTAAATACAAAGGGATGTTTCATAATTTGCTGCCCTTTTGGTGTTGGATTTGTGAGTGACGAGGTTGAATTTTCAAATCGAAAAAAAAAAATGGCTTAACCACATTGATACTGATTCCTGTCATAATTTTTTTATTATAACTTTTGCATATTATATCCTTTTTTTATGTTTGTTACAAAAAAATTGACTCTGTTTTTTCAAAAGCTAGAACGACAATCAAGTTATAGCTCAATAAACCATCTTCGTATAAATTCTACTTGAAAGCGATAACCAGTCGAAGTTAATTCAATTAATTCACGTTTTAACAAATTTGATAAGGAGCCTTCAAGTTCGTCTGAAGGGCATTCTTTAGCTAATGTTACCTCATCCAGAACAGAATCTAAACTTGATTTCATTGCTATAAGATGCAATATTTGTTCCTCCAATGATGAAGTTTTTGTGATATGAATAAAATAATTTTTACCACTTTCCAAAGCATTAGGAACTGCAAATTCAACATCTTCTAATTGTACAACATTTCTATTTAAATGTGGTTGTTGGTTTTTTAAAAATACAATTTCTTTGCACAACAATTGTATCAAAGCCGGGTGGCAATGAGTGATGGTTAAAATACGCTGTGTGGCATCATGCGTATAACGAAGTGAAAAATGGTTTACGGTTTGTTCAATAAGTTGTATTGCTTCACTTTCCTGTAAATAAGTCAGCTTGACCGTTTCAACATTAATTAAATAGTTAGCCCAATGGGGAAAAGCATCCAAGTGATAAGCCCCTGCAATCAATATTTTAAAATGTGGGCGATGTTGAATGATATGACGAAACATCCCCAATACTAAATTTCTATCTAAACGCCTTTTTTCAAAAACATGTTCTAAAGCTTCAAATTCATCAAAAGTGAGTAGCCAAACACGATCTTCTGCACACGCCTCAACACAATCCAGCCATTCATCAAATTCAGTAAATGGATCATTCTGTAAAGTATTTCGCTTAAGGATGGGTAATTCTAATTGTCGAGTTTTACTCGCTGACCGTATAATTGCACGGCTGATAGTATATAAAAAGCCACTATAATCGCTAGCTGATGAAACAGGTCCCTGAAAATCAATAAATAAAGGTATATAATTATCGGGTAATAAATCTTTTAAAAAAATCAAAAGCGAAGTTTTTCCCATGCGCCGTTGTCCATAAAGTAAAATAGGAGGACTACGTTGCGCCTGTAATAATAATTCAATACGGTTGCTGACATTAGTGCGCCCAACAAAAAGACATTTATTTTGTAGCGTAAGGGGAACACCTGTAATATAAGGCATCTCAATTTTTTTATCTGCAATAACATCAGGCTCCTGTAGCCACCATCTATGTGAGAAACCAAAAGCCAATGCCATTAAACTAGATAAAAGTATGGAACTATCAGGGTGTCGCCCGATAAAAAAAGCCACATAAATCCCCCCACTTCCTAACAAACCTGCGACAATGCCAGCCATTAAATTCCTGGCTAAATATTGCACTAAGAGAAAAGGCAAGGCAAATAATAGCGCAAATAATAAACCATTTGAAATGCCACCCATCATCGGATTGTACTGCCCATTGGTCATAATGATAATGAGAGTTAATACTAAAACTATACTACCTGCCCAAAACCAACGACTTTTTAAGATGGGTTCTCTGGATAATTCTGATGCTAAACTGAGTAAAACACTACAAGCTAGACTGAAACCCAATATCCCTGATGAAATAGCGGCTTTGTACCATTCTGCTTCATCCATTCCAAAGGATAAACCAATCAACAAACTACTTATTATACTTGCAACAAAGCCAAAAGCAACAGAGACTGTAATACCACAAGTTAAACCACCAATGAAACCTAAAAAGATTGCATAAATGACACCCCTAACGATTAAAGTCAAATCTTCACTGAGCCACCATAGCCACAATCCCACAAAAATTCCCGTCAGAATCGGTCCAACGACATATATTAATCCTAATAAACGTCGTAAAATAGGATGCCGCCAATGTTTCAGGCTCAGTTTAGATAATGCAAAATCGGGTGGCAAATCAGGATCAATATGGGCGACTGTTGCTTGCCAAGCAGACGGGCGGAAAACTAGCCAAAAAAGCAGTTGAAAGGTAGCTAAAAATGAATTGCGATAAAGAAAAGTTGTCGTTGAATACATACATTTTGCCCTGAAATTTTTCTTAAAAAATGCGTTTTTTTATAAACGACAAACCTGACAGGTTTTAAAAACCTGTCAGGTTTAAAACTCAAACGATTAGCCCTCAAGCAGAATCAGAAGCCCACAGATACTGATAACGTTTAGTCTTTTCCAAACCAACTTTTTTCCAATCGTGACGATCATCGCTTTCAAGTTGTGTTTTATAAAGTTCTTGGAGTAAGACAGGCCAATAGTGGCTCTGTTGCAAGATCCATCCTGCATCCTTTTTGGGAAGTGAGGTACGTTGTAAAAATGTACGTCCTTCTTTTTCTGTCAAAGGGCCTAGCTTGACTTCATCAAATACGTTATAAATAGGTGAAGATTTATCCTGAGCGATTGCCAGTTCTTCCAACTGAGTACAGGAATAACGGGAAGCGACACAAAATCCCAATTTTTCAACGTGACTACCCAGATAACGCATATTATTCCAAAAGGCGTCATCCAACTCTGATGATTGTATGCCACTTTCAATATTATCCATCATAATCACGGCGGGTTTTTTGAGGTCATCTTCAAGCTTCGTCGTGAAGTTAATCAAATCACAATCTGACGTGTCTAATTTCAATTCATCAAGTATATAAGGCAACAGTGTGTCCAATTGCTGCATTCGCACATTGTCAAAGTCCACAAACACCCAGTCGTATTTTTGTTTGAACTGAGTCGTATTTTGCATCATATAGTTAAGCAATGAGGTTTTACCGCTTCGTTTTGGTCCCACAATGGCAACATGTTCAAGGGGGATTTTTTTCCAAACACTAAAAATCCTGTCAACTAACGCTCTACGCCCAAAAAACTGACGTGGGTTACTAATAGGACGTGTCGTAATGGGAGTAAGTGGCGAATTTTCATCATCCTGCGATTCTTCATGAACCTCAAAACTGGCAGCATTATCATCTGTAACGTATTCTTGTTGAGAATCAAGTATCAATTTGGCTTTTGGATCAGGCCATCCCGAGGAAGTAAAAAATTCGTTACGTTCTACCGGGTTTAAGTTAAATGCATCAGCACATTCTATGATCGTATCATATTTAGGGGATCTGATTCCGCCTTTTCGCCAGCGAAAAATAGTTTCTCGCTTCACATGAAGTCGATGGGCGAGCGTACTATCAGTAAAACGCTCGCGCTTCATGTATTTTATAACCAAATTAGCAAATTCGTTGTTCATTTTATTCCTCAATCATTTTTCAGACATTATCAGGAATTGGGTAAAATCCGATAAGGCATTGAACAAAAATAATCTTATAGATTATCAAGAAAATCATTTCACAAGGGCTGATTATTTGCCCTTTAAGTTATTAGGTAACTGTTTAGGTGGACAAGAAAACCCATTGCCCCCCAAACAAAATGTTAATAAATTTTTGCGTACATACCTATAATATTATCGTTGACAAACAATTTCAAGTCGTTTTAATACTCAACAATCATCAAACCGTATTAAGTCGGTCTACAAAAGTTTATTAACATTTTAGGTAGGGTGGTTTCGAGGTTTTAGTTTTTCTTCAAAAAACTCAAACCTCGTCACCTACTTAATATAAGCACCTATGTCGTATAAAATCTCGCAATGCCAACGCAAACGGGTCATGTTTTAACTGAAGAGACTGTTCTACAGTCCTAACAGCATCACCTTCGTTTTCCGCACCTAATTGCATAATAGATTGATAACATAGATTTTTAGCAATATGTTCAATGCGTAGAGGCTGTGATAAATCGGTGTTGCAACGGGGGCAGTCAGTTCTGTCTAACTTAAGACGCGCTTTACATATAGGACAACGTTCCATCACAACTCCAAATAGTAAAGAATATCAGACAACTGCTCCATTGGGGCCGAAAGTGCCTCAAATTCTTTTTGAGTAATTGCATCATTGATAACCTCAACCACATCCACGATATCTTCTCGATCTTCTGGAGAAGCATCTTCTAACATGCGTTCCGCTTTTTCGACTAGCGCACGGGCTTGTACAACCAGATGGTGAGTTTCGGCTTTTTTATTAACCACAATGGCACCCTCACCCCCTTCACCAAATATTTCTTTAATGCGATCCTTGGCTGCAGCCATTTCATCTTCTTCAAAGCGCGATATAGCATTATCAATGACGATAGTTCTTTCTAAACCTGTCTTTTTTTCCTTCGCCGACACATGTAAAATGCCATTTAAGTCGAGTTCCAATTTCAGAAGAATGGGATTCCCTTGGGGTGCTTGATTTAGCCCTTCTACCATAAACTCACCAATTTGGATATTGTTAAGGGCATCAGACTCTTCACCTTGAAAAATTCGTACTTCCACGGCTTCTTGATTATCCATAACAGTATAAAATACTTCCGTTTTGGACAAGGGCAAAGAACTGTTTTTATGGATAATAGGAACATACATATAGGGATACATTTCCCCATGAAGGTCCCCCAGGGCACTGGTACCATAAGTATAAGGCGTGATATCCACTAAAACCGCAGAAGCGGTTAAATCTGTACCGGCAATCATCGCGGCTTGAATGGCAGCACCTGTCGCAACACACAGATCAGGGTCTACTGATATACGAGGTTGTTTCCGAAATTCTTCTTTTAAGCGTTTACTCACCAATGGGGTGCGTGTACTACCCCCAACCAGTAACACTTCATCAATATCAGATGCTGTGAGATTCGCACCGTTGAGGGCGATATGTATAGCTTCCAAAGTCTCGTCAATGTAGTCTGCGATCATATCTTCATATTCATCTCTGGATAATTCTAAGGAGAGATGAATAGGCGTTCCGTCTTGTTCGTCTAAGTATTCCTCCTCAATAGTCACAAAGGGTTGGTCAGACAAGCTCTGTTTTGCAACTTCAGCAGCCCGGTTAATACGTGCCATTACCTGACGCGATTGCTGAATATCTATACCCGATTTACCTTGGAGATGTTCGACGATATGATCAATGATTTTTTGGTCAAAGTCATCCCCTCCTAATTTATTATTACCGTGACTGGCAACAACTTCGACGACATCATCTTCAATATTGACAACGGACACATCAAAAGTACCACCGCCCAAGTCATAAACTAAAATGCGTTTATGTGCCTTTTGTTCAGCTTCGTAAGAAAGTGCTGCCGCCGTAGGCTCATTGATCATTCTAACCACTTCTAAACCCGCAATTTCGCCCGCTTCGCGTGTTGCCTGACGCTGTGCGTCTGAAAAATAGGCAGGTACGGTGATAACCGCTTTATGTACGGGGTGATTTAAATAAGCCTCAGCAATGCTTTTTAGATGCTTTAATATAATCGCTGAAATTTCTTGTGGTGTGTAGGCTTGTTCAGCCATTTCTACCTTAATTTCTTCTCCCATGCGGCGTTTAATGGACTTGACAGTGCGTTCTGGATAGAGCACATATTGGTTTTTGGCCGGTTCACCTACCAAAATGTCATTATTTTCACCAACACCTACAAAGGATGGTAAAATTTTTCGCCCTGCATCTTCAATAACGACTATTTTTCCATCTTTTATAATAGCGATTTCGGAATTGGTCGTCCCTAAATCAATACCAACAATTATTTCACTCATATCTTGGTTAATTGTTAATTGTTAATTGTTAATTGTTAATTGCTAATTGTTAATTGTTAATGCTTAAATGATTTTTATAAACTAATATACCTGTTTAAAAAAAATACTATTTTTTTTAAAAAATAGTATTTTTAACACGCTAATCATTAATCATTGAACATTAACCATTAAGCATTTAGGAATGCGGATTTATTAAATCCTGAATCCTAAGCATTAAGAAGTAATTTTATTAACTTTTACTTCAGCCGGACGGAGTATCTCATTTTCCCACATAAACCCTTTGCGTAGCTCACCGGTCACAATTCCGTTTCCAATATGCGGCTGCGAATCAATTTCAACTGCTTGCATACAGTGGGGATCAAGTGTTTGGTTGAGTACTTCCAAAGGACGTACCCGATAACGGGCTAACAATTGATCTAACCGTCGTAGTGTCATCGCTTGTCCATCCTGCAAACCCTGAATCAAGCGGTTCTCCCGTTTACAAAAATATCTCCAGGATGAGGGAGTATAGTTTTTAAGGGTTTTCATACCAGCCTCTAGGCGATCATAAACTTCTAAAAATGCGAGCAATAGGGAACGCGTGAGCTCATTGATTTTATGACGTTGTTCACTGCGGCAATGCTCTAATTCAAGGCGAGATTGCTCATAACTAGATTGTACGGTATCAAAAGTGGCTTTGAACATATCCAGGGCATTTTTGACTTGACGCGATTCCAGTTTAACTTCATTACGTAAAGCCGCCAATTCAGTAAACAAGGAAAATAGATCGGCTTGTTGAGGTTCCCCGTTGATTTGATAAGTTTCTAAGTATTCGCGGAATTGCTCTATCAGTTTTTCTTTGGTGGAGTCATCCATCATGGTTAATGGTTAATTGTTAATTGTTGTATTGTTAATGGTTATTTAGTTTTAGCGTGTTAGAAATACGGTGAGCATTTTGCAAAATGCTCGCCTTAAAATTTATTCTGAGGCGGAAAATTTTTGCCCGTTCTTAAGGCAACTCGCAAAAAAAAATAGACATTAGACTAATTTAATGTAATTCATTGATTTATCTAAAATTATTTTTAAAAATAATTAAATCAAGCTGTAAAATTAAATCGGTACAATGTCTATTATTATTTGCGAGTTGCCTAACCATTATTTAAACTTTGGTTCAAAGCCTGAATCAGTACTTCCTTCGGTGGACGTTGTGGTTTACCTATTTGCAGTCCACGTCCCAATAAAGTGCTGAAACTCGGAACCTCGTGGTGAAACAATTGATATTTCAAACGTTGCTGTCGATTCATGATCGCTTCAAAGGCGGCGCGAATACGCTGGAATTGCTCTGGTGCTCGCTCCGGCGGATATTGCCGCACTTTTTGTAAATAGGCTTTTTTTATAGCCTTATCGCTGGCATCTTCATTGATATCAAGAATATCAAAAGGCGTTTTCATCGTTTTTTCCGTTCCTTATCAAGTTTAGATGAACGGGGAAGGGGTACATCAAAATCTGGTAGATCTAATCCCATTTCTTCCAAGCGTTCCATAAATTTTCTAAGTTCATTGGGGGAAAGCCGGTTCTTATCTAATATAGCTTCTATAGCATTCAATTCATTAGCATCATCATCAAAATCATCCCCATCAAAAGGATTTAAAAAAGGCGGCAGACTTTGCTCGAATTGATTTAAAAATCCTATAATCATCGTTGATGTGCGTTTATCACCATTGGCTTCTGCTTTTTCTGCCGCATTTTTAAGACGTTCTATATCCTGCATAGATACTTGATAAATATTAGCATTGGCTTTACCATAGACTTGGTAGTAAAAAAAGCTTGGGTGACCAGGCCAACGTTTTAATGCACGATCAGCACATTGTTTTAGTAATGGCTGGTGTGCCACATTTTTCAGAGATTGACATAAGCTCAGTATTTCTTCTTGAGAAAATTTCAGTTTCATCGCCCGAAGAAGTGGCTCTTTCACTTGCTCCACAGCTTCCTTTAAAAAAGTAATACCCTCCTTAGTATAGGTATTGATCGAATTGACCAATTCTAACACTTCATGCCGAGTAGGTAAAGGTGTACGTTTATTTTGTGGAAACAGCAAGGGTAAAATCTCAGTCGTTTCCAGAGCCTGACTTTTACTTTCCACGATGACCCGAAATTGTCCTATAATACCACCACCCGCCAGTTGCACTCCTTCTTGAAGTAATTCAAGGGATTTGGGATTTGGCACAACAGATTTTGGATTGCTCCCATTTTGACACTGTGCTTCTAGCAAACCCGGTTGTATTCTTTTTTTTGCCTGTCGCTTTTTAGGTTTGATAAATCCTGAAGCTTGTAATTCCAATAAGCCTTGATTAATTTGCACTACGCCACTACGCTGATTGCTCCTTTCAAATTGTGTGGCTTGCTCTAATTCTTTACGTGCATTAATATATTTACCAAATTGGATTAATTTACGGGCATGGGATAGATGCGAAAATTTAGCCATTTGCCGCGCCTTAACATTAATTGGATCGACTTTTAGCAATTTTTTCGCTAAAGATGCCGCTTTTTTAAAAGCTTTTTTGCTGGTTGCAGCTTCCATGGCTAAAAATAATACCTCACTGTCCAAAGGAAATTGTTTAATAGCCGCATCGATCCATTTTTGATAATTCTTTTTATCGTTTTGGTGTTGATACCATTGAATTAATTTTAAATAACTGGGTTTATCATCCGGCTCTAGTGCTAGGCTTTCTGTGAGAACCGCCGGCACATCATCATCATCTGTATCTCCTCGTTTTTCAATCATTTCAACAATATGACGCAAAATGAAGGCGATTTTCTGGGCAGTGTCAGATTCTATCCTGGTCTTAAGATTTTCGGCACAAGAACGCCAGTATCTTTCAGCGGTATAAGATTGTCCCTTTTGTTCATAGTTCAAAGCGATAATACGATTTTTTTCATAAGCCGATAATGTTCCAAATATTCTTTCATAAAATTTGATTCCAGCAGGGTAACTGGGCAATAAAGCCATACAAAATTGACGACTATAGTCTTCACCAAAAATCAGACGATTTGCAATCACCACTTCCATTAGTGCTTTGTGGCTATCTCGTTTAGCGGCTATTTGCAACATGGAGATCACTTTCATTCGTTCTTTATCCCACCCTTTCAGATGGGCTATGAATGAAACTTCGTGATGCTCTAGTTTAGATAGTCCTTCTAATAATATTTCTTCAGATTCCCCTGCTAGTTGTATCAATTGGGCAAAGTAAGCATACGGTGAATCCTTATGCACTTTTTTCAATAACACATTGGCTCCATTAGGATCGGAATGAATAATTAATAGTGCATTTAAAATGGTACGAAGATCCCGGTAGGGCGAACGGAATGGAATTTGTTTAAGAAATTCCAGGGTAGTGGTATCTTCTTCACGATAATAAGCATCCAGTGCCGCTTTAATGAGCGTATAATGTTTAAGTAAAGCCGCATCCGCAGGGAGAATATCCAGCAAATTTTGAGATTTGACCAGTAGTAAAGCACCAATATGAGCCCACAAGGGCCATGTCACATCATCTGGTAAAGACTCAGCAGATTCCATTAATAAATGAGTCGCATTGATATGGTGACCGGCTTTGATGAGCCAGTGGATATATTGATCAAAACATGCTTTATCTGTACATAAATTTGCCCTGTTTTCCCACAATACCACCGCCTCTTTATACATGCCTTTGTTTGCCAAAGCGATGGCACGTAACAGGTAGGCTTTTGCTAGTGCAGCTTGCCATGATGAGCGTGGTTGTTTTTTTAGTAATTGTTTATAAATTTCTATCGCTTCTTTATGACGGCCCTTTGCTAATAAATCTGCTGCCTTAGTTTCTAATATTCCAATAGGTTGGTTTGGGAAGTGTTTTTTCTTTTTACGCATTGCTATTGTTAGATCATCTGCTAGGGCAAAGGAAACTAAATAACTTTATAAACTCAATGTTCACGTTTTTTTGTTCCCCTTGCGAAAGTAGGGGATGAATAAGCATTATAAAATTTAGGGTTTAAAAACTTGAAGCTCAAGTTAAATAAAAATCAATGCAAAGGCAAATAACATCAAAAACTTGAACATCAAATATTGATAATTACTTAAAAATTGAAATATCGGTTATAATACTATAATTACATAAGATTGTACAATTATGAATTTAGAATTGACATAAATTTTGATAAATCCTTAATTTAAAAAGAAACATAATTTAGGTTCTAAAAACTAAATAACTTTGAAAATCAATGGGTTGTATATTTCAAGGCTCAAAATCCTCGCTAAGTCAAATAACATCAAAAACTTGAACATCCAGTTTATTCCCAACATTCAAAACATCTAAAAATACATTTGTTGACAAAAAGGATATACTAATTTGAAATGCTTGAAGCTGTATACTATTTTTTAATAGTCATTCTGATGGCATTTTAGATTTTCGCAAAATTGATGTACACAAGGTATTATTGATATTATTGGAATTTTAGTATTGTAGTCTCTATGTTATAGTATAAATCGTAATAAAAAAGGAACTGCATCCATATCAATTTAATATAAAATATTATTCTTACATCAAAAATAATTGTTTAAAAAAATTAAAAAAAGGATTTTATAATTTATACTAAGTTAAGCACGGTTCGAGATTTGAATTTTTTCTTGAGGCTAAAAAACAGTTTATTTGAAAAAGTCCCTTTTCCCCGTGTTGACTTCCTTGCATTTCTTTTGTAAAAAGAAACGATGAAAACTTAGATAAGAATAGATGGCATTTGAGAATCAAAATTTTTATCTAAAACATTAACTACTCTATATAAAGGAGAACATAACTTAGATGAGTACCACAGGTGTGACCAATGTAGAAACTAAAAATATGACTGAAGCTATTGATGATAAAAGTAAACGCCGGTTTTTAGTGGCGGCAACAACGGTTGTGGGTGCAGTCGGAGTAGGCTTTGCGGCTGTGCCTTTTGTCATGTCCTTACGACCGAGCGCTAAAACTCAAGCTGCCGGTGCCCCGGTTGAAGTTGATATTAGTAAGATGGAAGCGGGTCAATTAATAATTGTAGAATGGCGCGGTAAACCGGTTTGGGTCGTTAGGCGCACGGAAAAACATTTGGCCGATTTACCCACTTTAAATGCCAAATTGAGTGATCCAGATTCAAATGTCATCAGCCAGCAACCGGGCTATGCTCAAAATCCGGCTCGTTCTATTAAGCCTGAATATTTGGTAGTAATAGGCATTTGTACACATTTAGGCTGTTCGCCAACTTATGTCAAAACGGATGATCCGGCCGGTGCTGATATTGACGATGATTGGAAAGGCGGCTTTTTTTGTCCCTGTCATGGTTCTAAATTTGATTTAGCCGGGCGGGTGTATCAAGGTCTACCCGCTCCAACTAATCTGGTTGTCCCACCTTACACTTACCTTAGCGATACTCGTATTTTGGTAGGTGTTGATAGTTCAGAAGGAGGAGTGGCTTAATGAACAAAATGCTTACTGCTAGTTTGGAATGGGTTGATACCCGTTTTCCTTTAACCAAGATGTGGAATGAACATCTCGCACAATATTATGCGCCAAAGAATTTTAATGTGTGGTATTACTTTGGCTCATTGGCTTTAGTGCTGTTGGTATTGCAAATTATCACCGGTATTTTTCTAGCGGTGAATTATAAGCCTGATGCCGGTTTAGCATTTGCTTCAGTCGAATACATCATGCGTGATGTTGATTATGGCTGGTTGATTCGTTATATGCACTCAACTGGGGCTTCGTTCTTTTTTATCGTTGTCTATTTGCATATGTTCAGGGCCTTGCTGTATGGTTCCTATAAAAAACCGCGTGAACTCTTGTGGATTATCGGGATGTTCATTTATATGTGCTTGATGGCGGAGTCTTTCTTTGGCTATTTATTACCGTGGGGACAGATGTCTTTTTGGGGAGCGCAGGTGATTATATCCCTATTCGGAGCCATTCCTTATGTTGGTGAAGACTTGGCAGTGTGGGTTCGCGGTGATTATGTTATTGGAGACGCGACTTTAAACCGTTTCTTTGTTTATCATGTGGTTTTAGTGCCAATGCTTTTACTCGTTTTAGCGGTGGTACATATTATTGCCTTACATGAAGTGGGTTCTAATAATCCTGATGGTATTGAAATCAAGAAGAACAAGGATCCAAAAACGGGCATTCCTTTAGATGGTATTCCGTTTCATCCTTATTATACGGTTAAAGATATTGTCGGTGTAACAGTGTTTGCGATTATCTTTTGCGCTGTGATATTCTACGCGCCTGAAATGGGAGGTTATTTCCTTGAACATAATAACTTTTTCCCCGCTGATCCCATGAAAACACCTGAACACATTTCACCATCGTGGTATTTTACCCCGTTTTATGCTATTTTGCGTGCCGTACCTGATAAATTTCTTGGCGTGATAGCGATGGGTGGTTCTATTGTGGTTTTATTTTTCTTGCCTTGGCTAGATCGGAGTCCGGTCAAGTCTATTCGTTATAAAGGCTGGATTTTTAAATTGGCTTTAAGCTTGTTCGTCGTGAGCTTTTTTGGACTGGCTTACTTAGGTATGCAAGCTCCTACGCCAATGAAGACTCTCTTTGCACAGATATTTACCATTATCTACTTTGCATTTTTCTTGTTAATGCCTTGGTATTCTAAAATAGATAAAACCAAGCCTGTACCAGAGAGGGTGACCGACTAATGAAACGATTAATTTTTGCTTTGACCTGGTTATTACCAACGATGGTTTTTGCTGCAAGTGGTGGCGTTGAACTGCAATCGGCTAACAATGACATCACTGATCAAGCTTCATTGCAAACGGGTGCGAAACTGTATGTGAACTATTGTATGGGCTGTCATTCTTTGCAATATGCTCGTTTTCAGCGAATTGGCAAGGATTTAGGTTTGACGGATGATGACTTAAAAGAACACCTTATGTTTGGTGCTGAAAAAGTCGGTGAAACCATAACCATTGCTATGGATCAAGATGACGCGGAAAGATGGTTTGGTGTCACACCGCCTGACTTGAGTGTGATTGCCCGTGCGCGTGGCACTGATTGGCTGTATACCTATATGCTGAGTTTTTACTTAGATCCATCACGTCCAATGGGCGTTAATAACCTGGTATTTAAGGATGTGGGTATGCCGCACGTTTTATGGGAGCAGCAAGGTTGGCAAAAAGCGGTTCACAAAAGCGAAACCGATGCTCAAGGACATTCCCATGAGGTGATAGAACTGGAATTAGTCAATCCAGCTGATAAGGAAAAAGCTGAACAGTATGAAAAGGATATGCGTAATTTAGTCAATTTCCTTGAATACATTGGTGAACCAGCTAAACTGGAACGACATAGTTTGGGTTGGAAGGTATTGTTATTCCTGTTTATTTTCTTGGGATTTAGCGTTGCTCTGAAGAAAGAATATTGGCGGGATATCCATTGATTCGGTTATCAGTTATCAGTTAATTGCGGCGTAAATAAGTACTTGTACAAGGTTGCTCAAGTATTTTAGAAACCCAGTTTTTAAAAACTGGGTTTTTAGAATAACTGATAACTGATAACTGATAATTGGTAACGGATAACTGATCACTGATAACTACGGATAACTACGGATAACTGATGACGCTTTATTCAGACGGTATTTGCCCGGCAGATCATTGTGTGCGTTTAGTATTGGCAGAAAAAGGCATTCATTTCGATTATCAAATTACTGATCCCCAAAAACGACAAAAAATTTTACCACATGCAAATCCTTATAATGATATGCTTACCTTTGTGGATCATGAAGTCATTTTGTATGAAACACAAATTATTATAGAGTATTTAGATGAACGTTTTCCCCATCCGCCTTTAATGCAGGCTATTCCCGTCTCTCGTGCTAACAATCGCCTGTGTCGTTATCGTATTCAACGTGATTTATATAGCCATGTTGAGGTATTACAACGGGGCTGCAACAAAAGAAAGGCGGCAACTGCTCGACGAAAAATGCGGGAAAATTTGACTGCTTTAGCCCCTATCTTTGCACAAAAAAATTATTTTATGTCAGATGAATACTCACTGATGGATTGTTATATTGGGCCCTTATTGTGGCGGCTGCCAATATTTAAGGTTGAATTGCCCCGGCAAGCAAAACCTTTGCTCACTTACGCCAACCGTTTATTCAATCGCGAGGCTTTTCAAAGCAGTTTAACTAAAATTGAACGGGAGATGCGTACATGATTTCAATGCGCCCCTATTTGTTGCGGGCTTTGTATGATTGGATTGTTGATAATGGATTAACTCCTCATCTATTAGTGAATGCTGAACACGAACAGGTGGAAGTGCCTAACCAATATATCGAAAATGGTCAAATTATTTTAAATATTTCACAATCCGCCGTACAGAGTTTAAACTTAGATAATGATTGGGTTACTTTTACAGCCAGATTTTCTGGGCAACCCTTTTCTGTATTTGTCCCCGTTGTTGCGGTGTTAGCGATTTATGCTAAAGAAAATGGTAAGGGGATGTTTTTTCAAGCGGAAGACTCTGATGGGGAAAATGTGCCACTTCCAGGGCAGCCGTTACCTCCCCCGTCTCCTAAAAAACCCCCTCGCCGTTCTAAACCCATACTTAGACGGGTGAAATAGTTCTTTGCACATAGCCTGGCATCTCTAACATTTCCAAGGAGATGCCACGCATAATCAGGGTTCCTTGCCGCCTGTTATAACCGCCATCAGAAAATTCAAATTGGTAAACTCTTTGCAAACTTAATCTACCACGATGATTGCGCTTTAAACGGAGCCGTACTAAAGCAAGCGTGTCATCTAATAATTGTAGCTGTAATTGGGCACACATTTGTTTAGCGAAAGATTTCGCTATTTCTTGACATTGCAGCGTATCATACCAAAACCAGGCTCCAAATCCGAGTATAGCGAGCAAAGTAATTTTTTCTATCATAATAATTGGGGATTGAGTATTGGGAGTGACTAATTATATAATGATTAGACTTATGATGTGTGTCCATCAGATTGTGAAAATTTAAAATGCTTTAAAGAAATAATATCGTTTTTTAGATAAATAGTTTCATAAGGGCGATAACAAAAGTCCGCCCCTACATCTCATAATTCACAATTAGAAAGTTTTATTAATATGAAAATTTTTTTAATATTCAGTTTAGTCATTATCCTGATTGGCAATGCTGTTGAGGGTGAAGTGGGTATTTTTTTACCTGAAGTCGTTGTTATACCTGAAAACTCAACCTTTTCCGTCAAACTTCGTCAGGTGGAAAATGATGAATTTATTGTTGAACCTGACAGTATGACAGCCATTAAAAGTTCCATAACGAACTATAATCTAGATACAAAAAGTCTTTATATTCCCTCTATCTCCATAGGAGATCAGCACTACAATCAAGTACAATTGGAATTGGTAACGCCTATTACTAATCCCTTTCGTTTTCGCCTGGTATCTATGGAAATTGACAAGAATATCTTAAAAAATGTGTCAGCAACCTTGGAAACTAAACCTGTACGAGTAAGTGGTGATGCGGCAGATGATCCGGCTATTTGGATTCATCCTATTGATCCAAGTCAAAGTCTGATTATCGGAACCCAAAAAAAGGGCGGGCTGGCAGTTTATGATTTGGCTGGTCAAGAAATTCAGTATTTGCCTCATGGTCATTTCAACAATGTTGATCTTCGTTACTATTTTCCTTTACAAGATAAAAAGTTTGCTATAGTCGCTGCGAGTAATCGTACTAACGATAGTATTGCCATTTATAAAGTCAACCCAGTGACTGGCAGTTTAGAAGATATTGCAGCCCATACTCTTTTTGTGGGGCTTAAAGATATCACTTATGGTCTGTGTATGTACCATAGTCTTTCATCTGACAAATACTATGTGTTTATCAATGATAAAGGCGGTGCAGTTGAACAATGGGAAATCTTTGATAATGGTAATGGACTGGTTGATGCAAGCTTAGTGCGCCGCTTTCGAGTTGATTCAATTGTTGAGGGATGTGTGGCAGATGACGTGCTTGGTCATTTTTATCTGGGGGAAGAAAAGGTGGGTATTTGGAAATTCAATGCTGAACCGGATGGTGGTAATAAGGGATATCTTATTGATACCACTCGTAAAGGAAACCTGACTCCAGAAGTTGAGGGCTTGACTATTTATTATTTGAGTGAAACCGAAGGTTATCTAATCGCTTCTAATCAGGGTAATAATACTTTCACGGTTTACAATCGTACTGGTGATAATGAATATTTGGGTAAATTTCGTATTATTGCTAATAAAGTATTAGGCATTGATGCGGTTGAAGAAACTGATGGTATTGATGTGATCAATATGCCATTGGGTGAAGCCTTTCCTTATGGTGTTTTTATTGTTCAAGATGGCAAAAATGTTGATCCGGTTGAAAATCAAAACTTTAAATTGGTGCCGTGGGAAAAGATTGCTGATGCTTTAGGATTGAAAAAGGAAAGTTCGTATCATCTAAGAGGCAAGGGACAACGCTGAAAATAATATAATGAGTAGAAATCCGATTTTTGGAAAAAATCGGATTTCTTGAAATAAGACGAGATAAACACTATTTTTTGAATTTTAACAGCTTGGCTAGTAAAGAATTCAATAATGAACCATCTGTAGTTTGCAAACTATGTGTACCTACGCTAGTCACTGTCATCGCCATGCCGCGCAATGCTGGCACATCGTTCATATCTTGACTATAGGGGGCTACCCATTGATCACCTTTCACTCTAACAATAGAGACATAGAAGGCTTTTGGATGAGGTTGGCGATTGAGCCAAAATAATAAAGTCGCCGGCGACTCTCTTGTTAAATCCCTATAAAGCCCCTTACTACGATTAATCGTATTTAAGCCAAGAAAAGGGGCTACCCAACTGAAAGGGCTATTACTTAATCCCGTTCCCAATTCTGCTTTATCTGTTCCTAAATGAGGACTCGCAATTGTTATCAGTCCTTGTATTGGGATGCCACTGACTACCATTACCAAACGTGCCACTACACCACCAGCCGAATGCCCAACTAAAATCAATGAATTATTGGGATGTCTGGTTCGTAAATGTCTCAAATAAAAATCTAGCCGTTGCGCCTGTACACCTAATGGTGCTTCTGACGGTAGTGTGACAGTATAAATGTAACGTTCAAGGGGAGTGGGTACGATTCTGCTTGGTTCAGGTGCATTGGGAGATAAATGGCCAGCATTGCTCCAACCGGCTGGTTGTAAAGCCTGTACAATTCCACTAGATTGCCAAGCACTCCCATCACTTAAATAACCATGAATGAGAACTAATGTATGCCCTGCGTAGCTAGGCAAACTCAATAGCGAAATCAATAATAAGGTTAATATTTGCTTTAACATATTCTTTGTTCCTTGAATTAACTATTCAGGGCAACCATAAAGGATTGCCCCTACACTGCTGTGTGTTCAGCTTTAAACCTGACAGGTTTTGGAAACCTGTCAGGTTTGATTCACCAAATAATTTATTATTCTTCATTAATTATCTGGATAATTTCTTGCAAGATTAGGTTAGCTTGCTCATTGGGAATTTGGCAGGTACCTGCCTTTTCATGACCACCGCCACCGTATTTCAACATCAATTCACCAATATTGACTTTAGATGAGCGGTCAATAATTGATTTACCTACCGCCAGTACGGTATTTTGTTTTTGCAAACCCCACAAAATATGAATGGAAATATTACACTCTGGATACAGCGCGTAAATAACAAAGCGATTACTGGTCAAAATTTCTTCTTCTTGACGTAAATCCAATATGACCACTTTCTTATAGATTTTAGAACACTTTTCAATCTGTGCTAATGATTTTTTTTGGTGTTCAATATACAAGTTCACACGTTCTTTGACATCCGGCAATTCTAAAATTTCCTCAATGCTGTGTTTTTTACAATAACTAATTAACACCATCATCAATTCATAATTGGAAATGCGAAATTGTTTAAAACGCCCTAAGCCACTACGGGGATCCATAATATAATTGAGTAGTACCCAACCTTTTGGAAATAGGATTTCTTCCCGGCTAAATTGAGCGGAATCCGCCTTATCTACCGCTAGAATCATTTCTTCACTGATATTCGGAAAAGTTTTTTTACCCCCGTAATAATTATAAACCACACGAGCGGCAGACGGTGCGTCGGGCTCAATAATATGATTATCCGGACGTTGCCCAGCAATTCTTATGGTTTCACTTAGATGATGGTCAAAAACAAGATAGGCTTCTGGCACATAAGGCAAATTGGTTGTAATATCATTAGCGTTAATTTCAATTTTACCATCTTGCATATCTTTGGGATGGACAAACTTAATTTTATCAATTAAGTTAAGTTCCCTTAATAATACGGCACAAATTAAACCGTCAAAATCACTTCGTGTTACCAAGCGATATTTTTTTTTGGGCATACTTGTTTACTCCAAAAATGAATTATTTTATTGTTAGTTACAAGGGCAGACACGTCGGTCTGCCCTTACAACTTTCGTCCATTATAATCAAAAAAATGATAGATACTTAATAATTATAGTTGCGAAACTGAATCTCCGACTATCAAATGTTGACCAATACGAAGAGACTTACCCTCAAGTTGGTTCCATTGACGGAGCGAAGTCACCGTTATGCCATAACGTTCGGCAATTCTCCATAAACTATCGCCTTTGCGAACTTGATGTTTTTGAGGATTGGCAGCAGCAGATAGAAGGTTAGTTTTCACTGAGGGTTGAGGTGCCAATTGAAAATGGCCTTTTTCCAATACCTCTACTTTGGTTAACATTAAATGCGTTGGTATTTTAGCGAGACGCTGCTTAAAGCGGCTAACTTTATGAATAGGAAGAATAATATAATGCGGTCCCATCGGTGCGGTCGCATCACGTCTATAACCTGGGTTTAAGCGTTTCAGTGCTGTAGGTGATATTCCTGCTAATCTGGCTACTAAAGATAAATTGATTTGTTGTCCAATATTTACCTGTTTCAAGTAGGGATAATTAGCAATGGGTTGCAACTTAATACCATATTCTTGAGGATTAGCCACAATGGTTGAGACTGCCAGCAATTTAGGTACGTATTTGCGTGTTTCCTTAGGTAAATCTAGTGACCAAAAATCAGTCGGTTTTTCGAGTGCCCGATTTTTCTTAATGGCTTTCCTTAAATTACCAGGTCCATAGTTATAGGCTGCCAGCGCAATTAACCAATCTTCATCAAAAGACCTGTGTAGCTTTTGTAAGTAATCTAATGCTGCCCTGGTTGAACTTATGATGTCACGTCGCCCATCGTACCATTTATTTTGTACGAGTCCATAATATTTTCCAGTGGCAGGTACAAATTGCCATAAGCCAGCCGCGCTTTTATGTGATAGTGCCATTGGTTTGTAAGCACTTTCAATGGCGGGTAATAAAGCGATTTCTAAAGGCATCCCCCTTTTTTCAATTTCTTCAACAATATGATAGATGTAAGGGGTCGCGTTACGGGCAATTCTGTCAAAATAAGCGGAAAATTTCACATATTCTTCAATTGAACTTTGTACCTGGCTATTATCAACCACGGCAAGTCCATAGCCCTCGCGAATCCGCTTCCATAAATCATCTTTTCCCAAAGACTGTTTATGATAAGCTGTCAATGATTCCGCATCAGATATTTCTTCAGCGATAATATTAGCAATCATTTGGCTTGCACTGAGCGTTTGTTCAGTGAGCTTTTGTTTAAACGAAGAGGGGACCAATCGGCGTGTCCTTTTAGCAAATTTTGAGGCACGGCGTTTAGGTTTCATGCGCGTTTTTTGAGCTGGCTTTGAGGCACGACGGGACTTATGACGCGTTTTTTTAGCCAGTCTTGAAATAACAGGTTTGCTCAAATTACCTGTTTTTTGAGTGGATACATTAGTAGCAAGTTTACCCTTAGGGCTTGCGTTTTCCACTTTGCTTACTTGAATAATGGACAGGTGTCGTTCTTCATTCTTTGGCAAACGAATTTTATCCTGTGAATCTTCAGAAGTCCACCTGGTTGAAAACAGGGCATCCTGTTGAACTTCAGCATACGATAACGCTAAATCAATAGACTTTTCATCAATTCTTAAATTGACATTAACAGGAAAATCACTTTCCTGACTTTTATGTACAGTATTATTAACCACCGGATAGGTTTGAGCTGTTTTTTCCGCACTGTGTTTGGTAACAACAGTATTACAGCCAACTAAGCTGGTGACAATTAATAAAAGTAAGAGTGTAATATATATTTTCATAAGGATGTTATGCTAAATAACTTAGCTGTAAAAATCAAGTTTTAATGAGTACAACACGAATTAAGTAGGGAAAACCCCCATAGCATTTTTTTGAAATTATGTGAATAATATAATTTTATGAAATTGACATATCCAATATAAAATGCCATTCGAGAAATAGTCTTTTTCATTCCATCATAAAACGAAAGGCTCAATATTTAATTCTATCACTTCAACGCGGCAATACTGATAACTGATAACTTAAATTGCGTTTAATTTATACTTTCTTATTCTATTTATTAATTCCTATTATACTTCTACGCTTACTTTGGCGTGGAGTGCGAGCACCCGCTTATTGGCAACGTTGGTTAGAGCGTTTTGGTTTTTTGCCAAAATTATCTAATCAACAATGCATTTGGGTACACGCCGTTTCAATGGGTGAAGTCCAAGCTGCTGTGCCGCTTATACAAGCTTTACAAGTCCGTTTTTCAAAGCAATCAATATTGGTTACAACGATGACACCCACCGGCTCTAGGCGGGTGCGTGAAGTTTTTGGCGATAGCGTCTTGCATGTTTATTTGCCCTACGATTTACCAGGGGCCCTTGCACGTTTTTTTGCCCGTACACAACCACGCTTATTGATTCTTATGGAAACGGAGCTATGGCCCAATTTATTATATGCTTGTCAGCAACGTACTATACCTGTGATACTTGCCAACGCAAGACTTTCAGCCGGTTCCGCTGCGGGCTATCAACGTATTAGGGGATTAGTAGGGGAAATGTTGACCGGTATAACCGTCGTCGCGGCTCAAACTAATGTTGATGCTGCCCGTTTTATTTATTTAGGGGTCCCACCCAGTAAAATACAAGTTACCGGTAGCATCAAATTTGATACCCCTCTTCCCAAAAACTTTTTGGAACAAGCAGCCGTTTTACGCTCCCAATGGGGAGTGAATCGGGCTGTGTGGATTGCTGCAAGTACCCATGAGGGCGAAGAAGAAATCGTATTGGAAGCTTTTTCTAATTTAAAACAAGCATTCCATGATTTATTATTGGTATTAGTACCACGCCATCCGGAACGTTTTAATCGTGTTGCTAATTTATGTCGACGGCAGGGATTTATTGTTGCTAGGCGTAGCAAAGGGGATGTTAATGTCAATGCCGATATCTATTTAGGCGATACCATGGGCGAATTACATAAGCTCTATACAGCTTGTGATGTTGCGTTTGTAGGGGGAAGTTTAGTCCCTATTGGTGGACATAATTTATTGGAACCGGCTGCTGTTGGTTTACCTGTTATTATGGGTCCTCACGTTTTTGAATGTGCCGAAATTTGTCGTCAACTATTAGAAGCACAAGGCGCGAAACAAGTAGAAGACGGGGAGCAGTTAGCCAATATCGTGAAAATGTATTTAAATGATACGACGTACTGTCAGCAAATCGGTGAAAATGGACGAAAATTTGTGCGAAAAAATCAAGGTGCCTTGGTACGTTTGTTAAAGATTATTGATGACATTTATTGTCAAGTTAACCATTAACCATTAATCCGTATGAGCCAAAGACAAATCATTATTATTCTACTAATCGACATGCTCAGTGTTATTCTAGGTGGCATCGTCGCTTATTTTAGCCATCCTGGTGTGGAAGGTTGGCCATTCATGCCATCGCATTATATTGGTGCATTATTGGTAGCAACACTTTTCGTTTTTTTTATTTTTCCTTTTTTTAAAATTCAACGTTTATATGGATATCGCTTAATACGTCAGGGGTACCGGCTTGGCTTTGTCTGGCTGGTAGTTCTCACTATTTTGATCTTATACCTATTTTTATTAAATGTGAGTACCTTTTATTCGCGTTTATGGTTTGCCCTATGGGCTATAACTGGAGCGGTTACATTATTTTTTATGCGGCTGTTTTTAGTTCCTTTCTTAATAAAAATAACAAAACCAAAATATAACATTACAAATAATGTGGTTATTGTCGGTGTAAGTGAAGTGGGGAAACACTTGGCTCATCATCTATGGAAAACAAAAAAACCTAAATGGCATATTTTGGCTTTTTTTGACGAAGATAAGCATTTGCATAACAGTCGCATCGAAGGTACCTTAGTTTTTGGCAATAATGCAGCACTTAATCGAATTTTTGTGGAAAGCCATGAAGTGGACGAAATTTGGATTACCATTCCCTTAACCCAGATACCGTTAAATGAAATGCTGCATAATTTCCAAAATTATCCCGTGATCATTCGTTTTATACCCAATGTTAGTCTGTTTTATGCTTTTGAGTCAGTTGAATTAATGTTATTTAATCATGAACTTTGGGGGCAGTTCTTCAAACGTTTGTTTGATTTGACATTGACTGCTTTTTTGTTATCAATATTGTTACTGGGATTACCATTGCTTGCTCTTATGATTCGCTTAGAATCTCCTGGTCCTATTTTCTTTCTCCAATGTCGGGTTGGCAAAAATGGTAAGCTTTTTATGATGTGGAAGTTTCGTTCTATGTCCAGAGAAGCGGAAAATGATAAATTGGAGCTAGAAAAACGTGATGATGTACTAGATGATGTACGTTTTAAGATTTCTAATGATCCTAGAATAACCAGAATTGGACAGTTTATGCGCCACTATTCCATTGATGAATTGCCACAATTATGGAATGCCCTAAAAGGTGAAATATCACTGGTGGGTCCGCGTCCTGCGCTTGTGTCAGAAGTGGTGAAATATACGCCCTACCAACTTCAGCGTTTGCACGCTATACAGGGAATTACCTGTCTTTGGCAGGTGTCGGGACGTTCCAAAATTCCTTTTGAAGAACAAGTTGAGATGGATTTAGAATATATCAAAAAACGTTCATTTTTTTATGATTTATGGTTGTTATTGAGAACGGTGCCGGCTGTTCTTTTTGGAGATGGTGCTTATTAAAGAAAGAAATCCGATTTTTGAAAAAATCGGATTTCTAAATATCCAATAAATAAATATCCAATAAATACTCATTATGTCTAAAGAAAACATTTTATCAGAGCCATCAGTCATACGTCATGATTGGCTTATAGATGAAGTCATTCATTTACTCACACGCCCACTTTTTGATGTTATTTTTTCAGCGCAAGGCATTCACCGGGCGCATTTTAAAGCCAATCAAGTGCAATTAAGTACCTTATTGAATATAAAAACTGGAACTTGTTCAGAAGATTGTGGCTACTGTTCGCAAAGTGCGCGTTTTAAAACTTCTATTGAATCGCAACCTTTAATGGCATTAAAGGAGGTAGTTGCTGCCGCTAAAGAAGCGAAAGCTAAGGGCGCGACGCGCTTTTGTATGGGAGCTGCTTGGCGAAGTCCAAAAAGGCAAGATTTTGATAAGGTATTAGAAATCGTCAAATCGGTTAAATCGCTTGGTTTAGAAACTTGTATGACTTTAGGGCTGCTTGATTTGGAACAAGCTGAACAATTAAAAGTCGCCGGATTGGATTATTATAATCATAATCTTGATACGTCTGCCGCTTATTATAAGCAAATTACCAGCACCCATACTTATCAGGATCGTCTTGATACACTTGCTAATGTGCGTGATGCTCATTTAAAGGTTTGCTGTGGTGGCATTTTTGGTATGGGCGAAAGTTTAGAAGATCGCGCTGCCCTTTTGCAAACGTTGGCTAATTTACCCATTCACCCGGATAGTGTACCTATTAATAAGTTGATTCCAATAGCAGGCACCCCCTTGGCAAAGAGTGAAAAGCCTGATCCGTTTGATATGGTACGCTGCATTGCAGCTGCACGGATTTTAATGCCCACTTCTTATATACGCTTATCCGCAGGGCGAACTGAGATGAGTGATGAATTACAAGCATTGTGTTTTTTGGCTGGGGCTAATTCGATTTTTTATGGTGAAAAATTGTTGACAACAGATAATCCTGGGGTGGAACAGGATATGAAATTATTTAAACGCTTGGGAATAGAAACGATGAGTACAACGGATTAGGGAAATGAACGGATTTTTTTGAATATGAGAAATCCGATTTTTGAAAAAATCGGATTTCTTATGCGCCAATTTCGTTGTACTTAAGCGTTGTTAAGAAACGGTTTAATTGTTTCTAATAATTCTTTAGAAAACACAGGTTTAAGCAAATAATGATCACAGCCAACTTCAAGAGCATAATTTTTATCGGCTGTTAAAGTAGAACCGGATAGCGCAATAATGGGTGCTGTAAAATTATCACGACGTAATTGTTTTACCGCTTCATAGCCATTTGTCACTGGCATCTGCATATCCATTAAAATCAAATCGGGCTTTAGCTGTTGTGCTAAAAAGATGGCTTCATCACCATTATTAGCACTACTCACTGTATAACCCCCTTCCTTCAAATAGATTTCCATGAGATGACGAATATCAATACTGTCATCAGCAACTAAAATCGTTGCACCCAGCTGAGATCGTTTATTCTGCTCATCCTTTAAATTCATGGAATGAGCAATAGGTGCTTGTATAAAGCCATTAAACACAGAACCTTTGCCTATTTCCGATTCAACCGTAAGTTCCCCTTCCATTAATTTGACAAGGTGATGACTAATGGCTAATCCTAAGCCCGCACCTGGAAGGGTTTTTGCCGTGCTTTCACGATGAAAAGCGGTAAAGATTTTTTGCATGGCTTCTTGAGACATACCGGAGCCACTATCAACAACGGCAAATTCTAAACGCTCATCTTGCCAATTAATAGTTACCCGCACAAAGCCTTTTTCAGTAAATTTAATGGCATTAGTGATAAGGTTAATCAGCACCTGTCGAAAAGCTAACTCATCAATGATGACACGTACCGGGGTGGTTACCGGAATATTAATTTCAAATACTAAGCCTTTATCTTGGGCAGTGTGAAAAAACAGGGATTTTAAATCGCTCAAAATTTGTTTAAGCTCACAACTATTGGGATTGAGTACCACCTGCCCTGCTTCTAAAGTAGCTTGATCAAGTACATTATCAATCAGTGACAACAAATGGTTAGCATTGTTTTTGACACTGACTAAATAATTAGCTTGGCGAGCATCAGCCTGTTCTGCTTCATCAAGCAATTTCGTATAGCCCACAATAGACGTTAATGGTGTGCGTAACTCATGTGACAGCGTGGAAATAAACTTACTTTTGAGTTCACTAACTTGTTCAAGCTGGTTTTTTTCTTCTACGAGCTGCTCACGAGCGGTTTCTAAATCTTGCAACAACTGGCTTTGCCGATAGCTGAATATACTCAACTCGTTAAGCTGTTGCTGCATTACCTGTTGTCGTTCATGTTCCGCGGTGGCATCAAACATTAATACCCAGGCACCTTTATCCAAAGGTATAATATGCACATGGGCACAACGCCCTTCTTTTACACGCATAAATTGTAATACTTGGGTATGGGGAAGATTTAATAAACCTTCCAAAAAATTGATTTGTTCAATTGCGGATTTTCCAGTTGCCAAATTATCCAATCCATAATGTTGGGGATAACCTCCCCAGGCTATTAAATTATCTTGCTCATCAATATGCAGATAAGTCATGATGGTTTCTGCCATCCACATTGAACGGATATATTTAGCAATACTTAAAGGAATTTTAGCCATTTATTTTTTTCTCCTTTTGGAAATTGGGAATGGGAAAAGGGCAAGCCTTCAGCCTTACCCCGATTTTTGAAAAAACGGGGTTTCTAAAAAGTTCAATTTATTCCAGTTTCCCAATTCCCCATTCCCCATTTACACTTTCAACATCTGCGTTGCCAGTTCACTAAAAGCTTCTTCAACATTCAAGCCAGTTTTAGCACTCGTTTTTAACAATATCCATCCTTCTTGAACTTTTTCATCAATCAATTCTTGATCAATTTCCCATTGTTCGGTTAAATCGGCTTTATTCAGTAACATGATAAAGGGCTTTTCTCCCAATTGTTTAGTAACAGCTTCGCGCAAATTTAAGGCACTTTCCCATGTTGGAAGACGTGTTCCATCAATGATCAGCAAAAAACCTGCCGAGCCCCGCAAGTAGGAAGTGGCTGCGGTAGTCAACGTATCATTGCCTGCAATATCCCATAAAATAAGTTTGACATCATGCCCATCAGTTGACTTGACTAATTTAGTATCTATTTTGACACCGACTGTCGTTAGATATTTATCTGAAAAAGATTGACGTACAAAACGAGCGACTAAACTGGTTTTGCCCACCGAAAAATCACCAATCATACAAATCTTTTTCTGAATCATCTTGTTTTCCTATTAAGTTGTCAATTATCAGTTATAAACAATTAATTATCAATTAGGAACCATTAGAAATCCGATTTTTGAAAAAATCGGATTTCTTTTAGCTTATGGTTAATAATTAATCCGAAAAATCACATTTCTATCACTTGGATTAGGTTCATTTTTACCAAAAAGTATCAAAGTAGGCGGAACCACGTTCAAGTGACGTTTTTCTATTCCATTTTGATGTAGCCAATTGATTATAGTCTCCGCTCGTTGTTGACTCAATTGCTGATTTAGAATTTTGGAACCGGTACCATCAGTATTTCCAGTAATCTGAAGCACTACTGATTGTTGTAATATCTGGCTTAATACCAACAGTTTGTGTACATTTTTTAGCAAAGCCTGTTGTGTGGTTTTTTGTTCAGGTACTAATTGAGTCATCCCCTGATTAAAATAAAGTTTCATCTTTTCAATACGTTGTATCACCTGCTCCCTTTCACGCTCTGCATCTATCAATCCACTGCTATCAATCCCAGCAAATTCCGTCGGTGATTGAGGTAAATTTTGTATGCCCTGTTCTAATAGCTTAAATGTCATTGAATCAACATAGCCGGTAATTTGCAACAGCCTTTCTTGCACGTTCAAAGTCACCGACTCAGGCGGCACTAATGTTTTTTTAGCCAGGAATAATAAAAATTGATCCGTTTCCAATAATTCATCAGATACTACCTGAACGCCTGGCAATAAACTCGCGCTAGTAGCCCTATTGATCCAATTTTGTGAAGCATAGCCCTCTAAGTATAAGATATGATCTTGTAAACGTATATCAACTGTAGAAGGGGGAGCTAATTGCTGTCGGAGCCTTTGCTCTACAAATTGGGGAGTTAAATCCTGGTAAGGTGTCCAAACACTTTCTACCTCTTCAGGACTCAAACCATAGTTTTGGGCAATCTTTTGTGGCTCAGATGCCAAGGGATCACGCATTCCAGTAATCATCAATTTTCCATCATCAAACTCACTAAAAATAATGACAATGCCAGGCAGCTTTTGCAACTCATTAATATAGCCCGTCAAACGTTGCTGATATTCAAAATGAAAATATCCCCACCCCAAAAATCCGAGCAAAATGATACCAAAAATTCCTATTAATTGTGGAGAAAGTAAATGGGATGATGTTTTTGCTTCTTCTTTGGTTTTCGACTGTAACGTTTTTTCTAACCAGGGAAGACAGGGCTGTAAGGGCACATTATCCCCCTCAAAGTTTTGCAATAACAGCCCATAATGTGCATGCATCATTTCTAAAGACGAGCGCATAATTTCTCTAAAATGATAAGGTGTCACACCACGAATAACACAAGCCAATACGGCATAAGGTCCCCGTTCTAACCAAACTGTATAATCACCGATTTCTACACTGCTCAACTCCTCCGTTTTATTGCTGGAAAAAGAATCACGAATGAAATCTTGTATCGCCGTAAACATCGCTGAAACGGCATCACTATCACCTATTTCTACCCCTTTTTGATGTACATGTTGAATTAATAAACCACTTTCACGATGAATTAAAAACACCTGCTCAACGCGATAAATCAACGAGTTTTGCAATACAATATCTGAAAAAGATCGCCCACTACGCCACGCTTCCACGCGCCATGCTAATCCTTTGCGTGAAAAACTAAGCTCTGCCGTTTTATTGATAGATTGTACAACATTTTTCAATGATTCATTGATAGCTCTACGAATCGCGGGTCCCATCACTGGAAATAAAATATCCGCAAAAGATCGGGTATCTTCATGAATAGAGTGTCTCAAACAATGTTCAACCGGTTCTTGTAGGGATTCAGTCAAACCGGCTTTTTCTTCATTTTTCATTTGTTCAGTGATATGCTGAGTGGCTTGACGGATGGCATGGGGTAAAACTTTAGCCAGCTCTTGCGTCATCAGTTCGCTATTTTTAATTTGCTTTTCTAATTTACCCAAACGTGTCAAAACAGGTTCAAAATGACTCAAACGCGTTTCCAATTTAGCCAGTTGATTTTTTTCTAAATCATTGATTTTATTATTAATTTCATCAAAAAGAATTTGCCTTGATTCCAATAGGCTTTGAATTTGCCTATCAATATCATCAAAACGAACTTGCCCTGATTCTAAACTTTGAATTTGTTTTTCAAGAAGATAGAGGCGCGTTAAGGATTTTTCTAAATTATTTTCAATATTTTCAATAATATCTGAAGGAATATGTTCCAGTTCCAGATTATCAACACGATCTTCTAAGATATTTAAGACATCAAAGTGTGTCTGTTCTTGTTCTAATTGAACAATACGTTCTTCAATAGCATGAAGCTGTGCTTGTTGAAGAACCAAAAATTCGCGTATTGACTTCAAAGCCTTAGCAAGGGCTACATTTTTTTCTAATGACATAAGTGTTTTATAATATATATTCTTAATTAAGTTTTTTTTAGTAGGAACCCATTTATTACATAACCTAAATGTGGAGTATATTATGCAGGCTGTTGCTTTAGAAACGAATGAAAATGAAGTGGTATTGCCGCCGCCGCCCATGCAAGATGGATTACCGGCTTTAGAATCGCAAGTGAAACCGTTTCCTATTCAGGTTTCATTTCCCACTCAAGATGACTTGCCCTGCTATGATGGAATGCCAATGGAAACTCAAAGACATAAATTACAGATGGACTTACTGATTGATGTTTTACATACTTGGTTAGCGAAGCGTTCAGATGGCTACGTCAATGGTAACATGTTTATTTACTTCAGTGCCAAACAGGTGCGTCATCAGGATTTTAAGGGACCGGATGTCTTTGTCGCATTAGATTCCTCCAAGCGTGAGCGGAAAAGTTGGGTTGTCTGGGAAGAAGACGGTAAAACCCCAGATGTCGTTATTGAACTCTTATCCGACAGTACTCGAAACACAGATAAAAAAGACAAAAAGCATATTTATCAAAATAAACTACGTGTGCCAGAGTATTTTTGGTACGATCCGTTTAACTCAAAAGATTGGGCAGGATTTGCCCTACATAACGGTATTTATGAGCCATTGACGTTGGATGATCAAAATCGCTTCATTTCTAAGCGATTGGGTTTAGCCTTTGTGCTTTGGGAAGGGCTTTACATGGATGTAAAAGCGCATTGGTTACGATGTGCGACTTTGGAAGGTTCCCTATTGCCGACAGCATTAGAAATGGCTGAACAAAAAATGGCAAGACTAGCAAAAAAGTTGCGAGCGATGGGAATTGATCCCGAAAATTGTTAACGCAGTTAGGCGCGTTAAACCTGTCAGGTTTCAAGATCAATAGAAATCCGATTTTTTTCAAAAATCGGATTTCTTGAACTTTTTAAAATAATATCGTAGTATCGTAGGGTGGGTACTAGAAAAAAATATCTTGAATGGGTAAACAAAAATCCATGACTTCATCAATGACTTCAGTATCGCGTTCGATATCAAAGCTTTTACGCTGATTTGAGTGCGAGTAAACCGTTATAGTCTGCATGCCCGGATTAACTATCCAACATGATTTAATACCCAGTTCAAAATAAGCTTTAGTCTTCCTAATCAGATAACCAATTGATTGACGTGGTGACAGTACCTCAATAGCCAAATCAGGCATTTGAGAAACTGTTACCAGATCATCTACTTTATCGGGTATAACCGGAAAATGAATATAGGCACAAATATCAGGTTTAATCTCATATTTGCCATCAAGCCGATATTCACTGAGATCATACTGACTAATATCCAAACTTAACTCAGTGGCAAAATGTAATTTATTACCAGCACAACGATCCAGCAAACTTCCTAGCTTAAATTGAACACGGCTATGATTCAATGAACCCATTGGATCCTCCCCATCAATTCCGTTATTTTCAACTTCATAAGAATCACTCATCTTTTTATCTCCTAAGTTTTCCAGATATTCGAGAACGTGACTAACAGCCGTTTACCTATTTGTCTGACATTAAGTTCATAAAAAATCCGATTTTTCCCAAAAATCGGATTTCTAAATGACTTAAGAATCATTTTGTACTCAGCATATTCCCTGCTCCCTATTCCCCATCATTCATTTTTCATTCGCATAATCACCCGAAAACTAACATTTCTATAACGTGGATTAGGTTCCGTCGCACCAAAACGTACCTTTGAGGGAAGAGTCATTTCCATCTGATCTTTTTTCATGCCGTGAGCATTTAACCCGTTATATACAATCGAAGCACGTTTGAGTCCAAGTTGTCGATTATAAAGCTCTGTACCAATACCATCCGTGTTTCCAATAATCTGTAAACGTATTGCTTGATGTAAATTTTGCTTGAAAAGCAATAATTTTTGCAATTTTTGCATATCTATGTATAATTTTTGCAATGCTGTTTTTTGTTCTGAATTTAACCCGGTACTACCTTGAGCAAAATAGATAACCTTTTTTTCAATACGCTGTATCAGATGACGAATTTCAAGTTCAACATTCACCAATTCACTCATTTCTATACCAGCCAACTCCGTCTGTGACTCTTGAAATTGCGCTATGCGCTCTTGTAATCCCTGAAAAGTAACCGAATCAACATAGCCCTTTACCTTTAATATCTGATTATGCACTATCAAACTTACATTATCAGGTGGTATCAATTGCGTCTCAGCTTTTGCCAATAGAAATTGATCAATATTCATTAATTCATTTATTTCTAATTGATTAATACCCGCAACCATATTGATACTATTAATCGCTTTATCAATCCACGCCTGGGGTGCATAACCACTTAAATATAAAATATCTCCCTGTAAACGCAAAGATACCGTCGATGGAGGTCCAAGACGTAAACGCGCACGTTTTTCAACAAACAAAGGCGTTAAATCCTGATAGGGACTCCAACGCATCACAACATTACTGATTTGCATCCGCTTGGCAATTTTTTCAGGTGCCTCAGCTAAAGGATCACGCATACCCGTCACCAATTGCTCGCCATTTTTAACATGACTAGATAACACAATAATACCGGGCGCATCATTTAAAGCTTTCACATAAACTTGAAATTGCATCTGAGTATTAACCAATTCATCAGTGATAACCTGGGTAAATCCTGCCATTATACCAACACTACTATTAACTTTATCTATCCAAACCTGATCTGCATATCCCTTCAAATACAAGATTGTCCCTTTTAAAAACATTTGCACCGTATTTGGCGGTTTTAACCAACGTTGTAGCCTGATTTCCACAAATTTCGGATTTAAGTCTTGATAAGCTTTTTCTTTAAAAACAACATCATCATCTAATTCAAAGCGACCCGCTATCCTTTGTGGCTCATCGGCTAACGGATCACGCAAACCATAAATCACTAACTTTCCATCCCGTTTTTCGCTAGAAGCCACCATAATACCTGGGGTATCGTGCAAAACATTAATATACTCAGTTAAGCGTTGTTGATGTTTAAAAGAATAATATCCCCATACCAATAAGGGCAACGAAACCACTATTAAAACTCCCCCTAATCGAATTAATTGTAAACGCCAATTCGTCGTTTCTAATTTCTTTTTAACCTGTATCGCTTTTTGTAACAGTGGAATACAAGATTGAAGCGATTGAGAATCACCCGAAAATTGTTGCAATAACGAACCATGGTGTGCATGCATGTTTTCCAACAACGTTTGCATGACATTTCTAAAACTCATCGGCGCATTACCACGAATAACACAAGCTAACACCGCATAAGGACCATGTTCAAGCCAAACGGTACGTTCACCCATCTCAACGGTATTAAGGTTTTTTTGATCAGCATCACTACCCACAAAAGAATCACGGATAAAATCTTGTATTGCAGTAAACATAGCTGATACGGCATCACTATCACCGATTTCTATATTTTCCTGATGCAAATGTTGAATTAACAACCCAGTATCTTTATGAATTAAAAACACTTGTTCGACTTGATAAATCAACGTATTTTGTAAAACAATATCTGAAAAAGGCTGCCCAGTGCGTAGAGACTGTAAGCGCCAGGCTAAACCTTTTGGAGAGAAACTTTCCTCCAAAGTATGATTAATACGCTGTACAATGACTTTAAACGTTTCATTAATTGATTTACGAATCGCTGGACCCATCACTGGAAATAAAGCATTAGCAAAATTTTGAGCATCCTGGCTAATAGACTGTTGAATACAAAATTCGACAGGCTCTTTTAAAGAATCCGCCAACTCTTTCTCTTCATACACGACAACCTGTGATTCAATTGAATCAGCCACAATTGACGGTGACTCAATTGAACCAGCAGCCGCCAGTCGAATCGCATCAGGTAAAACACTCGCCACATCCCGTGTTCGTTTGCTTGGATCCGCAATCCGATTAGCTAATTCATTACAATGCTCTATAGCTTGTTCAAGTTTTTCAGAACGCTTCACAAGCTGATTAACTTCTTGTGTTTGTTCAAAATGATTAACCTGTTGACTTACCGTATCAATTTCTATTTTCAGTTTTTGAAAAGCACCTTTGATCTGTTTATTGAGCAAACGAGATTGTGCCTGTTGTTCGGCTAGTGCCTTATCAAAACGGCTATCCATAAGCTTATTGATATTATCTAATTGCACCAATTGATTAACGTGTGCTTTTTCCAATTGCTCAAAATAGCTTTCTAAATCATCTAATTGTCTTGACAAAGAATCTTTTAACTGTTTAAATTGATTCGTATTTTTTTGTTCAAGTTCATCAAATCGCTTGACTAAATAATTTAATTGTCGGTTATGCTCACCCTGAATTTTTTCAAGCTGACTAATAGATACCTTGATTTGATTAAGTTGTGTTTTGTGTGTTTGTAAACTGGCGTGAGTTTGTTTAAGGGCATTCGCTACAATTTTACGTAGCACCGGCATTTCGACAGGCAAAATTGCCTTCACAAAGCTATGTGGATCTGCTAGCAGGGATTCTTTAAGACAAGTATCCACCGAAGATTGTAGAGCAGAAATAAAATCTGCCTGATCGGGCAAAGTCCGTAAAGCCGCCGGTAAAATCGCTGCCATTTCCTGGCTACGCTGATAAGCATCATCCAAACGCCTTTCCAAACGACTCAGGCGATTTGTATCATTACCACCTAAAAGAGAAGTTAATTGTTCAAATTCATCCATGTTGTTAATTGTTAATTATTAATATGGAGTCCAAAGCTTAAGGTACCGGTGCCAAAGCTAAAGCTTTGGATTCCAACATACATCAAATTGATAACACTCTTTTAACTATTAACCATTAACAATTATTCAGGAGATTCTTCAAACGGTGTTCCTTCAAAGCCCCTCTGCAAACGCATTGCTAACTCATTGAAAAATGAAGCTAAATCAGCACGGTTCACTTTTTCTTCTTGAAGTAGGGCAACTTCCTGATTAAGTAAACCAACAACACTGTCATTTTGCTGACGCATTTGTAGTGCTAATTCCTGTATCTTATTATGTGTTTGTTGACGGAGATTCTTCAGATCCTTGCTGAACTGATCATCCAACTGTGTGATACGGTTATTCAGTTCATTTTTCAGCCCCTTGATTTCATGCTCCAAATCAGCTATTGTGGACAAACGTTCCTGGCGTTCCATCTTTGCCTTTTCGCTCAAACTATCAATTTCACCATCCATGCGCTCTTCAAGCACCTTAAGGCGTTGAAACATGTCCTCACGGAAGTGCATATTTTCTTGATTGAAGCGCTCTTCAAGGCGTTTGAAACGCTTATCATAATCGCGCATCTGTCCCCCAAACAAAATATCGCGAATTTTATCCACATTGCCAAGGCTAGCCGCTATGCCCTCTGAAAAATCTTGATTGCCAGCATTCGGATCATCTTGTAAACTAGCCTCAGCGACTCGCAATCTTCTATCAAGTACCCCGGTATTAATTTTGGCTGAACGGTGTACAGGTTTTTTACCTTGACTATCGCCTAGTGGTTTAGCAGAAACGACACGCGTTTTTTCCGGTTGATTCGTGTCAGAAATGGTCGTATTAGGTTTATGAGCCATTAAATGTTCTCCTTTATGATTGAATTGTGCCAAATTGCGTGGGCGGAAAGCCATCAGTTATACTCCTTTACGTCGGATGGTGAAATTTTAGGAAAAAATGACGCATAGAATGGAATTTAAAAAACCGTTTTTTTAATATCGTTTTTCAGATAAATAATTTACTTCATCGTTTCACAAAAAAGAAACCAAGTTTCTTATCGCTCCTTGGTTTCTAAAAAATTTATTTTTCTGAACATCTATATATAAGTAGGTACACATAAATATTTTAACAGGTTTTTATACTAAAGCATTGATTATTAACGGATTTTTAAAATAGAAAATGTTAAAAAACTTTTGCGTACTTACTCAAACCTGACAAGTTTTTTCGGAAACTACCTTTTTATTCTAGCACTACCTTTGACAAAACTGGGTTTCTTGGAGCGGCGGGATACCTTTAAATCAACAATCTGCGATAAAGCCTGTTGATCCTTAACATCAAGTTCAACAAAATGACCACGACGCAAACCTGGAGGTAGAAGTATGGGACCAAAACGTATTCTAATCAAGCGACTCACTACCACCCCCTGTGATTCCCATAGGCGCCGGACTTCATGTTTGCGTCCTTCACTAAGCATAACATGATACCAATGATTGGCACCGCGTCCCCCAGCTTCAACGATACGCTTAAAAGATGCCTTGCCATCATCAAGCAATACTCCATCGCGCAAGCGTTTAAGCATTTCATCATTCACTGCGCCAAGAATACGCACCGCGTATTCACGCTCAATAGTATAAGATGGATGCATCAAACGATGTGCCAAATCACCATCGGTTGTCAATAATAACAAACCCGCGGTATTCAAATCTAACCGCCCAATACTAATCCAACGCCCCTGTTCGGGCGGAGGCAAACGTTTAAATACAGTGGTACGCCCTTCAGGGTCCTGACGTGTACAAACTTCACCAACCGGTTTGTGATAACATAACACCTGTTGGGGAGGCGGTTGTAAAGCAGATAGACTGATTTTACGTTCATCAACGCGAATATCATCCGTCAGACTAACACGATCACCAATAGTTGCCGTGCGCCGATTGACTTGTACCCGCCCGCTTTTAATCCAGGTTTCAATTTGCCGCCGTGAACTTAAACCGGCTCTTGCTAAGACTTTTTGTAATTTTTCAGTAGGATAGGAAGACATTGTTTTTAATTGTGAAACGAAGTAATTGTGAAACGCAGTAACATTGTGAATTTTATCATTATCACAAACAGGGAACTACAAGAATTGTATCGTTTTCTGGTTCCTACGCGCCAGCGTGGGAACCCATTCTGGACGCGCCTGCGGTCCCGTTTTACGAGCTGCGACGCTGGCGCGTCGTCACTGCATTCCCACGCCGGCGCGTGGGAACGAGAAAGCACCCAGGATATAATCATGAATGCACTCAAAAATCAAAGCCTTATCGTTTTTATATTATTAATCATTGGATTGGTAATAATAATGCTAGGTGCTATTGAACTACTAACCTTTTTGAATACAAAGCCCGAAGCACCAGCGGCTACCAAAACACCCACTACCCAGACTCAAATAAATACCGTTTCATTTCCCCGCCAAATACGCGATGCCATTGGTAATAGCTTAACTATTCCAGCTCCTCCACAACGTATTGTTTCGCAAACGCTAGGCAGTGACGAAATTTTATTAACCTTAGCCCCCCCTTCTCGCCTAGTGGCAATAAGTACATTATCACGAAATGCGAATTATAGTAATGTTGTTGAAAAAGCGCAAACTATTAAAGGGCAAGTCAGTGACAATGTCGAACACATTTTAAGCTTTAATCCCGATCTTATTTTCGTTGCCAGCTATAGCCGTGCGGAAACGGTTGAATTATTACAAGCACTGGGTGCGCCTGTATTTCGTCTGCATCGGTTTCAAAGCATTGCTGATATTAATAACAATATTAAAACCATTGGTTATGCCATCGGTGAAGAAGAACGCGCTGCTGCCCTGATTGCCCAAATGGAACAAGATATCAAAATGATTCGTGCTAACATACCTCATGGGCTACCACCGCGAATTATATCATACACTTCAGACAACTACACGGCGGGCAGTCACACCACCTTCGACGATATGGTTCACATTGTGGGCGCGATTAATCTGGCAACCGAGCAGGGCATTGAACAGCATGTCAAGATTAACAGTGAACAAATTTTAGCTTGGCAACCCGATTTTATCATTACTCATGCCGCTCCAGGTGAATTTGCAAAGGTTCGGGTAAAGATATTACAAATGCCAGCCATTGCAGCCAGTGATGCGGGTAAAAAAGGGCAGATTATTGTCATTGACAATCGGCATTTTATGTCAGTGTCACACTATATTATTTATGGAATTAAGGCATTATTTGAGGGTTTGTACCTGGTTAATGACTAAAAAATCAGATACTTTTGATAATAAAAATCTAAAATAGAAATATAGCCAGGTAGATCGGGTTAGATTTTTTTGCGATGCAAAAAAACGTAACCCGACATTTATCTGATAACTGATAACTGTTCTTTCAGGGCTTGTTGAGCGAGTTCCATTTGAATTTTCATCTCTGCCAATTGTTCATTCGCTTCATCAAAATGCCCCTCATGTCGAAACTCTTCTAACTGTCTACACAAAGTGACAACATGTCGTACCCCTAAAATAGCACTCGCGCCTTTAAGCTTGTGGGCTGCGGAAAATAAAACCTCGCCATCTTGTGAAAGAATGCCTTCCTGTAATGCCTTTAAATAAGAAGGTAATTCCTGCAAGTATAATTTTATGAGCCACTTAACTTTACTGTGGTTGATATTTTGGCGCATTTCTTCTAGGGCTTTCAAATCTAAGGGCGCATCTTTCTCAGTATCTTTGAAACTGGCTAAATTTTGAACCTCTAAACTTTTAGGCTGAACAGGTTCTAAATTTTTCGTATTCCCATTTTCCATCCAAGTATTTAATATGTGTTCTAACTGACTGAAAACTATGGGTTTGGTTAACACATCATCCATGCCGGCAGCTATACAACGCTCGTGTGTCAATTGCGTAATATCGGCAGTAAAAGCAATAATGGGAACCGAATGTTTACCTTGCTGTTTTTCAAACTCACGTATTTTAAGACTGGCATCATAACCACTCATTTCAGGCATATTACAATCCATGAAAATAATATCAAAAACTTGTTGCTTTGTCGCTTCAAATGCTTCTAAACCATTACCAACAACCTGAACGTGACAATGCAATTGTGTCAATGTCGTTTGAGCCACTTCTTGATTAATAATATTATCCTCTGCCAACAATACCTGCCACTGTATTGTGATTGTATCATCCTCATCCTCATAAAACTCTTTTTCAAATTGATTAGGTTGATCCTCAAGAACACCGAGCAAACATTCCAATAATCCAGCCCGAAATATAGGCTTGTTTAAATAACCCGCTATCAAAATATTCGTTTCTAAAGTTTGTTGCAACGTTGTCATTATGATCACTTTCAACGTTGCTAAGTTAGGATCAGCCTTAATTTTCCGCAATAAATTGAGGCTATCTTCTGAGCCTGGTACTTCTGCATCAATCAGTTCCGCATCAATTAAGACAAATTGATAAGGCTGACTAGAAATAGCTGCATCACGGAGCAATGTCAAGCATGAGTAACTGAAACTCACCGCCTCTACCGCCATCTGCCAAGCACGAGTTTCATTGAGTAAGATTTTTCGATGGCTCACATTATTATCAACAATAAGTAATTTAAGTCCAAATAAAGCATTCGGCTTTTCCCCGCCAACATGATTGGATAATAAGGAGGTTGTTTTTTTAACTTTTTTAAATGGAATATTAAACCAGAAAGTACTCCCATATCCATAAATGCTTTTTAAATCAATCTCTCCCCCCATTTTTTGGACCAATTGACGAGAAATATATAAACCTAGCCCGGTGCCTTGATACTGCATTTTAGAATCATCACTCTGAAAATACAATTGAAACAATTGCTTACGAGCATCTGGTTTAATACCAATGCCAGTATCAACCACTTCAAAATATAAAAGCACCTCATCTGAAGTTTCGTTAATCACTGACAGGCGTAATAACACTTCACCTTGATTAGTAAACTTAATCGCATTACCAAATAAATTATTGATAACTTGCCGCAAACGATTAGGATCACCCAATAACTTTTCAGGCATGATAGGTGGCAATTGACATAATATTTCCAATCCTTTACCTTGAGCAGAAACCGCAAATAAACTCACCATTTCCTCAACGACGGCGCGAGGATCAAATTCAATCATATTAAGACTCAACCCTTTGCCCGCTTCAATTCTCGAAAAATCTAAAATATCATTAATCACCGTCAGTAATGCCTGACTCGCATTTTCTACCATCTGAACATAATGTTCTTGTTGGTGCGTCAACTTCGTTTTATGTAACAATTCAGCCATACCCAGAACGCCATTCATCGGTGTGCGAATTTCATGGCTCATAGCCGCTAAAAATAGGCTTTTAAAACGATTAGCAGATTCTGCCGCCTCTTTATTTCGTTGTAATTCAATCTCAGTTCGTTTACGAGCGGTCATATCATGCAAACAAACCAGAATGCGCGACTCACCTTCCCATTTAATAGGAGATAATTGCAATTCACCGATATGAGGCTCGCCTTTTAAATCCTTAAATTTAAACTCAGTTTTACTTTCTAAACTTTTAAAAGAAAGACAAAAGCTTTTCCCAACCAATCCACCCCTTGGTGCCTGGTAAAGTTTCTCTGCCGAAGGGTTAACAAAACGAATCATACCCTCTTCATCACAAACAAACACTGCTTCATAACTATTATCAATAATAGAACGAAAATTCACCTCACTTTGTCGTAACGATTCCTCAGACTGTTTGTGTGCCAAAGTACCCCGAATGCTATCACCTATTATATTCAATACCGAAATCTCATAAGATGACCACCACTGAAATTCGCGATGACAATCATCTAAGCCGATGAATCCCCAAAACTGCCCTTTAAAATGAATCGGTATAATTAAAATAGAAAGCACCTGATATGAGGCTAAAAAAGAACGACAGGGTTCAGGAAAATCTTTAATCAACCCGGTAATCGGCTCGTCTTTTTCAAGCGTGTCATACCAACCTGGTTGGTAATAAGCATAAGAGATGTTATTTAACTTATGGGAAGTCTGGTAAGGTTTATATTTTTCATTAACCCAGAAAAAACGTTCCTTAATAACAATCTCACCCGTCGCTGCTAGCACATCATTTTCAAAAATATAAGCCCGATCCACACCCATAAGACGGGCTAAAGTTTTCAAAGCAATGTTAATAGCCTTATCATAATTAGATATGGTTAACAAAGTATGCGTGATTTGAGCGATACCTTGACAAATATATTGTTGTTCATGCAAGCTTTCATCAATACGCTTACTTTCAGTAATATCCGTATTCGTTCCCACCATGCGATAGGCACAACCTTGTTTATCATGTACCACGCTACCGCGCACATTCATCCAACGAATTGAGCCATCCTTTTTTAATAGACGGTATTCTTCATCAAATTGAGAAATAGGTTGTCGCAAATAATCCAAGAAAGCCTTGCGTAAGCGTTTGACATCTTTGGAGTGAATAACAGACATCCAAGCTTTTAATGGATTAGACAGTTCTGTATCGGTTAAACCGAGCAAAACTTTTAGATGAGGACCTAAATACATATCTTTGGTTTTAAGATTCCAATCCCACACCCCGGTTTTGCCGGCACGAACGGCTAACAGATAGCGTTCTTGACCCAGTTTTATCGCCTCTTCAGCTTCTCTACGTTCCGTGATATCGTAGGCAATTTCTAAACGAACCATTCGTCCATCAACCCAACGAATAGCTCGATCATGTACCTCATACCACCTGTTAGTCAAATGACTATGACATTCCCACTTATGTAAACCACTAGGAACCCCCTCTTCGTTAAGAACTTTATGTTTGCTACAAAAAGGACAAGGATGATTTTGTTTAAGAAAAGTCTGCCTGCAGATTTTTCCAACGAGATTACCAAACATGGTTCGACCATACTGATTTTCATAAAGAATTTCATAAGTTTCAACATCAGCAACATACACAAGCGCATCCAGACTATCAAGTATCAATAATAAATGTTGGTGAATCGCTGGCTCGACTGGTAGTGATGATGATAAATTATTTTCCACAGTTATCTTCTCCAGGGTATAAGAGAAATCCGATTCCAAAAATCGGATTTCTTACTATGTTTTAAAACCTATCCTGTCTGCTTATTAAAGTACCCACTCCTTCATCCGTCAAAATTTCCAATAACACTGCATGTTCAACACGCCCATCAATAATATGGGCAGTCTGCACACCCCCTTGCACTGCCTCTAAGGCACAATGTATTTTAGGCAACATACCCCCTTTAATTGTACCTTCCTCAATAAGGGCTTTTACTCGTGTCGCATTCAAACCGGTTAACAATTCTCCTGATTGACTTAAAACACCAGCAGTGTTAGTCAATAGCATCAACTTTTCAGCTTTCAAAACCTGTGCTATTTTACCCGCTACTAAATCCGCATTAATATTATAAGATTGCCCATCATCACCTACTCCAATGGGCGCAATCACCGGAATAAAATCACCCTGAATCAGCAAATCAATTACGGAAGTATTCAAACTAACCACTTCGCCCACATGCCCTATATCAATAATTTCTGGTGCATTCATTTCCGGATTATCACGGGTAAAAGTCAATTGACGAGCACGAATTAAATCGGCATCTTTACCTGTTAGCCCCACTGCTGCACCGCCTTGACGATTAATTAGGGTGACAATCTCTTTATTCACCAAACCACCAAGCACCATTTGTACGACATCCATTGTATCACTATCCGTCACGCGCATTCCTTGAAAAAATTCAGTTTCCTTACCCAAACGCTTTAATAAATGCCCGATTTGTGGACCGCCTCCATGCACCACAATAGGATTCATACCCACTCGCTTCATCAAAATCACATCACGGGCAAAGCTATTTTTGAGTGTTTCATCGATCATCGCATTGCCACCATATTTGATGACAAACGTTTTACCAACATAACGGTTAATATAAGGTAATGCCTCAATTAAAACATGGGCAATATTTTTTGCAGAAGAAATAGTTAGGCTCATAATAATTATTGAGAATTAAGAATGGAGAATTGGGAATTGATATTGTAGGGGCAATCCCTTGTGGTTGCCCTTTTCGGAATTCATTGCGGGTGCAGAACACCTATAGAAATCCGATTTTTGGAAAAATCGGATTTCTCAATGGCTTGAAGATTTTCGCACGAAGGCACTAGTTTGCAAACGGATACCAGCATAAATTCATCATTGAATCCGTTCATGTTCCAGACGAATCATTTCCTTAAATGAGTTACTGAGCAGGTTCCAGTCCGCAATATCGACACGAATGGGAAGATCAGATTCACTAAATGCCTCTTTTATCTTCCCATAAAGTGAAACATCCAAAGGGCTATCGCTTATTAATACGATATCCAAATCGGAAAAAGGCTTCAGCCCTCGCCTATGTACCCGAGAACCAAAAGCCCAAACTTCATAATTAGGTACCCAACGTTGTAGGATATGATGTACTCTATCTAAATGTTGTGCTTCCAAAAAGATCATGAATTTCTTTGTTTTAAATTTTGCAACAATGCCTTGACATCTTGAATAAAAATCAATGCCGTTTTATAGACTATGGCAGCTTTGTTTTCATCATAAGCGTGAGAAGTGATATTGCGTTGTCTTCGATATTCAAACCAAGCTTCAGGGTTATTTATCAAACTACGTTCAGCCGCTTCTCGTATCATCTCTTTAAAACCCATTGCATCAATACTGGCTGGCGTTTGTGAATCTATTTCCAGTTGGCGTTTGAGCATTTTCCAAGATAATTCATAAGTGTACTCAAAACGCTGGATGACACTGTCTCGTACTTCTTCATCATCAGGTACGCCTTGCGAACGTTTAATAGCCCGTTCCAAACTTTTTAAAGCTTTTTCTAAAGAAGTGAGATCAAGCATATTAATATTAAGTGCAAACTGACTTAAAAAGTCATTTTATAGAGGAATTAAACGAAGTAAGTTACAAACTAGCTTCAATGATAAAAAGTATATCATGTTTGGTTGGTGAAGTATTCTTTGGCTTCTGTTTGATGTAGAATAATATTAGGGTAAAGAAATCCGATTTTTTCCAAAAATCGGATTTCTAAGCTCAAAAATGAATAGTGGGATAGGTTCATCTAAAAATCAACCATTAGCAGTATAATTGCAATGACAACGTTTCAAATAAATATCAGCGACGCTATCAAGTGAATTTTTCTTTAAACATTTTTCAAAGCATTGTGCCGCCTGACTATAATCATTTTGTTCATAGCATGATAAAGCTTGAGTAAAGATTTCTTTAGTCGCTAATTTACCCGCTTTATTTTCCGGTAAATCCGCATCAAAAACTTCATAAACTGTCACCAATTGCGATTTCCCTTTCACTTTGACTTTATCAATCATACGAATCGCATAATCTGCTGGATTTTGCAAACGTGAATAAGTTTGATGACTAATAAGTAATGACACATCATAATTTTTAGTCAAGCCCTCAATACGGGAAGCCAAATTAACCGCATCACTAATTACCGTACCATCCATGCGTTGGTGTCCCCCCACAGTACCTAGCATTAAAGAACCTGTATTGATACCAATGCCAATACGAATCGGCACATAATTCCTTTCAAGACGGTGTTCATTATACCCTACCAATTGCTCAAGCATTTCAATCCCAGCTTTCAGCGCCTCATCTGCGCTACCACTAAACAAAGCCATAACCGCATCACCAATGTATTTATCAATAAAACCATCATGCTCAATAATCACCGGTTCCATACAACTCAAATAGCTATTGATAAACCTAAAATTATCTTCGGGAGTCATATTTTCCGAAAGGGTAGTAAATGAACGTATATCAGAAAATAAAATCGACATATCCTTCTCAACTTGATCACCCAACTGTACTTCCATGATACTTTCTTTATTCAAAAACTGGAGAAATTGACGCGGAACAAAACGACTATAAGCCATATTCAATTTAGACAATTGTAGATGTATTTTAATCCTCGCTATCAATTCATGTTTTGAAATCGGCTTAGTCAGATAATCATTCGCACCCGATTCTAATCCTTCTACTAAATCAGACACTTGATTTTTAGCCGTTAACATCAAAACAGGCAACTCATTAAGTGGAAACTGTTCACGGATTTTACGACAAACTTCATAACCGGTCATTTTAGGCATCATGACATCCAGCAAAACAAGGTCCGGTTTATAACCTTTCTCTATTTCCGCTAATGCATCTATTCCATTAGTCGCGCGGGAAATAGCATAATTTTGCAGCGTCAAATGATTAATCAATACCTGAAGATTGACCAATTCATCATCAACCACCAAAATTTTGAAAGCACCCTGATTTAAATGTTCTAGTGATACATCGCGACTCACTTCTGCTGACAAATTTTCAATCATTAAAGAATCACGACTGAGTGATGATTGATCTAACGAATTATTTTTTTGATCAGCAATCGGCAAAGTAAAGGTAAAGCGTGAACCAACACCAGGTTCTGAAGCCACCGAAATTTCGCCCCCATGCAATTCCACCAACTTTTTAGTGACGGCTAAACCTAAACCAGTGCCACCGTACAATCGTGCTGTAGAACCATCTGCTTGTTCAAAAGACTCAAAGATAGTTTCCAATTTATCCTCTGGAATACCGATGCCGGTGTCAAAAACGCTTGCTGCAATAAAATCCTCCTGAATTTCAGCAGAAATTTCTACGCGACCCCCATCTGTAAATTTAATAGCATTACTGATCAAATTATGCAAAATTTGTTGTAAACGATTTTCATCAGCGTAAGCCGATGGCAAATCTGAAGAAATGGTATTAACAAATTTTAAATCTTTCTTGCCAAGTAATGGCTTACTCAGTGTAAACACGACTTCAGTAATTTCTCGCATTCCCACTGATTTCAGTTGTAATTCAATATTTTTATGTCTCAGTTTAGAGAAATCAAGAATATTATTAACCAAATTAGCTAAACGTCGTCCACTGACAACAATCATCATTAAATTTGCACGAGTTTTTTCCGGTAAGGTACCAGTTGCCCCATCAATTAGAGAATCCGCAATACCAATAATACCATTAAGGGGAGTACGCAATTCATGGGAAGTATTAGCCAGAAATTCATTTTTTAGCTTATCTAGGTGCTGTAATTCGGTATTTTGCTCTTCAAGAGCCTCAAAAGAAGCCTTCAACTGTTTTGCCATACTATTAAATGAGTAAGCCAGTTCTCCTAATTCATCAGAACGCTCAACAGGTAAAGTTTGGTCCCATTTACCACCTGATAATTTTTTAGCAACCTCGTTCAGACGCAAGATAGGTTGAACAATCCATTTAGAAGTTAAGACACCAATTAGCGTAGCTAACACTAAGGCTATCAGCGTTAAAAGCAAAGTATTATAAGTATTGGCTTGAATTCTTTCCAAAAAATCCGCTTCGGGTACGACAACCACAATGAGCCAATCCAAATCGAATTGATTATGAAAAGGAGAGACATGAACGAGTTGCCGTTGTCCAAGATGTGAGAAATAATTCTGTTCGCTGCGATGAATTTGAGCAAAGTTACCATAATGACGATTTAAATACCTAGCGGTGGCTTGAATCAATTTTTCTTGGACATCAAAGGCTTTAAGGCGTTGCTTGTTTTCATCAAACGAAGGATAAGTAAATGACCCCCCTACTAATAGTCCAGAGCGTTCTACAATAAATGTTTTTCCAGATTGACCGATTTTTAAACTCCGCAAAAAGTCACTGATTCTTGTTAGAGTAAAATCCGATCCTAAAACGCCCTGTAAACGCCCTTTTTCATCTTTGAAGGGATAAACAAAACTCATACCGAGTTGTTCTGTACCTTTAGAACCAATAAATTGGTAAATATCAGTCCATACGGGTTTACCAGCCTTGACTGCTGTTTGATACCAAGGGCGGATTCGCGGATCGTATTTAGTTGGATTGAAAAGATCGGTTGCCTTGCCTTGTTTATCTAAACGATAATCTTGCATAAAACCACCTGTCTTACTATCTTTAAGATTATAGGCTAAACCTCCATCATCTAATCTTTGCAACGCAATATATTCACCCCGCTCATTACCACAATAAATATAACTAAGTTCATCAAATACTTGGCTCTGTTTAAAAAGATAAGGCAACCAACTTCGCAAATTCGTTAAATCTAATTGATCATTATAAATCGCATTAGCATTAATATTGACTACAAGAGAGGGAATATCTAAATAAGTATTAATATATTGTTCAATGCGTGCTGTGATTTCACTATGTAACTGATTCGCAAGATCATTTATCGCTTCTTGTCCATTACGAAATGAAAGATAACCGGTGATTCCGACCGCCAAAAGAATTTGGATTATAAAAGGTACGATCATGATCACTCGGATATGAGTCACTCGGCTAGAAATTTTGGAAGCTAGGCGGTTGATAGCTTTAATTAACATAATAATGATTAATCATTTAAACGGGCTGCACGACGTTTCCGCAATTCCACCAGGGTTAATACGGGTCCAGAAATAGCATACACCAAAAAACCTAAAAATAAAATGGGAGGGGGATCAATTGATACCAGTACAAATAGCATCACCATAATTAGCACCGTAAAAAATGGCACCTGTCCTTTCAAGTCGAAATTTTTAAAACTATGGTAGCGAAAGGTGCTAACCATTAAAAAACCCATCAATACTGTGATAATCCAGGCAGGTAAAGCTAAAACGGAACCTTCTATTTTATAATCTGTACACAACCAAACAAAGCTCGCCATAACCGCAGCCGCAGATGGACTCGCGAGTCCCTGAAAATAGGCTTTATCCACTTTGCCTACTTGAGTATTAAAACGTGCTAAACGGAGTGCCGTTGCAGCAGTATAGATAAAAGCCGCTAACCAGCCAAGCTTGCCTAATAAATTAGATAAATCCGCTAAAGAGGATAACGACCATTCATATACAAGCAAGGAGGGGGCAAGCCCAAAACAGACCAAATCAGAAAGGCTATCATATTCTGCCCCAAAAGCACTTTGAGTATTCGTTAGGCGAGCCACGCGCCCATCAAGACCATCAAGAATCATACCCACAAAGATGGCGATGGCAGCGGCTTCAAAACGTCCATTAATGGCTGCCACTATGGCATAAAAACCTGAAAAAAGGGCAGCGGTGGTAAATAAGTTAGGTAATAGATAAATACCTCTACGCCGTTTGGGTTTTTCCGCTTGTTCTATTTCATTAGTCATTTTATTAATTGGGAATGGGGAATGGGGAATGGGAAACGGGGAATGGGGAACGGGGCAAGTTTCACAATGATCTCGCTTCGCTCGGAACGAGGTTTCACAATTAATAAGTTTCTTAATTCAATTCCCATTCCCCATTTCCCATTTTAATTTTTAGTTTTATCCACTAATTTATTGGCTTTAATCCAAGGCATCATATCACGCAATTTAGTACCAACTTGTTCCAGTTGATGCTCACGCGCGAGGCGACGTTTCGCCTTAAATGTCGCTTTACCCGTCATATTTTCCATAATAAACTCACGGGCAAATTCACCCGTTTGAATTTCCTGGAGAATTTTACGCATTTCAGCCTTGGTTTCCTCAGTAATAATGCGTGGACCACGGGTCAAATCACCATATTCTGCGGTGTTGGAAATGGAATAACGCATATTAGCAATACCGCCCTCATACATGAGATCAACAATCAGTTTGAGTTCGTGCAAACATTCAAAATACGCCATCTCTGGCGCATAACCCCCCTCTACCAGTGTTTCAAATCCTGCCTGTGCCAAAGCGGTTAAACCACCACACAGTACCGCTTGTTCACCAAACAAATCCGTTTCAGTTTCTTCACGGAATGTCGTTTCAATCACACCCGCACGTCCACCACCATTCGCCGAAGCATAAGATAGCGCAATCTCTCTAGCCTGTCCCGAACCATCCTGAAATACCGCAATCAAACAAGGCACACCCGCCCCCTGGCTATAAGTAGAACGCACCAAATGCCCAGGACCTTTAGGCGCAATCATAATCACATCCAAATTTTGACTCGGCTCAATCTGCTCAAAATGAATATTAAAACCATGAGCAAAAGCAAGTGCTGAACCACTTTTGATATGAGGCGCAATCTCTTCCCTGTAAATTTGCGCCTGATGTTCATCCGGTGCTAACATCATCACCACATCCGCCCAAGCAACCGCTTCTTTCACAGGCATACTTTGTAAACCCGCGCTCTTCACCTTCTGTTCAGACGCAGAACCACTACGCAATCCAACAACTACTTCCACACCAGAATCATGCAAATTATTAGCATGGGCATGTCCCTGCGAACCATAACCAATAATAGCAACCTTTTTGCTTTGAATAATGGATAAATCAGCGTCTTTATCGTAATAAACGTTCATTTAAAATTCCTATTTGTCAGGATGAGTAAAGATGGTAAAAATACACAAGAAATCCGATTTTTGAAAAAATCTGATTTTTAAAGTGTTCAAAAAATGGTATTGTTCAGTATAACAAAATTCTTAAATCTTGCTTCTTTCCAAGCGTCGGTAAGTAATTGATTCGGTTAAATGTGAAGTTTCTATATTTTCACTATCCGATAAATCTGCAATGGTCCGTGCCACTTTTAAAATTCGATACCAAGCACGCGCCGATAAACCTAATTGTTCAATCGCAGTATCCAATAAACGTTCATCGTTTTCATTTAAACAACAAAATTGTTCAATCTCTCGATTACCTAACAAATTATTTGCCTTGCCACTACGTTTTAATTGTATCTCTCTTGCAGCAACAACACGGGCGCGAACAGAAGCGCTACTTTCCCGCACAGCATCTTGACGTAATTCGGCGCGGGGCAAGTTAGGAACTTCTATATGTAAATCAATTCTATCTAATAAAGGACCCGATATTTTAGCACGATAACGCTTAACTTGTTGAGGAGTACACTGACAACGATTACTTGAATCACCCAGGTAACCACAAGGGCAAGGATTCATCGCCGCAATCAATTGAAAATTAGCGGGAAATTCAGCCTGTTGAGCGGCGCGAGAAATCACAATATGCCCTGATTCTAACGGTTCGCGCAAAACTTCCAAAACCCGTTTATCAAATTCAGGCAATTCATCTAAAAATAAAATGCCATTGTGAGCCAATGAAATTTCACCAGGACGCGGATGACTGCCACCGCCTACCAGGGCAACGCCAGAAGCAGTATGATGCGGTGCCCGGAAAGGACGAATACCCCACACACTGGCATCAAATCCCCCCACTGCAATAGAAGCAATCGTCGCCGTTGACAATGCTTCACTTTCTACCATCGGGGGCAAAATGCCAGGCATACGACTTGCTAACATGGTTTTGCCCGTTCCAGGCGGTCCAAGCATTAATAAATTATGCCCCCCAGCTGCGGCAACTTCTAAGGCGCGTTTAGCATGATGTTGACCGCGAACATCATTTAAATCGGCTATATGAAGAATAGCCGTAGCGAGACTTGGTGTATTTTCGGTGGAGTAAGGTGTAATCGGTGTCGTCTTTTGTAAATGAGTGCAAATATCAAGTAAATGTTTAATTGGCAGAATAGATACATCACTAACCATACTGGCTTCAGTCGCATTATCAAAAGGAACAACGACTTGCCGCTGGGCATTACGCGCCTCTAATGCCATTGGCAATATACCGCGTACTGGACGCAATTCACCATTTAAAGCCAATTCACCAATAAACTCATATTGCGACAAATCATCACTTGGAATTTGTCGAGAGGCAGCGAGTATGCCCAAGGCGATAGCAAGATCAAAGCGCCCGCCTTCTTTAGGTAAATCAGCAGGGGCTAAGTTGATAGTGACGCGCTGGAGTGGAAACTCAAATTCGCAATTAAGCAAAGCACTCCTAACGCGATCTTGACTTTCTTTAACAGCAGCCTCTGGCAAGCCAACAATAGATAAACGTGGCAAACCATTGGTCAAATGCACTTCAATAGTGACCGGGAGGGCTTGAATGCCGACTTGGGCGCGACTGTGAACAATAGCTAAGGAAGACAGGGCAATTACTCTGTAGTTAAATTAGATTGATCGGATGAAAGCGATTTTTCCGCCTCAAGGGCTGCTACTCGCACTTCAAGGGCTTGTAAACGAAAACGAGTGCGTTCTAACACGGCACTTTGTACTTCAAATTCTTCTTGCGTGACTAAATTCATTTTGCGTAGTGCCGAATCCAGGGCAACTCGTAAATTTTTTTCTAAATCTTTATGTAAACTGAATAATCCCCTGGGTAATGTTTCAGTAAACTGTTTAAAAAAAGTATCGAAATTGGTAGCGGTATTCATATTTTAAATATCTCCATAAAATTTTACACCTATTTTAACCATTTCACGCCCTTGTGCTTTACGCCTTTGATTAACTTCGCGTAGCGAATGAACGCACCCGCAATATTCTTGTTGATAAAAACGCTCATTTTTAGCAATCTCTATCATACGTTGTGAGCCACTTTTTTTGCGCCAATTATCAATCCAATAAGTTAAATTAGGGTACAATCCGGCAGCGCGTAAGCCGGATTCATTAACCTGTTTCATATCCTTCCAACGGGATATGCCCATAGAACTCGTAAATACTTTAAAACCATTTTCGTGTGCATACAGGGCAGTACGCTCCAAACGCATATCAAAGCATACCGTACACCGCTCCCCCCGCTCCCCGTCAAATTCCATACCTTTAGTACGTTCATACCATTCATCCATATCATAATCAGCATCCACAAAAGGTATATTATATTTTTTAGCAAAGCATTTATTTTCTTCTTTGCGGATTTCGTATTCTTTAAGTGGATGAATATTGGGATTATAAAAAAAAATGGTGTAATTTATACCTGAAACCCGTAATGTTTCCATTATGCTTCCAGAGCAAGGGGCACAGCAAGAATGCAATAAAATACGTTTTTCGCCATTAGGCGGTTGAGTTAATAAAAATTCAGACATTAGATTTGCTCACACATTTTTAACTGATATATTATTTTACATTATAATTAATTTATGAACGACTTACAAAACTCCAAGAACGGGAATTGTGAATGGGGCAACGAAAGTTGCCCTAATATTTTTATGAAAAAATAAATTCTATCATTATTATTCCCAATTCCCAATTCTAAATTCCAAATTAAATTATTAATTAATAATTAGCCATTAATATTAATAATTGAAATAATAATAACTAATCAGCCTTGAAATAAATTGCAAGGCTAAAGCCAGGTAGGTTAGATTTTTTGGCGCAGTAACCGACATTTACCTTTTATCTAGGGTCCCTAAAGTCTGTGCAACGGCTGCCTCATTGAAAAAAGTTTTTCAGGCAAAAGTTTGTTCCCGCGTTGAGTATATAGATTAGGACTTACGCATTGACAAGATAATAATTTTATGAAACTGTTAAAATTCAATGTGTTACAAAATTTGTACTGAGCTATTTTTTGATAATTTTCACAAATTGAGTTAAGTGTAAAATTTTATAACTATATGATTTTTATAAAGAAAACATTTTTTTAATTTGTCAATGCGTAAGTCCTATAGATATTCAAAAAAAATAAATTCTTAGAAACCAAATTTCTTTAATATTTATAGAAATAGTCTTTTTGCCAAAAATAGTATTTCTAATGGCACTCTGAACATTAAATTTTTTGGAATAAATCTTTTAACATTTTTATACGGCAGCTCCCAAGTTTTTTCAAAAAACGTCGGTGCAGATAAAATGTTAAAACACTTTTTCGTACCAACATATGATTTAGTCCATATGAAAATACAACCCACTTATATCAATTGGAACCAAGCATTAATTTCCTATTTTACCACGGGTATGCCGCAAGGAAGTCAAATCTATCTCACTATTGATGGTAATGTTTTGGAGAGCATTGGTAACAATTTATCATCTCCTGAAATAGGTAGTAATTCCTGTGCGGACTTTTGTGCTGCTGTAAAAAAAGAAGTTATTGTTGATGGACAAGTTAAGTTAAGCCATTTACAAGGGCGGAATGAGCAGGGCTTGCCAAAAAGTGTGGCTTTTTTAGGTGCAATGGTTTTAGCAGCTTATCGGATGGCAGAAGATGAAGAAGTCAATCAAAGCAACTTTTTTCGGCGATTTAAGGAAATACTTGATTTACCGATTTCAGAACCTAGTCGTCCCCTTGGTATGAAATCAGGTGCAGAAGAACCATTATGGCAAGACTGGGCACTTTGGTTAAGACAAAAGGGTTTTATACCATCAGCCCAACGAGGCGAGGGTTCAAGAATTTATATTAATTATTCCATTTCACAAACTCTATTGCGTCAAAGTGACAAAGACCAATTGTGCAAAATTTTCCATGAAAAACAGTGGAAAACACAATGGGACGAACAAACACTCATTGTGCGTATCCGTCAAGAAACAACCAGATTCTCTCAACATTTGCAGGAATTGTTCACGAGTTATCAATTTAAGTCTCGTTATGAAGCCATTTCAGAAGCCATACATGAAGTTTATGAACAATGGCACAGTGCGGGATGTCCAATCACTTTAAAAGCAACATTGACCCAGAGCCGTCACCTTTTTGCCGGCTTATACCGTACTGAAGATGTATTTTCCGGGACAATAGAGTATTTTATTTACCCTAAGCAACCTCGAAAACGACAGCTGAAACAAATAGAAATTCAACATAAAGACGGTATTGATAACCTGATAGAAGAACGTCCCGGTTGGTATGAGCCAATGGAAGGGGTAATCAGTGATGATGAAATAGAAAAAGGGGTAAAATATCTCATCCATGCTTCAGAAGAACTTGATGATCTCATTTTACCACAACATGATTTTTGGATTCTGGTTTCTGATCCAACCAATCCAGAGTCTGTTGACTACGCTTCTTGGGGCGCACCGCAATTAGGTAAAACATTTGTTTTATTATGTCAGCAAGAACTGCTTTCACAATTAGAGTTTTTGCAAAGCGAACATTTATTGAAATGGAATCGTCAATTGCACCCCTTTGGTGAAAATAGTAACTGGATAGAACTGCATGAATGTATGGTGACTTCGCCAGCTTGGGAAGGTGTTTTTGGTGTTTTTATTAAAAATCAAGTACTTAAATACGCATTGCAACCCAATGATCAATTATCAGTAAATTTTTCAGGCGGTTTACGTGTTCCCAATTTGGGGGCATGGTTAGTTGATCATGCGCCGCAAGTGACTATTTTTGGTTTTTACCCGACAGTCGAATTAAAAGTCACTCGACTACTGGATAATGCGCTCATTTCTGAAGAGGTGCAAAAAACAAATATTCCCATTTCACTCAATTTTTCAACGCCGGGTGAGTATATTATTGAAGCAACTCATGCTGGTGAATCAAGCGAGCGATTAATTCAGATAGTTGATTGGGATAAATTATCAATGACAACACCGCAAAATCGTGAAATGTTATCCATTGGTGATGAACAGATTTGTGGTAGTATAATTGGAAACAAGACTGATCAGGCTTCAGAAAAATCTGTTATAAAAGTAAAACCGAACGAGAAACCCATTAAAGAAGTGAAAAATACCGATCATTCTTCTGATAAACCTGTTGGTAAAACCAAACCGTTAAAAAAGTCATCTAAAAAGCAACAACTTTCACTATTCTGACGTTAAATGGAGTTCAACGCTTTAGCTTTGATCCCTTTCCAAAGCTGAAAATTTGGACTCCAAGTACCATAGAAAGGTAGGTAATATGTCACAATTACAACGTTGGTACAAAGGGTTTTCTTACCGAGGAAGCCCTCAAATACTTGTTGAACAAATCGCTAATCAAGTTCAACTGCATAACCTGAGTCAAGTGATACCTCTTTTACGCATAGAAAAAGACGTAGGAGCTCGCAAACCATTTTACTTTTTCTTAGCCATTGAAAGTACACAACCGGATGAAATTCCCACCGAAGTTAGTGAATCACATTTATTAAAACTGAATTATTTTAAAAAGCCAGTTAAGAATCCAATTAATTTTAAGACTAGTTTGAATTATGAAGAAATAAAATCTATGGTAGGTATTGCCCATGATGTTCATAATTACACTCACAATATCCCTTATCAACCTAAACCCGTTAGCAGTGACAATCCTTTTTATTTCGCAGCATCATTAATAACGAGTCAACTATATCTACAAGATGATGGTAAAGATTTTTCACAGCAATATGAACGACTTTTGTATTGGCTATCCGCCCTAGGTGCTGGTTCTTGGGAATCCTTTAAGATAGCCTGTCAATCCCTAGAATTGGCAGAACCAGGACGTATCTTACGGCGACTCAAATTATTAGGTCATCTTGAATCTTCGGCTGATGGCTCAAAATGGTCAATGTCCAAAATCGCACTGGTTAAAGTGAGCTCACAATCTGAATCTCAAGAATTTGCATTATGTGGGCAACGTAGTTTAAAATTAGTGCAAAGATTAGAACAATTGACAACGGTGACATCAATTAACCAAAGAGATGCCCCCCCTTCCATTCAGCTTCAATTGGCTCATTCAAAAAACGTTTCTTATCTGATTGAACAGATAACTGAATTTTCTCTCATTGATGCTGGCGAATCCTCAAGTCAGTTAGCGAATATCTTACCGAATATAGATACTTGGCAACAGAATCTCAGAAACTTACAAGGGATTGTGCCAAGTCTCTACGACTGGAAATACTTTAATGGCAATGATTTTGTTGATTGTGTTTCTCCAAAAGAGACTGGTATGTACCAACTGTCTCCAAGGGAAATAAATAACACCTTCACTCGAACTCTTTTTTATGATCAACCTAATGACAAGTGGCTACAAGGTGATTGGTACGGTTTGCGTTTTTTAGCCTTATACCATAATCAAGACATTTCTTGTATTGCCCATTACAACAAAACGACAGAAAATTTAGCAATACCCTTAGATCAACGATGGCCAGAAATTTATGAAAGGGCCTTAGTTTTGGCATCAGGGCTATTGCCTACCTATCAGCGAACTGAACAAAGTTGGTGGCTCGTTTATAAACGCATCAGTTCAAAATTAGCGACTCAACTGACTGATAAATTAGGAATTAGACTACACAACGATGATTGAGGAACTTTATAACCATGCACGACTTAATCGGCGCGTATCAAAGACTTGATCGCATTTATCAACTATATATAAAAAGTGCTTTTCCATTGCGCTATCGCGCCATCGCGGAAGAGCGCGACAATTTGCTACGGCGCACTGGCATCATTAGCCAACCAGCATTAGTTGAGCCAATGCCTATTTATCCTTCATCAGAAATGGATTTATCAACAGCCGCAGCCCAATTACCCCCTGAATATCGTGATATTGCACAATTGGGGCAAACGCTCTTTGAGCCATGCGTAAAACTCTATAAGCATCAATGGGAAAGTATGCAGCAAGTCTTAGAAAATGATAAAGACTTGGTTGTCACTACCGGTACTGGTTCAGGTAAAACAGAATGTTTTCTTTTGCCATTACTTGCCAAGTTAGCCTATGAGTCTCAAACCTGGGCGGCGAATACGCAACCGCCGGAAAATCATCATTGGTGGCAGCATTGCTGGGAAGCGAATAAAAAACAGCGAGTTTCTCAATGGGCGCATACGCCTCGCCCTAAAGCACTCCGTGCCTTAATTCTTTATCCGCTTAATGCTTTGGTTGAGGATCAACTGCGAAGATTAAGAAAAACCCTTGAACATCAGAAGGTACACGACTGGCTTGATCAAACACGGGGCGGAAACCGCATTACTTTTGGACGCTATACCTCGCAAACGTTTATCGCAGGAGATAGTGCAAAAAAACCAAAAGTTAATCAATTGAGGGAGGAACTCAATAAGCAAGAAGAGCAACAAAAACAAATACTTACCGATTTACAACAAGAACAGCGTGATCCTGATTTACCCTACTACTTTCCGCGTGTTGACGGCGGTGAAATGTGGTCACGTTGGGATATGCAGGATGCTCCGCCTGATATTCTAATTACTAACTACTCAATGCTCAACATTATGATGATGCGGAGTATGGAAGATAATATTTTTGATGCCACTCGTGATTGGTTGGCTGAACCCAATCATCCAGAGCGTCAATTTACTCTGATTATTGACGAACTTCATACTTATCGCGGCACGCCGGGCACTGAAGTCGCCTATATTTTACGCTTACTATTATTGCGTCTTGGTTTAACACCTGATTCTCCTAATTTGCGAATTTTAACGACGACGGCAAGTCTTGATGATAGCGTGGCAGGACGAAAATTTTTGCGGGAATTTTTTGGGCGTGATAATTTTGCTTTTATTAAGGAAGAACAAACACCCGCGAAGCAAAATGCACGTTTCTCGCTGGCAACACATCAACCCGATTTTGCCAAATTTGCCCAGTCCATTCAGCCTGATCCCTTTGAACCAATGCGACCACCTAATCCTGAAGGCGATAAAGAAAAAACGGCGATGTCTCAATTGGCAACACAGTTAGGGCAACCTATCTCATCCAAACTGACAACCGCTCAACTATTAGGTGATGCCCTCAAAAAAATGGATGCTGATGATGCATTGCGTGATGCTTGTCAGGCGGCGAATCAGGGTAAAATTCGGGCGACTCGTGTCGAAACATTAGATAAGCAATTGTTTCCAGATGCGACAAAGAGCCATTTAGTCTCTGATGCCATGCGTGGATTACTCCTAGCTTTAGGTCTGTCTCAACTGACTACCAGCGAGCGATCACCGCAACCAGTGCGAGGACATTTGTTTTTTCATAATTTACAAACGCTCTGGGCTTGTTCTAATCCTGATTGTACTGATTCTGTTATTGATCAACAACAACGACAAAAAAAATCGAATCCGCCCACCGTCGGGGCTATTCATGCTCATCATCGCTTAACGTGTTCTTGTGGTTCTCGCGTTCTGGATTTAATCGTGTGTGGAGTATGTGGAGAAGTTTTTCTGGGTGGCTATAAAAAAACCACCAAAATCAATGGACAGACTATTACTATTCTGACAACCGATCAACCCGATTTAGAAAACATACCGGATCGGGTTAGTTTAAGCCAACGTTACTGTCAATATTCGGTATTTTGGCCGCTTTTTCGTAAAATACCGGATCGTAAAGTCTCCGCATGGCATACGACACCTCAAGATGTGGATTGGACGCAGAATAAGATTAAACGCAAATGGGCAAAAGCCACTTTTAATGGAAGTACTGGCGAGCTTAAACAGACTAACAAAAAACCTCGAAAATCTTCTGAAGAAATAGTGGTTTGGTCATATCAAGTAATTGGTGAATATCCCAACGAACCGGCTTTACCCAGCAAATGCCCCCGTTGTGATGCCAATTATGGTCGGCGCAAAAAATTTCCTAGTCCTTTACGTTTCCATCGCACCGCTTTTCAGAAATCTTGTCAAGTGTTGGCACGAGGATTATTGCGAGAAATACCAGCACCGTCTCATCCCGCACAGCCTTCTTCTCGTAAACTGGTCATTTTTTCAGATAGCCGTAATGATGCCGCTAAATTAGCAGCAGGTATGGAACAAGATCATTATCGTGATATGGTTTACTTATTATTGAACCAATCGTTTCAAGCCTATTGGGGTGATTTAGTTGCTTTTCTTCGTATGACTTGTAACCCACAAAGTTTGGCGAGGTTGCAAGGCTTAAATAATAAACTTTATGCCGCCGTCACAGAACATCAAGAAACGGATGATGATCTCAGACGACGGTACATAAAATTTTATAATGCTAACGCGACCTTAGTGAGTGAAGCACAGTCATGGATAATGGATTCGCCAATCATCGCTAATCCGAAAGCGCGTGACGAGTGGCTGGCTTTATTGCGACGCTATCCAAATAGGGTGCCTCTACTAGAATTGCGTAATAAGGTACGAGACGCATTACTCATTTATGGTATTTGTCCGGGCGGTTCGACTTTTGGAGCCATGAATTATTCGGTTGGACAGGGAGGCGGTAAACAATGGTTGCCTTGGTTTAAATGTTATAACTGGACTGAAGGAACTGCCACGCCACTGGTAACGCCCACAGAAGAGCAAAGTAGCCACATTGATCGTTTAGGTACTAAACTGAGTGAAGCATTGATGTCTTTGTTATTTATGCACATCGCACGAACTTTTGAGGGAATTGGACAAGGTTGGCTCAGTTATCAGCCACACGGTAAGCCATTGACTAAAATTATCCAAGCAACGGAAGCTGTGATTCGACAATTAGGTATTCGACGCTCGCATATTTATTCTCCTTATTTTCAACCCGGCAATGACGAAACTTTGCCTGCTTTTGCACAACGTTATATGAGGAATGTTAATCTCGAACCAAAGGAGGTGGAACAACAATTAATCCAATCAAAAGTGGGTATTCCGAGCAATTACAAACTCGCACTCAATCCAGAGAACCTTTATCTTGTACCTCCACCCCCTAAAAATGATGATGGTACTCGCTTTGGATATCGCTGTCCTCAATGTAGTGCTTTTTTTCTCCAGCCCGCTGGAGGGTATTGTCCTGAATGTAGTGACCCACCCATCAAATTAGAACCGGGTAAAAATACCCAAGACTTTGATTATTATACCTATTTATCAGAAAAATCGGGTGAACCCTTCCGCATGAACGCCGCCGAACTCACTGGACAAACGGATCGCGAAGACAGAGACAAGCGGCAACGCTGGTTTCAAGACATTTTTATTAGTCAAGAAATACCGCGTGTACAAGGCATTGATTTATTGAGTGTGACAACAACAATGGAAGCGGGTGTCGATATTGGTGCATT